>Ga0154020_10009427_pt1 | contig 11244 bp, 11 predicted proteins | sample Klosneuvirus_201_FD_109709 | JGI IMG/M metagenome (GOLD analysis project Ga0154020, IMG submission 109709) | Active sludge microbial communities from wastewater, Klosterneuburg, Austria - Klosneuvirus_20160825_MG | ecosystem: Engineered > WWTP > Aerobic digester > Activated sludge | place...
CGATCACCGCACAGCATCTCGCGGCGGTAGCTGGCTTCGGTCTGCTCGTCGACGCCGATCAGCGCCTTGACGTAGGGGTGCGCGCAGAAGCACCCGTGGCGAACTGCGATGTCGTGGAAGTCGTTGAGGTACGCCGCCACGAGCCCGTAGTGCAGCCCGGCCAGGTTGAAGCTGACCACGCCAGCCCGGGGGACCGCCGACAGGTCGGTGCTGCCGTAGAGGGTGAGCCCGGGCACGCGCTCGAGGCGGCGCACCAGCCGCTCGGTCAACTGGTGCTCGCGCTCCGCGACCACGTCCATGCCGATGCGAAGCAGCGTCTCGCCCACCAGGCCCATGGCGATGGAGCCGGGGATGTTGGGCGTGCCGGCCTCTTCGCGCGCGGCCACGTCGTCCTTGATCTCGAAATCGTCCATCGTCACGTACTCGACCATGCCACCCCCCACGTCGGTGACGCAGCGCCGGCCGCTCAGGGTCGAAAGGCTCCCGATCAACGCCCCCCGACTGCCGGGCGCGTACAGCTTGTGGCCGCTGAGCACCAGGTAGTCGATGGATTCGGCGGGGTCGGCGGCGTGCATCTCGACCCGGCCGTGGGGCACCCACTGGGCGCCGTCGACCAAGATCTGCGCGCCCGCCGCGTGAGCGCGGCGCGCGATGGCGTGCACCGGATTGACGATCCCGGTCACGTTGGACACCCCGGTGACCGCCACCAGACGCACGCGGCGGCCCTCCGTTTCCAGAATGCGGTCCAGATCGGCCAGGTTCAGCCCGCCGGTGCGCGGGTCGACGCGCACCGCCCGGAGGTTGTGGTGACCCACCGCTTCCATCCAAGGGATCAGATTCGAGTGGTGCTCCATCATGGTGACCACCACCAGCGGGCGCTCGAGCATCTCGCCCAGCACCGCGCGACCGGTCTCGCCCAGGGTCGCCGCCAGCGCTTGCACCAGCTCGGCCGGGGCGCCGCCGGGAAAGCGCTTGTTCACCGCGCGCAGCTCGGACGGAAAGAGCGCCCGCGCCAGGAAGTTGATCGCACCGGTGGCGCCGTTGGCGGTGAACAGCACCACGTCCGAGTCGCGCCGATAGCCGACCAGCCGCCCGATGGCGTCGCGACTGTCCTCGATGGCGCGCGTGGTGTCGCGCCCGGCGCGGTGGGCCTCGGTGTGGCTGTTGGCGCAGGCCGCCGCGAAGTACCGCTCGAGCCCTCGCCACACCACCTCGGGCATCAACGCCGTGGCCGTGGTGTCCAGGTAGACGCGACGCTCGGGCGTGCTCTGTTCGAACACCCGGTCCCGGCGCTCGAGGCCGAGGAAGCTCTTGGCGAATCGGTCGAAGGCGCTCTGCATGGCGCGCCCGTCATAGCGCGAGCGCGCGCCCCCCGCAGCAGTCTGGTCACGACGTCGCCCAGCTGCTATCGGTCGCGGCGTGCGCCTGCTCTGCATCGAGACGTCGTCGCGTCGCGGGTCGGTGGTCCTGGCCGAGGGCACGCGCCTCGTGGCACGGGCCACCCACGCCGAGCTGAACGCCCACGCCGAGCGCCTGCGCGCCCTGCTGGACCAGGTGCTGGCCGAAGCCGGGTGGTCGAAGCACCAGCTGGATCGCCTGGGGGTGGGCATGGGGCCCGGCAGCTTCACGGGCCTGCGGGTGGGCATCGCCTTCGCCCAGGGCATCGCGCTCGGGCTCGATCGTCCCTGGATCGGCGTCGGCTCGCTCGAGGCAATGGCCGCCGCGTGCCCCGCCGAGCTGGGCTGGCCGCGGGTCGCGCTGCTCGATGCCCGGCGCGACGAGATCTTCGCGCAGGCGTTTACCGGCGCCGGCAGGCCCGAGGGTAACGCCGAGGCATTGCCTCGCGCGTCGGGTCTCGCCTCTCTGGCTGAGCGCCATCCGGGGGCGGTCTTCCTGGGTGAGATCGGCCCGGCCCTCGGGGCGCCCTCGGTTTTTCGCTCCGAAACCAGCGACCTGCCCGACGCCGCGGGCATCGCCGGCTTGGTCGCGGGGCGCGACCCGGCCGACTCGGTGCGCGAGCCGCTCTACGTTCGGGACTCGGGCGCGACCCCACAGAACCTGCCCCCCTCGCCGATCGTCCGCCGAGCGGGTTGAAGATCGCTCGAACCTGCTGGCAGACTGCCGGCGTGCCGAGCCCCGAAGATCAGCAAGAGCGCTTGCTCGCCCGGTTCGGCAGGCAGTTCGCGGCGGGCGACGTCCTGTTCCGCGACGGCTCACCGGCGGTCGAGGCCTACCTGCTGCAGAGCGGGCGGGTGCGCCTGATCAAGCAGGTGGGCGCCATGGAGCGCGGGCTGCGCGTGCTCAGGCCCGGGGATCTGTTCGGAGAATCGGCGCTGGTCCGGGGCGGGCTCCACAACTCGACCGCCGTGGCCCTGTCCGACGGGATGGCGCTGGCCCTGGACCATTCGACCTTCCAGCAGGTGCTTTCGAGCAACGCAGCGGTCGGCAGCCGGGTCTTGCAGCAGCTGATCCGCAGGCTGCGCGACGCCGAGGACCAGATCGAGGTGCTGATGCTGCGCGATTCCCACTCCAAGGTGGTGGTCTCGCTGATCAAGCTCGCGCGGCACGCCATCGCCGAGGGTCAGGGCCAGGGGCCGGTCGAGCTGGCGGTCTCGCCGCTCGAGCTCTCGGCCCGCGTCGGGCTCGACGTCGACACGGTGAAGCGCATCGTTCAGCAGCTCAGAGACCGCGGCTACGTGCAGATCGTCGACGAAACCGTGGCCTTGCCCGATCCCAGCGCGCTGCAAGAGCTGTACGGCCTTCTGGGCGTCCGCGACCAGATCCTGGGCGACGAAGAAGCGGCTTCCAAGACCACTGCGATCTCAGGCACCTAGCGTTGACTCGCCCGGAGGCGTGCGGTATCGCCGGCCGGGATGTGGATTCGACGGCTCGCGGCCATCAGCCTGGCGCTGGGTGTGGGGGGCTGCCTCGGCGGCGGGGCCAACTCGCCCGGGGGCGGCGATCCCGAGCGGATGAGCGAGGCCGAATACGACATCGCCCGGGACACCTTCTTGCGGCAGAAGAACCCGCGCAAAGCGCTGGAGCACGCCCTCAAGGCGGTGGATCTGCACTCCGACAACCACGAGGCGTCGCACCTGGTGGCCCTGATCTACCTGGCTCTGTGCAGCACGCCGAAGGACGAGTGCCGCCTGCCGGACGCCGAGAAGTACGCCCGCGCCTCGATCCAGGCGAAAGAGGACTTCCGGGAGGCCAAGAACACGCTGGGCGTGGTGCTCATCCACTCGAAGAAGTACGACGAGGCGATCGCCGTGCTGCGGCCCCTTTCGGAAGACATGCTGTACCAGACCCCCGAGAATGCTTGGGGAAATCTCGGCTGGGCGTATCTGGAGAAGGGGAAGCTCGACGCCGCGATCGACGCGCTGTCGCGCAGCGTGGCGGCCCAACCCCTGTTCTGCGTGGGTAACTTCCGCCTGGGGGTGGCGCACGAGAAGAAGAAGCAGCTCACCGAGGCGCTCGAAGCCTACGGCCGCGCGCTCGAGACCGAGTCGCCCGCCTGCAAGGGCCTGCAAGACGCCTATCTGGGCCGGGGCCGAGTCCTGGTGAAGCTCGGGCGCGGGGCCGACGCTGCGCCCGACCTGCGCAAATGCAAGGAGCTGATGCCCACCTCGCCCGCGGGCAAAGAATGCAGCTCCATCCTGGCCAATCTCAAGTAGGCTCTCGGCCTCGCCATGGAGACCGTGGGACAGCTCCTGCGTCGGCACCGCTTGGAGAAGCGGATGAGCGCCGAGGAAATCAGCCGCGCGACGCGCGTGCCGATGTCGAGCGTCGAGCGCATCGAGTCCGATCGGTTCGACGAGCTGCCCGGTGAGGTCTTCGTGCGCGGCTTCCTCAAGTCGTATTCTCGGGCGGTGGGTCTCGAGCCGGAAGAGGTGCTCGCGCGCTACACCGCGAGCCGCCGCGTGGCTTGGGTGACCCCGCTGCCGCTCTCGACCAGCAACCCGGCGGTGCGCCCGGCCCGCGGCCGGCGCTACGGCGTCGCCCTGGCCTTCGTCCTCTTGCTGATCTTGTTCACGCTGGCGCTCAGCATCGTGCTCAAGCCCCGCGGCGACGACATGCCGCAAGAGCTGAGCGGCGTGGCCGTGCCGTCGGCGCGCGCCTGACCGTGGCGACGGCGCGCTCTCGCATCGCGACGCGCACCCACACCACCCGTGCCCTGGTGGTTCGGCGCGTCGACTATGGCGACAGTGATCTGGTGCTCACCCTGTTCACCGAGTCGCTCGGCAAGGTCAGCGCGCTCGCCCGGGGTGCGCGGAAGAGCCACCGCCGCTTCGGCGGTGTGCTCGAACCGCTGCACACGCTCTCGATGCGTCTCGACGAGCGGGCCACGTCCGAGTTGATGGCACTCCGCGAGTCGAAGATCGAGACGCCGCGAACCCGGCTCTTGACCAGCCTCGAGCAGATGGAGGCCGCCGGCCGCGCCCTGGGCTGGGTGCGGCGAGCCGCGCCGCCGCGGACCCCCGAGCCCGAAGTGTGGCGCGCGCTCGACGCGCTCTTGGCGCGCCTCGACGCACTCGACGCCGCGGGCAGCGCGCGCACCGAGCTGGCGCAGACCGGTCTCGCGTTGCTCGCGGCGTTCGGCTGGGGCCTGGATCTGGAGCGCTGCGTCTCGTGCGGAAAGCCCTGCCCCGCGGGAAATTCCGGCCAGGTCGACGTCGCCCGCGGCGGCCTGGTGTGCCGGAGCTGCGGCGGCGCCGCCTTTCGCATCGCCAGCGCGCCGCGCCTGCGGATGATCCGGGCGGCCGCCGGCGAGCCGGGCGCCCTGGAGCAGTCGGATCTGGACGTGGCGCTCGATCTGGTCGAGCGCGGGTTCCGGGCGCATCTGGGCTTCGATTGAATGCTAGAGTCCCGGCCATGGCCCTCGAAGCTCGCCTCCGAAAGATCGCCACCGGCGTCACCGCCGGTGAGGCCGCCCACGCGCTGGCGAAGAGCCTCAGGCCCGGCGAGCAGCTCGACGACACCACCCAGGCGCGTGCCGCCGAGTTCGAGGCCACGCTCGAGACCATGTTCCTGATGGCCGCCGTGGACGGCGTGGTGCAAAAAGACGAGCTCGAGCAGCTGGCAGCGAGCTTTCAGGCGGTGGTCGACATGCACCACGTGAAGGGCATCGACCTGCAAGCGCTGCTCGACCGCTTCAACGAGAAGCTGGCGCGCGACGGCTGGCGTGCGCGGCTCGACGCCTGCGCACGACGGGTCACCACGCCGGACGCGCGCGCCTTCGCGTTCCGCCTGGCGGCGGGCGTGGCGTTCGTGGACGATCACGTGGCCCACGCCGAGGCCGCAGCCATCGAGGCGCTCTCGAGCGTGTTCGAGATCCCCCGGGCCGAGTCCCAAGAGATCTTGGACGAGGTGCACTCGGAGTTGTTCGGGGGGTGACCCGGGGCGCGGCCAGGGCGCGGCGCGCTGGGGGAAGACCGGGTGGGCGCAGCAGGGATCGAACCTGCGACTTCGACCGTGTGAAGGTCGCACTCTACCGCTGAGTTATGCGCCCGAGCCGGCCCGCGAAGGCCGGTTCGACCCGGGCCAGGGCCCCGGGAGCCGCGGTAGATAGCGCGCGTGGGCCGGAAGGGCAAGCCATCGCGAAAGCCACTTCGTGATATAGGGTCGCCCCCGTCTGATGACCGAGCCCCAGCGCGCGCTCCTTGCCGAAATCGAAGCCCACCGCAGCCGCGACCGGGTCGTGGGGCTGATGATCATCGTGGTGGCGTTCGTCGCGAGCCTGGCCCTGTCGCTGTGGGCCAAGCGCGCCTCGAAGCCCGAGATCGCCGATCCGCCCGCCCCGCCCACCACTGGCGGCATCGTCGGGTTCCCCAACGCGGTCGACGCGGTGGGGTCGCTGTCCGGGGCACGCGCCGTGACCCGACGCAAGATCCTGCGGAACATCTGGGCCGAGGGCGTGAAGAGCGACGGCACCATCGATCTGAACGACGTCTCGGGCCGCGCGCGCTACACCTTCCAGAGCCTGGAGGGGGACGGCCCGCAGCCGGCGCGCGAGCCCGGCACGCTGCCGCGCCGCCACTATTGCGGCAAGCAGACGGTGCACCTGAAGAAGGAGGGGCTGGTCGCCGATCCGGACGTGACCGACTACCCCTGCCCGACCCAGGTGCTCGACCCCTTGCCCGAGCCCCCGCGCTGCGGCTTCGCCGAAGTGTGGGCGCACGCCATCAAGGCCGGCGCACCGCGCAACCGCATGGCCCGCATCGAGTACTACCGCGCCAAGGCCGGCCCGGCGTGGCGCTTCGAGATCCCCGGCAGCCCGCACAAGTTCGCGCTCTACGGCGACTGCGGGCGTGAGCTGGAAGAGGCCGAAGCGTTCACCGTCGCGCCGTGATCAGATCCCGGCCGCCGCGCGCAGCCGCTGCCACAGCGGGTCGCGGCCGAAGCCGGTCTCAGCCGAAAACCCCAGGACCGGCAGCCCCGCCGCCTTCTTCACGCGCTCGAGCTCGAGCTTCTGCTTGCTGAGCGGCAGCTTGTCGAGCTTCGTGGCCACCACCAGGGTGGTGAGCGGTGGGCGGCTGACCCGAGGTGGGGTTGCCAAGAGCTCGAGCAGATCGCGATCGTCCGCCTCGAGCCCGCGCCGCACGTCGATGATGGCAACCACGGCCCGCAGCGTGACCCGGCCGATCAAGTAGCCCTCGATCAGCGACGCCCAGGCGCTGCGCTCGGCCTTGCTCCGCCGGGCGAAGCCATAGCCGGGCAAATCGACCAGCGTGAGCCGCGCGCCGTCGCCCAGCTCGGCTGCGAAGAAGCTGATGGTGCGGGTGCAGCCCGGCGTGCTGCTCACGCGCACCAGGCTCTTGCGCGACAGCAGGCAGTTCATCAGGCTGCTCTTGCCAACGTTCGAGCGCCCGGCAAACGCCACCTCGACCGCCAGCGGCGGGGGCAGCTCGCCCTGCGCCGCGGCTGCCGCGACGAACTCGGCGTTCTTGATCGCAGAGAGCGGCGAAGCGACGTCACGACTCATGATGGGGCGCAGCTTCTCACGTTCTTCGACGGCGGCGCCACGAACAATCCACGCTCAGGCGCTTCGTCGACGCCGGCGCGCCAGAGCGTCGACCAGCCCGCGCAGCTCTTCGCTCTTCACCAGCCAGGCAGCGACCAGGAACACCCCGCCATAGACGCCGACGGCCGCCAGGCCCGGCGCCAGGGCGCGGAGCGCGCCCGAGCCAACCGGCGCCGTGAGCAGCTTCGCCACGGCGATCCCGGCGGCGGCCGCCGGCAGCGTGGCGAGCAGCGTCCTGAGCGCGCTCTGGGCGATCTCGAAGAAGCGGGTGTCGCCCAGCTTCAGCCGCAACCCGACCCAGAGCATGACCATCTGCGCGGCGCTGGCCCCGCTGACCGCCAGGCTGATCCCGACGTGCCCGAGCGGCCCCCGCAAGATCAGCGCGAGCGCCACGAACACTGCCAGATCCAGCGCCGCGACGATCACCGGGGTGCGCGTGTCACCCAGCGCGTAATAGACCGAGACCAGCTGGCGCACGGCCGCGACCATCCAGATCCCGAGCCCCTGGGCGGCCAGCGCCTTGGCGGTCTCGCGGGTCGACTCGGCGTCGAACTGCCCACGCTGGAAGATCAGCGCCACCACCGGCTCGGCCAGCGCCACCAAGAGCACGCTGGCAGCCAGCGCCACGAACAGCGCCAGCCGCATGCCGTACGAGAAGGTCTTCTTCACCTCGTCGTGCTCGCCGCGAGCGACCAAGAGCGCCAGGCTGGGCAAGGTGGCGCTCGACAGCGCCATCACGAAGATCCCCTGCGGGAAGTCGCAGAGCCGCAGCGCCCAGCCGAAGTAGCTCTGCGCACCCACGCCCAGCTCGGACAGAAAGCGGCGGGCCAGGACCACGTCGACGTAGTAGACCCCGAGACCGATCAGCACCGGCCCCATGCGACGCAGCGTCTCGCGCACGCCCGAGAGCGCGAGCTCGAAGCTGGGCGCCACCAGATAGCCGATGGCCTTCAGGCTGGGCCATTGCGCCACGACCTGCAGCGCGCCGCCCAAGAGCACGCCGGCGGCCAGTGCCAGCGTGCGGTCGTGCCCCCGCGCCCCCACCACGTCGGGCAGCGCGAGCGCGCACACCACGAACGCCACGTTGAGCAGCGCCGGAGCGAAGCTGGTGGCGACGAACCGCTGGTGCACGTTGAGCGCCGCCACGCCCAGGGCGGCGGTGCCCATGAAGAAGATGTAGGGGAACACCCAGCGGGTGAGCGTCACGGTGCGCTCGTACTGGCCCGGGTGCGCGCGGAAGCCGCCGGCGAACAGGTCGACCAGCTGCGGCGCCAGCAGCACCCCGACCACGCTCACCGCCAGCAAGATGGCGAGCGACAGCCCGCGCAGTGCGCGAAACAACCGGCGCGCCGCCGCGTCGCCCTCTTGCTCACGGGTCTTGGCCAGCACCGGCAAGACCGCGTTCTGTACCGCGCCCTCGGCCAAGAGCTGGCGAAGCACGTTGGGGATGGTGAACGCCACGAAGAACGCGTCCGTTGCCGCGCGACTGAAGATCGCGGCGAGCACCTGGTCGCGGACCAGCCCCAGCACGCGGCTGAACAGCGTGCCCGCGGCCACGATGCCGGCGCGCCCGGTGATCTTCTTGCGCTCGGTCTCGGCGGCAGACGGGCCCTTCTCGGCCATCCCGGGCGAGTACCACCGGCGGCCCCCCCCGGGCAAAAAGGGGTCAACGCTGGGCGGCCGACAGCTCGACGAACTCGCACAGATTCGGGTCGTAGTCGAAGACTTGGCCGGTGCCGATCTTGAAGACCCAGGCACTGATGTGCAGCGTGCCCGCCACCAGGCGACTCTCGATGAACTCGAACTGCCGCAGGTGCTCGACCTGCAAGAGCACGTTCTCTTGGACGGCCGCGGTGGCCAGCTCTTCGCCGCTCAGATCCCCATAGCGGTCGGCCAAGATGCTCTTGAGGGTGGTGGCGCCGTCGACCCAGCGGCTGACATAGGGCAGGTGCGCGACCGTCTCGGGGTGCAAGATGGCCTGAATGGCCCCGCACTGGGTGTGACCGCAGACGATCACGTTCTCGACACCGAGCACCTCGACGGCGTACTCCATTGCCGCGGCCGTGCCGCCGGGCAAGGTCGGGGGCGGCACGACGTTGCCCACGTTGCGGATCAAGAACAGCTCACCCGGCGCCGCGTCGGTGATCAAGTTCGGCACCACGCGCGAGTCCGAGCAGGTGATGAACATCGTCTCGGGCTTCTGACCCGCCGTCGCCAGCTGCTCGAACAGCTGACGGTGGGTCGCGAAGTATCCGCTCTGAAACGAGTGGATCCCCTTGGCGAGCTTCTGCATGGCCGCCTTCTATCCCAAGATGGGCAGCGCGCAGCCTGGAAATCACCCCCGGTAGTGGGACAGAAGCTTCCCTGCGAGGTGGAGCACCACGGTCTGCTCTTGCACCAGGTCGACCTGTGCCCGCGCGACGCGCAGGCGCGCCCGCCGAAGCTCGTCCTCGGCCTGCTGCACCGCGATGGGCAGCGATTGCCCCAGCTCGAAGCGCGCCTTCTCGGCGGCGTGGGCCTTCTCGGCCACCGCCTCGGTCTTCTGTGCCAGCGCCACGCGGCGAGACGCGGCGCGCTCATTGGTGACCGAGAGCGCGGCCTCGGCGGTGATGCGATCGCGTACCGACTTCAGGTTGTGCTCCGCGGCGCGCACCGCCAAGAGCGCGGCGCGCTTCTCGGCGTTCCGCCGCGAGTCGTCCAGGGGCAGCTCGTAGACCACGCCCACGTGAGCGGTGAGGTAGCCGAGCTCACCGGCGCGTCGCGCCGCGGTGGGCACGCGCTCGCTCAGGCCCTGGGACTCGAGATAGCCCTCGAGGTCGAGCCGAGCCCGGGTCGACTCACCGGCGACTTCGGCCCGAGTGCGCGCCAGCTTCACCTGGGTCTCGAGCTCGGCCAGCTCCAGCGACCCGCTGCGCAGCGCGGCCTCCACGTCGGCGCGGGTGGCGCTCGGCCCCGCCGATGGCGGCCGGCTCGAGAGCGCGCCGAGCTGACGATCGGGGTCGGGGCTGCCCATCAGCCGCGCCAGCTCGAGCGCGCGCTGAGTCTGGCCGAGCTCGGCCGCGACCACCGCTTCCTCGAGCTCGGCGACCCGGGTTGCGAAGGTGAGCACGTCGGTCGACGCCGCCGCGCCCTGGACGACCCTGGCCTTGGCGTCGCTCTCTTGCTGTTTCGCCAGGGCGAGGGCCGAGCGCTGGATGCGCGCCGATTCCTCGGCGTACCACAGCTCCCAGTAGGCCAAGACCACGTCGCGCACGAGCGCGCTCCGGGTGCGCAGGCTGGACTTGTCGGCCAGCTCCTTCTCCACCCGCGCTGCGCGCAGCTCGGCCTCGCCCACCCGGGTGCCAGCCCCACGCAACAGAGGCTGGCTGAGCGCCGCCCTTCCGCTCACGCCGTAGCCGGTGGCGGTGCTCCCCCCCAGCGTCGAGCCCGAGCTCTCGAAGCGCTCGCCCTGCAGCCGCAGCTCGGCGCTGGTGCCGGTGGCGAAGGTACGCCTCAACGCGGAGCCCACGGTGTACGTGCGCGTGGTCGAAGCGCTCAGCGTATCGCCGGCGCCGAGGCGGGCGCTCTTCTGGTGGGTGAAGCCGGCGTCCGCCTGCAGCACGGTCGTGTAGCGCCCCTGTTCGGCGAGCACGTTCTGGCGAGCACGCTCGACGCCGATCTCGGCCGCCTGTCGTGCCGGGTTCCGCGCCAGCGCCTCGGAGACCGCCGCGCTCACGTCCAGACGACGGGCCGCGCCCTGGGCGAAGGCGCGCGCGCTGGCGGACGAGAGGGCAGCGAGCACGAGCAGGGCAGACAGGCACTTGGTCGCTTCATTCATGGCGCAGGGCCTCGATGGGGTTGAGCCGCGCGGCCTTGCGCGCGGGGAGATAGCCGAACAGCACGCCGATCACGGCAGAGAACACGAAGGCGACGACCAGGATGTTCGGCACGACCACGAAGGGTACGTTCAGAGCCCGGGTGGCCGCCCACGACCCGAGCAAGCCGGCGCCGATGCCGATCACGCCGCCGATGGTGCTGAGCACCACCGCCTCGACCAGGAACTGCAACAGCACCTCGCGCGCCATGGCGCCGATCGCCAGACGGATGCCGATCTCGCGCGTCCGCTCGGTGACGTTCACCAGCATGATGTTCATGATGCCGATCCCTCCGACCAGCAGGCTCACCGCGGCGATCGCCCCGAGCAGCGCGGTCAGGGCGCCGGTGGCGCTGGACACCGTCTGGGC
>Ga0154020_10009428_pt1 | contig 11243 bp, 10 predicted proteins | sample Klosneuvirus_201_FD_109709 | JGI IMG/M metagenome (GOLD analysis project Ga0154020, IMG submission 109709) | Active sludge microbial communities from wastewater, Klosterneuburg, Austria - Klosneuvirus_20160825_MG | ecosystem: Engineered > WWTP > Aerobic digester > Activated sludge | place...
CGACCCATTCCAGACCGTCGCGACTTCCAGAGCCAACGACCGGTCCAACCAGCGAGCAGGTGTTCGCCGATTTGTCGCGAAAACCAGAGTTCGCGGGAAGCGGTCGTTCGAGGATGAACGGCGGGGACGGGGAGAGAGCTGTAGCCAAGCAGCCGCTCTTCCAAGAGCCCGACCAAGCAAGTGTGACCCCAACCTGCCGCTCCGCGCCGCGCGACCAAGGTGCCGCCCCCCGAGATCTCCAGGCTTGTCGCTTCACGCAGCTCCCATCGCAGCATCAGGGACTGGGGTGGACCGCGGAATCGCCCCGACCATGATGGTCAGATCCCACGGACCGAGCGCCAACGACAGCATCGGCCTCACGCAAGACTTTGTCGGCTCGATCGAAGGGAGACTTGCCGGCACCGAGTATGGCGTTGTCAAACCAGACAATGGTGCCGCTTTCGACGGCAGCGGCACGTTCACGGGATCCATCGCGGGATGCAGCAGAACCGCCAGCGTCTCCTACGAGGCGACTGCCCAGGACTGCCCCCTCGCTGCGCCCCTGAGTGGCCGGAAGTTCAGACCGAGGTTCCTCATCGTAGGTGCCCGCCGGGGCAGCTCGCTTCGGTTCTTCATGGCACGTTCGTGGTAACCATCGGCAGCCCCACCTAGAGCTCGCGCGTGAGCATCGAGATTAGCCCCAGGACCACGTCCGGATACAGGTAGAGGCTCCCGTTCAACGGCGGCAGCGTGGGGCCCCTTGATGCGGTAGTCGTCGGCGGTGGCACCGCACCGACCGACACCTTCGTGATTGCGGCACCCAAAGCGCGCAGCATCTGCGCGTACTGGTTCAGCACCGCGGCCAGCGCCACGTCGTCCAGCAGCGGCGGCGGCTCGCCATCGAGCATGAAGTCCTCCCACTCCAGCAGGTCGAACAGGAACTGCCCGCCCTTGTAGTACGGGTGGGGGCCGAGCGTGTCGATCCAGTCCTGCGCGCGCGCGGGCTCGTCGCGCCGCAGCGCCGCGCCGCGCCGCGCCAGCGTGCACAGCACCACGCGCAGTGCGGCGTTGTGCTGCTGCAGGGCGGCAATCAGCTTGAGGTCGGCGGGGCCGAAGGCGGCGGGCATGGGGGTCAGAGCGACCGCGTGGTCACGTAATGGGCGATCTGGCGGAGCACCGCCTTGGCCTCATTGTTCCCGATGAAATCCAGGTCGCGCTCGAAATGCTTCACCCCGCGGTGCGCCAGCCGGTCGGCCACGCCGATGGCGTAGTCGATCGAGCCCAACTTGTGCATCGCGGCCAGCATCTCCTCGGCATGGGCCTGCGTCTTGGCTTCGCGCGGCATCGCGTTGATGCGGCTCATGCGCTTTCGCACGCGCTCGCTGGCGGTTCGGAACAGGTGGATCATCATCACCGTGCGCTTGCCTTCCAGCAGGTCGCCCAGCGGCTCCTTGCCGTAGCGCTCGGTCTCGCCGACCAGGTTGAGCACGTCGTCCTGGATCTGGAACGCGATGCCGATCAGGCGGAATGTCTCGTTGAACCGATCCAGCCACTTCGGGTCGGTCACGCCGGCGCACACCGCGCCCATGCGGCAGGGCGAGATGCAGGTGTACCAGCCGGTCTTCTGCGTGCTCATGCGAAAGTAGTCCGCGTCGCGTGCCGGCACGAAGTTGCGCCGGATCCAGCCCAGCTCTACCGCCTGGCCTTCCACCGTCTCGCGGCACATGTGCAGCACCTCGTGGATCAGGCCCAGCGTGCCCGACAACCCACGCGTGGGCAGGTTGGACAGCACCAGGTCCACCGCGAACAGGTTCATCGCGTCGCCGGCGTTGACCGCGATGCCCACGCCATGCTTCTGGTGCAGCGTGGGCCGGCCGCGCCGGTGGGTGGAGCCGTCGGCGATGTCGTCGTGCACCAGGAAGCCGTTGTGGAACAGCTCCAGCGCCGCCGCCGCGCGCACCGCGTGCTCGGCCGCGCCGCCCAGCGCCATGCAGCTGGCGATGGTGAGCGTGGGCCGCAGGCCCTTGCCTTCGCGGCCGACATAGTCGCGCATCGGGTCGTACAGCTCGGCGCGCGGCGTGCGGCGCTTGGGCAGCAGGTGCAGGATCTCGTCGGTGACGCGCGCCTTGAGCTTTTGCATCGTCTCCTGCAGGTCGCTGTCGAACACCGGCTCGTGCGCCGCCCAGGCCTGGCTGGCACGGCCGTCCCACAGGCTGCGCGCGCGGCTGAAGTAAGGCGGATGCTCGGCTCGGCCCAGCTCCACATCCGGCGGGTAGCGCTGGTCCAGCCAGTCCAGCGCGGGCCAGTGGCTCGCGCCATGGAAGGCCAGGCCTTGGCGCGGCGCGCGTACGGTGTCGTGCACCGGTGCGGTCCAGCGCGCCGAATCGCGGTCGCGGTAGTCGACCCACAGCGCCTGCACGGCGCGCAGGCCGCTGGCGCGCTGCGCCAGCAGTTCGAAGCAGCGCCAGGTGGCCAGCACCTGCTCGCGCGAGCCACGCACGTCGAGGCTACCGGCGAAGATGGCGTCAACCGGGCGCCGGTCGGCGTCGAACAGCAGCTTGAGCGAGCGGTTGTCGAAGTGCACCGCCACGTCGGCCTGGGCCGGCGGCTGCGGTTCGGCGATCAGCCGGCTGTGCTGCGCGCGCAGGCTGGCCTGGCTGCCGTCGCCGAAATGCAAGGCCAGCGTCACGCCGGCCAACGCCTGCGCCGCCGCCGCCATCACGGCCGGCGCGCGTGCGCCCACCGTGTCGACCGTGGCCACCATCAGCGTGGCGGCGCTCAGCTCAGGCGGCATCGGCGCCTCCGGCGAATTCGACAATGCCGCGGGTGCGGATCTCGAAGCGCTCGCGACCGAGGGCACCGGTCAGCACGCAGGGGCCCAGCGCCTCATGCACCGAAAACGGCGGCAGGCTGGTCTCGCTGGGGATGATGACCCGCGCGGCGGCCTCGGCCTCGAAATCCAACACCACCCAGTCACCCCCCTGGCGGGCGCTGATCACCAGCCGCTTGGGGATGGGCGCCATCGGCGGCACGCCGAACAGGCGTGACAGCGAGGGCACCTGCTGCACCGCATCGCGCTCCAAGGTGCCGCGCACCGCCAGGCTGACATGGCGGCGCGGAAAGTGACGCCGCAGCCGTCCGCGATGCCACAGCATCACCGACGCGGTGGCGGCATCGACCGGCGTGCGCGGGCGGATGAAGGTGAACACCGCGGCCCATTCAGGCGGCGTACCCGGCGCTTGGTCGGCGCGCCCGCCCAGGTCGTTGGCGAAGCCGAACACCCATTCGCCCAGCTCCGGCCAGCCCCAGCGGCCGCGCACCCGCTCGTGGTAGCCCACCGCGTCCACGCCGCGCAGCGTGCGGCCGTTCAAGCGCCAGTCGCCCACGGCGCGCAGCCCGGCTTCGGATTGCCAGCGCAGGTGGTGATCGCCCGCGAACGGCGCGCACTGGCTGGTGCAGGGGTGCGCAGTGCGGGTGAGCTGCAGGTCCACCGCGGGCTCGCCGGCGGTGGAGGCCAGGCGCAGGCGCGACTTTCCGTTGAGTGACTCGGGCAAACGAAACGCCGACCATGGCGGCTCGGAGATGTCGGCATTGAACTGGCTGGATACCCAAGGCCCGCCGCGCTCGTGCAGCAGCACGATCGTGGTGAAGCGCGTGGCGTCGCCTGGCTCGTCGGGACCCAGCCAGGCCGCATTGGCCACCAGGCCCAGTTGGCCGTCGCGTGACAGGAACGCGTAGTGCAGCCAACGCCGCTCAATCGGATCGGCCAGCGCGACGCGTGGGAACGGCCCCTGGGGCCCGAGCGGTGGTGCGCGGTCGGGTTCGAGTGGTGGGCGGAAGGCCGGCATCGCGTGGGGCCTGCAGTTGATCGTAATCAGTCGAGGGGCTCTAGGGAGAAGGATTCGCTTGTCGGCGCACGGCGATAAGCCTATCGTTCCGATCCTAACGGCGACAGGGTAGGTCGGCGCGCATGAGCGATCCATCCCAACGGCAAGGTGGCCCCAAACCCGGACTCGTGGTCCGGCGCGGCAAGGCGAAGTACGCGCGGCCCGCGCGCCCGGTCCAGGCCGTGGCGGCAGCTGTGCAGCCGGTGGCGTTCGAGCCGTTGGCCATCGCCAGCCACCGCGCGCTGGCCGGGCGGCAGAAGGAGATCGCCGATCGCGTGGCCGCGTCGCCCGATCTGGCCGTGATGTTGCTCATCAACCCGGTGCTGGCTTTCGAGCGCATGGGCATCAAGCTCTCGCCCGAGATCGCGCACCATGTGCTGCACACCATCCAGCACACCAAGGCCTTGCGCACACGGCGCGAGGAGCTGGAGGCCAGCCTGAAAGAGGCGCTGGGCGAGCCCGCGCAACCCACGCTGGCCGACTGGAATGCGCACATGCTGTTCGACTTGCGAGAGCTCAAGCCGCTGGAGATCGGCAGCCGGGTGCCCGAATACCTGCCGCCGCTGGGCCAGGAGGAAAGCGCCAAGCTGCACGCCTTGCGGCCCGCCGCCACGCGCCGCTACCCGCAGCCGCGCCTGCTGGCGCCGCGCAACCAGGTCGGGTCGGTGCCATGGAAGGAGTCGCTGCGCCGCATCGACCTGGACGCGCCCGCACCCAAGCTGCCGCAGGCCAAGACGCGACCCGAGCAGGTGCCGCTGGAGGATCTGTGGTTCTACAAGGATCTGGATCCGGTGGTACGCGACGCGCTGGAGTTGGGTGTCATCCAGCGGCGTGGTTTTCCGGTGCATTCGCCCGACAGCTTCCGCAAGATCCTGGAGGGCAAGAAGACCAACGCCTTTCGGGTGTGGATCAAGAGCGTGCGCTTCAATCCGCGCGGTGAAGCATGAGCTTGACCGCCAACTTCGACTACTGCGTGCAGCTTGGCCTCACGCCGGTGAAGACGATCTTTCACCTGGCATTGAAGAACGAGGAGCTGTTCCCGCACAACGTGGGGCCGTTCGTGCGCAACTTCAGCGGCCGCCAGCTCACCGTGACTGCCCGGCTGATCGACGACGAGACCGATCCGGCCGACCTGGCTTTCGCCGATGACAAGCACATCCGCTTCATGCTGCCGTTTGAGCTGACGGTGGCCACGCCCGATTCGCCCGACCCTACGCTCAGCCGCGTCACGCTCAAGGCCACCTGCACGCTGCCCGGCGCACTGGCCAACTGGCCGGTCGATGGGCAGGATCAGCTGGGGGTGGATTTCACCGGCATCACGGCGGCCGATGTCACCGTGCCGGCGATCACCGGCCTGCCGGCGCTGGATGCCGCGCGCTTCACGGCCGCGATGCACACCCGCTACACCGAGCTGCCCACGCACACGTTTTCTCTGGGTGGCAACACGCTGGTCATCTACGACGGCAACCGCGACACCACGCTGGTGCCGCCCAATGCCGCCACGCCGTCGGAGATCCAGTGCGCGATCGAAAGCCATGGCGGCAAGAGCTACCTGAAGACCACGCTGCCCATCCATGCCACCGTGCCGACGGCGGTGTTCGCCAAGTACGGCACGGTGGTGTTCTGGCGCGAGATCGTGATGGGCGACGCCACGGTGTCGGTCAACATGGCCGCGGCGCCTACCGAAGCCACGCTGGCCACGCAGATCGAATTCGAAGGCACGCATCCGGCTGAAGGCCTCGTCGCCGCCAACCTGCGTCCGCTGGTCGAGACGCAGCTCGCCAGTTTCGGCACCGTGACCGAGCCCTGGTTCACCGACGCCACCGCCAAGACGCTGCTGGCGCAGGAGATCGCCGCCTACGCCTCGGACAAGCGCTTCCCGCTGTACACACCGCAATCGGGCGACCCGTCGATCACGTTGTCCACGCCGGTGGGCTTCCTGCTGCCGGCCCAGGGCGTGCTGGCGGTGCTGATGAACCGGCGCGACTCCAGCGTGGCCGACCATGCGCCCGACGCTTTCCTGGGCGCCAACCAGGTGGCGCTGGCGGTCGGCCGCGCGGCGCTGGACGAGATGATCCAGCGCGCGATGAACGAGCAGTTCCCGGGCGTCAACACCGAGGGCGGCTCGGAGGTCAGCACCGACGAGGGCACGGCCACGCTGTACACGCTCTCGGTCACGCCGTCGGATGCAGGCAGCCACGACCAATCCGAAGGGCACCTGTGGGCCGAAGGCTTCGCCGAGGTCCACATCGACTGCTGGCCCGACCCGGATGTCACCTTCAACGGCCCGATCTTCCTGCGCGTGGTGCTGACCGAGGATGCCGAGACCTGCTCCATGCGCGTCGAACCCGAGATGGGCGAATTCGACGCCGGCCAGAGCTGCTGCGACGTGTTCATCGACATCCTGATCCCGGTGGTCGGCATCGTGATGCTTATCGTCATCGAGTCGATGATCGACAAGGTCGGCGGCGAGCTTGCGGCCGACTTCGCCGGCCAGCAGGCGCGCCACATCGAAGCCATTCCGCCCTTCGTGGCCGGCGTGGCCGAATTGCAGGCCTGCCTGGAGGACCTGCGCGTCAGCAGCCAAGGCCTGGTGTTCCCGGGCAAGCTGCGCATTCGGCGCGAAGGCCGCAGTTTCGAGGATCTTTCCGCCACGGGCGACCTGCCGCGCCCGTAGCCGTCATTCATTGAGGAGGCACCATGCCCATCATCCGCGGTTTCGTCGAAAAGCTCGAGATCGGCCGTGCCGGCCTGGTGGTGGCGTCGCTGCGCCACGACGACGGCAGCGGCGCCGACTACCAGATCGCCGATCTGGACGCCGACCCCGAACGCTTCAACGAGCGGCTGTCCAAGCTCGGGATCCTGCGCGACGCGATGACGCGCGCCGAGCCGGTGGAGGTGGAGTACTCCAGCGGCGAAGGCAGCGGCCCGCGCAACATCGATCGCGTGGCGCGCATCACGCGCGACGGTGTGGAGCCGCCGGGCACCACGCAGCGCGCCAGCGTGATGGTGGTGGGCATTGCGCTTTCGGCGGCCAACCGCACCGGCGCGCGTGCCGAGAGCGCCGACACCGCCACCGTGGCGGCGATGAGCCCCGAGGGTGCCTTCGCCAGCTTCGTGCTCGACCTTCAGATCCCCGAGCGCGACGTGGCGGCCGCCATGCTGGACATGCTGCGCCAGGCGCAGGCCGACGGCACGCCCGTCACGCTGGTGTTCGACACCAAGCAGCGGCGCATCGTCGGCGTCGAAACCGGCGGCACGGGCGCTGTGATCGTGCGCGGCGACATGCAGATCGTCGAGGGCTTCGTCGAGTCGCTCGCGGTCGGCCCGACGCTGGCGCCGATGGGCAACCTGGCGTTGGTGGAGTTCACCACCGCGCCGCCGTTCTCCGGCGCCGGCAACGTGGTCGGGCTGGTGCCGTTCATGCCCGCATTGCGCCGCTTCCTGGTGGTGCAGGGCTCGCTGGAGTACGAGCTGTTCCTGGCCGGCCTGCGCGACAAGCTGCGGATGAGAGTGATGACGGGCGCCGAGGTGGCGCAGGCCGGGGAGGGCAAGGACGACAGCGGCAAGCCCGATGTCGTCAAGCGCATGAGTGCGATGACGCACATGACCGCCGCGCCCGAAGTGACCGCCGCGGCCGGCACGGCCGGCACGAACGATGGCGCCAACGTGCCGACCGCGGCGCTGGTGCGCGTGGCCCAGCTGCTCGCCGCGCTGGCCAGCGCCAGCCGGCCGGTCTGGATCCAGATCTCGCGCCAGTCGCTGGACGAAGGCCCGGCCGGCGACCGCTGCACCGAGGGGCTGCCCACCAGCGACCTGTCGCCCATGGGTCTGCGCGACCTGCACATCCCGTACACCGCCGAGTGGGTGGGCCTGGGTTGTTTCAATCCCGGCGTGTACCGCTTACAGTTCACGCTCGGTGTGGAGTTCGAGGTGCAGGTGGACGGCAAGCCCTTGTGCGTGCACGCCTCGGCCGACGGCACCGTCAAGTTTGCCCATGCCTGCCTGTGCGGCGACCACGAGGTTCGCGTCGTGCTCAGGGGCTGGACCTGCAAGATGAAGTTCGAGATGGATGTCTACCGCATCCGCTGATCCGTGTGGAAGGACGACCATGGCCGATGAAGTGATCCTGCGTCAGCCCGAGGGGGAATCCCTCAAGCTCGATCACCATGGGGCGGTCAAGCATCAAGTGGGCGCCGAGTTGCTGCACTCCACCGCTGCTGAGCGTCCGTTGGTGCACATGTTGCTGTGGGACGAAGACTGCTGCAAGGCCGAGGTCAACGGCCGCATCACCCTGTCCGGCGACGAGAAACTGCCGGTGCATTTGCGGGTCCGGCACGGCTTCGACAACGAGCACCAGCAGTCGCACCGTTTCGACACCACGTTGCAGGCCCCGGTGCACCATGCGTTGCAGATGCGGACGCCGCTGCAGGTGCGATTCTGCAATACATGGCAGATCGCGTCGGACTATTCGATCGAGATCCGCCTGGGCGACAACCGCGTAATCGGCGTGCATCTCACCGGCGCCACGGTTGCCAAGCCACTGCCCTGCGACGACGAGCCCTGCCCGCCGGCGACGATCACCCACGCGATGCATCCCTGATGGAATCCAACGACCCGAAGACCAACCCGCCCAACGACATCGCCGCCGGCGTGGCCAACGTGGTCGACGCGGCGCTCGATCTGGGCGTCTCGCTGGCGCGTGTGGTTGCCGAATCCACCGCACTGGGCCGCACAGTGCCGCCGGTGGCGGCCGGCACGCCGGCGCTGACGGCGATCGTGCGCTATGGCGTCACGGCGGCGGGCAACGTGTTCGGCGCGCTGGTGTCCGGCGTGCAGGCGGTCAAGCCCAGCATGGGCACGCCCAAGGCGGCCACACCGGCGGCGACCGCTAGGGCCTCCGGCCCGCGCGTGGCGCCCGGCGCCACGCTGCGCGTGCCTCTGTCGGTAGAAAACCCGAGCGACCGGCCGATGCAGGGCCTGGCGCCGCGGCTGCGCGGTGTGCGCCTGAACGGAAGCGATGCCGGCGGGGCGATCAACGCCGCGCGCATCGGGTTCAGCCCGGCCGCCTTCGAGGTGGCGCCGCACGACTTTGAAAAGCTCACCGTCACGGTCGACGTGCCGGCCGACGCGCCGGCGGGCGACTACGACGTGGTGTTCGCGCTCGGCGACGACGAGCCCGACCTGCGGATGAGCTTTGCGGTCACCGGCGGCTGACATGACCGCCCCCACGTCGCTGCGCTCCTGCCCCCCGAGGGGTCGCTCAGCTGCCTTGTGGCGTCCCGGCGGCAGCTGAGCCACCGCCCTGGCGCTCGGCTCAATTGCGCAGGAGATCGAGCTGCGGCCGCGGCTTGTCGACGAAGTTCTCGACCAGGTCCACGCCGAACACATAGCTGGTCGCGATCGCGTCCATGCTCAGATCCACCGCGCGGTGCGCATCGGTGCGCAGGCGCGACATCAGCGGATGCGCGCGGGCCTGCTTCAATGCTTCTTCGGAGACCAGTCGGTCGCGCAGCGACTCGGCCACCGACAGCGCCATCGCCAGCTCGCGCTCCACCACGCCGGCGGTGCTTTCCGCCAGGCCGCGCGTTTCGCGCGCCAGCTGGCGGGCCGAACGAAGCACATCCTCCAGCCCGGTGCGTTCGGGGTTCACCTGGGCATTGGTCTGGATCGAGCTCATGCGGGCCTTTCGTTCGCGTAAAAGCTATGGTAGCGCCTTGCGGCGTTGATCGCGCAAGCGCGCCAGTGCGCTGGGCAGCTTGAACGTCACTTCCTCAGCGCGGCCGAGTTCGCGCACCCGAAGCCCTGGCTCCCAGGCGCGCAGCCGCGCCACCGAGTCGGCCACCAGATGCTCGGGAGCCGATGCGCTGGAGCTCAGGCCCAGATCCGTCATGCCATCGAGCCATTCGCGCTGGATGCCGGCCGGGCCTTCGACCAGGTGGGTGGGTGTGCCATGCTCCATCGCCACCTCGACCATGCGCACCGAGTTCGAGCTGTGCGGCGCGCCGATCACGATCACCCGCTGGCAGCGCTCGGCCAACGCGCGAACCGCATCCTGGCGGTTCTGCGTGGCGTAGCAGATGTCGTCGTGGTGCGGCCCCACCAGCGCCGGGAAGCGCCGGCGCAGCACGCTGACGATGCGGTTGGCGAATTCCACCGCCAGCGTGGTCTGGGTGACATAAGCCAGGCGGGAGGGGTCGGCCACCTGCACCGCTTCAGCCTCGGCCACATCCTCCACCACGGTGATGGTGCCACCCGGGCCGGTGTCGTACCAGCCGAGCGTGCCCTGCACCTCCACATGTCCGCGGTGCCCAACCAGCAGCACGCTGCGGCCGGCGCGGGCGTGCGCACGCACCTCTAGATGCACCTTGGTCACAAGCGGGCAGGTGGCGTCGAACACGCGCCGCCCACCGCCGCCCACCTCGCGGTGCACCTCGGGCGACGCGCCATGGGCGCTGATCACCGCCAAGGCGTTGCCGGGGATGGCCTGCGTATCGTCCACGAATACCGCGCCGCGCGACTTCAGCCGGTCGACCACCGCGCGGTTGTGCACGATCTCATGCCGCACGTAAACGGGCGAGTTCTCCAGTTCCAGCAAGGCATCCACCATGCGAACCGCGCGCTCGACCCCTGCACAGAAGCCGCGCGGATTGGCGAGCCAAAGGTTCATGCGTCCGCTCCCCTACTTAACTCAGGTTTCCAGTATGTACCTTTCCGAGTCCGGGCAACAACTCCTTGCGCTCGGACTTGTGCCCAGCTAGGTTCTTCCGACTGCCGAGCGTCCCTACCGAGCGCAGGCGGCGGCTTCAATCAAGACCCGTACGCCGACATGTAAGATTTCAGCCGGCGCGTGGCTGTGCGACGTTACGCCGACGACCGCAATACTCTGGAAGAACTGCGCCGCCAATTCACCTGTCCGGCGCTGGTCCAGCGAGCGGGGGCTATGCAATGCTGACTCATATCTTGTTGAAGCTGTAGGCCCCCTGACGCGACGGCAATACCCACTTGATGATGTTGCCTCCGGAGTTTAGGCGTCTGCCCATTGAACAGTGCCCTTACATCGGGCTGCCGGGCCAGGACCATCGTTTCTACGTCAGCGATGGTTCGCGGGCGCAAGTTCGACGCCTTGACCAGAGGGCATTCGATCGGCATCCACCGGTGGCTTTCATCACTGGTCACTGACCGGCTGCTTTGGAGATTCTGTCGCCGCGCGCGGACGAAGGGCTGTGTCTGTACCACCTCGAAACCGGCAGTTGGCGACGCGACTTCCTGTCAGCTTGGAGAACCGGTTGTGGCCGAGTGGAGCCGACCGACTTTCGCCGATGAACGGCCGGTGTACACCAGGTCGCCGTCCTTCGCGTTCAGACCGCGGCGCCG
>Ga0154020_10009429_pt1 | contig 11243 bp, 8 predicted proteins | sample Klosneuvirus_201_FD_109709 | JGI IMG/M metagenome (GOLD analysis project Ga0154020, IMG submission 109709) | Active sludge microbial communities from wastewater, Klosterneuburg, Austria - Klosneuvirus_20160825_MG | ecosystem: Engineered > WWTP > Aerobic digester > Activated sludge | place...
CTATTCACTGCTAGTTTTACTACTAGGTAGCTGTGCTAAATCCTATCAGAATAAATTTTACAAAGAAAATGGATTTGTATCAAATTTAAATGAAAGTAGTGCGCCTATTATTTCACAATACGAAGTGACCAATAAACAATTCCGCACATTCTTGAAGGAGGATGATAATAAACGATTCAATTATGACTCTACTAAATGGAAGAAATTAGTTGGTATCGATTTTAAGTTTTATAACATTCATCCCGCATATGATAATTTCCCGGTCGTGAATATCTCATACGAAGCCGCAGAAGCTTATTGCAAGTGGCTTTCCAAGGAATATACACTGAAGAGCAAGAACTCCGATTTTATAGTTAGATTGCCCAAACCAAGTGAATTTGATAACCTCATTGAAGAGAATATTGGTGAGCTTAGGGGGGATTATGCAAGCGACTATGATAGTTGCCGTTATGTAGATAATCTAAAATATTTAAACAGAAAGGATACTTTTGAAAATTATGACATAGATGGTTGTTTGATTCCTTGTCCGGTAAATAAGTTCAAACAACAAGGTCATTATTCTATACTGGGAAATGTATCTGAATTATGTCAGGGGGGAATAATAAAGGGTGGAAACTGGTTCACTCTTCCTTCGGAAATCAAATTAAATAAACTATATGAGCTGCCTGACCCAAGAGTGGGCTTTAGAATCGTCTTGGAAAAGCCATCCTCTGCAAAATAGAATTGACTATGAGATTAAAAAATAAAATAGCAATGATCACGGGTTCAGCCGGTGGAATAGGCCAGGCCATTGCAAAGCTTTTTCATGATGAAGGTGCTACCGTTATCATAACAGATATAAGAGACACGGAAGGTAAAGCCTTCACTGAAAGTCTGGGAAAACATTCCGAATATCTGCATTTAGATGTTGGAAATGAGTCAAATTGGCAAACTATTGCTGACCATCTGATAGAAAAATATGGTCACCTCGACATTTTGGTCAATAACGCGGGAATAACGGGGTTTACTGAGACTGCCGGGGCGTGGGATGCTGAAAACAGTGATTTAGCTTCTTGGGATGAAGTGCATCGAGTCAACTCCACAGGCGTCATGCTGGGCTGCAAGTACGCCATAAAAATCATGAAAGAAAAAGGCGGGAGTATCGTCAACACCTCGTCCAGAAGCGGAAATGTGGGCATTCCCGGAGCGGTGGCTTATGCGTCGAGCAAAGCATCGGTGAGAAACCATACCAAAAGCGTAGCGCTCTACTGCGCAGAAAATGGATATAATATCAGGTGCAATAGTGTACACCCCGCTGCTATAATGTCGCCCATGTGGAATGTCATGCTAGGCAAAGGTGATCAAAGGAAAAAAATAATTGAGCAAGTGGAATCAGGAATTCCTCTAGGGCACTTTGGTGAGCCCATTGATGTAGCCTATGGTATTTTGTACTTAGCAAGCGACGAAAGCAAGTATGTCACCGGTATAGAATTAACCATTGACGGAGGGGTGCTGGCGGGGAGTGAGGGCAAACCAAAAAAATAGTTACAAATTTTACTAAGCCTGAGACGTGGTCTATAGAATAGGCATATAATCCATTCTCCTGATCAATATTTATTCCAAGAGAAAGCATTTAGCTAATGATTAGGCATCTAATGAAGTCCAAATGAACTCATCCAGGTCAATTTTGTTTCAATTAGCGCCATCGAAGTATTCATCTGATTGTTGCTTGTTCTAATTAAAATAAATCAGAGTATACAAATGTGGCCAATAAACAAATTGATAAATCAAAAAACATAATTCAATAATGAAAGTAGCATCTTTAAGAAAAGATCTTCAATATAAAGAAGATAAAGTTTCTCTTAGCGTAATGATGGAATCCGAAACATCGAAGGAAATAAGAATACTGTTCAGAAAGGGACAGTCCATGAAAGAGCATAAAGCAGGTTTCCCCATCACTGTTGAAATACATGAGGGCATTATTGACTTTGGAGTCAATGGAGAGAAAATGCGCTTATACTCAGGTGATTTAATTTCTCTCGAGGCAAATGTCCCTCATGACCTATATGCAGAAGAAGATAGCATCGTGAGATTAACCCTATCAAAATTCGACAAGGTAGAGAGAGTTGAACAGGTCATTGAATAATATTTAACTCAAGCATAAGATTCGAACTCCAAATAACAAACCGCTACGCTAAAGTGTGAATGGGAGGAGGTGAAAAGGTGAGAAGGTGAAAATGTGAAAATTTAGGAAGGTGAGAAGGTGAAAATGTGAGAAGGTGAAAAGGAGTTCTATGCGCTGATTTTTGTGTCCTTTGTCTTTATTCTTTTACTAATAGCATATTTTTTAAAAGTCTTTGAGACTTCGAGACTTTGTGTTAAAAGATACCTAGGGCCTAAACTCCAAACAGCCTTCAGTGATCCGATGAAAGGTAATGAAAAGGCGGTAGATTTAATATTATATAAATTGGAAATAAAGATGTCCGATTTGAATTTGCATTTCATGCGATGTTTGAAATTTGTTGTCAACTTATTCTAGAGACATACATTTCCCTGATTTCATTGTTAAAAGTTAAATATGATTCATTTGCTATTTAGGTATTAAGTCCGAATGTTCGGGATTACCTCCCAAATTGTCCGGATCACAAAAAAATCTATAGCTTTACAAAGAATCAGTTAGATTTAATACTTCAAATTTACCCGGCATGATGGACATGTGCGGTATAGACAAATAAATTTGTTCATTATACACACAACCTACAATGCAATGGAAATCAATCCGCTTCTTATGAACCCCTACCGTACCTGCGCCCAGGTGAATGCTCTTTTGATGACATTCGGAAATACTTCTTCACATGACCCAAAGATATTACCGAATGAAAGACCCTCATCCCCGGGAATAAACCTTGCCTTAGCATTTAAGTGTAAGGATTCTCATCAACCTATTATGCCAAAAATATCATGATGCATGATGAAGGAAGGCAAGAGGAGGATCAATTCGAAAAATTGATTCAAGGACTCATTGATGATGAATACGGTTGTGAGAATGATTTCTTTCCACTTGAGACTATAGCCGGATTAAGGTCCAACCTGGCAACCTTAAATGCTTCAGGGAACATGAAATCAGCAGGAATAGGTAATAAAATGAATTTTCAAAATAACAAACTGATTCGAGGAGATAAGGTAAACTGGATTAATGACCAAACCTCAAACACACACGAAGCCGTGTATCTTAGAAAGATCTGGAGATTCATCAATCACATGAATAAAACCTGCTTCACTTCGATATCTACATTTGAAAGTCACTACACCAACTTTGAGATCGGAAGTTTTTATAAGAGGCATTTGGATCAATTTAAATCTGAAAAGGGGCGTAAATTTTCTATTGTCTTATACTTAAACCATGATTGGAAGGCCGAAGACGGGGGCACCCTATCTCTCTATCCCACAAAGGGTGACCAAAGAGAGATTTCTCCGTTAGAAGGACGAATTGTTTTCTTCCGCAGTGATGAAATGGAGCACGAAGTGTACCCCTCATTTACCCGGGAAAGAAACAGTATCGCAGGTTGGTTAAAAAATTAATGATCGTGATCGGTAAGCTTCTTTAATTATTAATGGTAAATTATAAATGAGTATTTGGTCTTTAGAGTGTGAAAAAGTGAAGACCAAAAAGCGAAACACCGAAGGTGTGATATTATTATATAGAGGTTAATCAAAAAAGCAAAAACCGCGAAGGTGGTGATATTATAAATTATGATGTTCACTTTCAAATTTGTTCCATCAAGATTTCATGTTGAACTATAATCCCTGCATCTACTAAATTGAATAGTGGATGTGATGTTTTCAACTTTGTAATTCCTAAACTTTAACAAGTTTTCAAAAATTAATAGCTAGCTGCCAAAAGCTAAAGACTAAGAGCGAAGCAACCTAAAGCGTAGCGACCTAAAGCGAAGTGTCCCAAGGCTCAGCGTCCCAAAGACTAAAACAGCTTTCAGTGATCAGCTTTCAGCTTTCAGTTTTTAAAAGTGTCTCTTACCATGTGACAAAAAATCTAATCATTCGATTTAAACATTATCAAAATACCCATGGCGCCATTTGTCACCCTTCAGGGCGGGGAAAACAAATGGCGCATTAGGCTAAAGTCCGACAACAACCTAAAGACTAATGACCTTAAGCGTAGCGATCTAAAGCGAAGCGTCCCAAGGCTCAGCGCCCCAAAGACTAAAAAGCAACTGGCTTTAATGCTAAAAATACCGACCTTTACCAAGATCAACGTAGGTGTTAATGAAAAATAATTATTCAAGCGTAGAAAAGTCCTAATATGAATATAGAATACCTTCGGACTTTATTCCCGGTCACAAAAGATGCCATTTACTTAAATAGCGCCTCACAATCGCCACTGAGTGTATTGGTACACGAGAGGCTTGAGAATCACTTGAAGACGGAATTAAATCCTGTGGGCAAGAATGGATTTAATCGCAATGTGATCCGAGACTTACTCTCCAGACTACTGGGAGGATCACCTGAAGAATATGCATTAGTGACCAGTACAGGCGCAGGAATGGGTCTGGTGGCGCAAGGCTTAAATCTAAAAAAGGGTGATAATGTGGTAATTCCCGAGCGTGAACATTGGAATAATTCTTTTCCCTGGGTACAACTTGAAGAGAAAGGTGTGCAGATCAGATTTGCAAAGCTCAGCGCCAACAACCGTATTGATCCGGAAGCAATAGAAGGACTTATAGATCAAAATACGCGAGTGGTTGCAATCGCTGCAGTAAGATTCAACAGTGGATTTAGGCCGAATCTTGCTGCCATTGGAAAAATGGCTCATGAGAAAGGCGCTTTATTTGTAGTGGATGCAGCACAGGCAGCAGGCATGATTCCGATAGAGGTAGAAAAGGAACAAATAGATGTCATGGCTGGATGTGGATTCAAATGGCTACTGGGCATGCACGGCACAGGATTTCTTTATGTAAGTAAGCGAGTAGCGCACCTGATTCATCCCGTCTTACCCGGCATGTTTGCCGCCGAACATCATTATGATAAACTATCATTCCATACTGACTCAAGAAAATTTGAGACGGGCACGATTGCCTACCCCCTCTTCGATGCCTGGTCTGCGGGACTCGAGCTCCTCCTTGAGCTCGGCGTTGGAAATATCTATGAGCGGGCTCTTGAGAATACAGACCTCTTGATCGAAGGGCTTCATAAAAAGAGATATCAAATAGTATCTCCTACTGTAAATAGAGCGGACAGAACAGCTATCGTTCATTTTAATACTGGTTCAACTGACACAACCAAAAAACTATACCAATCTCTGATTGATAAAAAGATCCTCGTAACTTTACAATCTGAGAATATCAGAGTTAGTCCGAATTTTTTCAATACTCCCGAAGACATAAGTATATTTCTCAATTCTATTTAGCTTCCAGTATTAAAATAAAGAAATACTTGTCTTTCATGCATAGAAATGATAATTTGCAATTAACTTCAAACCTCCAATCTGACTTATAATAAATCAACATGTCTCATGTCCATAGATAAAAACAACCGTACAAAAGAAAAGCTGCACAAAAGAAATAGAAATCGGGAGCGGTATGATTTAAATGCACTCATGATTGCTACGCCTGAATTAAAGCAATATGTAAAGCCAAATGAATACGGCGACGATTCAATTAATTTTTCAAATTCCAGTGCGGTAAGAATACTCAACAAAGCACTTTTATCCCACTATTATGGTATAAAATCCTGGGAATTTCCGGCAGATAATCTATGCCCCCCTATCCCAGGTAGGGCAGACTATATTCATTATGTGGCGGATTTATTATCAGAGCATAATAGCAAAATTCCCAAAGGTGATAAAATCACTTGTCTTGATATAGGCGTAGGAGCTGCCTGCATATATCCTATCCTTGGAGTCACAGAATATGGTTGGAAGTTTATAGCAACTGATATTGATCCTAAAACAATTGATTCAGCACGAAATATAGTAAATTCGAATCCTACGCTTAGAAACAAGATTGAATTTAGACTACAGAAGAACAGCAAGAACATCTTTTACGGCATAATTGCTGAAGGTGAGAAAATAGATCTAACTATATGTAATCCTCCCTTCCATTCTTCCTCAGAAGAAGCCGAAAAAGGAGCTCGTAGAAAAGCTAAAAATTTGTCCGGTGGCAAAATAAAAAACCCTACACTCAACTTCTCCGGAACCAATAGTGAGCTCGTATATGAGGGCGGTGAAATTAAGTTTATTGAGCTCATGATCAAAGAGAGCAGAGCTTTCTCCAAAGATTGCTACTGGTTTTCCACCTTACTATCCAAAGAATCCAATCTCAACAAAATCGAGAAGTTACTTGAAAATGCCAAAGTCAACAGATCTAAAATGATCCCAATAGCAACCGGCAACAAATCCAGTCGAATCATAGCCTGGACCTATCTTTCTAAAGCAGAGCAAAAAGACTGGCGTGAAGCCAGATGGAGCACAAAGCAGTAAGCTGGTGACTAATGTCAAAAAAAACTTCAACCGTATTTGTACGATTTTCTTACATTTGACAACTACCAATAGTTGTTGTTTACCTGGTATGTGAATGGAATTTAGCAGACGGCAAAAGACTCAACCTATCAATATGAAAAGCAGGCAGTATGGGTTCATAAATATACAGTAATGTCCAATCGATTCGGTAACCTCTCAAAATTATTAATAGACAGAATTTATGAAAAGTAAAACACTTGTAATAATTAGTTTAATATTCGCATTGACTTTTCAGTCATGTGAAAAAAGTGATGACTTAGGTTTCAATCAGAACTTATTAAAATACAAAGAATGGAATGCAGAAAAATTTATAATCAATGACAAAAATACTATGCCACCTGATAATTCGGATATTCTAGATGCTCCGGTATCATACGTTAAAGTAAAATTTATTGATGAAAGCAATATGAAATTAGAAATTGAATTAGTGTACTCGGACGGAAGTAAAGATAATAGTGGAGAGTTACCAATGGAATATTCTATTAATATTAAGGATACGACAATTATCATTACTGACAATAATGAGTGGACGAGAAACTTATCATTCTCCGGTGTACATAAAGCGCTATTATCTAACGACAATTTAACTCTAAGTGGGAAACTAGGAAATAAATATAATTATAGTATGATATTGAGAGGAAACTAAACTTAAACAATGAAAATAATACTAATTCTAATTGGAATAGTCATAATAATCTACATTATAATTCAACTATAACTATGAGTGCAAAGAGAAATATAGAAACCTACCCTTATGTAGTCAACAAGAAGTACGCTGATTTCGAAATACGCAGCTACGAAGCTACTTTGTTTACTTCTGTTCAGCTATCAGAAAATAAGTACAAAGACGCTTCGAATAAGGGGTTCTCCATATTGGCAGGTTACATCTTTGGTGGAAATAAAAAGAAAGAAAAAATCGCGATGACTTCGCCTGTATCTATGTCTCTGGGAGACTCAATGACTATGATGTTTATGGTGCCAAAGAAATTTACCAAAACAACACTTCCTGAGCCCAATCAGGGCCAAATAAAGTTTAAGGAAGAACCTGCTAAAACAGTTGCAGCCATCACCTTTGGCGGTTGGGCAAACGATGAGAAAATCGAAGAGTATAAACAGAAATTAAAATCTGCATTAGATGCAGAGGGTATTTCCTATACAAATAGATTTTACTTTCTGGGCTATAACCCTCCTTTTGAAATTTTTAATCGTAAAAATGAAGTTATTGTGGAGTTGGAAAGAGGAGCTATTGATGTCATAAAATAATTATGAAAAATTCTATTCAGTCACGTAAAATTAAATTTTGACCCTCCATTATGAGTACAAAGCCTAAGTCAATCTGGTGGAATACAATAAGGTCAAGCAATAAAAATTAGTATTTCTTAAAAATTAAAATACATTTCACTATGAGAAAAGACTTCATATTCCTCCTGTTACTTCTACCTTCTTTCGGGTTATTCTCGCAAGGCACACGACTGTTGCGACAACCTGCCCTTGGTGCCACACAGATTACATTCGCTTATGGCGGTGATATATGGACGGTACAAAAGAGTGGCGGAGCAGCGCTACGAATTACCAGCACCGCCGCAGTAGAATCAAATCCGCATTTTTCTCCGGATGGAAAATGGATTGCCTTCAGTTCAAACCGAAGCGGCATCGCTCAGGTGTATATTGTACCGGCAGTAGGTGGCGCTCCTACCCAACTCACTTGGTATCCTGCCGCTTCATCCGCCCGGGGCTTTACACCTGATGGCAAGGAAGTTCTATTTTCTTCAGGCAGAGAGAGTGCTCCCACAGGATATGGTAGACTATGGAAAGTTTCGATAAAAGGTGGCCCTTCAGTGATGCTCCCGGCACCATGGGGCTTTGATGGAAAATATTCTCCCGACGGAAATAAATTAATTATCGATAGAGTAAGCAGATGGGATTCTGAATGGAGGCACTACAGAGGCGGACAAAATACGCCACTTCAGATATTGGACCTTAAAACTTTAACGGAGCAAGATATTCCTACAGAGGGCAGTGAAGATATCCATCCGATATGGATGAATAATGAAATCTTCTTTTTATCTGACCGTGAATTTATTATGAATGTGTGGGCATATAATATTTCTACAAAAGCAATCAGACAGGTTACTAAATTTACAAAGGGTGATGTAAAATGGCTTGATGGAAATGAAAACGAGTTGGTGATCGAACAAGACGGTTATCTACATTTAGTAGATCCTGCCTCCGGTAAAACAACTCAATTAAATATAACTATAACCAGTGATTTTCCCTGGGCAGAAACTCGCTTAGAAAATGTTACAGAAGATGTATCCAGTGCCTCATTATCGCCCACAGGCAAACGTATTTTAGTAGAAGCCAGAGGTGAGATTTTTACAGTGCCGGTGGAAAATGGAGATGCCAGAAACTTGACTCAGAGCTCGGGTGCAGCAGACCGCAGGCCCATATGGTCGCCGGATGGAAAGCAGATTGCCTGGTTTTCTGATCAAGATGGTAAGGACTATGCACTGTATATTACTGATCAGGAAAGAACGAAGGAGCCCCGCAAGATTTCTATTGGGGAAAGCAAACTAGCGTGGGAACCTGTTTGGTCACCTGATGGAAAATTTATTGCTTATGCGGATAATGCAGTACGAATCAAAGTACTCGAAATAACAACCGGCAAAATTACAAATGTAGATGTCGGCGGCACAAACCTGGATAGAGGCAATATGGGTTTTACCTGGTCACCGGACAGTAAGTGGCTTGCCTATTCCAAGACTGAAGACAATAATTTCAGAAGCATTGTGGTGTGGAATGCAGATAATAAAAAAGTTTCACCGATTAGTAATCCCATGGCTGATGCTATATCACCGGTTTGGGATTTGAATGGAAGATATTTGTATTTTCTGGCAAGTACAGATGTGGCACTAGGTTCGGGGTGGGCCAACACCAGCTCAATGCAGGCAAAGCCAACATTTGGCGCCTATATTACTCTATTAAGGAATGATGAACCAAACCCCTTCCCCCTTAAAACAGATGAAGAACCTGATAGCACCAGCACTCCCAAATCTAAGGATACTACCAGCACCTCTAAAAATGTACGTATTGACTGGAATCAATTAGATAAACGCATTATTGCCATGCCTATTCCTACGGGAAATTACGATGGATTGCTCGCAGGACCGAAAGGAACAGTGCTGATCATTTCAGGATCGACATTGAGTAAATATAATATTGCAGATAAGAAAATGGAGGAACTGGTAAAGGGTGGTTCACAGTTTGCCATTTCAGCCAATGTAGAAAAACTATTATTTAAATCAGGTGCCGGTTGGCGGGTTGTCTCAACAGCAAAGCCTGCAGGGCCGACTGATGGTGCTGTCTCAATGACCCTGCGAATGGAATTGACCAGAATTGAAGAATGGAAGCAGATATTCAGCGAAGCCTGGAGGTACCAACGTGATTATTTCTATGACAGAAATATGCATGGAAGAGACTGGCAGGAAGTATGGGATCAATATGCACCTCTGATGCCCTATATCAGACACCGAACCGACCTCACTTATCTGCTAGATCAGTTGGGGGGAGAAGTTTCTGTAGGACATAGTTTTGTGTTTGGCGGCGATTTTCCTGCGCTGGATACATCACGCGTAGGTGTACTTGGCGCCGACCTCGTTGCCACTGAGGGTAGGTGGAAAATCAATAGAATTTATACCGCTGAAAGTTGGAACCCGGATTTGACAGCACCCTTATCACAACCAAACCTTAAGATAGAACAAGGCAATTATATACTTGCTATAAATGGTAATTCATTAAAATCTTCTGATGATCCATATCAATTTCTAAATGGAACCGCAGATATGCAAACAGTTTTGCTGGTAAATAAAAAACCTTCCATCGAAGGTGCTTGGAACGTTATTGTAAAACCAATTAAAAATGAAGGAGCCTTACGGCAACGTGCCTGGATAGAAGACAACCGCAGAAAAGTAGATGAATTATCAAAAGGCAAATTAGCGTATGTGTGGATACCAAACACAGGAGGTCCCGGCTTTAGCAGTTTTAACCGATACTATTTTTCGCAGCAGGATAAGCAAGGCGCTGTAATAGATGAGCGATTTAATGGTGGTGGCTTACTGGATGATTATATGGTGGATCTGATGGTTCGCCGTTTGCGTGCAGCACTTACCAATGAGGTGCCGGATGGGAAACCATTCCGTTTACCCGCAGGCATCTTAGGCCCTAAAGTATTATTGATAAATGAAATGGCCGGTTCAGGTGGAGATTTCTTTCCGTGGATATTCCGTCAGCAAAAAGTCGGACCATTGATCGGCACTCGCACCTGGGGAGGTCTGGTAAAATCATCAACACACTATTCATTTGTAGATGGCGGTGCTATGACAGCACCTGATAATGCTGTTTTTGATCCGATAAACAATAAATGGGTAGCAGAAAACACGGGTGTTGCGCCGGACATAGAGCAAAAAATCTCAGCCATTGCAGTATCCAAAGGCGTCGACTTGCAACTTGAAAAAGCAGTAGATGAAACGTTGAAGCTTTTGGAAAAGGAACCATTCCCTTCAGTTAAAAAGCCTGCTTACTCTACTCCAGCTAAGAAATAAAGTAAACTAACTAAACCAAATAATAATGAGTCGATTTCCATACTTTAAAACCACTTTTTTGCCAATATTTGCAGGACTTTTTGTAGGAATCTTAATTTATGGATTGTTTGACATTGACTTTTCAAATA
>Ga0154020_10009431_pt1 | contig 11242 bp, 11 predicted proteins | sample Klosneuvirus_201_FD_109709 | JGI IMG/M metagenome (GOLD analysis project Ga0154020, IMG submission 109709) | Active sludge microbial communities from wastewater, Klosterneuburg, Austria - Klosneuvirus_20160825_MG | ecosystem: Engineered > WWTP > Aerobic digester > Activated sludge | place...
AGGCGTCGTCCACCACGATGATTTCATAGGGCTGGCCGGTGGCGCGGGCGGAGTCGTGGATGGCCGCGAGCGTGCGAGGCAGGCAGGCCTGCTCGTTGTGCGCGGGAACGACGAAGGAAATCATGACGTCTGCGGTTAGACAGGGAGCGGCTGACTATGGCACGAGGAATTCACCAGCCAGGCGTGAAAGTTCCGTGAGGTTTTGGACTGCGGCAGCCCTCTGCCGCTTTGCATCAGTAACCGTGCGGAAGAAAAGCGGCAGAGGGCTGCCGCAGTCCAAGACGCTTGCGCGCGATTTGAGCCCACTAGACTATAACCGCCGTGCCGCCGATTTGTTTCAGCACGAGACGGTCGCGCTCTTGTTCTAGGGCTTGCTCGAATCGTTCCAGCGGCTCGGTCATCGGTTCGTCGCTGAGTTTGAAGGTAGAGTGATGGATGGGCGCGAGGCGCTCGGCGCCGGCGGCGTCGGCCATTTGCAGGGCCTCTTCCGGCGTGCAGTGCGCATGAATCCACGGATTGTAAGCGCCCACGGGCATGATGGCCGCGGCGTAGGGTCCGCTGGAGCGCAGGTTGCGGAAGAGCGGAGTCATCGCGGTGTCGCCGCCAAAAATAATCGCGCGGCCTTCGCGGCGGAGCACGTAGCCGTTGTAGCCGCGGGGCCTGTCGTTGGGCCAGCGCCGGCCCCAGTGGTTCACCTCGAAGGCTTCAACTCGCAGTTCGCCGTGCCGTGTCTTGACCGTGGTCGCGTCGCCCCAGGCGAGTTCGCTCAACGGCTTGAGTCCGGTCGGCGCAAATATTTCCGAAGTGTCCTTGGCGGTGATGACCCGTTGATCGGCTTTGAATTTTGCGAGCGTCGGCAGATCCATGTGGTCCATGTGCGCGTGCGAGAGCAGCACGAGGTCAATCGGCGGCAACTGGTCGAAGCGCAGGGCGGGTGCGACGTAACGTTTGGGGCCAAGCGTGCCGACACCGAGACCGATGCCCACGCGTTCGCTGAACGCCGGATCGGTGAGGATGCGCACGCCGTAGAAGCTGATGAGCACTGTGGCGTGGCCGAGCCAGGCGAAGGTGATGCGGTTGTCGTCCCATTTGTCCGGTGTCGGGACGGCCGGCGGCGGGGCGGGGTTGCGCGCGGTGTCGCGCACGAGCTGCCGCAGCATGCGGGCGCGGCGCGAGTTCGAGAAGCCAGCCCACGCGGAGCCGGCGGCGACGGCCAACCCGGCGGCGGCTCCGGTGATCTTCAAAAACTTTCGGCGCGATGATTTCATGAACAGCGTCGCAACATAGCGGCGGTGTGCGTGGACCGCAAATGGGCAACTCGTCCCTCCACGTTCGCGCTCGCAAACGGGAGGGATGCTCGTTACCTTCCGCGCATGGTTCATGTTGGCATTGGTTACGATGTTCACCAGTTGGTTGCGGGCCGGAAACTCGTGCTGGGCGGCGTCGAGATCGCGCACACGAAGGGACTCGATGGTCATTCGGACGCGGATGCGTTGATGCACGCGATCACGGATGCCGTCCTCGGCGCGATTGGCGAGGTGGATATCGGTCACTTCTTTCCAAACACGGACCCGCGCTGGCGCGGTGCGCCGAGCCGCATCTTCCTGGAGGAAGCCGCGAAGCAGGTGAAGGCGCGCGGCGGGCGCATCGTGAACATTGATGCCTCGCTCATGGCTGAGGCGCCGAAGATTTTCCCGCACATCGTGGCGATGAAGGCGAACATCGCGTCCGCGCTGGGCGTGGACCCGAAGAAGGTCGGCGTGAAGGCGACGACGAATGAGCGTCTGGGTTTCATCGGTCGCGAGGAGGGCATCGCGGCGATGGCGGTGGCGAGCGTGGATTTGCCAGAGTGAAGGCGGCAGAAAGATTAACCACAGATAGACACAGATGAACACGGATACGAAAACCCCTCACCCGGCCTTCGGCCACCTTCTCCCCATCGGATGGGGAGAGGGACGGGGTGAGGGGCATCCGTGTGAATCCGTGTCCATCCGTGGTTGAAGAATTATGGCGAATAAAGCTGAGATAGGTTTTGAGCGGAAGCTCGAGGACGGCACGAAGCGACAGGTGTATGTGAATCACACCGGCGGACAGTTTCGTTTCTACGCGCGGGAGAAGCGTTTCGATGAGTGGGAGCCGGTGAAAGTGCCGCCGCTCGAAGATTGGATGATGCTGCTCGACGCCGTGCGTCGTCGAGTGACGCGGCGTAAGTTGATGCCGGATGATGAAGAGCGTTTGGTGCGGGCGATTCAAGAGCGTTTTCCGGAAGCGGAACTATGAAAAAGCGTTCATTGAAGAACCCACTCCCACCCCCTCCAAGGCGGGGGGCTGGCAAGCCGCTCATCTTAATTTCGCCGGATTTCCAGTCGAAGGGCGTCGAGTTCAGTGATGCCTCGATGAGTCTCTCGTCGCGTTATCCGGCGGCGATTGCAGCGTGTGGTGGTATTCCGGTGGCGATGGCTCATACGGATTCTCGTGAGATGGTGGCGGATTATGTGCGCAACTCCGACGGGGTGCTGCTGACCGGCGGGGACGACGTCAATCCGGCCATTTATGGGCCAAAGCTGCGTTCCTCGCTCAAATCGAAGGCCATCATGACCGAGGATGGTGGCAGACGGGATTTGTTCGAGTTGATGCTGGTGGATGAGGTGTTCCGTCAGCGCAAGCCGTTGCTGGCCATTTGCCGCGGGCATCAAGTGCTGAACGTGGCACTGGGCGGCACGTTGATCGTGGATATCCCGACGCAGAAACCATCGCGGATCAACCACCGGCAGATGGATCGTAAGTCGGAAGTGGTCCATTCCGTGCGGTTGACACGGGGTAGCCTGCTGGCCAAGATTACCAAAACCCAGTTGCTGGGCGTGAACAGCACGCATCATCAGGCGGTGGCGAAGGTGGCAAAAGTTTTGCGGGCGGTGGCCCAAAGTGCGGATGGGCTGGTAGAGGGAATGGAGTTGAAGGCGAAGTGTTTGTTGCCGTTCCTGCTGTCCGTGCAGTTTCACCCGGAACGCTTGATGGGCAAGCACGCGGAACATCGGGCAATTTTTGAGGCGTTCGTTCGAGCCTCGCTGATGGAGAAGATTCAGAATTTATGAAAGGTTCGATCCTGATCGTCGAAGACGAAGCTGATATGCGGGACCTCGTGAGCGAGGTTTTGAAGGGCACGTATGAAGTGTCCGCCGCCGATACCGGTGCCGCATTGAAGCAGGCTCTCACGGGCAACCAGCCGGATGTCGTCCTGCTCGACCTCAAACTCCCGGATGCCGATGGCCTCGACCTGCTCCCGCAAATCAAAAAGCAGTGGCCCGACACCCAGGTCATCGTGCTCACCGGCAACGCCACCTTCGACGCGGCCATCAAGGCCACCAAACTCGGTGCCTATCATTTCCTGAGCAAGCCGTTCGAGACGAACAGCCTGTTGGTCACGGTGGACCGCGCCATTGAGCATCGCCGTCAGGGCGAGGAGAACAGCTCGTTGCACAAGGCGGTGTCCGTGCTGAGCGGCGGTTCTTCACCAGTGTTCCACAGCGCTTCGATGAAGGATGTCGTGCGCACCATCCAGCGCGTCGCCCCGAGTGATGTGCCGATCCTCGTGACGGGCGAGAGCGGCACGGGCAAGGAAGTCATGGCCGATCTCATCCACGCGATGAGCAAGCGTTCCGGCGGACGCATCATCAAGATCAACTGCGCCGCATTGCCGCGTGAGTTGATTGAGAGCGAGTTGTTCGGTTCCGTGAAGGGCGCTTACACCGGCGCGCACGCGGACCGCGAAGGTCTTTTCCGCCAGGCGGAGAACGGCACGCTGTTCCTCGACGAAATTTCCGAGATGCCCATCGACACCCAGAGCAAACTGCTCCGCGTGTTGCAGGACCAGGAAGTCCGCCCCATCGGCGGCAAGGTGAGCTACAAGACAAATTGCCGCATCGTGGCCGCCACGAACCGTCCGCCTGCCGAGGCCATCAAGGACTCCAAGCTCCGCGAAGATCTGTTCTACCGCATCAGCGCCATCACCGTGCATCTGCCGCCGTTGCGCGAGCGCCGCGACGACATCATGCCGCTGGCCAACGCCTTCCTGAAACGGTTCGCCGCGCAGGCCAACCGCACGATCAGCGGTTTTGCTCCGGGTGCTGTTGAACGCCTGAGCGGCTTCGACTGGCCCGGCAACATCCGCCAGCTCCAGAACGAAGTGCAGCGCGCCGTGTTGCTGTGCGAAGGTGGCGCCGTCGATGCGACCGATCTCTCCATCACGTCGGTCAAGACGAATCCCGACGGTCAGGACACGAACTTCACCCTGCTCGAAGGCGTGGAGCGCAATGCGATCGTCCAGATGCTGAAGGAAACCGGCGGCAACAAACTCGAAGCCGCCAAACGCCTCGGCATCGGTCGCCAGACGCTCTACAACAAGATCAAGGCTTACGGCATCGAGGTCTGACTGTAGCTGTGATTTTGCAAAGGACGCGTCGCAAGGTGCGTCCTTTTTGTTTACCCCATCTTCGCCAGTTCCTCGCGGATCATGTTCGTGAGCGGGCGCACAGTGGCTTCGCTAAATTCAAATTTGCAGCCCGCTGCGGCGAATAACTCCGGCAATGGGCGTGAGTTGCCGAGTGACAGCGCACGTTTGTAGTCAGCCAGCGCCTTCGCCTTGTTCTGCTTTGAGTTCACCCACACCTGCAACGCGCCCAACTGCGCGATGCCGTATTCGATGTAGTAGAACGGATACAGGAAGACGTGAAGCTGACGATGCCACATCTTCGCGCGCTCGGCGTCAAACCCGCTCCAGTCCACGTCGCCATTGAACCGTTGATGCAGGCTCACCCATGCCGCATCGCGTTCCGCGTGCGTGTGACCGGGGTGCGTGTAGATCCAGTGCTGGAACGCATCCACCGTCGCGATCCACGCGAGCACGCCGACGATGCCTTCAAGGTGCGTGCGCCGGGCGCGGGCTGAGTCCGCCGGATTGTAGAATTCCTCGATGAATTCATTGCCGAGCAGTTCCATGCTCATCGACGCGACTTCGCAAAATTCAATCGGCGCGCTGCGATACGCATAAAGGTCTTCCTCCTGCGTCGCCAGCGCATGGAACGCATGGCCCGCCTCGTGCAACAGCGTTTCCACGTCGCGCTGGATGCCGACGGAGTTCATGAAGATGAACGGCACGCGCGCTTCGGCGAGTGTTGACTGGTAGCCGCCGGGCGCCTTGCCTTTGCGGTTGGCGAGGTCGAGCAGTTTCAAATCCTGCATCTGCTGGAAGCCGTCCGCGAGTTCGCCATCGACCCGGTTGAAGATGAGTTGCGAACGAAAAACCATCTCCTCCACGTCAGTGAAGGGTTTGAGCGGCGGGCGGCTCAGTGGGTCAACCGACAAATCCCACGGACGCAGCGCGGCGACCCCGAGCTTGCGTTTGCGGTCAGCCTGCAACTCGCGGAGCAGGGGAACGATCTCCTTCTCCACGGCGTTGTGGAAGCGCTCGCAATCGGCGGGTGTGTAATCAAAACGCCCGAGCCGGCGGAAGGCGTAGTCACGGTAATTGCTGAAACCGGCGTTCGCCGCGATCTGTCCGCGCAGCTTCGACAGCTCATCGAACTGCGTATCGAATGTTGCTGCCTCTTTCAGGCGCCGTTCGGCAACCAACTTCCATGCTTCTTCGCGCGTGGCGCGGTCCGTCTCTTCGAGATAACGGCCCACCTGGATGAGCGTCTTTTCCTCGCCGCGGAAGTTCACCGTGAGCGAGCCGGAGAGTTTCTGGTATTGCTGACCGAGTTTCGCCTCCTCCGTTTCCAGCGCTACGCTCTCAGGCCGGAACAGCTCGACCTGGTTGGCAACATCGCGGTCGAAGACGGTGTAACGCGGGCGGGGCAGGGCGGCGCGTTGCGGATGCTTCACGAATGCCTGTTGCAGCGCGAACTGGCGCGGCTTGAGTTGCGGGTCGATGTGCTCGACGTAGTGGAGGTAGGCCTTCTCGGCGTCGGCATTGTTCGTGTGACACGTCATCGCGATGTAGCGGCGGCCGGATTCCTCGTCGAGCGCGGCGCTGAGTTCCGCCCAATCGAGCAGCCAGCGTTCGAGATCGGCGGCGGATGTAGCCTTCGCGATGGCGGCATCCAGCTTGTCGAACAACGGCGCGATGGCGGACCACTCGTTCCAGTCCACGGACTCGGGGACGAAGCGGCGCGGGCGATACGGGGGCAGAGTTCCGAAGGGCAATAAATTCATGGTGAAAGCAACAGTTAAACCGATTTTTCCCCAGCAACGATGCGGATCAAGCCGCCCCTCACCCCATCCCTCTCCCCGTCCGACGGGGAGAGGGTGAAGCTGCCGATCATGCAAAGTCGGTTGCTGAGCCGTGGATTATTCCGAAGTTTGCGGGGTGATTCCCTCTCCCCATCCGATGGGGAGAGGGTCAGGGTGAGGGGTTGGTCCGAGTGCATGGTTCCGGCTCAAACGTGGCGTAACACCAGCGCGGCCAGCGTCACGATCAACATCATTCCGGCGGGCATGAACTTCTTGGTCTTTGCGAGGCGGATGGCGAAGACGACGAGCAGCAGAATCATCAACACATCGGCGAGGCCGCGCGCGAGTTTGGCATCGAGCAGCCCGTTGATGGCGCACAACGCCAGCGCCGCGGCGAAACCAACGGACATGTAGAGCGAAACCTGGCTCTTGGCTTTCATGAAGCCGATCAGGCCGCCGACAACGAGGAACACGATGTAAACCCAGAGAATAGCGTTTGGACTCATGCGCGCGGAGCTTAGCGGGGTGCCGCTGGCGGCGAAACGAAAAAGCCGCCGGTCAATTCGATTGGAGCGCGGCTGTGTGCAGAGCACCAGCCGCAGCATGCTTGAAAACTCCGGTGCGTTTGCGAAATCCCAGCCGTCCACGACCTGCGAAGCTGCTGCGGCTGGTCTTCGACACAGACGCGCTCCGTGGGCGCCCCTCACCCCGTCCCTCTCCCCATCCGATGGGGAGAGGGTGGCCGAAGGTCGGGTGAGGGGTTGATTGGTTGCTGGACGCCGCCCGCCGGGTCAGGGGACCCGGCCTACACGCTGTAGGGCCGGTGCCCTCACCGGGCGCGGGTTCACCCCCGCTTCGCCCACGCGAGGCCATCTGTGCCGGGGCCGGTGTTGATGAGCTTTGCCACCTTCCAGTCCTTCACGTCAATGACTGCGACTTGTTTGCTCGCATCGCACGAGACATAGGCGAACGCGCCATTCGGCTGGACCAGGACATACTGCGGCGATTTGGGAACGTCCAGCGTGCGCACCACTTTCAGCGAGCCGAGATCAATCACCGCCACCTGGTTGATCTTGTTCAACGCCACCAGCAACCACTTGCCATCCGGCGTGGGCGCGGTGCCGTAGCCGGTGCTGGGCAGTTCAATCCACATCCGCACGCCGTTCGTGGCGGTATCAATCACCGCGAGCTGCGGCTTCGTCTGGTCGGCGGTGAACAGCCAGCGGTCATCCACTGAGAGCGCGATGCGTTGCGCCTGGGGCGAAACGGGAATCGTGGCGAGCACCTTCTTCGCCTCCAGATCGAGGACCGAGACGGTGCCCGGGCCGACGTTCGAAGTGTAACCGCGCCGGCCATCGCGCGTGATCGCCAGCATGTGCGACTCCGCCTGGCCCGTGGGAATCGTCCCGATGATTTTCAACGTGCCGGGATCAATCACCGTCACGGTATTGTCGAGTTCGGTGGTCACGTAGAGCAGGCCGTTCTTCGGGCCAAACACCGCGCAATGCGGGCGCACGCCTTTGCCGAAATCCACCGTGCCGGTGACCTTGCGCGACGCGAGATCAATCACCTGCAGCAACCGGCCATCGGTGCCGGGCCGGCCGACCCCGGCGTTGCCGTAGATGGGAACAAAGGCGCATTTGCCATCGGGCGACGCCACCACTTCGTGGCCCGTCACGCCGTCTTCCGCCACCACCGCCACCGTCTGTCCGGCGACGGGATCAACAATCGCCAAAGTCTGATCGCCCTTATTGGCAACCAGCAGCCAGCCGTGGGATGTCGTGTTGGAGGATTCCATCGCGTTAACGTGCCGTGCGAAGATCAGGCTTGCGGATGCCAAAAGACAAATGGCTGTGCGTCGCATTGGAGAATAATCACAAAGAAGATTGATGCGGTTCAATGGTTTCATGGCGCGACATATTTGTTCAGCCAGGAAGAAAGTCAAACCGGCCCGGGTCGTTGAGCGGCCATTCCTTTCTGGGTTGTTGTTGGTTGGCCATTTCTTCCATGGGGGTCCGTAATTTCACGGGCCTTGATAGGATTAGATAGTTATAGTAGTCTCGCATCGCCTCATAAGGTTTCGTTTGTGCTCCGACAGCGTTGGAGACGTTCCCAAGTCGTTTGTTTCACTGACCCTGCCCGGAGCAGTTGCAGTCAACTCAGAGAACTAACGACAGGAAACCAAACCATGAAAGCATTCCTCACCGCAACTCTCACCGCCTGCTTTTTGTGCACCGCAGGCATCGTCCACGGCCAGCTTGCGCAGTCCACTTTTGATTCCGTTACCGACGGCTCCAACGGCTGGTCGGTGGTGGACCGAACCTTTGACAGCCTTGAAGTCATTGGAACACGGGCTCCGGTTTACCAAAGCACCGGCGGCAATCCCGGCGGTTTCATCAACGTTCTCGATGGCACTGGTGATTTCTATTTCCGCGCGCCGTCCACATTCCTCGGCGACAAGTCAGCCGCGTATGGTTACAGCCTGCAATTTGACCTCATCTCCGATGTGGCCGATGTGCCGACGACGCTGAAGTATTCCGTCATCCTCATCGGCGGCGGCATCACGAACTACGCTTCGTTCCTTGCCGCGCCACCGGCAAACACCTGGACGCACTTCTCGGTTCCGGTCCAAGCCGGAGCACCGTGGACGAATGCCGCGACCGGACTGCCCGCCACACAGGCGAACCTGACAAGCTGCCTCGCGGCGCTCCAATCGCTGGACATCGCCGGGGAATTCGGGACGGGGATTGATACCGGCGGCATCGACAACGTGACTATGTTTGGGTCGGGGTTCAACTACAACGCATCATTCAATACCGGTATTTTTGACCCGAATTTCATTCTCCAAGGGACAACCAATTGGGTTTGGATTCCAGGTGGTAACGGCGTTGGCGGAGTTGGAACGAACGGAACGCTCGAGCTTTACAATACCCTGCCTGCGCACGCAGGAGCGGCTTACATTTCAAAGTTTCTTTTGACTGGCGACTTTGAGGTTTCTGTCAACTTTGATCGCAGCAGTCTTTGGTCGTGTGCCGCAGGTATCATGGTTTACTTTGCGCCTAACGGCAGCACAACTTGGGTAGACTGCTATTGCAACGAGATGGGTAAAATATCCTGTTCAGGGCTTGCGCCCTCAGCAAGCTACTCCACTGGTGCGAGCACCGGCATTCTACGAATTCGTCGAATTGGGACTACGCTTTTCGCCGATTGCAACGTAGGCAATGGATACGTTGGTATCAGAACAAATACCGCTCCGGATCTTGATGCGCCGGTGCAAGTTGGTTTGGTTCTGATTCAAGATGGTTCTGACGGACCCAACCAGAACCATATCTTTTTTGATAATTTATCGGTGCATGCCGATGGCCTGTTGTCACCGTGCCCAGAAATGCAGCGAGGCACAGACACCGCAACGGTGAAGTGGCCCAGCGCAGTGGGCAGCGTGATTGAAACGACTCCAGTCCTTGGCCCATTGTCGGTGTGGACACCTCTTACAAACACCCCGATCGTGAACGCGTGGCATAAAACCGTAACGCTCTCCCATACAAATTCCGCCCAGTTCTTCCGAATAAATGCGCCGAAAAGTTACTTTTGAGAAATGGCCGAATGGGTGGCGGTCATGCTGAGCGCCGGCTGGCGTGGGAGGCGTCGGGCGTGAACACGGTTTGCGACTGTCCAGGGTTTGCAATCCAGCCCTCCGGTTGCTGTGGACGCCTTTGATGGGCACGAAAGTCATTGGCTGCAACACAACATCTGTATGCCTGACCTCGCACCGCAGACCGAGTCGCAGCGATTTCAGCGGTTCCGTTGCATGACATATCTGTGGGAAGATGATGTAGTTCCCGACGCAGTGCAGGACCGATAATATTGCGCGATTAATTCAGACAGAAGAAATCGCGGTGATGCCATGCCTGCCGCTACTCAGCGCTGGCGTCGATGCTGACGATTTCGCCCTGCTCGCACTGGGCGTTGACGGAGAAGGGGCGGCAGCAGACTTCGCAGTCGGTGGTGAAAAGCTGGCTCGCGACCGTGGCGTCGAATTCGACCTCGCAGTTTTGGCCGCAGTAAGGGCATTGGACAGTCGCGGTTTCTTGCATACAATCGTCAGCGTTTCACTGACAGATTAACGCAGCAAACCCGAAAGTCGAATCGCCATGAAATTTGAAACCCTCTGCCTCCACGGCGGCTATCAGCCGGATCCCACCACCCTGTCGCGCGCGGTGCCGATCTATCGCACCTCCTCCTATGTGTTCCGCAATACCGAGCACGCCGCGAATCTCTTCGCGCTACGCGAACTCGGCAACGTCTATACGCGCCTGATGAATCCCACGACGGATGTGCTGGAGAAGCGCGTGGCGTTGCTCGAAGGCGCGCCGGAGATGGGCGGGCTCGGCGTCGCGTCCGGCACGAGCGGCGTGTTTTATTCCGTCATCAATCTCGCGCAGGCCGGCGATAACATCGTCAGCGCGCGGAATCTTTACGGCGGCACCTACACGATGTTCAACGACATCCTGCCCGCGCTCGGCATCACGGTGAAGCTGGTGGACTCGAACGACCCGGAGAATTTCGCGAAGGCGATTGATGCCAAGACGCGCGCGTTGTTCTGCGAATCGGTTTCCAATCCCGCGCTCGAAATTACCGACCTCGAAGCCGTGGCGAAGATTGCGAAGGCGAACGGCCTTCCGCTCATCGTTGATTCAACGTTCTCCACGCCGTATCTCACGAAGCCGCTGGATTTCGGCGCGGACATCGTGGTGCATTCGCTGACGAAATGGCTGGGCGGTCATGGCACGGGCCTCGGCGGCTTGGTGGTGGACAGCGGGCGGTTCGATTGGGCGGCGGGCAAGCATCCGCTCTACACGGAACCGGACAACAGTTATCATGGGTTGCGCTGGGGTTTGGATCTGCCGGAGCCGTTGAAGCCGTTGGCGTTCATCCTGCGTATGCGGACGGGGCCGTTGCGGAATCTCGGCGCGTGCATCTCGCCGGATAATTCGTGGCTGTTCCTGCAAGG
>Ga0154020_10009433_pt1 | contig 11242 bp, 9 predicted proteins | sample Klosneuvirus_201_FD_109709 | JGI IMG/M metagenome (GOLD analysis project Ga0154020, IMG submission 109709) | Active sludge microbial communities from wastewater, Klosterneuburg, Austria - Klosneuvirus_20160825_MG | ecosystem: Engineered > WWTP > Aerobic digester > Activated sludge | place...
ACGCTCGCCGATTTCACGAATGTGAATGGTGAAACGCCCGCTGGCGGATGGCAGGCTGAAGGCGAGAGCGTCATCCACCTCGCGGGAAAAGGCGGCGGCAACCTCCTCTCGAAAAACGAATACAAGAATTTCGTCCTCGAATGGGAATGGAAGCTCAATGCGAAGGGCAACAACGGTATCAAATACTGGGTCACCAAGATCGGCGGGAAGGAATGGCTCGGCATCGAGTATCAAATGATCGACGACAGCGGCCATCCGGACGGCCTGAAAGGCGGCAGCCACACCACGGCCTCGATTTATGACATCAAAGAGCCCGTGGCCGGCAAGCTCGTGAAGCCCGCGGGCGAATGGAACACCAGCAAGATCGTGGTGCAGGACGGCAAGCTCCAGCATTGGCTCAACGGCGCCCTCGCCGCCGAGGCTGACACCACCGCGCCGGAGTGGAAGGAAATGATCGCGAAGAGCAAATTCAAGAACAAGGAGGGCTTCGCCCCCGGCCAGGGCAAGATCATGCTCACCGAGCACGGGGACGAGACCTGGTTCCGCAACATCCGCATCACCGCGAAGTGATGCGCTGAGCCATCGCGGACGCGACGATCACTTCTCCACCGGCTTGCCCGCGGCCTCCCAGCCGCCGAAGCCCTCATCCAAGTGGATGAGCTGGGTGAAGCCGAGCTTCTCAAACACCTTCAGCGCCCGCATGCTGCGGCCACCGGCCTGGCAGTGGACCAGCGTGGGCTTTGTCTTGTCGAGAGCGGTGAGCTGTTTTTCGAAGTCATCGCCCATGATGTCGATGTTTTTGGCCCCTTTGATGTGGCCTTCTTTGAATTCGTCCACCGTGCGCACGTCCACGATGACCACCTTGCCCTCGGCGATGATTTTCGCGGCCTCGGCGGCCTGAACGTGTTTGGCAGAATCCGCGGCGCAGGCAGCTGTGGCGAGCAAGGAGAAGGCGAAAAGGATGTTTTTCATGGTGGAGGCCATGAAGACGGCCCCACGCGAGTGATCTTGCGGCCTGTTCCAGGCAAAACAAACACCCCGCGGCGAAAATCGCTCACGGGGTGTTTTGAAAGGCGGTCCGGAACCGGTCTTACTCTTCGCCAGCCACCTTGCTGATGACCTGACGACCGCGGTAGTAACCGCAGGACGGGCAGGCGACGTGTCCGGGGACGGAGCTGCCGCATTCGGGGCAGGATTTCAGCACGGGCGCTTTCCAGCGGCTCGCGCCCTGACGCTTGCGTTGACGGCTCTTGGATTGTCTGCGCTTCGGATTGGCCATGAGAGAGGTTTCGGAGGTTTAATTGAGTTTGTTCAGAGCATCCCAGACACCGCGGCCCGCGTTTTCAGTCTCCGCCGCCGCCGTCTCTGGCGCAGGCTCGAACTTTCCTTCGGCGGGGCACTGACGAGGGCGGACATTGCCGGCCTCGCAGCGGGGGTAGCTCGGAAGGGCGATGAGAGTATCTTCCCGGATGGTATCCGTCAAGTTGATCGTTCCTTTCGATTCGAGAGGAATTTCCGCCAGGTAGTTTTCGATCACCAGACGGTGCTCGAAGGGCTCCAGGCAGCGACCGCATTCCAGGCGGAAAGTCGCCTCCAGGCGGCCGGTGACCACGACATCGTCACCGTCCTTTTCGAGGTGCAGCTCATACTTCAGCGGTGACAACGCCTGGGCGGCATCCTGGGGTTCGAGGCCGAAAAAGGAGGCAGACTCGGTCCCTGTGATGTCTTTCCCATCCACGGGGAGGTTTCTCAGATCGATGTGAAAGGGGTGATGCATGGCAAAGAGGGGCTTTCAGGTGAATTTCTGCCGCAGGGCGGTCACGACATTGGCCGGGGCAAAGGATTCGATGTTTCCGCCGAGGCGTCCGATCTCCTTCACGAGGCGGCTGCTGATATAGGTGAACTCCTCCCGCGGCATCAAAAAGAGCGTTTCGAGGTTCGGCTCCAGTTTGCGGTTCATCAGGGCGAGCTGGAATTCGAACTCGAAATCCGACACGGCCCGCAAACCGCGCACGAGGGCACAGGCGCCGTTTTCGCGGGCAAAATTCACCAGCAGGCCCTCGAAGGGCATCACCTCCAGGTTCGCGATGCCCTTGGTGGCCTCCTGCACCAGCGCCACACGCTCGGCCACGGAGAAGAGGCTGTTTTTGGCATTGTCCCGTGCCACGGCCACGATGAGACGGTCAAACAGGCCCGCCGCACGCTGGATCACATCGAGGTGACCATTCGTGATGGGATCAAAACTGCCGGGATAGATGGCGAGGCGCATGAGGTTGGTGAGCACGAGTGTAGGCGGGCTTTGAAAAACTGGCAATCACAGCCTAAAAGACCTCTCACATGCCTCGAAACATCCTCATCACCGGTGCCAATGGAGCCCTCGGCCTCGCCATTGGCGAGTATTTCCTCTCCCATGAGCCCTATGCCATCATCCACCTCGGCGTGCGCGAGCGCCGTGATCGCGCCGAAGGTCTTGTCGAACGCTCGGAGGGCCGCGCCAGGCTCGTCACGCTCGAAATCACCGATCCCGAGGCCTGGAAAGCCGCCATCGCGCAAATCGGCACACTCGATGTGCTCGTGAACAACGCCGGATTCCACGACGACGCCCTGCTGGCGAACATGAAGACCGATCAATGGTCCCGAGTGCTCGAGGGCAACCTCAGCTCCGTCTTCCACGGCTGCCAGGCGGCGCTGTCCCTGATGATGCGCCAGCGTGGCGGTCGCATCGTCAACATCGCCTCCCTCAGCGCCATCCATCCGCCCGCCGGTCAAACCAACTACGCCGCGGCGAAAGCCGGCGTCGTCGGCCTCACGAAGAGCCTCGCGAAGGAATCCGCCCGCATGGGCATCACGGTGAACGCGGTGCTGCCCGGCTACATCGAGGGCGGACTGCCACCGGAGTGGAGCGAGGAGCATCTCAAAGGGCTGAAGATGCAGCTCCCGATGCGGCGCTTCGCACGTCCCGCCGAGGTCGCTGCCGCGGTTTTCTTTCTTGCCAGCCCGGACGCAAGCTATATCACTGGCACCGCTCTTCCCATCGACGGCGGCATGATTTGAACAACTTGCCGCTCATTCATTTCAGACAGCCACATGCCCACCCGCCAGCGACTCAAAGAACTGCTCATCGCCGAGCTCATGCTCGATCTCCAAGCCTCCGAAATCGGCGATGAGACTCCACTGTTCGGACCTTCCGGCGTAGGACTCGATTCAGTGGACGCTCTCCAGCTCGTCGTGATGCTCGAAAAGCATTTTGGCTTCAAAATGGCTGATCAAGAGCAGGCGAAGAAGATCCTCCACTCGGTGGATTCCATCGCCCAGGCCGTGGATGGAACCGCCGGAGCTCCGGCCTAGTGCGTGAAGCGAAAGCTCTCCATCGCCCTGCGGCTCGTGATCAGCATCGTGCTGCTCGTGCTGCTGTTTCGGGAGCATAATTTCTTCACCGAGATCGCTCCGCGTTTGGGCGCTTTGCTCGAAAACTGGCCCTGGGTGCTCGCGGGGCTCTTTTCCGCCTTTCTGGGCCTCATGGCCTGCGCCACGCGCTGGTACGTCATCCTGCGTGGTTACGCACCGCAGATGCCCTGGCGTGTACTGGCACGCACCGAGCTCATTGCCGCCTTCTTCAATGTCTCGTCCATTGGTGTCATCGGTGGTGATGCTTATAAAATCATGTCTGTCACGCGGCGTCTGCCGGGACAGGCACCGCAGGTGGGCGTGTCGCTGATGCTGGATCATGTGACGGGCTTTGTGGCCGTGGGCTTGTTGTTCTTCAGTTGCTTCGCTGGCATCTGGCCGCGCTGGGAGGCCCTCGGCCACGATGCCAGGCTGCTGCTCACCGGTTTCAGCGGCTTCATGGGCGTCTCGCTCATCGGCATGATCTTCATGTGGTTTACCTTCAAGCCAAAGGTGCTGGCCTGGGGGCAGCGCACCTTCCCGCGAGTGCTCGGCAGGCCTTTCTTTGGCAAAATCTCCCACACGCTCATCACCGTGCATGATGTGATCCTCGCGCTGTGGCGGCGGGCGCTTGTCAGCATCTTCGTATCCATCGTCGTGTATGGCTGCATGTTCTTCACCTTTTACTGCGCCCTGCATGCCGTCGGCGCCCGTGCCCCGCTGCTCGATGTGATGACCGCCATGCCTGTCGTCGATGCGATGGCCTCACTGCCCATTTCCATCTCCGGCCTTGGCGTGCGCGAGAGGACCTTCGAGGCGCTGTTGTCGAGCTTTGCCAATGTGCCGGAGCCCGCGTGTGTCTCCGCCGCTTTTGTCGGCTGGCTCTTCACCGTCTTTTGGGGACTCGTCGGCGGCTGGATGTTTCTGAAAGGAGGTCGCGAGACCAAGGCATGAACGCCACGCTCACCGGCAAACGCATCGCCATCTCCCTCGGTGCATCGTTCATGGGCTATGCCACGCACGCGGGCTTTCTCGCCACGCTCGCAAAAGCCGGCGTGAAGCCCGTGGCGCTCGGTGGATCGTCCGCAGGTGCCATCGCCGCCGGTTTGCATGCCGCGGGGCTTTCCATCGAAACAATCCGCGAGGCCGTGCTCGGCACTTCCCTGCCCCTCTCCTTCGTCAAACGCACCCAATGGGGCCTCCATCAACTGCGCGATATCTTCACGCGATGCCAGCCGGGCCTTTTCGAGCCCTCCGGAGCCATCGGCTACTTTGAAAACCTCGTCGGCCAGCGCCAAATCGAGCAGTTGAGCGACCCACGACTCCTCATCGCCATGACGAACCTCGCTTCAAAAAGCAGCATCTTGGCTCAAGAAGGTCCCCTCGCCCGTGCGATGGCCGCGAGCTGCACGGTACCGATCCTTTTCTCGCCTCTCGAATGGCAGGGCAGTCTCGTCAGCGATGGTGGTGTGGCTCACGAGGCACCGGTCGATCCGTGGTTTCAGGCCGATGACATCGACGTCATCATCATCCACCGCGTCCATCAGCCCGAAGGCCCGCCGCCTTGGCTGCTGCCGCTGCGTATGATCCACACCATCGCCGCCTCGCATCACTGCGTGAATGTTCAATGGGTGGCCGATCGCACCGAGCTCGCCCGCCTTCACGGCAAGCAACTCCTCATCCTGAACACCACCTCGCCCTCACCTTCGATCTTCAGCCGCTCCAGCCGCGAAGCCTGTTATACCGCAGGAGAGGCCGCCGCGCGTGCGTTTATCCAATCCCAACTCTCATGAGCAAGCCCACCGACATCCAAGTCTCCGCCGCTGAAGTCCACTTCCTCTCCTCGCCAATGCGCGTGCCTCTCAAGTTCGGCCCGGAGACGGTGACAAGTGCCGTCTTTCTCCGTGTGAAAGTCACCGTGCGCGATGCCAAAGGCCGCGAAGCCATCGGCTGGGGCGAGACACCGCTCAGCGTGTCCTGGGTGTGGCCCAGCACACTCAGCGTCGCCGTGCGAACGGAACGCATGAAGAGCTTCTCCGAGTTGCTGGCGAAAAAGATCACCGGCAGTGGCCTGCGTGGTCATCCGATGGAAATCGGCCAGGATTTCATCCACGGCGAACTCGCCACCGCCACGCAGGAGGCCAACGCGGCCGCCGGTGGCGATCCGATGCCCTACCTCGGCTCGCTCGTGGCCTTCAGCGCCTTCGACATCGCCATCCACGACGCCTTTGGCCGCCTGCACGAGCGCGACATCTACACCTGCTACAACGCCGACTTCATGAGCCGCGACCTCGCCGCCTTCATCACGCCGGAGGAAGGCAGCGGCCTCGATTTCAGCGGCAAATATCCGCAGGACTTCCTCGTGATGGAGGCACCGAAACAACTGCCCGTCTGGCATCTCGTCGGTGGTGTCGATGCCCTCGAAGCCTCCGACTTGACCGGCAGCGAGCCGAAGGACGCGCATCCCGTGCTGCTCGCCGACTGGATTCAGCGTGATGGCCTCAAATGCCTCAAAGTGAAGCTCCGCGGCACCGATGCCGCGTGGGACTACGAGCGCATGGTCCGCGTCGGCCGCATCGGCTTCGCTAATGGCGTCCGCTGGCTCAGCGCCGACTTCAACTGCACCGTCAAAGAGCCCGCCTACGTCAACGCGATCATGGACAAGCTCCTCCGCGATGAACCCGAGATCTACGCCCGCACGCTCTACGTCGAGCAACCCTTCCCCTACGACCTCGAAGCCAACCAAATCGACGTGCGCAGCGTTTCCGCCCGCAAACCGCTCTTCCTCGACGAAAGCGCCCACGACTGGGAATTCGTCCGTCTCGGCCGTCGCCTCGGCTGGAGCGGCGTCGCCCTCAAAACCTGCAAAACACAGACCGGTGCCCTGCTGAGCCTCTGCTGGGCCAAAGCCCACGGCATGCCCCTCATGGTGCAGGACCTCACCAATCCGATGCTCGCCATGATCCCGCACGTCCGCCTCGCCGCCCACGCCGGCACCATCCAAGGCGTCGAGTGCAACGCCATGCAGTTCTACCCCGACGCCTCCCTCCCCGAAGAGTCCATCCACCCCGGCCTCTACCGCCGCCGCGACGGCGTCATCGATCTCAGCACGCTGCGAGGCAATGGCTTCGGCTACCGCGAGGACGAGGTGAAGCGCGCGCTGACGTGAGCGGGACTTCACGCGAAGCCAGTTACCGGTGGAGTATTGGAGTCATGGAGTGTTGGTGGTCAGGAAAACAGCACTCCAACACTCCACTACTGCCTGCCGAATGATGCGAGGCGTAACAAGAGCGTCTCTTCACCCTTCACCTCCGCCAACAACTCTTTCGTCAACACCGTGATCAACCTGCCCGGCGACGGCAGTGAAGGTAAAATGATGAGGGGTAGAATCATGGATCCATCATTTTACCCTCCATCATTTTACCTCTCCGGTTGCTTTGCCGTCGTCTCGCGCAGCACGGTCAGCCAATCCTTCGTTGCCACCTCCTCCAGCTTCTTCATCATAGCCGCACGCGGCTCGTTCATCGCTACGTCCTCATCCTTCGCGAGGGTCTGCATCAGGCTCATCATCGCCAGGGAGATCGTGGGCGTGGCCATCATCTCCTTCGTGAGCACGGGGGCGATCTGCGCGGCGGTGTGGCAGATGGTGGGATGACCGTGGATCTGCGGATGCTTCGTCGCATCAATCAAGGCGAGGAGGTAGAGGCGGCGGATGGGGCTGTCGGCGGGGATCGTCGCGGGCGCTTGATCTTTCGGCACGGTGGCTCCTTCAAAGCCGGGCCACTCGCCCTGCAACAACCGCTGCCACAGCGCGGTGGCGGCGCGGAACTGGCTGGACTTGGCGCAAAGTTCCATGCGCAGCTCGGCGCGGCGTTCGGGAGTGAGTTTGGGATCAGCGAGCTGCGCCAGCGTGTCCTGGCGGACGTGCAGCATGCGGGTGGGTTGGGTGATTTCAGGAAACTCGAGTTTCTTTGCCGACAGTGCGAGTAGGCCGACATGCAGGCGGGCGGCAAGATCAAGATTCGGTCTTGGATCGGAAAGAATGAAGATATGATCCTCCTCCAAAACGGGGAAAAGCCCGGCAGACGAAGGGAGATTCGGAATCCGGCCAGCAAGCCATTGCTTGGCGATAGCTAAATCGTCCGCCATCCACTTGATGAAATCTTCGTATTCCCTGGCATCCCAGCTGATGCTGCCGTCTTCAAAAATCGTTACCAATCTAGATCCACTAAGCTTGAGAAGATCTATTTCCTTCGCAGAGCCCGTGTCCCAGTATCTGCATGTCATGTCCATATCCCGCGAGCCAGTGGCAAGGTGGAAACCGTCTGGGCTGAAAGCCATGCTCCCCACGCCTCCAGTGTGTCCAAATAGAGTGACAAGCTCCTCGCCCGAGGCGACGCTCCATATTTTGACCGTTTTATCCTCAGATCCACTGGCTAGGCGCGCGCCATCCGGACTAAATGCAAGACTTTCAATTGCCCCAGTGTGCCCTCGCAGGCAAAGGAGTTCCTGGCCAGTGGCAATCTCCCATACCTTTATGGTCTTGTCGGCGGAGCCGGTCGCTAGAAGTTTCCCATCAGGGCTGAAAATTAGGCTAGCTACCCTCGCGAGGTGCCCACCGATAACGGCAAGTTCCTTGCCCGCCCAGATATGCCAGATTCGGATCGACCCATCAGTAGCTCCACCTGCGAGATGGCTGTAATCGGGGGAAATTTGAGCCACCGTTGCAACCATGTCGTGAGTATGCAGTGCGGCTACTTCTTTCCGTGCGGCTACGTCCCAGAGCTTGATAGTATGATCACTGGAACAGCTGGCTAAGCGCGTGCCGTCGGGACTGAATATGACGTCGTCTATTGAAGCCGTGTGTCCTCCAAACGAAGCAATCTCCCTGCCTATCCCTACATTCCAGAGTTTTACTACCTGCGAGTCCGAACTAGCTAAAACAGTGCCCTCGGGACTGAGTGCGATACCTTCAACCCCGAACTGATGCCCTTTTATGTCAATGATCTCCTTGCGGGTTACAATGTCCCAAACCCGAATTGATTTGTCTTCCCCTCCAAAAGAGTTGCCAGAACCACTAACTAGGCGGTTGCCATCTCGGCTAATTGCTATGCAACTCACCGGTCTGGTGTGTCCTATAAAGCTGGCTACTTCGTTGCTTGTAGCGGTGTCCCAGAGCCTGATGGTAGTGTCGTAGGAGCCACTAGCGAGGTGAGCGCTGTCGGGACTGAACGCGACGCTCGTCACAGTCTTCGTGTGTCCCATCAGAGTGTGGACTTCTTTACCGGTGAAGGGATCCCAGAGCTTAATGGTATGATCCGAGGAACCACTGGCAAGGCGCGCTCCATCGGGACTAAACGCAACGCTCGTCACATCATCCGTGTGCCCATTGAACGAGTTGATTTGCTTCCCAGTCGCTGCGTCCCAAAGTTTAATAGTCTTGTCCCAGGAACCGCTGACGAGGCGCAAGCCATCAGAGCTGAAGTCGACGCTAGACACATATTTCGTGTGCCCATTGAGGGAGCAGAGCGCTTTCCCCGAAACAGTGTCCCATAGCTTGATCGTCCCGTCGAAGGAACCGCTAGCGAGGCGTGAACCATCAGGGCTGAAAACGATGCAATTGACTCCTCCTGTCATGGTGCCAGCCCAGAGGGGGAGGAGAGTAGGCTTGATGGAATCAATGAACTCCATGACCTGATCGGCCTCCGCAGCGCGTTCTTTCTCGGCGTCAAGGTCCTTCATGGTCTTAGCGAGAATCAATGGAAAGTCTTTACTAAAAGTCTGCTCGTCATCAGTTCGTCGGCCATAGCGCTGGAAGCCGATCGCACGCCCGGCGAGCATGAGGGCGCTGAGGTGATCCCCTTTGTTCAACGCAGCTCGTCCGCGCTCCAGCCAAGTTCGACCTTCCTCCACCTGGGAACGCTCAAGCTGGCGATTGGATTCAACGAGCGCGAGCCTCGTATTCTCAGTCTCTCTCCAAGCACTCACACCAGCAGCAATCGCAACGCAGGTTAGTGCTGCGAGCACCGAAATTACTATCCTTCTCCCTTGCTTCGCCTTTCGCTCGCGCTCCGCGTGATATGCCACCGAGTCCCGAATAAACTCCCTCTCCTCCCCCTTCAGTGCGGCTTCGTGCTTCTCCAGCAGTTGCTTGCCTTCTTCCAATTCGAAGCCGGGCTGGAGGTAGCAGTCGGAGGTGCGGTTTTGTTCTTGCCACTGGCGGAGACTGGACTCCAGACGTCGGCGTTGGGACATGAGGTCGCGGACGGGGGCGGTTTGCAGCCAGTTCGCGAGGCGGGGCCAGCGGGTGAGGAGGGCTTCGTGGGAGAGGCGGACGATGGGGCGGGATTGGGCGTCGGTGTCGGCGATGAGGAGGCGCTCGTGGATGAAGGTGTCCACGAGGGCTTGGGCGGCGGGGTCGCTCTGGATGAGGTCCTGGTAGGTGAAGGCGCGGCGGTTCGGCACGTCGGTGTCGCCTTCGCCTTTGCCGAAGGTGACGAGGCAGCGGAAGACGGCGCGGAAGGTGTCTTCGGTCCAGGGTGGTGGGTCGGTAGGCTTGAGGTTCTGGCCGGAGAAGATGTCTTCGGCGTGCTTGCCGAGGGCTCCGCCGACGCCTCGGCTGGTTTTGACGCCGGTCTTGGGGTCCACATCGACTCCGCAGATCTCCTCGTAGTCGGCGAAGGTGAGGCGGCCATCGGCGCGGGGGAGCTGGGCTTGGTAGAGGCGGTTGAGGACGTGCTCGAGGAGGGGGAGGGCCTCGGTGTCGGCGAGGGCTTCGTCGCGCAGGGTGTCGGCGAGGGTATGCTCGGCGGTGGTGGGGTGGGGCTCGAACTGGAGGGCGGCGAGGCTGGCGGGGCGGCGGATGATTTGGCTGATCTCGTCGGGCGTGGGCGGGAGGAGGTCGAAGCGGGCTCCGTCGCGGGCGAGGGCGACGAGGGTGGGCTGCTCCTGGTAGCGGGGATAGAAGTCGCTACGCAGGGTGCCGATGACGAAGACGCGTCCGCTGCGGGCGAGGACGGCTATCGTTTCGAGGAAGGTGCGGAGTTGCTCGGGGGCGTAGTTGAGGGTGAAGAGTTCCTCCATCTGATCGAGCAGGAGGACGAGGCGGGCTTTGGGCTCTTGTAGATTTTGGAGGGCTTGCTGCTTGAGCGCGGCATCGGCTTGGCGGCCTTCCTGGGTGAGGCTAGCTATCTGGGTTTCGAGGGTGTGGCGCTGCTGGGTCTGGTGGGCTTTGGCGGCGGCGCTGAGCTGGTCTTTGACGCGGATGGCGACGGTCTGGGGATGGGCGCGGAGTTCGGCGGCGAGGGATTGCTGCGGGTTGGGGGATTCGGGGTCGGCTAACTCGGGGAGGGCTGGGGGAGGATTTGCCGCAGATTCAGGGAAGCCACAGATTGGGGATTCATTGGATTTGTGATCTGCGGGTTCTCTGAATCTGTGGGAATCCATTCTGGATTGCGCGTCCTTTTTCGCGCTTCTCAGAAGCGAGGCGGCGAGGGCTTGGAAGAGGTCGGCGCTGTCGTCGCTGGGGCGGACGATGGCGCAGCGCCAGAGGCCGATGCCTTCGATGACGCCGGGGCGGGTGAGCAGGGGCAGCACACCAGCGCGGGCGAGGGAACTCTTGCCGCTGCCGCTGGCTCCGAGGATGAGGGCGAAGTGGCAGGGCTGGGCTTTGCTGAGGGTGCTCTGCAACAGGCGCACGACTTCGCCGACGGCGCGGCTGCGGCCGAAGAAGATCGGCGCGTGCTCGAACTCGAAGACATCGAGGTCGCGGAAGGGGCTGCCTTGCCACTGGGGCTTGGGTTTGATGCTGCACTGGCCGATGTGCTTCTGGATGAGCTTGCGCAGCTTTTTGTCC
>Ga0154020_10009434_pt1 | contig 11242 bp, 10 predicted proteins | sample Klosneuvirus_201_FD_109709 | JGI IMG/M metagenome (GOLD analysis project Ga0154020, IMG submission 109709) | Active sludge microbial communities from wastewater, Klosterneuburg, Austria - Klosneuvirus_20160825_MG | ecosystem: Engineered > WWTP > Aerobic digester > Activated sludge | place...
AAAAAATATTCCTGACTACTTTGAAGTGCGAGGCGAGGTTTACTTGTCCAAAGATGTATTTAAACAGCTTAACAAGGAACGCGAAGATATTGGAGAAGAAACTTATGCCAATGCACGGAACACAGCCTCGGGTACTGTGAAAATGCAAGACTCAACCGAGGTAGCCAGAAGAAAATTAGATTGTTACCTATATTATCTTTTAGGAGAAAAAAATGGTGTAGAAACCCATGCGGAGGCCATAAAGAAATTAGAGAGCTGGGGCTTTCAGATTTCGCCTACGTATAGACTCTGTAAAAACATGGACGATGTTCTTGCCTACATTCACGAGTGGGAAAAGAAACGATTAGATCTTCCGTTGGATACGGATGGCGTTGTAATTAAGGTTAATAGTCTCGAGCAACAGGAACGACTCGGGTTCACAGCTAAGAGTCCGCGCTGGGCCATATCCTATAAATACAAAGCTGAAAGTATTTCAACAAAACTAAATGCCATTACTTATCAGGTTGGGCGCACAGGCGCTGTAACACCGGTGGCCGAACTAGAACCAGTCTTTCTGGCTGGCACCACAGTGAAACGTGCCTCTTTACATAATGCCAATGAAATTGCCCGGTTAGATTTACGCATTAGTGATTATGTATTTGTTGAAAAAGGAGGTGAGATCATTCCGAAAGTAACTGGAGTTGATCTTGTGAAGAGAAATCCAACGAACAAGAGCGTTCAATATATCACCACCTGTCCCGAGTGTAAATCTATTTTGATTCGTAAAGAGGGTGAAGCAAATCACTATTGCCCAAATGAGAAAGGCTGTCCCCCACAAATTAAAGGTAAGATAGAGCATTTCATTCAGCGCAAAGCGATGGATATTGATTCGTTGGGCGAACAAACTATCCGGCAGTTGTTTGAGTTCGATTTTGTAAAATCTCCAGCTGATTTATTTTATCTCACGAAAGATCAACTGCTCAAACTTGAAAAGGTAAAAGATAAATCAGCAGAAAATATACTTGCGGGTATTGGTCAATCAAAAAATCAGCCCTTTGAAAATGTGCTCTTTGGCATTGGCATTCGATACGTGGGTAAAACCGTAGCAGAAAAGTTAGCTCGTCACTTTAAGAATATGGATGCACTGGCCAAGGCCAACTACGAACAACTTTTAGAGGCACCTGAAGTGGGCGAAAAGATTGCTCAAAGTGTGGTCGCTTTTTTCCTGGATAAAGACAATCTTTTGGAAATAGAACGCCTCAAAAAGGCCGGCTTATGTTTTGAATCGACCCTGAAAGAACCTAAGAAAGTGAGCAATGTTTTGGAAGGGAAGTCCTTTCTGATTTCAGGTGTATTCCAGAATTATGAAAGGGATCATCTAAAGGACATTATTATTGCCCATGGCGGTAAAGTGCTTTCTTCTATTTCGGGTAAGCTTGATTTTTTACTGGCCGGTGAAAACATGGGACCTGCCAAAAGAGAAAAAGCCGAGAAACTGGATATCAAGATAATTTCGGAATCAGAGTTTGACTCGATGATCAAGAAATGAATCCGAAACCTTATGCCTGCCCTTCAACTTTGTATTTAACTTTATTAGCTTTCGGCCATGTTTAAAATGAACTTTCTTAAAATGCGGACTGAGGCTGCATTAAAAAAGAATAAATCAAATCGCAGCAGCAAACCCTATAAGCAGGCTGAATCGGTGGGGGTAATCTTTAGTGTGGAAGACAAGCAAAAACATCAAGACATAAAGGAATTTATTCTGCAACTCGAGAGAGACGGAAAGAAAGTTACCGTATTGGAATACTTACCCGCCAAAAAAGAAAACCATGAGTTCAAATTCGATTTTTTCACCATCGAAGAGCTATCCTTTTGGGGAAATCTAAACTCGGCCATCGCCAATAAGTTTATGGAGACCGCCTTTGATTATTTGTTTTATATTGACAAAGTATCAAACCCGTTAATTCTATATATCCTGGCGCATAGCAAGGCTGCTTGTCGTATTGGTAAGTTTAATCAGGAGGAAAGACAGTATTTTGAATTTATGATAGAGCAAAACGGAACCAATAAAGGGTTGATCGACACCATGTATAATTACACCCGTTTACTACGATGAAGAAGTTGACCGGAACCGGTGTAGCCCTGGTTACACCCATGAACAGCCAAGGCGAAATTGACTTTGTCTCTCTTAAAAAACTGTTGGTCCATACAGCCAAAGGCGTTGACTACTATGTGGTAATGGGTACAACGGGCGAGTCGGCAACCTTAAATAAAGAGGAGAAAAAGAGAATTTTGACCTTCGTAAGAGAAAATAATAAAAAGAACCTTCCAATTGTTTACGGAATTGGAGGCAACAATACACACAGCGTAATCGAGGAAATAAAATCTACTGATCTTACCGGGGTAGATGCCTTGTTATCGGTGAGTCCTTATTATAATAAGCCTTCACAAGAAGGTATATATCTTCATTTTAAATCAATTGCAGACAAATCCCCAGTACCTGTAATCTTATATAACGTTCCAGGCAGAACGGCATCAAATCTAACTGCCGAAACAACACTTCGGTTAAGCCGTCATAAGAACATCATTGGAATTAAAGAAGCATCAGGTAATCTGGAGCAATGCATGAAGATTGCACGAGACAAGCCAAAAGATTTTCTATTGATATCCGGAGATGATCTGTTGACTCTTCCAATTTATACAATGGGCGGAGTAGGTGTTATCTCAGTATTGGCTAATGCACTTCCTCAAGTTTTCTCTAAAATTAAGAGTGGTGTCAAAATTGGAAAATTGGCACAAGCGCAAGGTGCTCAGTTTTCCCTACTTGATATAAATGGTCCCATGTATGAAGAGGGGAATCCTGTTGGGGTTAAATTTCTTTTGAGTTTAATGGGAGTTTGCGAGCCTCATGTTCGGTTACCCTTGATTAAGGCATCCAAATTATTGCAAAAGAAAATAAGTCAATTATACGCTCAGCTATAAAAGCAAAAAGGCCGAATTAATAATTCGGCCTTTTTTAATAACAGTTAGGTGACCTAGCTTGGTTGTTTGTTCTTTAACTCCTGTACTTCTTGACGAATAGCCTGAGCTGCATTCTTCAAATCCTGCATGCCCTTTCTGATTCTTGTTCCAGCAGCGCTATTTCCTTTGTTGTAGAACTTATCAGCATCACCTTCCAGGGATGCAATGAGAGTCTTTAGTTCTTCAAAATTTTTCATTTTAATAGGATGTTTAAATTTTATAATTGATTTCCTACTGCCAATTTAAGCAAAAACCTTTAAAAACAAGCTAAAAACCCATTTTAGTTAGACTTTAGTAACGGACACCAACTCCTCCTTGCGATAAAAACCATCATCAAGCTTCGTTTTTAGCGCAGAAAAGGCATTTAAGGTCAGCTCTACATCTGCCAAGGTGTGGGCAGCTGTAGGGATAATTCTGAACATAATTACGTCTTTTGGCACCACTGGGTAAATAACAACTGAGCAAAAAATGCCATTATTCTCCCTTAAATCCATCGCCATATTGGCGGCTTCCCCTACACCACCTTTAAATAGAACCGGTGTGGGTGGTGTTTGGGTTGGATTTATTGAGAAACCACGATCTTTCAATCCATCCTTAATCGCAACCATTATTTTCTTTAAATCTGTTCTTAACTCAGGATGTTTTTTTACCAACTCCAATCGCTTTAATGCACCTATTACAAGAGGCATTGGTAGCGACTTAGCATATATCTGAGAACGTACTGTATACCGTAAATACTTAAGAATATTCTTATCGCCAGCAACAAAGGCTCCAATACTTGCCATAGACTTGGCAAAGGTTGAAAAATACAAGTCGATCTGATCTTGCACCCCCTGCTCCTCACCTACTCCAGCTCCGGTAGCACCCATGGTTCCAAATCCGTGCGCATCGTCTACGAACAAGCGGAAATTGTATTTCTTCTTTAACTCAACAATTCCTTTTAGGTCACCCATGTTACCCGACATACCAAACACACCTTCCGTAATCACCAAAATGCCACCACCTGTTTCGTTGGCAAGCTTCGTAGCGCGCTGAAGTTGTTTCTCCAGGTTTTCCATATTGTTGTGTGGATAAACAAAGCGCTTACCCATATGTAAGCGTACACCATCAATGATACACGCATGCGATTCGGAGTCATAAACGATAACATCCTTTCTGTCTACTAAGGCATCAATAATTGAAAATACTCCCTGGTATCCATAGTTAAGAAGCATGGCATCTTCCTTCATAACGAACTCGGCCAATTGTCTTTCAAGTTCAAGGTGATTTACTGAGTTTCCAGACATCATACGGGCACCCATCGGAGACGCCAAACCATATTGAGCAGCTCCTTCTGCATCTGCCTTTCTAACTTCCGGATGGTTAGCCAACCCCAGGTAGTTATTCAAACTCCAGTTAAGAACTTCCTTCCCATTGAATTTCATGCGCGGACCAATATCACCTTCCAGCTTAGGAAAGAAGAAATAGTCTTCTGGCAAATGTGAATACTTGGCCAGTGGACCGGCCTCCATGCGTAACTTTGAAAATAAGTCAACCATTTTTAATTCGTTTTCGTGGGTTTCATTCGGTTGCTGCTTAGCTCTTACTGGCTGAGTATCAACTAAAATTGCGGCAAAAATAGAAAAATTAATACACAGTGCCTAAATAGGCATGGCCTATCAAATTTTTATGGTTACCCGATAATCAGTAGCATTGCAAACGATATAGCTCGTTATGCAAAAAATTCACAAACTAGTAGTGTCCAACCGAGGCGAAATCGCGCTGCGAATTATGCGCAGCGTCCGCGAGATGGGGATTTTAACCGTAGCGGTTTACAGTGAGGCTGACCGGAACGCCCTTCATGTTCGCTTTGCGGATGAAGCCGTATGTATTGGCCCCCCGCCCTCCTCGCAATCTTATTTGGTAATGGAAAAAATAATTCAGGCTGCAAAGGATACGCAGGCCGATGCCATTCATCCGGGATATGGATTTCTTTCTGAGAATGAAGAGTTCGCTCAAAAAGTAAAAGCAGCCGGTTTGATTTTTATAGGGCCATCGGCTGAGTCAATAGAACTAATGGGAAGTAAACTGGCCGCCAAAGCAGCCGTAGCCAAATTCGATGTGCCGCTGGTGCCGGGCACTTCAGAGCCAATATCTGATATAGTGGCAGCCAAAAAAATCTCTAAGAAAATTGGATACCCCATATTGATTAAAGCGAGTGCGGGTGGTGGTGGCAAGGGAATGCGGGTGGTAGAATCTGAAAGCGATTTCGAAAATCAAATGGAGCGCGCCATCAGCGAAGCTACTTCCGCTTTTGGAGATGGATCCGTTTTTATTGAGAAATACGTGACACAGCCTCGTCATATTGAGTTTCAGATTTTTGGCGACCAGCATGGAAACGTAGTTCACTTGTTTGAGCGCGAATGTTCCATTCAACGCAGACATCAAAAAGTAATTGAAGAAGCGCCCTCATCGATTCTTACACCAGAACTGCGAAAGCAAATGGGTGAAGCTGCTGTGAATGTTGCCAAGGCCGCGAACTATTATAATGCCGGTACGGTAGAGTTCATCGTAGATGAAAACAAGAACTTCTACTTTCTTGAGATGAATACCCGCCTGCAAGTAGAGCATCCCGTTACTGAAATGATTACCGGTTTGGATTTGGTTAAGCTTCAGATTAAAGTGGCAGAAGGCGAGAAACTTCCTTTCCAGCAAAACGATCTAACCATCCGTGGCCATGCGGTGGAAGTGCGTGTTTATGCGGAAGATCCCACAAACAATTTTTTACCCGATATCGGAACTTTGACAACCTATAAACGCCCACAAGGGCACGGCATCCGGGTAGATGATGGATTTGAACAAGGCATGGCAATTCCCTTCTACTACGATCCAATGATTGCTAAAATGATTTGCCATGATGAAACGCGCGAACGGGCTATCGAAAAAACCATTCGTGCCATTGATGAGTATGAAATTACCGGTCTGGAAACCACACTGGGCTTTTGCAAGATGGTGATGCAGCATGAAGCTTTTCGGTCTGGTGACTTTGATACAAAATTTGTTGAAAAGTATTTTAAACCAGAACTACTTAATGGCAATGACCATGCAGACGAAGCCTTGCTGGCAGCTCTGTTGAGTGTTCGCACACAGGAAAATAAAAAATCAACAACCCTACCTGCTTCAACTACAGCGGGCAGTCAATGGAAGAAAAACAGAGCATAGATGGCAGAAATAAAACCAATCCGCGCATGGCGATATAACGATTCTCTTACTGAAACAATCGATAATCTAACCTCACCCTTGTTTGATGTCGTTTCAGAAAAACAAAGAAAAAGTTTATATCAAAATCCACTTAACTCCATTCACCTATCGGTACCTAAAGGTCCGGATGCAGCTGACCATGCTCAACAGCTATTAAATAAATGGAAGGCTGATGGTACTATTGTTCAAGACAAACTTCCCGCCATTTATGTATACTATCAGTACTTTAAACTGGCAGGCGCATCAAAAGAATTTTGCCGCAAGGGTTTTATTAGTCATATACGCACGTACGACTGGGAAGAGAAGGTGATTTTGCGCCACGAGAATACAATACCCAGTTCGGTAAACGACCGCATCGAATTACTGAGTAAAACTGAACTACATGTAAGCCCGACACATGGACTCTATACAGATCCAAAATTTACCTTGGAAAAATATATGGATGAGGCCATCTCCAATCCGCTCTATGTTTGTGAAGATTATCAGGGTGTAAGAGATGTATTGGCCATCATTCATGATGGACAGATAATTCAACACTTCATTGATTTGGTGAAAAACAAACCAATCATTTTGGCTGATGGACATCACCGTTACGAAGGATCTTTGTATTATAAAAAGCAACAGCAAGCGTTAAACATAGGCCACACAGGAATGGAAGGGTACAATTTTCATTTAATGTACCTGACAAACACCGAGGCCGATGATCTGCGAATTTTGCCAACCCACCGTCTGGTTGAGGGCCTCAGTCAATTCAATGAAAATGAGATTGTAGAAAAGCTGAAGACTGATTTCATCGTCAAAGAAATTGAAGATGCCGATACGTTAAATGAAATAATTCTTGGCAAGAAGTGGGCCTTTGGAATTTTATTTAAAGATCGCACGATAAAAGTTAGATTAAAGCCTGAGGCCATGCCTACCATGCGTTGGCAATTTCCAGAAGAAGTTAAAACGCTTGACCTTACCATACTTCATTACTTTATCATTGAGAAAATTCTGGGTATTCCAGGTAAAGATCAGCGCAAATCAAAAAATATTTCTTTCGATCGAAGTTTTTCAGATTGCCTGACTAAAGTAATACGAGGCGAATCGCAGATGGCTATCATAACCCAAGAGATTTCCATTGAAGATGTAAAGCGGGTGTGTGCCAGTGGTTTTACCATGCCCCAAAAATCAACTTACTTCTATCCTAAAGTAATTTGCGGATTCTTATTTAGTTCCATAAAAGAGGATGAATTTCACTCACCTATTTATTCATTGTTTTAATTCCTTCGAATCCGCTCCATGAATTTTACCCGTCCTCTCATCCTTGCTTCCAGTTCTCCGCGCAGACAATACCTGATGCGAGAGGCTGGATTTGAGTTTCGGGTTGAAGCCCCAGACATCGATGAATCTTTCCCGCACGAATTACCCGTAAACTTTGTGCCTAAATATCTGGCGGAAAAAAAAGCCAATATATTCCGGTCGCGGATTAACAATGAAATTGTAATTACAGCGGACACAATCGTTATTCTGGAAAGTGATATCTTAAATAAACCAAGAAACCGTGAGGAGGCAATCAGTATGCTTACGCGATTAAGTGGTCAAACCCATACTGTAATAACCGCGGTTTGCCTACTCGACACAAAAAAGATAGATTGCTTTGACGATAACACTAAAGTGACTTTCAAGAAACTTACTCGCCAGGAAATTGAATTCTATGTGGACACCTTCAAACCTTACGATAAAGCCGGAGCGTATGGTGCGCAGGATTGGATTGGCATGGTGGCCATAAAAAAAATAAACGGATCGTACTTTACCGTAATGGGTATGCCCATGCATTTAGTGTACGCCCATCTAATGTCTTTCTAACCCAATTATTGTAGCGAAGCAAGAAGTGCATCCGACTCAATCGTTGTAGCGCATTTAAAATGCTTTTGGGGGCAAGCTCTATAACCATGCAAGCCACACGGTCGGCACGTTAATTTTTCTTTGCTTTCTATGACTACAGATTTATTTGAAAGCGGACCGAAGCCAAAGGCAGGAACTGTAGAGCAAAAGATGGCGGTTACCGGAGCATTCATAGCGGAAGCCAAATGCATAGGTGCTGAATCATTGACATAATTCATGGTGGCATCTTTCATTAAAGCGGCCGACTCCAGAAAATTTAACTGACCTGCAAGATTATAAACCCGGTCATTCGCTGTGGCATCCCGAATTGATTCGCAGACATCTTTGTCAGTAGACGCTCCTAACAAATAGATCCGGCTATAGTACATGGGCACAGACTTTACAAACTCAACCCATTGGTTAGCCGGGTATTGTTTGGTGAACCATACAGATGTTGGCGCTACACATATATAGGTACCCAACTTAAATTTAGATACAGTATCAAAATTAGTCTTGGAAGGATAAAGTTTTGGAAGTTCTCTATGTTTATCTGTGATAGATTCAATTAGACTTTGATTGCGGTCAATTTCATGAAGTTTGGCATTAAGATCATGTTGTATTGCGCGTGTAAACACAAAAGCCCAAGGGTTTTTCTTAAAGCCAATTTTATTCCGCGCACCGGACAAAGCAGTGATCATTCCCGAGCTGGCAAAGCGATGAATATTTATAATTGAATCATACTTCTTATTACGAACAATAGATATCAACTTAAACAGGTTCTTAATTTTTCCCTTCTTCTTATCCCATATAAGTACTCCGCGAAGGTGAGGATGGTTATTGAGTAAGGACTCATTTCCTTTTCTAAGTAAAAAATCAATGGATGAATCCGGATAAGTTTTATGTAGTTTTTCAACAACCGCAGTTGCCAGAATTACATCGCCAATAAATGCTGTTTGTATGACTAAGAATGACTGCGGCTTTGCTATCACAGTACCCTTAGAATTTAGTTTTGTAATAAGTCAGTGCTTCAGTAACTATATCCATGGCAATTTTCTTGTCTTGAAAATCGGGTACTGACACTACTTTATTTTCCAGCTTCTTATAACTCTCAAAAAATTCCTTTAATTCAAGTTTAAAGTGATTTGCCAACTCGCTAATGTCACTGAGATGTTTTGTGTTGGCATCATTTTCAGCAACCGCCAGTATTTTGTCATCGGCCAGTCCTTGGTCAACCATTCGCATAACCCCCACAACCCGGGCTGGCACCAAACACAAGGGTTGAATGGGTTCGCGGCAAAGAATCATTATATCGAGCGGATCATTATCCTCACCTAACGATTTTGGAATAAACCCATAGTTAGCCGGATAGAATACAGAAGAGTAAAGTACCCGATCCAGTTTCAAGAGTCCGGTTTCTTTATCCACTTCATATTTGGTACGCATACCAGTAGAAATCTCAATAATACCATTTACAAATTCTGGAGGATTAGCCCCCGCTGAGGCCTCATGCCAGGGATGTTTAATCATACAATAAATATATCAAATAGTCCTGAGACGATATTATCACAATAGGCTCTACGAAACCAATTTAACAAAAAAAATAGCCCATCCTGCGATGGGCCATTTCATAAATAGCGAATCTATTTATTTCTTTTCTTCTTTTTTATCTTTTGATTCCTCCTTCTTCAGGCTGATCTTATCGCCATCTTTTAAGCGCTTAGATACTTCAAGGAAGGGTCCTGTAACAACATCGGAGGTTTCTGAAAGGCCCGAGATAATTTCTATATTGTCATAATCGCTAATACCAGTTTTAACTTCAATCATCTTTGCCACTCCCTCTTCATTAACAAATACAACCACTTTATCGGCTTTCTTCTCTTGCTTAGGTTTGCTTGAGTCGGTTACCTGCGGGCGCTCGTCATCATCGTTATTGTTTTGACCCTCACCTTTGTTTTCCCCCTCATCAGGGTTACGGGTAGTTACAGCCGCCAAAGGAACTGATAACACATTTTCTTTACGTGTAGTAATAACGTCTACACTAGCGGTCATGCCGGGTCTGAACGGATATTTATTTCCTTGTTTAACAAGATCAGCATAGGATGATTGTAGAATAATTATCCTGACTTCAAATTCAGTAATAGCATCGGCCGAGGCCTTGTCGCGCGCGGTATTAGCAATGTTAGTCACCAATCCTTTAAACTGTTTTCCAGAGTTGCCGTAGGCATCCACATCGATAATTACGGAGTCGCCATAATGTACGCGCACAATATCATTCTCATTTACGTTTACCCGAACTTCCATGTTGTTAAGATCGGCAATGCGTAGCATTTCGGTACCCGCCATTTGCGCTGTTCCTACTACCCGTTCACCCTTTTTAACATTCAACTTCGAAACTATTCCAGTCATCGGGGCAACTACGGTTGTTCTTCTCACGTTTTCACGTGATTCTCTAACGGAGGCTTCCGTACTCTTTACAATATAGTTAGCCGCTTCCAACGATTGCTCAGCAGAAGTCAAATCGTTTTTGGCAATCTTATAATTCTGTTGTGCTAATTGCCAGTCAGCTTCTGAAATTACTTTTTCATTCCAAAGTTTTTTCTGGCGCTCATAATCCTGTTCAGCCCGCATGTAGGTAGCCTGGGCCCGTAATAATGAAGCTTTGGAAGATTCCATGTTCGCCTTTTGTTGGCTAAGCCCAGCTTCAGATCGCTCTAACTGGCTTAACAAAATATCGGGCCTGATTTTTACAAGAACCTTCCCAAGTTTTACCGAGTCCCCATCTTCAATCGTAAGGTCAGTAATTTCGCCAGACACCTCGGGGGCAATCTTTACTTCGATAACTGGTTGAACGGTACCCGAAGCACTTACCTTTTCGGTAATAGATACGCGCTTGGCTTTAGCAACATCAACTTCAATTGTTTTAGCTTTTCCAATCCAGCCTTGAGATTTACCGATAATCAGAAATAATATAAGGAATGCTACGACACCAATTCCGATGTAGAGCAACTTGTTCGATTTTTTCTTTTGCTTTGCCATTCTAGTTTAGATATAAGTATTAATAGTCAATCGGTTTACCCTGATAAAAGTCAAGTACTTTTCTTTTAAAAATATAATCGTATTTAGCTCTTACTAAATC
>Ga0154020_10009435_pt1 | contig 11241 bp, 8 predicted proteins | sample Klosneuvirus_201_FD_109709 | JGI IMG/M metagenome (GOLD analysis project Ga0154020, IMG submission 109709) | Active sludge microbial communities from wastewater, Klosterneuburg, Austria - Klosneuvirus_20160825_MG | ecosystem: Engineered > WWTP > Aerobic digester > Activated sludge | place...
AGACCCGGAGCGGACGGGCTTCACGCCGGCGGCGGTGCCGATCGCCGTGGCGGGCGGAGACGAGACGATCCTCCTGGTGGAGGACGAGGCGCCGGTGCGGCGGCTGGCGGTCGACATCCTGCGTTCGAGCGGGTACGAGATCCTGGAGGCGAACGCGGGGGACGAGGCGCTCTCGCTCCTCGCGAAGACGACCGACCGCATCCACCTCCTCCTGACCGACTTCGTCATGCCGCGAATGACGGGGCGCGAGCTGGCGGATCGCGTGCGCGAGGCCCGCCCCGGCATCCGCGTCCTGTACATGTCCGGGTACACGAGCTCGGGCTTCCCGGACCAGGCGGTGCCCGAGCCGTTCGACTTCCTTCCGAAGCCGTTCACCAAGGCGGCGCTCGCCGCGAAGGTGCGCGAGGTGCTCGACCGGACCTGAGATCCCGGAGCGGAGACTACGTCGCAGGTGACACCCCGATCGACGTGCGCAGGACGCTCCCTTCTTGGGACGGGCCGATGTGATCTCGCGCACGGGATGCGGAGAATTCCTCGGTGGCCGGCGACCGGAAAGGGAGAAACGCGCCGCTCAGGACCCGGCGCGCCGCTTGCAATGAGCATTTGCGAGGCGATGCGATGCAAACAGCCAGCTCGATCCAGGAACCCGACGCTCTCCAGTGGCTCCGTGAGGCGGAGGACCTCCTCCTCCACATCGACACGCTCCTCTCCGTCGAGGAGAAGGCCTGGGAGGAGGCGAGTCGCTTCGCGGCCCGGTTCGACGGGCCTCGGCCGCCCTCGACGGGCCCTACCCGCCCGCCTTCGGCTTCACCGGCTGGCCCTTGACCTTGTCCTTCGCGGTGAGCCCGGAGACGACCTCGACCTGGATGCCGTCGGAGAGCCCGGTCTTCACCTCGCGCCTCTCGAATTTCTGCGGCGCCGTCTCCACCTCCACGAACGTCTTGCCGTCCTTGAACTGCAGCAGGCTCTCGTTGATGGCCAGCACGTTGTCGCGCCGGGCGAGGACGATGTCGGCGTTCGCGCTGTAGTTGGCGCGGATCACGATGTCCGGGCGGGGCTTCAGCGCGGCGCGGATCTCGAACTGGATCGCGCCGTCCTTCTCGACCCCCTTGGGAGCGATCCGCTCCAGCGTCGCCTCGGGCTTGGGTCCCTCCACCGCCCCGATGGTCAGGAGGAGCGTCATGCCGGTCTTCAGCTTGCCCACCTCGGACTCGTCGACGCGCCCGCGGAAGATCATGTCGCCCATGTCGGCGACGCTGGCGATCGTCGTCCCCTCGTTGAAGGTGTTCGACTCGATCACCGAGTTCCCCACCTCCACCGGAACGTCGAGCACCATTCCCGAGATCGTGGAGCGGACCAGCGTGTTGGACGTGCTCCCGGTGCTGCGCGAGATCCCTTTCTGGATGAGGTCGAGGTTGTCGCTCGCGGCCACGAGCTCGGCCTTGACGTTCTCCCAGGCCGTCTCGAAGGGCTGGAAGACGGCCGTCGAGATGGTGCCGTCCTTCACCAGCGCCTGGTTGCGCCGGTACTCCTTCTCCGCCGAGTCGTGCGCGATCCGGGCGCGGGTGACGCGGTTCTGCGCGTCGTTCAGCCGCACCATGTCGGGCACCAGCCGGATCTTCGCGATCAGCGCCCCCTCCTTCACCGTCGCCCCCGCCTCGACGTGGATCTCCTCGACGATGCCCGAGACGCGCGGCTTGATGGCCACCTCCTGCCGCGGGATGACCGAGCCGGTGGAGACGGCTTTCTTGATGATCGTCGCCACCTTCGGCGAGTCGGTCTCGTAGACGGTCGGCACCTTCTGCGACTTCTTGAAGAGGAAGTAGACGGTGCCCAGGAAGAGGCCGAGGACGAGGACTCCGGCGAGGGTCGCGAGGATCTTCTTCATGGTTCTCTCTTTTCCGTCACTCCGAACGCAGGGCGATGGTGGGGCTGACCGCGAGGGCGCGCTGGGCCGGCGCCAGCCCCGCCAGGACGCCGGCGGCCGTGAGGATGGCGAGGGCCCGGAGCGCTTCGCCGATCCCGACGTCCGGGCTGCCGAACATTCGCGTGGCGTCGGGGGGGAGGAGGCGGCCGACGAGCTCCATGACGCCGATCCCGGCGACCAGGCCGAGGTAGCCCGAGACCGCCGTCAGGATCGAGGCCTCCATCACGATCTGGCTCACGATCGCGAGCGGCCCGGCGCCGACCGCCCGGCGGATGCCGATCTCCTTCGTCCGCTCCTTGACGATGATCAGCATGATGTTGGAGACGCCGATGACGCCGGCCGTGAGCGTGCCGATGCCGACCAGCCAGACGAGGATGCGGATGCCGCGGAAGAGCCCCTGCACCTTGCCGAACTCCTCCTCGAGGTTGAAGTGGCCGAAGGCGCGGGCGTCGTCCGGCGCCACCTTGTGCCGAGAGCGGAGGAGCGTCAAGGCCTTCTCCTCCGCGACGGACGCGGGGACGTCGGCCTTCGAGATCACCGCCAGCCAGCCGACCCTCTCGCCGAAGTTGAAGGCGCGCTGGAACGTCGTGAAGGGGACGAAGATGGTCTGGGCGTCGCGGTCGGCGTCGTCGCCCGACTGTGCCGACCGGAAGACGCCGATCACCTGGAAGAAGACGCCCCCGATCACGATCGAGTCGCCGACGGGGTCGGCCCCGCGCGCGAACAGCAGCTCCTTCACGCGGGTGCCGATCACCGCGACCTTGCGGCTCTCCGCCACGTCGAGCGGGTTCAGGAAGCGCCCCGACTCGAGCCTCAGCGACTGGATCCTCAGGATCTCCGGATAGTCCCCCATCACGCTGAACGCGCCGGCCTTCCGGCCGCGCGTGACGTTGTTGCCGCCGCCGAAGCCGCCGAGCTGGTTGCGGGGCGCCACCACCTCGGCCTCCGGCACCTTCTCGCGGAGCGCCGCGACGTCCGCGTTCGTGAGCTGGATCCGCCGGCCCGCCGGCATCCCGGCGAACGGCTTCTGGGTCCGCTGCGTCCAGATGAAGAAGCTGTTCGTGGCGCCCCCTTCGAACCCCTGCATCACGCCCTTCCTCAGGCCGGAGCCGGAGCCGAGCATCACCATCAGGAGGAAGATCCCCCAGAAGACGCCGAAGGCCGTGAGGAACGTCCGCATCCGGTTGCGGACGAGCGCGCTCTGGATCTCCTGCCAGTGGTCGAGGTCGAAGAGGAAGCTCAACGGCGCGCCTTTCTTACTCGTCCCGCAGCGCCTCGACGGGGCGGACCGCCGCCGCGCGGCGCGCCGGGAAGAAGCCCGCCACCGCCCCGGCCAGGATCAGGAGCAGCGTGGCCGAGACCGCCACGCCGAAGTCGACCTCGGGGTTCCGGAAGAAATCGGAGGCCTTCATCCCCTTCGACATCAGCTCGAGGAGCGCGACCCCGGCCACGAGCCCGAAGTAGCCGGCGACCGCCGTCACCAGCACGGATTCCTGGAGGACGAGCCCCATCACGGACCAGGGAGTCGCCCCGAGCGCCTTGCGGATGCCGATCTCCTTCGTCCGCTCCTTGACCGAGATCATCATGATGTTCGAGACGCCGACGACGCCGGCCAGGAGGGTGCCGATGCCGATGACCCAGACGAACATCCGGATGCCGCCCATCAGGTTGACGTAGCGCTGGAACTCCACGACCGCGTTCGAGATGAAGACCGCGCGGGCGTCGTCGGGGTCGAAGCCGTGCTTCTCCGCGACGCGCATCCGGAGGTCGGTCGCGATGGCCTTGCTCTGGTCGACGGTGGCGTCGCCCACCGTCAGCATGATCATCGCCACGCGGTTCGCACCGCTGAACGTCCGCTGCGAGGTCGTGATCGGCAGGTAGATCTTCTCCTGCTCCCCCTCGCCCCCTTCGTCCGTGAAGATCCCGACCACGCGGAACGGAACGCCCTTGACCTCGATGTACTCGCCCAGCGCGGGCTTCCCCTTGAAGAGCTGGTCGCGCACCCGGACGCCGATCACCGCCACCTTGCGCGTCTCGGCGAGGTCCTGCGGGTTCAGGAACCGCCCCTCGGTGATGATCGTCTTCTCCAGGAACTGGTGGTCGGGGTGGACGGAGCGGACGTCGAAGCTCGACGTCTGCCCCTGGTAGGCCACCGTCAGGTTCCCGCGGATGAAGAAGCGCGACGTGATGTGCTCGACGCCCGAAACGCCCCCCTTGATCGCGTCGTAGTCCTCGTTCGTGAACTGCACCATCCGGCCGGGCCGGAGCCCTTTCCAGGGGAGGCTCGTCTGTCCGCTCCGGATCCAGATGCTGTTCGTCGCGTCGTCGCGGAACCCGTACTCGACGCCGTGCGAGAGCCCCTGCCCGGAGCCGAGGAGGATGACGAGCATCAGGATGCCCCACGCCACGCTGAAGCCCGTCAGGAGCGTCCGGAGCTTGTTCTTCCGGATCGTGTCGAGGATCTCCTGCCAGCTGTCGAGGTCGAGCATCATTCGCGGAGGCCGTCCGACTCGATGTTCCCGTCCCGCAGGCGGATCGTCCGCTCGGTGAGGGCCGCGATGTCGTGCTCGTGGGTGACGATGATCATCGTCACGCCCGACTCGTTGATCTTCCGGAGCACCTCCATCAGCTCCAGCGAGGTCTGCGAGTCGAGCGCGCCGGTCGGCTCGTCCGCGAGGATGACCTTGGGCTTGCCGATGAGAGCGCGCGCGATCGCCACCCGCTGCTGCTGGCCGCCGGAGAGCTCGCGGGGGAGGTGCTCGGCCCGGTCGGCGAGCCCGACGCGTTCGAGGTACTCGAGGGCCAGCCGGTTCCGCTGCTTCCGCGGAACCCCCTGGTAGTAGAGCGGGAGGGCGACGTTCTCGGCCGCCGTCTTGAAGGCGATCAGGTTGAACGACTGGAAGACGAAGCCGAGGAGCTTGCTCCGGAGCGCGGCCGCGCGCGACTCCGACAGGCCCTTCACCAGCTTGCCGTCGAGGTGGTACTCCCCCTCGTCGTAGTTGTCGAGGAGGCCGAGGACGTTCAGGAGCGTCGACTTCCCCGAGCCCGACGCTCCCATGATCGAGACCATCTCGCCCGGGGCGATCTCGAGGTCGATCCCCCGGAGGACGCGGAGCCGGTTGTCGCCGACGGTATAGCTCTTCTGGATGCCTTGGAGGCTCAACCTCCCTCCACCGTTGCCCGCGCGGGCGGAAGGCACACTCCCAGCGGCGAAGGTCTCCATCACCCCTCTATACGCCGCTCGTGTCCCGAAGGTTCCTCCCGTTCCGCCCCCAAGGGGCCGATCGGTCGTCAGTCACGCCGGGACGCCGCGGAGCCGTCCACGCCCGCGAGCCTTTTCGCGAGCTCCTTCTTCTCCGCGAGGTTCGACTGGCGCGCGATCTGGACCCGCTGCGCCTGGGGTGAGCCGGCGCCGTGGAGAGACTCGGTGAGGTAGCCGACCGCGTTGCGCCCCATCGTCATGTTCTCGATCAGGCGGAGGACGCGCATCCGGTCCTCGACGCGGACGCCGTCGCGGCCCTTCAGGTACTTCCGGAGGATCGGGCCGGTCTCCGCGTTCGCCAGGTCTTTCTCGGAGGGGAGCGTCCCGACGAACCCGCCCGCCAGGTCCTGGGCGAGGCGGGCGATCTCGAAGGGGAAGCGCGTCACGTTGTGCTTGCAGACGTTGGCGAGGAGACCGTCCGGCTGGAAGTTCCCCGAGGGGGTGGGTCGCGATTCGTGCGACGCGGCGATGCCGGCCGCGAAGAGGGTCTCGTTCAGGTGCGTCATCTCGACGAGCTTGTCCTTCACGTGCGACGCCGTCGCGACGCCGTTGTAGTCGGCGACGAGCGCGGCGGCGCCGATGAGGACGTCCCCCAGCCCCGTCTTGCAGACGTAGCTCCGCCGGTGGTACGACGCGAACCGGTCGACGAGCGGCGCCGCGTGCTCCGTCTCGCCGTCGAGGAAGACGTGGTCCCACGGCACGAAGACGTCGTCGAAGACGATGATCGCCTCCTGCCCGGAGAACATCGCGTTCCCGGCATCCATGGTGCCCCCCTCGAGGCTCCGCGTGTCGCACGACTGGCGGCCGTAGATGTAGGTGAGGCCGGGCTGCGTCACCGGCAGCGCGCACGAGACCGCGTAATCGCGATCGGCGGGCCCGAGGCGCATCCCCGGCATCACGATGATCCAGTGGGAGTTGAGGCACCCCGTCTGGTGGGCCTTCGCGCCCCGGAGGACGAGCCCGTCCTCCCGCCGCTCGACGACGCGGACGAAGAGGTCCGCGTCCGACTGCTGCGACGGCGCCTTGCTCCGATCGCCCTTCACGTCGGTCATCGCGCCCCCGATCACCAGGTTCTCCTCCTGCATCCGCCTGACGAAGGAGAGGAGGCGCTGGTGGTACGGCGTTCCGTGCGCGCGGTCGATCTCGAACGTGATCGAGTGGAGCGCGTTGATCGCGTCCATCCCGACGCAGCGCTGGAAGCAGGTGCCGGTGAGCTGTCCGAGGCGGCGCTGCATCCGGTTCTGGAGGACGACGTCGTCGACGCTCTCCGTGACGTGGAGGAAGCGGTTCACGGTCCGACCCGACAGCGACGACGTCGCCGTGGCGAGCTCCGGCTGCTGATTGGCGAGGTCGTACGTCGCCGCGACGGCGTTGATCGAGGGGCGGACGATGGGATGGTCCACCGGCTCTTCGATCCGCTCGCCGAGGAGGAAGACGCGGAGGTTCCGCCCGCGGAGGCTCTCGATGTACTCGGCGCCGGTATTGATGGGCATGGCGGTCTCCTCCTGGAACTCAGGGGCGGTTGCGGCCCAGGCGGTCGTGGCTCGGCACCCAGTCGCCGGCCAGGACGGCGCTCGAGAGGGACGTCTCGCCGGCGAGGACGACGGCCGCGCAGATCTCGGCCAGCTTGTCGGCTTTCCCCTCGCCGTAGCAGCCGAGCACCTCGAGGCATTCCCGCTGCGTCGCCAGGCCGGTCCCCCCTCCGTACGTGGCGACGATCAGGGAGGTCAGGGTGATCGACCAGTAGTAGTCGCCGCTGTCGAGGAGCTGCGAGTAGGTGATCCCCGCGTGCGACTCGGCGATGTTCGCGACGTCCTGGCCCGTGGCGATGAAGATGGCGGTGAGGCCGTTCGCGGCGTGGGCGCCGTTGTTCGCGGAGCCGGCCAGGAAGGAGCCCGCCATCGAGATCTGGCGCGCCCGGAAGAGCTCGGCCGGGGTCACCCCCATGAGCTTCTTCAGGATCCCCTTGTCGAGGACGGCTTCGGCGACGACGCGGCGTCCGCGGGTCATCAGCAGGTTGAGCTGCGAGTGCTTCTTGTCGGTGTCGATGCTCCCCGAGAGGATGTAGCGCGGTTTCGCGGGGTGGTTCCGCGCGATCCACTCGCACGCCGCGAACGTGGCCTTCGCCGTCAGGTTCTGTCCGGCGGCGTCGCCGGTCGTGTAGTCGAAGCGGAAGTAGCGGAGCGGGCCGATCGCGTACTGCTCGATGTCCGTCAGCTTGCCGACCCTCGTCGTCGACTCCGCCACCCTCCGGATGTCGTCGATGCGCTCTTCCACCCAGAGGCCGAGGTCACGGGCCTGCCGGGCGTCGTCGAGGATGAAGACGGGCGCCCGCTGCATCGCCTCGTGCACCACCGTCGTCTTCACCCCACCGCATTCGGTCAGGAGCCGCATCCCCCGGTTGTAGCTGGCGACGAGGGTCCCCTCGGTCGTCGCGAGCGGCACGTAGAAATCGCCCTTCGCGTGCTCTCCGTGGATGCACAGGGGCCCCGCGAGGCCGATCGGCACCTGCGCCGCGCCGGTGAAGCTCTCGATGTTCCCCGGGAGGAGCCCGGGGTCGAACGAGTACCGGCCCACGTGCGTCAGCTCGGTTCCCGTCCGCTCGCGGACGAAGTCCCGCCGGCGGGCCGCGGCCTCGGGCGTGTAGTCGGCCGATCTGTCCCGCGGGATCTTCACCATCACCATCCCGTTCAGCGGCTCCTGTAGACGTCGGTGCTCAGGTACTTCAGGCCGGTGTCGGCCATCAGCGTGACGACCTTGGCCCCCGCCCCCAGCCGCGCCGCCACCCGGATCGCCGCGACGACGTTGGCCCCCGTGGACGTCCCCGCGAAGAGCGCCTCCTCCCGCGCCAGGCGTCTCGCCATCTCCTTCGCCTCGTCCGTCCCGACCGGCAGGATCTCGTCGACGACGGCCGGGTCCCACAGAGGTGGCGTGTAGCCGATACCGACGCCTTCGATCTTGTGAGGCCCGGGGGGACCTCCCAGGAGGACGGAGGATTCCGCCGGCTCGACAGCGACGACCCGGATGCCCGGCTTGTGGCGCTTGAGCACTGTGGCGACGCCACGCGAGGAGGCGGCCGTGCCGACACAGTGGACGAAGGCGTCCACCCCGCCCTCCGTCTGACTCCAGATCTCCTCGCCCAGCGCGTGGTAACCCGCGACGCTGTCCAGATTTTCGAGCTGATCCGTCCAGTAGGTGTGGGGCTCCTGGCTCAGCTTCCGGGCCGCCTCGATCATGTCGAGGATCAGCTTCCTCGTGGTGAGGCCACCCTCGCTCGGGACGAGCGTCAGCTCCGCGCCGAGCGCCGCCATGTGATCCCGCTTCTCCTGGCTGAAGGCATCGGAGGTGACGATCCGGATCCGGTAGCCCCGGGCGGCACAGACGAGGGCCAGCGACGTTCCCGTGCTCCCCCCCGTGTACTCGACGACGGTGTCTCCCGGCTTCAGCCGGCCGTCCGCCTCCGCCTGCGTGATGACGGCCAAGGCCATCCGGTCCTTCATGCTGCCGGTGGGGTTCTCCGACTCGAGCTTCACGAAGACGTCCGCACAATGGGCTGGAACGACCTTTCCGAGGCGGACCATCGACGTGTTTCCGATGGCGTCGAGGATGTCCATCGCCGGAGTCTATTTGATGGCCGCGCGGCTTTCGTCGGCCGCCATGCGAGGTAATGTCGCGTCATGAAGCAGGCCGCGCCCGCCCTCGCCCTCCTGATCGCCGTCCTCGCGTTCCTCGCCCGCGTCGCCTCCGCGGCGGGCCTCCCGGCCGGCCCCGCCGCGCCCCACCACGCCCTGTCGGTGACGCTCGACCCGAAGGCGCGCTCGCTCGCGGTGACCGACACCCTGACCATCCCGGCCGGCCCCGCGGCCCGGACGGTGGACTTCCTCCTGTACGGCGGGCTGAAGATGACGCGCTCCGCGCCGAAGGTCGCGGAGATCCCGCTCGGCGACGTCGGCCCGTTCTTCGGGAACAACGCCACGGTGGAGAGGCCCTCGGAGAAGCTCCCCCTCAAGCGCTATCGGGTGGCGATCGGCGCGGGTCCGACGTCCGTGAGGCTGGCTTACGAGGGGAAGCTCGACACGGGTCTGTCCGATCCGAAGGAGCAGTACTCGCGGGGATTCCGTGAGACGGCCGGCACCATCGGGCCCGAGGGCGTCTATCTCTCCGGCTCGAGCTTCTGGGTCCCGGCCCTCGACTCGCGAGCGGGGGCGGGCCTCGCCTCGTTCACGATGGAGGCGCGCGGTCCCGCGGGCTGGCACCTCGTCAGCCAGGGGAGCGGCACGTCCGGCTCGGGCGACGGGGTCGCGCGCTGGGACTCGGGCGGGCTCATGGACGAGATCTACCTCGTGGGGGGACCGCTCGGCGTCACGCGCGACCGCGCCGGCGCGGTCGAGACGGCGGTCTACCTGAGGAAGCCCGACGACACGCTCGCGGGCAAGTACCTCGCCGCCACCGCGCAGTACCTGGCCATGTACGAGTCGCTGATCGGCCCGTATCCCTACGGGAAGTTCGCGCTCGTGGAGAACTTCTGGGAGACCGGCTACGGCATGCCCTCGTTCACGCTCCTCGGTCCCGAGGTGATCCGCTTCCCGTTCATCCTCCACTCGTCGTACCCGCACGAGATCCTCCACAACTGGTGGGGGAACTCCGTCTTCGTCGACTACGCGAGCGGGAACTGGTGCGAGGGGCTGACGGCGTACCTGGCGGATCACCTCATCCAGGAGCAGCGCGGAAAGGGGGACGACTACCGCCGTGCCGCGCTCCAGCGCTACGGGAGCTACGTCAAGGCAGGGCGCGACTTTCCCCTCACCGAGTTCCGGTCGCGGCACAGCGCCGCCACGGAGGCCGTGGGCTACGGCAAGGCGCTGATGACGTTCCACATGGTCCGGCGGAAGGTCGGCGACGACGCCTTCAAGAAGGCGCTCCGGGCCGTCGCGCGCGGCTTCCGCGGACGGCGCGCCACGTTCCAGGATCTCCGCGCCGCGTTCGAGGCCGCCTCGGGGGCGGACCTCTCCCGCCTCTTCGCGGACTTCGTCGCCCGCCCCGGGGCGCCGGAGCTATCAGTCGCCGTACCTTCGGTCGCGAAGGTCGAGGGGGGCGGCTGGGAGGTCGCCGTCGAGCTGCGCCAGACGCAGGGCGGCGAGCCGTTCGCCGTCGACGTCCCCGTCGTCCTCCAGACCGAGAAGGGTCCGGTCTCGAAGACCGTGTCGATGACGAAGGCCCGGGAGACTTTCGCGATCGTCAGCCCCGCGCGGCCCGTGGCTCTCCGCGTCGACCCGCGGTTCGACGTCTTCCGCCGCCTCGATCCGCGCGAGACGCCTGCGACGCTCGGCCAGATCTTCGGCGAGCCGAAGGTGCTGGCGGTGCTGGCGTCGAAGGACGAACCCGCGCTGCAAGCCGCCTATCGCGAGCTCCTCGGGGGCTGGAAGACCGACAGCCACGCGATCGAGGTGAAGCTCGACTCGGAGGTCGCGGACGCGAGCGCTCTCCCGAAGGACCGCGCGATCTGGCTCGTCGGCCGCTCGAACCGTCTCGCCGCCGCGCTCTTCGCCTCCGGGCTGAAGGGCGAGGAGCTCGCCGTCGACGGCGAGAAGATGTCCCTCGCCGGGAACGCGGCCGTCCTCGTCGCGAGGCACCCGGGCAATTCCGAGAAGGCTGCCGGGTGGCTCTTCTCCGGCTCGCCGGCCGCGCTCCCGGGCCTCGGTCGAAAGCTCCCGCATTACGGCAAGTACGCGGCGCTCGGCTTCGAGGGGAACGAGCCGACGAACGTCCTCAAGTCCGAAGGGTCGGCCGAGGGATCGCCGCTCGTCGTCGACCTCCGGCCCGAGGCGGAGCGATCCGCGCGTCTTTCGCTGCTCTTCGTGGAGCCGCGGCGCGCGCTCGCCGAGCTGCCGCCCGCCTTCTCGCAGGCGCGGCTCTCGGAGAGCGTCGCGTGGCTGGCGGCCCCCGAACGGAAGGGGCGCGGGCTCGGGAGCGCGGGGCTCGAGGAGGCCACGCGCTGGATCGCCGACCGTTTCCGCGAGGCCGGCCTGAAACCTGGCGGCGACGCGGGGAC
>Ga0154020_10009436_pt1 | contig 11241 bp, 8 predicted proteins | sample Klosneuvirus_201_FD_109709 | JGI IMG/M metagenome (GOLD analysis project Ga0154020, IMG submission 109709) | Active sludge microbial communities from wastewater, Klosterneuburg, Austria - Klosneuvirus_20160825_MG | ecosystem: Engineered > WWTP > Aerobic digester > Activated sludge | place...
CGAGCGCCAGCCACAGCCGCGCGCCCAGCCGGCGCTCGACGCGCACCGTGCCCAGCACCAGGAGCTGGCTGAGCGACACCTCTGTGTCGCCGGCGGCGTCGCTGCCGGTGATCGCCGAGCGTAGCGCGGCGGCGTAGAGGCCCAGCGCCAGCGGCCCCGCGATGCGCCCGCGCGCCTCCAGCCCGCCCCCCGCGCCGGCCAGCTGGCCCAGGTTCGACACCGCGCACAGCTGCGGCTCCAGCTCGAGGCGACGCGGCGCCGGGTACAGCGTCAGCACGGTGCGCGCGCCCAGCTCGCCGGCGCGCGCCTCGACGGCATAGCGGGTCACTGCGCGGGGGCTGCGCGGCTGGCCGCGATAGACACACTCACCGGGCGCCGGGCACGCCGTCAGGGTCAGCTGCTGATCGGGGCCGCGTACCACGACGTCGCCGAGATCGGCGGGTCCGCCGCCGGCGTCACGCGCCAGCACGCGCACCGTGGGGCGGCGCCGGCCGACCACGCGCGCAGGCGCGCCGCTGATGCTGAGCGCGCTGGGCGCCGCCAGCGCCAGGGCGACCTCGACGCGCGCGGGCGGCGCGCCGGGCGCCTCGATCTCGATGGTCAGCGCGGGGCGTCCTGGCCAGCGCGTCGGGGCGCGCACCCGGACCAGGCGGGCGCCGGGGCCCGCGCTGCTGGGCGCCGGGCCGATCCCGGCCTCGACGGTGGCGCCCCCCAGGCGGGTCGTCAGCGCGGGCAGCGTCGGGTTGCCGAAGCGATCGGTCGCGCTGGTGACGAGGTCGATGAGCTCGCCGACATGGACGCGGCTGCGCGCGGCGCGCACCGACAGCTGGCTGGTGGGGCCCGGGTGCAGCGCGACCAGGCCGCTGGCGCTGGCGGCCGGCAGCCCGGGTGCGCTGACCGACCACGCCAGCTCGGGCGGGCTGGGCAGCCTGTCGGGGGCGCGCAGCGCGGTGCTGAGCGGCGTGGCGCGGCCGGCGGCGTCCAGGAAGCTGGCGTCGATGCGCCCGACCTGGCCGGCGCTCAGCGCGCTCGGCGCGATGGCCAGCAGGCGCGGGTAGGGCGGGGCGGGCAGCTCGAGGCGCTGCTCGGTCTTGGCGCCGCGCCGCGCCCGCGAGCGCGCCAGCGCCGAGGTCGTGCCCGGCGGCACCTCGATGGGCACCGGGGCGTCGCCGCGCAGATCGGCGATCACGGGGCCGAAGCTCTTGCCGGCGACCTCGACGGTGACCGAGGCGCGCGCCTCGGTGTGCACCGGCAGCAGCGCGGTGCCGGTCAGCGCGATGGCGGTGAAGGTGCGCAGCTCGGCGCCGCCAGCCAGGCGCACCCGCGCGCCGACCAGGGCGATCTGCGGCGCGGTGTCGGGCGGCGGCGCCAGCACCACGCGCCAGTGCGCGCCGGCGGCGTCGTCGGGCAGCCGCTCGAGGCGCCGGAGCGGCGTCACGGTGGCGCTGATCTCGGGGCTGCCCTCGAGCGCGGCGGCGCCGGGCAGGGTCAGCTCGCAGGTGATCTCGGCGACGCGGCCGAGCACCTGCTCGCCCGCCGGGGGCCGCAGCTCCAGGGGGGCGGCGGCGGCGCGCGCCTGCATCGCACAGGCCCACAGCAGGGGCACGACGACCAGACGGAGCGAGCCAGGCATGGACGCGGGCAGCATAGCGCAGGGAGGTCCACCAGGGCGGAGTGGTAGGATGTGAGTCCTTGCGGGGGGAGATATGTTCAAGCTGTCGGGTCTGTTCGGAAAGTCGAAGGAGAAGGCGCCCCACGATCCGGTCGCCGTGACCTCCGGCCCCAAGGGGCTGGATCGGTCAGTGTTCGACGACGCCGCGCGCGTCAAGGCCGAGATCGCCAACCTGCCGCCCAAGATCTTCAAGCAGATGAAGCAGGCCGCGCTGGCCAGCCCGACCATCAAGGCCGACATCAAGGGCTCGCAGGAGGACGGGTACTACGGCAGCCACCAGCACAAGGAGTACGGCGCCTACGTCGCCATGCTGACCGGCAACGCCATCACCGCCGAGGAGGCCATGCGCATGAACCCCAGCGGGGGCATCGCCGGCCCCGGCCTCAAGGGGATCGCGTTCGAGTCGGGCCCCCTGCACGAGCACGCCATCCGCCATGACGCCACCGGCTTCCTGCTGACCTTCTTCAGCATCGGCCCCGGCTATGGCGGCGACGTGCCCGACAGCCCGCTCTCGGGCCAGGTCGAGGGCCTCAAGCGCGAGCTCCTGCGCGGCCAGTCCGAGCTGCCCGGCACCGAGGGCATCGGAGCGCCGCTGGAGGACGAGCAGCGCCGCCAGCACGATCGGTAGTCAGCGCGGCGACGGCGCTGGCGGCTTCTTGTCCCACAGCTTGCTGGGATCCACATCCAGCGCCGGTCCGCCCGGGCGCACCACGATGGGCGGCGAGGTCACCGTCTTCTGCCGCCCGCTCAGGTCCTCGGCGCGCACGTCGACCACGTTGGTGCCGCGCTCGAGCGCGATCTCCGCGCTCCACTTGCCGTCCGGACCGACCGCGATCGGCGCCCCGGCCACGCTGACATCGGTGCCCACCGCCACGGTGCCGCTGACACGCGCGCGCCGCCCGCTGCGCTCGGCATCGGGCCACGCCACCGACAGCAGGAGCTCGGCCGGGATGCCGCTGGGGTCCGCGGGCACGCCGCCCTCGGGCACCTGGGTCGCGAAGCCGGCCCCGACCGCGACCTCTTTGCCGCGTGCGATGACGCGGACCTCGCCGCGCTCGGTGGCCACCGCGACCACGCCACGCTCGCCGGCGAACACCGTGAAGCGCTCGCCGCTCTGACCGCTGCCGATGGCGCGCACCTCGGAGGCCGTGATCTCCCAGCGCCGCCCCTCGGCGCCGGCCTGCGCGCGCACCCAGCCGCGCGCCAGCGCGACCGCGGCCACCTGCTGCGTGACCGCCAGCTTGAGCTCGACGCCCGGGCGCAGCGTCAGCTCGCTGCCATCCGACGCGCGCAGCACAGCACGGCCGGCCGCCCCGGTGCGCACCTCGTCGTCGGCCGACAGCGCCTGGCCCGCCACCGCGATGCGCCACGCGTCCTGCCCGGCGGCGCGCACCTCGACGCCGCCCTCGGCGTGTGACACCGAGAAGCCGGGCGCCCCGGCGTCGACCCGCGGCAGCGGCCGTGGCGCCAGCGTCGGCGCCGGCGGGCCGGGCGCACGGGTCTCGCGCACGCGCGACGGCTGGCCACCCCCGAAGACCCAGGGGTAGGCCACCAGCGCGCCGCCCACGATCAGCGCCAGCGCCAGCAGGGGCAGGGCCAGCCGCTTCATTCCAGCAGCGTCCGCCCCGGATCGGCCGGGAAGGTCAGGGTGAAGGTGGCGCCGTGGCCGTGGCTGCTCTCGACCGCGATGCGCCCCTGGTGCTGCTCGACGATGCGGTGCACCAGCGTCAACCCCATGCCGGTCGACGCCCAGTTCTGTTTGGTCGTGAAGAATGGGTCGAAGATCTTGCCAACATGTTCAGGTCGAATGCCTTGACCGGTGTCCTCGATGCGCGCCACCACGGCGCCGGGGTCGGGAGCCACGGTCTCGAGCTGTAGCTTGCCACCCTCGGGCATCGCGCGCCGGGCATTCCCGATCAGCTCGTCGAACACCTTGGCCAGCCGCGCCGGGTTGCCCAGCACGCGCGGCAGCCCCGCGGTCAGCCGGCGCTCGACCGCGATCCCGGCCTCGGCCAGCGAGCCTGACGCCTGCGCCACCGCCTCGTCGATCAGGGCGTTGAGATCGACCGGGACCATCTGGTCGCGATCCTCGCTGCGCGAGATCTGCAGCATCTCGGCCACGATCTTCTGGATGCGCAGCCCCTGCGACTCGATCTCCTCGGCCATCTCGCGGTGTGGATCGCCCGCCGGCAGATCGCTCAGGAGGATCTGCGCCATGCCCAGCACGCCGGTCAGCGGGTTGTTGATCTCGTGCGCCATGCCGGCGCCCAGGGTGCCGATGGCGGCCAGGCTGCGCGAGCGCAGGATCTGCTCCTGGGCCTGCGCCAGCTCGGCGGTCTTGTCGGCCACTCGCTGCTCGAGCTCGCGCGTCCAGGCCGTGATCTCGGTGCGCTTGGCGTCGAGGTCGGCGGCCATCTGGTCGATGGTGCGGCTCAGCTCGCCGAGCTCGTCGGCGGAGCGGATGGCGCGCCCGGAGCCCTTCCAGTCGCCGCGCGCGATGGCCGTGCAGCGCGCCGCCAGCGCGCGCACCCGGGCGCTGACGCCGCGCGCGAAGACCACCGCGCACACCACCGCGGCCAGCGTGGCGACCGCCAGCCAGTACCACATGCGCGCGTCCAGATCGGACGCCCGCGCATAGGCCACGCTGGGCAGCGCGGTGGCCACCACCAGCAGCGGCCCGCCCGGCACCGGCGCCTCGGCGCGCAGCACGCGCTGCCCGGCAGCGCCCGCGAAGCGCCCCGCCGCCAGCTGTCCGCCCGCGTCCACCAGGGCCAGGGCGCGGCCCGGCGGCCCCGCGCTCTCGGCCAGCAGCACCCCGGTCTGGGTCAGCGCGAGGTCGACCGCGATGATGTGCGCCTCGGGACCGCCCCGGGTGTCGAGCACGATGGCCACCGCCAGCACGAGGTGCGCGCCGCCCTCGGGCTCGCGCGACAGCTCCAGCGCGGCGCCGCCGCTCAGCGCGGCCTGCCAGGGCACCGCCGCGCGCCGGCGCTCGACCTCGTCCACGCTGGCGGCCTGGTGCTGGCCGAGCCCGCGCGACAGCGATGGCTCGGGCACGTGCTGCGCCGGCACCCGCTCGCGCCCGGCGCCATCGAGCAGCCACACCGCGCTGATCTCGTCGCGCGAGTGGTAGACCACGCGCAGCATGCCGATGAGCAGGTCATCGGCGCTGTCGCCCGGCGGCAGCAGGCTGGGCGCGTGCTCGAGCTCGCGGCGCAGCGCCGACAGGTTGTCGCCCAGGCGCGCCGCCACGCTGCGCGCCAGCTCGGCCTGATCCTCGCCGAGCTGCGCGCTCAGCGCCGCACGCGACACCCGGCCCAGGCTGAGCCCCGCGATGGCCAGCGGCACGGTGGCCACGGCCAGGGTCAGGATGGTCAGCTTGCCGGCCAGCTTCATGGGGCGCGTCGCAGCATCAGTTGTAGCGGAAGCCGTTCGCGAGCGTCGCCGTCGACACCGCGTTGGAGACCACGACGTCGACCGGGCCGGCGCCCGGCGGCACCGTCAGGCGCGCCGTGGTGGCGTCGACCACGACCAGCCCGGTCGCGGGCACGCCGCCGAAGAACACCTTCATGCCCACGGTGAAGCCGCCGCCCTTGAGGTTCACCGTGCGCCCGGCCTGGCCCATCGGCGGGCGCACCTGCTCGAGGCCGAGGCGGGGCAGGTAGGTGAAGCCCATGGTCACGCGATCGGTCTCGCCGGCGGCGCCGTCGAGTACCACGTCGACCACGCCCCGCCCCGGCGGCGTGGTCACGCGCACGGTCTGGGTGTCGACCAGGGTCAGCGCGCTGCCGACCGGCACGCCGAAATGCACCGCGATGGCCTGATCCAGGCCATAGCCGGTCACGATCACGGTGTCACCGCCGGTCTCGACGCCGAACACCGGCTCCAGCCCGACGATCAGCGGCGGCTGGCCGTAGTGGTAGCCGCCGGCCACCACCATCGTCCCCAGCGGATCGCGGGCGGTGACGTCGACGTCGCCAGCGGCGTGCGGCGCGGTGCGGGCGCGGATCCGGGTCGGCCCCTCCAGCACCGGGGACAGCAGCGCGCTGCCGCCGAGATCGATCACGGTGTCGACGGTGAAGCCAGTCCCGGTCACCACCACGGCCTGGCCGCCCGCGATCGGCCCACGTCCGGGCACGATGGAGAAGATCTGCGGCCCTGGCAGCGGCGGGCCCACCGTCAGCTCCAGCGTGGCCTCGCCGACGTTGGGCTGCGGCGCGTCGTCGCGCGCGCGCGCGGTGAGCAGCACCCGGGTGCCCTCGGGCAGATCGGTCGGCATGCGGAAGTCGAGCTCGCGCACCACCTCGGGCAGCGCGGGCTCGACCACGACCTGGGCGCTGCGCGGCGCGCCGGAGTCGGCGTCCAGGGTCAGGTCGGTGACCAGGCCGGGGCTGGGATCGCGCGCGAACAGGCGCACCGTGACGGTGGCGCCGGCGGGCACCGGCCCGGGCGCCGGGGTCTCGAAGACCACGCGCGGCGGGCTGCTGTCGCCGTCCAGCACGGTGACCCCGCCGGGCAGCCGTGCGGTGCGGCCGCGCGGATCGGTCACCACCAGGTCGGCGGCGCCCAGCGGCGCGCCGGGCGGGCAGGTGGCCCACAGCTCGGTGTCGCTGATGCGCTCGACCTCGGTCAGCGCGAGCCCGCCGAGGTGGACCTGGAAGCGCGCGTCGATGACCCGCGACCCTGACATGCTGTCAATCTCGATGAGCGGCGCGAAGCCTTCGCCGTGCAGACGGAGGCGGGTGGCGCGATCACGCAGCGCGGACGCCGGCACGACCTCGTCGAGCCGTGGCGTGGGCGACACCCCGCTACAGGTGAGCTGCCCGAGGCCCAGCAGCGCCAGCACCAGCGCGCGCGGCAGCCGCGGCGTCACGTCGCTGCCACCTTGCGCACCGGGTAGAAGATCTCGCTGTGGATCTGGCGCTTGCGGTCGCAACCCGCCGCGACCAGCGCCGCGGTCAGCTCGCGCACCAGCTCGCCGCTGCCGCACAGATAGAAGTCGCGCCCCGGCCCGGCCTCGGCCACCACGGCGTCGCTGATGCGTCCGCGGGCGCCGGCCCAGTCGGGGCCCGGCTGGCTCAGGTGCAGGGTCAGCTCGAGGCGCGTGCGCGAGGCCAGCTCCTCGAGCCACTCGCGATAGAACAGGTCGTGCTCGTGGCGACAGCCCCAGTGCAGCACCACGCGGCCGGGCTCGCGCCGCGCCAGCAGCTCGCACAGCATGGGCACCACCGGCGCCAGACCTGCGCCGGTGATGGCGAACACCACATCGCCCGCGTGCGTCAGCGCGGGCACGAAGAAGCCCATCGGCCCGGTGAAGCCGACCTCATCGCCGGGTCGCAGTCCGGCCACATAGCGGCTGCCGTGGCCGCCGGGCACCAGCTTGACCAGCAGGGTGGCGCGGTCGGTCACGCTGGCCGGGCTGGCCAGCGAGTACGACCGTCGCTGCAGCTTGCCGGCGTCGTCGGCACCACACGCCAGGGACACGAACTGCCCGGCCCGGAACGCGAAGCGCGCCGGGCTGAGCGGCGCCAGGGTGAGCTCCAGCGTCTCCGCGGCGACGCGGCGCAGCCCAGTGACCCGTGCCCGGCTTTCGGCCATATGCTATGGAAGCTACATGCCGATGCGCCATCTCGCAATCCTCGCCGCCGGAGTCGCCCTCACCCTGGCCGCCTGCGACAAGAAGAAGCCTGCTGGCGGCGGCGCCAGCGCCCCGGTGGTCACCGGTGGTGGTGGCCGGGCCCCGCGCGGGCTACCTGCCATGGATGGCCAGCGCATGGGCGTGCACGACAGCATGCCCGCGGCTGGCGGCAGCGCCGGCGGCAGCATGGGCGCCGGTGGCGATCCCCACGCCGGCCTGGACATGGGCGGCGCCGGCAGCATGGGCATGGGCGCGGGCGGTGATCCCCACGCCGGCATGAACATGGGGGGTGCGGCCGGTGATCCCCACGCCGGCATGAACATGGGCGCGGCCGGTGCGGCGGGTCCCAGCTTGCTCTCGGGCACCGTGGACGTCGCGCCCGCCTTCAAGGACAAGGTCCCGGTCGGCTCGGTGGTGTTCGTGTCCGCGCGCTCGGTGAAGACCAAGTCGATCGTCGCCGTGGCCCGCCTCGAGGTCACCCAGCTGCCGCTCAGCTTCGACCTCACCGCCGCCAACACCATGACCGGCGGCGCCGCCACCCTGGGCGCCAAGGACAGGGTCCTGCTCACCATCGTGGTCGACAAGGACGGCGACCCCATGAAGAAGCAGGGCGAGGTCGAGGCCATGCTGGAGGTCGACGCCCCCGCCAAGGATCTGAAGCTGACCTTCGATCACATCCGCGAAGCGCCGTAGTCGCCGCGCGATCGCGCAAAGCTTGCGTTCGCGCGTTGGCACGCTTGCGCCGCCCCGCAGACGCGCTTAGGTAGTTCGATGTGACCCAGCGAGCGCCTGCCCTCAGCGCCCTCCAGGTGGAACTGGATCGAATCAGCGACGGCTTTCTGACCTACGATCACGACTGGCGCTTCACCTACCTCAACCGCGCCGCCGAGGCGTACTTCGGGCGCGGTCGCGGCGAGCTGGTGGGCCGGGTGGCCTGGGAGGTCTTCCCCGAGTCCGTGGGCACGGAGGCGCAGCGCAGGCTGCTGCAGGCGGCGGCGGGCGGCGTCCCCGACGAGTTCGAGCTGCTCACACCGGTCAAGCAGCGCTGGGTCGGCTTCCGGACCTTCCCGTCTGCCGACGGGCTGGCGGTCTACTTTCGCGACGTGACCGAGCAGCGCCGGGCGCGCGCGGCGCTGGACGAGAGCGAGGCCCGCTTCCGCGCGGTGTTCGAGAACAGCGCCGAGGCCATCCTGCTCACCGCACCGGATGGCCAGATCCTGGCGGCGAATCCGGCGGCATGTCGGCTGCTGGCGCGCACCGAGGCCGAGATCTGCGCGCTCGGCCGTGGCGGTGTGGTGGACTCCAGCGACCCCAGCCTGGCGCGCCTGCTCGCCGAGCGTCGGCGCGTCGGTCGGGCCCAGGGTGACCTGGTGATGCTGCGCGGTGACGGCAGCCGCTTCATCGCCGAGATGTCGTCGGTCATCTTCAGCCTCCCTGGCGGCGCCGAGCGCACCTGCTTGACCTTCCACGACGTCACCCAGCAGCGCCGCGCCGCGCGCACCGTGCGCTTCCTTGCCGAGCTGGGCACCCGGATGTCTCTCGATGACGACATCACCCTGCGCGACCTGACCACGCTGCTTGTGCCCGAGCTGGCGGATCTGTGTGTGGTCGACCTCGTCGAGGATGGTGTCGTGCGGCGCGCCGCCGAAGCGCGACGGGATGGCGTCTCCGCTGCGGACTGGGACCTCGTCCTGCCCGAGCCAGCGGCGGCGCTCAGCGCGACCCGGATCCAGGTGCCCATCCACGGCTCTGCCGAGCCCCTGGGCACGCTGTCGCTGGCGCTCGGCGACGACCAGACGCGACGGTTCGCCGACGACGATCTCGCGCTGGCCCAGGCCGTCGCAGCCCGGGTCGGGCTGGCGCTCGAGAACGCGCGCCGGTACCGCGCCGCGCTGGCGGCCAAGACCCTGCGCGACGAGATGCTCGGCATCGTGTCCCACGATCTGCGCAGTCCGCTCAACACCATCCACCTGGCGGCGCAGCTGCTGGCGCGCCGTCACGAGGGGGTCGAGCTGGGGATGATCTCCCGCGCCGTCGAGCGTGCCAACCGGCTGATCCAGGATCTCCTGACCGTCGCCCTGGTGGACGGTGGAGAGCTGCCGCTCGACCGGCGCGACGAGGCCATCCCCAGCCTGGTCGATGAGGCCGTCGGCCTGCACCGTGCACTGGCCGCGGCCAAGCAGATCGAGCTCTGCATCGCCACCGCGGGCGACCTGCCCGTGGTCAGCGTCGATCGCCACCGCATGCTCCAGGCCCTGGGGAACCTGCTCTCGAACGCCATCAAGTTCGCGCCCGAGGGCAGCCAGGTCGGCGTCACGGCGCGCCGGCTCGAGGGCGCCATCCGTGTCGCGGTCGCGGACCACGGGCCTGGGATCGCGGCCACCTCGGTGGCGCACGTCTTCGATCGGTTCTGGCAGGCCAGCCACACCCACCAGGCAGGGGTCGGCCTCGGCCTGGCCATCGTCAAGGGCATCATGGAGGCGCACGGCGGCACGGTCGAGGTCGCGAGTCGCCCGGGCGAGGGCGCGACCTTCACCCTGGTCATGCCGGTGCCCCCTCGGGTCTGATCGCGCCCGGCGCCAACATCCTTGGCACCGCCGCTGCTGGTTGGACTATCATGCGCGCGCCGATCACCTCGAGGCTCCTCGTGCCTGATTACACTCGACTCCGCGATCTCGTCAGCCATCGTGTCACCTTCGACTTCGACTCGGGCGCGCGCCTGGTCGGCTATGTCAGCGGCGTGCTGCCGCAGACCGGGCCCATCCAGGTCATGCGCATGAGCCGCGTCGATCTCTACGACGCCAACGGCAAGGTGCTGGAGCACCACGCCGAGCTGTCGTTCATCCCCAACGTCATGACCGGGTTCCGCATCACCGAAGGTCCGCAGGGCGCCTGACGTGCGGCGCAGGGGGGCGGGCCAGGGCAAGTGCAACCGCGCGGCGCTCGCGGCCGTCACGCTGGTGGCGCTGGCCTCGGCGTGCGGCCCTGGCGGCGGCGGGGTGCGCACCATGGCCAGCCGGCCGGGTGACGTGCCCAGCGCCGGCGGCACGCCGCACATCGCGCGCGTCGTCGACCTCGGCGCCATCCGGCTGCCCGACGTCGGCCCGCTGCCGAAACCCGACAGCGACGGCGTCTTCAGCATCGGCGAGCTGGTGCTGGTCGAGGGCAGCGGCTTCGGTCGCCAGCCCAGCCTGCGCATCGCGGGCCGGCCAGCCCGGCTGCTCGGCCGGCTGACCAGCGGCGCCATGATCGCGCGCGTCCCGGCCGCGGTGCCCAGCGGCGCGCAGCCGGTCGAGGTCGTGACCTCGGATGGCCGCGCCACCCGCGCCATCCCGATCATCCGCTACGCCCTCATCGTCGCCGGCGACGCCCTCGCGGTGGTCACCGTCGACGACCAGACCGTGAAGGCCACAGGCAAGACGGTGGCGCTGCCCGGCGCGCGCTTCGTGCGCTACTCCAGCGACGGCAGCACCGCCTATGTCGCCACCCACGGCGCCGCCAAGGCGCGCCTGACCCTGGTCGCCATGGGCGCCGCCGGCGGCCCCCGCGTCGCCGGCGGGATCGGCGTGGCCCCGCGCGAGCCGGTCGCGCTGACCACCGCCGACCAGGCCCCGTTCGCCGCCGTGGTCGGCGACGCCGAGGTCACCCTGCTGGCCACCGACCTGCCGCACGCACCCAGCCCGTACGCGCCGTGGACGCTGCCGCACGTCGCGGTCGCGGGCCCGGTCATCGCCGCCGAGCTCAGCCCCGACGGCAAGATGCTGGCCCTGCTGCTCGGCGATCAGAACCGCCTGCTCAGCGTCGATGTCTCCAGCCCCGAAAGCCCGCGCGTGGTCACCACCGTCGATCTGCTGCCCGGCGAGCGCGCGCCCCTGGTGCGCAGCATGGCCTTCTCGGCCGACGGCGAGACGCTGTGGATCGTGTCGGGTGA
>Ga0154020_10009437_pt1 | contig 11241 bp, 5 predicted proteins | sample Klosneuvirus_201_FD_109709 | JGI IMG/M metagenome (GOLD analysis project Ga0154020, IMG submission 109709) | Active sludge microbial communities from wastewater, Klosterneuburg, Austria - Klosneuvirus_20160825_MG | ecosystem: Engineered > WWTP > Aerobic digester > Activated sludge | place...
GATACCAGCTTACCAGCAACTTTGAAGTGTGATACTTATTTTGAGATTGATTAGGCCTCTTCTGAAACTCGCTTAGTATTATTTCCTAAACGCTCTTTAAAGTTATTCTAAAAAAAGATTGAGGGACAACTCGCGAAGCTTCGTGAGTTGTCCCTCAATCTTTACATGCTTATTATTCAGAGAAAAAAATCAGTTCTCTTGAGGAACATGATACACAAACATTTTTGACTTCTCGCGAGTTTCCTCAGAAATAAATTGAAAATCTTCACTCAAAGTAGTCTCATTAAAACCTACACTTTGAAAAACTGGCACGAACCAATCCCAATTCAAATTGGGTTTTAATTTAAACAAAATTTTTGTTGGTCGATAATTTTCTGCAAAAAAAGCTTGGAGTTTTTCAATAACTTGGGCGAAAGTACTTTTCACATCTATATTATTGCTGAAATAGTAATCCAAGCCATCAATATACACAATCTTTTCTGAAATATCGTTAGTTGTGCTTTTTTGCTCTATGATACTAAAAATACAATTCCCATTAAAAATATCTGAACCGGATTTTTCACTCTTTGAACACAGAACTGCAAATTTATGCGTTTCATTTTTGAAAATATTATTGTAACGACAATCATCGCCTTGGATCTTGGCTGCTATCTTCTGGCAATATACAACGTTAAAATATGTTGGTTCACCAACGGCAATACTTATGAGATGACTTTCAATCCCCAGCACCGCAGTATCAAAAGTAGCTTCATTTGTACCTATTCGAACATTAAATTCAGAAATTGCATACGCTCCGTACGACATAAAGCCTAAGCATGCCAACATGCACGCACCATATAAATACTTTTTTAGCATACATTCTCCTTTTTGCTTAGAAAGTCTTTTTATCCAGAGATACACGCTCTGGATGGATAGCAAATACTCACGACCATAGTAATTTTTCATGAACATACTGTCAAGGTAGCCGCACAAAGACTTTCTAATACACTTCTTTGAGGTCTAAACGCAAAAAAGCCACCCAGAGAAATTAATCTCTGGGTGGCTTTTAGAAAAAAAATTTACTGAGTAAGTAATTTGTCTAGATATGAAGGCACTTGATCAATTGCAATGCGCTCTTGCTTAAGCGTATCACGATCTCGCACGGTTATCTGACCATCATTAACACTGTCAAAGTCATAGGTAAAACAAGCAGGCGTTCCAATTTCATCTTGACGACGATAGCGCTTACCAATTGATCCAGAATGATCATATTGCACACTATACCCCTGCTGCTTAAGCTGTTGATAAATGGCATAAGCCTGGTCACTCAACTTATTGCTGAGAGGGAAAATTGCGGCAGTAATTGGCGCAACTGCTGGATGCAATTTAAGAACAATACGTGTTTCGCCTTCAACTTCATCTTCGCAGTAACTGTCAAAGAGCAAGGTTAAAAAGAGACGATCGACACCAACTGAACATTCGACAACATGAGGCATAAAGGACTCTTTGGTCGCTTCATCAAAAACTGACAAATCTTTACCTGAATGCTTTGAATGCTGAGAGAGATCAAAATCTGCTCGGTGAGCAATGCCTTCAAGCTCTTTCCAACCAAATGGAAACTCATATTCAACGTCGTAACAGGCTTTTGAATAGTGAGCAAGTTCGTCAGATGCATGAGGGCGAATTCTAATGCGCTCTTGCGTTAATCCAAGCTGCTTAAAAAATTCTTGACGACGCTGTACCCAAACATCAAATAATGTATCTGATTCATTTGGATGACAGAAAAATTCCATTTCCATTTGTTCAAATTCACGAACCCGAAATAAAAACTGTTTTGGAGTAATTTCATTACGAAATGCTTTACCAATCTGCGCAATACCAAACGGTATTTTTACACGAGTACTGGACATGACATTTTTAAAATTGATAAAAATTGCCTGCGCAGTTTCTGGACGCAAATAGGCTTTACTTGCAGCTTCGGTCATTGCACCTAAATTGGTTTCAAACATAAGCTGAAATTGCCGAACATCTGTCCAATTTTTAACGCCACAAGACGGGCAATTTTTTTCAAGATCAAGATCAACATCATCTGCGCGATAACGCTTTTTGCAATTCATACAATCAACCATCGGGTCACTAAAATTAGCCAGGTGACCTGATGCTTCCCATACCTCTCGAGGACCCAAAATTGAGCCGTCAACAAGCACAACATCTTCAGGAAAACTGGTCATTGCTTTAAGCCAAAGGTTTTTAATATTTTTTTTAAGCAGAGCTCCCAATGGACCAAAGTCGTATACCCCGTTTAAACCGGAATAAATTTCTGATGATTGATAGACAAATCCACGTCGCTTACAAAGCGCAACAATTTTATCAAGCGTCACAACATTGGCCATGAGTATCCTTCTTTGCTTCAAAGTTCAACTAGTATCTGCTCAGACGAGCCGATACCAGTTTAGCTCAAGAGTCAAAAAAGTCACTTTCAATGCCTAAAACCCACCAATTTTAATTGTAAACCAAATTAACAAGAAATCATTGATCCCATGAAGGCAAAAGTAATTCATTAAGACAGCCAAAAATCGTTCCCCACGCCCTAAGACCATGGTGAAAAAATTTCTCCGTTGAGCTTTTTTCAGGGTATTGATGCTCCAAAATGTACACCAATAACAAATACCCCGCTTCTTGGGCATACATACTTGGACTTTTTTGATGCTTGTCAGACAAAGAATGAAAAAGCATTTCTTTGATTAATAGATCTATAATTAAAGCTCGATGAGCAACTTTCAAAGCATACAGCCTAGCCGCATCACTCACCTGCACAGAGGAAAAATTCTGACCTATCCAGGGGGACTTACGACAAGCTTCTGCAAATAAATTAAGCTCTTTGCATAGAGCTTTCGGTATTAAAATCTTGGACTCACCCGCATTAGTTCTAATGTCCACCATAATACGCTCTTGAAATAGATTACTCACATACTCTGGAATAAGCGTTTTATCGCACCCGGCAGTATAATGAAGAGCATTAGCATTATTGGAGTCAAGGCTCTTAACATCAGCACCAATCAGGATAAGCTTTTCGACCAGCCACTTGTACCCATACCCTGCTGCATAGTGCAATGCCGTACGGCACAAATTAGGGGTACGAGCATCCACAAAATCATGGAATATTCCTTGTACTCTTTTTTGATAAACGTCATCGGGTTCATCTTCCTGCTGTTCGGGAACGTTTATAAGCACGTCGCTCACAGCACAAACCAAGTTCTCCTGAAATCCAAAATTGTGCAAAAGATACAAAAACAGGTTATAGCCTTCAAATTTTTCAGTACAATCTTCTTCTCGTAGCAACTCCTTAAGCACTTCTAATCCAGAATTTTTTACAGAATCTGGCTTATCAAGCTTTAAAAGCTCGGAAGTTAGTTCAACTAAAAAAAAAGGCAGTGGCTTTTCTGGAATACTGGGTTCCATGCCTAAACACCATGGAACCCAGCACATTATAACGATCAATAATTGATTAATAACCTTATTCTTCACAAGTTCCCTTCCCCCCTATAAACAATTCTTCAATCAAGCTGATACTAGCTTGATGCCCCTAACGAAGAACGACCTGGTGACTGCAATAGTCGTTGCGACCGTGGCGATAAGCAAATCTCTGCAAGCTCACTTTTTATCAGTTCATACAGCGCCTTGTTCGTTTCTGTATCACCTGTAAGCCCATCTAAAAAAGCACGTAGCTTTTCATGAATACAGTAATCTTGAGGATTTTTTTGATATTTATCATGTGAATAGGCTGTTTGCAAATCAACTAACAATATCTTGAGTATTTCAAGACGATTCAGCAAGTTCCTTTGTGGTTTAAGCGCGGCATCCTCGTTTCCATCAGGATTTAATGTAAGCCGCTCCATCTCCTGAATATCTTTTAAACTTGTTTTTCTGAGTAATGTTTTCATTTCGAGTTTGGAAAGATCTAATTCTTGTTTCTTTGGAGCAGGATCTTGACCCTGCATATCTGGATAGACGCCAGCTGCACAATGAACAATAGATGCTTTGTCTATCGTAAGAGCATCGACAAAAGCACGCTCTTTGAGTAATTGATTAAATAATCTTAAATGCCCATGGCCAGCAGCATAGTGCAAAGGACTAAAATAAATATATTGATTAACCTCTATCCCGACGTTTTTTAATAATTCAAGGACGCTAATCATAAACGCCTCATCACTTCCATGAAGATAAAACGCAAATTCTAATGGAAAAAGGTTACTACCAGGTTTTACCTCCTGACAAGCAAGATTGTTATCCTTTTTTAAGGCTAATCTAATGGCTTGTAAGCATTTACCTTTAATAGCTAAGCCCAAAGTATTCAACTGATCACTTGGATGGTCATTCACACTGCTTGGATGAGCAAGTGTTAATATTGGCTCTTGCATCGGGTTTGCCACCCCACTCATTAATACAACATTAAAAAAAATGATGCCGACTAATAACGACTTCATACTTGTTCCTTTCTCATAAGATGCTTTATCACACAAGAATAACGTTACCAATTTTTAAATTTTTTTCATATATTTTAGCATATCATTTGTGCTCTGAGCCGCTGTAGATCAAGGGATTTACTGATTCTTCTGGAGATGTTAAGATAAATACCCTTATATCTATTGGTCAATATTTTAAAAAACAGGACAAGGTGTAAACCATGAACTCATTCGAAGTTAGAAAAAAATTTCTCGATTTCTTTGTTGAGAATGGGCATACCGCCGTTTCAAGCTCATCGCTCATTCCGGCAGAAGATCCAACCCTTCTTTTTACCAATGCCGGCATGAACCAATTCAAAGATCTCTTTCTTGGCAAAGAAAAAAGATCGTACGTTCGTGCTACCTCCAGCCAAAAATGTGTACGCGCAGGTGGCAAACACAATGACCTTGATGCGGTTGGTTTTACCGAACGCCATCTCACCTTTTTTGAGATGTTAGGGAACTTTTCATTTGGTGACTACTTTAAAAAAGAGGCGCTTCGGTTTGCATGGGATTTATTGACCAAAGGATATAACATTCCCGCTGAAAAACTTTTTGTCACAGTTTTTGAAACGGATGATGAAGCATACGAAATTTGGAACAAAGAAATTGGCATTCCAGCTGAACGTATTTTTCGCCTTGGTGAAAAAGATAACTTTTGGGCAATGGGTGACACCGGACCATGCGGCCCTTGTTCAGAAATCTATTATGACCGCGGAGTTGAAAAACAAGGACCTTATGAAACGGCAAGCCCAGGTTCTGATAGCCCACGCTTCATCGAAATTTGGAACAACGTTTTCATGCAATTCAACCGCGATTCTACAGGCAAGCTCAACCCTCTAACACAAACCGGTGTTGATACCGGTATGGGTCTTGAGCGTTTATGCATGGTGCTACAAGGCAAAGACAACGTGTATCAGACCGACATTTTTCAAACACTTATCCAAGCAATTGATCAACTCACCGGAGTTTCATACCAAAAAAGCACCCCTGACATTCAGGCTGCTTTCCATGTGCTTTCAGATCACGTCAGATCAACATCGCTCCTGCTTGCTGATGGTTGCTCTCCTTCAAATGAAGGGCGTGGATATGTGTTGAGAAAAATTATTCGACGTGCAGCATTGTTTGCACAAAAGCTTTCCGATGATCCAAAGCTCTTTTCAAAACTAGCACAAAAATTTATTGATTTCATGAGCCCAGTATTCCCAGAACTTGTAACGAGTAAAAACTTGATTTTAAACGTGCTTGATAGTGAAATTGAACGCTTCTCGGTTAATTTGATACAAGGACAAAATATTCTTGCTCGCTATATCGATGAACACAAAAAAGCTGGTCGATCGCTTATTCCTGGCGAACAGATGTTCAAACTCTATGACACGTATGGCTTCCCGCCAGAATTAACGATGCTCATGGCCCAAGAAGAAAAATTTGCAGTCGACATGCAAGGCTTTGAAGAAGAGATGAAAAAGCAGCAAGAGCTTTCTGGCAAAAAATCAAAAGACGTTGAGCAAGATTTCATTGTGACAGAAAAGCTTACAACTCAATTTATTGGGTATACAGAGTGCAAAAATGAAAGTACTATATCATTTTTCAGCCCAACCGATACCGGTGCTTGGATTATTACGCAAGAATCACCCTTTTATGTTGAATGTGGTGGACAGGTCAATGATACCGGACATGTTATTATCAACGGTTTTATCTACGATGTCCTTGATTTGCGAAAAACGGGTGAAACATTTGCGCCTGCAATCGCAGTAAAGATCAGACCACGTGATGCTGCTGCAGCTAAGTATTTGCCTTCAGTTAAAGTCGGTGATAGGGCTATCAGCATTGTTGATGAACTTATTCGCATGGACACGGTGCGCAACCATACGGCAACACACTTGCTTCAAGCTGCGCTCATTCAAATTCTTGGACCTCAGGTTAAACAGGCGGGTTCTTTGGTGCACCCTGACTATTTACGCTTTGATTTTAGCCATCATGAACCAATGAGCAAAGAACAAATTGAACAGGTTGAAAACTTGGTCAACCAAAAAATACAAGAAGCTATTCCTACAAATATTTTCCATACCACGCTTAAAGATGCAAAAGATAAAGGAATCATCTCTTTCTTTGGTGAAAAATATAATCCTGAGCAGGTTCGCGTTGTACAGGTTCCTGGCTTTTCTGCTGAACTTTGTGGGGGAACCCATGTCAGCAATACCGGCGTTATTGGACTATTCAAGATTACCTCTGATGCGGCACTTTCAACGGGCGTACGTCGCTTGATAGCACTCACAGGACGCGGTGCAATGAAAAGTTTTCAGCAATCATTTGCAACCTCCAAAAAACTTTGTGAAGCATTTAAAGTTCAACAAAACGAAGTTGTTGATGCTGTTGAAAAGCTTCAAGAGCATTATGGGCAAGCACTTTCTGAAATTAAGCAGCTTAAAAAACAATTGGTACGCTTTCAGATTCCGTCATGGATTGCATCATTTAAAATGATTAACAGTATCCCCTGCCTTTACAAAGAACTTGATGATATCAGTAATGATGAATTAAAGGCTATTATTGTTGAGTTAGAAAAAAACAAACCGGGTCTTTATCTGCTTATTAATAAGTCGACCGGTCGTTTTGGCTTTTCTGCCTATGTTGCAAAAGAGGCAAGTGCAAAGGTTAACCTCAAATCACTTTCTTCTTTTTTAAAGACAACGTACGACATCAAAGGTGGCGGTAGCGGGCAACAGATTCAAGGCGGAGGAACATTAATTCCCGCAAACTTTGAATCCGAGCTCTTTGAGTGGCTTACGCAAAATATTCAGTAAAATTTAATTGGGGGAATGTAACAATTCCCCCGTTCCCTCATTCTCTTTGCATACAATAAAACATGCTCGTCTTGAGATTCAGCAAACTCTTTATTTTCAAATTTTCTTGTTTTTCCTTGTCACCAAATTTTATTCTAAACAGATAAAATTATCGATATTTACTTGCGTAATGCTCAAGGGAGAACAAGATGCAACTGCTCGTAACCATTTTATTATTTTTTATGGGTGGAATATTCTTTCATGCTCAACCAATGAGCTCAACACCTGAAATTTTTAAGATTATTGATAGAACTGAAAACTTTACATCAGATCTTTCAGATTATTTAGATACCAATAAAAGCAATCTAACTACAATTCTCTCTCAAACCTATAACGATGCACAACCATTACACTACGCTCTGAAAGAGCAAAAGTTTATATTTGCAAAGATACTGGTTAAGTATGGAGCAGATGTAAATGCTCTTGATAATCAAGGTAATAACTCTTTACTTCAAGCCGCATTGGCACTTGAAAATTATGCCGGCTCTACAGATATCATCGATTTTCTGATTAAAAATGGCGCATCAACAAAAATTAAAAATAAAAATGGTGAAACTCTAGAAAACATTTTAACCGATCTTATGCAAGGATATACGAGCGATACAGTCAAAAAATTGGATAATATCTTTACAGCAATTGATGGTAATCATGAAAAACAGATTAAACAAATGCTACTGGACTATCCTGAACGATTGAATACAAAAAATGAATCTGGAGATACTCCATTGCTCTATGCCTTAAGGCACAATAACGATCTGTATGCTCTTGGCTTTATTAATAGTGGTGCTGACCTTCAAGCTATTGATAACGATGGAAATACCGCTCTGCACCTTGCTGCTCAAAATGGTTATACCGATTGCGTGAAAGCACTTCTCACGCAAAGAGGTGATTTAATTAACCAACCAAACAATATGGGCGATACGCCACTCATTAGAGCGGCTGCATCTGACAAAACAGAAATCGTTGAAATGCTTATCTCCAGCGGAGCAAATCTTAACCATCAGGGAGCTCACGGGCTCACAGCGCTTCATTGGGCGGCTGGTAAAAATAAAGCTGATATTGTCGAAATATTAGTTACGCAAGGTGCCGACATCACTATTTCAAGTAACCACGGTAGTCCGCTAGAGCTTGCTCTTAAGCAAAATTCAGTTCAAGCCGGAAAAATTTTAGAGAAACGACAAGAACAAATTAATGTAAAAAATGATATATTTAAAGCTATTGATGCAAACGATGAAGATGCTATAAGCAAACTCATACAAAGCAACAAAAAAAATCTAGAAAACAGAAATGCCGACGGTGATACTCCTCTGCTTTACTGCTTAAAAAATAAAAAGTCTAAGCTTGCCTCAAAGTTTATTGCGGTACCCGTAGATATTAATGCGCAAGATAAAGATGGCAACACAGCTCTGCACCTTGCTGCTCAAAATGGCTTAACCGCTACTATTAAAAAGCTCTTGAAAAATACTACGTGTAACTCAAATAAAAAAAATAATGCGGGGCAAACTCCGCTTATGCTTGCTGCGCAACAAAAAAATCAACATGTACCCAAGCATCTAATTGATGGGGGAGCTCAACTTAATGAACAGGATAAAAATGGGAAAACAGCCTTGCATTACGCAGTTGAAAAAAAGAATGAAGCACTCGTAAAAAATTTAATTCAAGCGGGAGCTTTAGTTGATATAAAGGATAATAATAATAAAACGCCTCTAGAAATCGCCCCCAACAAGTCTCAAATACAAAACGACCTCAAAGCGCATAAAAATAAGCTCGAACTTGAAAATAACATTTTTTATGCCATCTACAAGGAAGACGGCAAACGAATTAATGAACTTCTTAACCAAGATCAAAATAATTTAGAAACAACGTTTAATGGCGATACACCTTTACTCTATTCTTTGAAGAATAATAAAGCTGCAATAGCCGCAGCATTTATCCAAACAACTGCCGCAAATCTACTTGCGGCTGACACCAATGGCAATACAGCTTTACACCTTGCTACTCAATATGGTTATGATGATGTTGTTCAAGAATTATTAAATAAAGGGATAAATCCTAATCTTCAAAATAATAATAATGAAACGCCTCTGCACCATGCAGCTGAAAAGGGGTATCAAACTATTGCCACAATGCTTATTGGTAAAGGCGCTCATATCAATACTCAAGACAATGATGGTAATACGCCCTTGCATTGGGCTGCATATTATAATCAGGATGCGATCATTAAACTTTTGGCACAACAACCTGGAATCAACTTAAATCTACCAAATAATGGGAATGTTACCGCGTTTATGTACGCTGCTGGTTCTAATAAACCTCAAGCAGCCGATGCTTTGCTGCAAGCAGGTGCTGCAATTGATGATGCTATAAACGCCTCTTCGTTTGCACCTGAGATAGCACAAATAATCACCGTTTATAAAAAGTATAATGATATCTTTGACGCTCTTGATGCAAAAGATACACATCGCATTCAAAATCTGATTAATAAAGATAAAAGCAACGTAGAAAAAAGGCACTTTGATGATAACGATACCCCCTTGCTCTATTGTATAAAAAAAAATGATAATAAATATAACGAATACGCTAAGAATTTAATTGTTGCTGAAGAGGCTAATATTACAGCATATGACCAACATGGAAACGCACCACTGCACTGTGCTTGTGGTACAGGCAATAGTGACATCATCAACACATTATTAATTAAGAATGCACCAATTGACCAAAAAAATTCATACAATCAAACACCTTTGATTATTGCTGCTTTTAATAATCAAACAGGTGCTATTAATACCCTTCTTACAAAAAATCCATCGATCAATCATAAAGACAACGCTGGAAATACTGCTCTGCATTACGCAGCTCTGAAAAATAACAAAGCTATAATTACAGCACTCCTTGCACAAGGAGCTGATGTTTATGCAAAAAATCATGCCGGGAAAACTCCTCATGATCTGGCAGACAGCAATGAGATACAAACGATACTTGCAGACCACCAAACTAAAATTGAGCTCGATAATAATATTTTCCATGCTATTGATACCAATAATATTCAACGTATTAACCAACTCTTAGCAGACCCAAATAATCGCGAGAGTAGATCATCTGAACTGACACCATTGCAATACAGCCTGAATAATGGCAAACCTGAAATAGCTCTTATCTGTATCAAGGCTGGTGCGGATTGTAATACACAAGGTCCTCAAGAAAACGCAGCTCTTCATATGGCCTGTTATTTTGGTTTCACCAATGTAGTTACTGAGCTTTTAGATAAAGGTGTAAATCCTAATCTAAAAAATAATCAAAAGGTCACACCTCTCCATTTTGCAGCTCAACAAAATAGACTTGATATTGTAAATATCATGATTGATAGAGGCGCAGATGTTAACGCACAAACAATTAATAAAACCACTCCGCTCCACTGGGCAGCAGAACAAAATCATGCAAAAATGATCAATCTCTTGATTGAGAAAGGTGCAACAATTGATTCAAAAAACACGGATGGGCAAACAGCTCTTCATTGCGCAGCTACACACAACAAACCGGAAGCAACACAAGCACTTATTGAAAATGGTGCATCACTGGATATAAAAGATAAGAACGAAAAAACCCCTCTTGAACTTGCTCAAGAAAATTCAGTAACACAAAAAATATTAAAAAATAATGATATTTTTGATGCCATCAGCAATACAAATTATGAATTGATAAACACACTTTCAAAAAATACCCGTTATATAAACCGAGTACAAAATGATACAAAGAATACACCGCTCTTATATGCTTTGACAAAAGCTAAGCCAGAAATAGCATTGATGCTTATCAAATGTGGCGCGAACACAAATGCTACAAATATAATGGGATATAATGCTTTGCATCTTGCAGCTCAACGTAACTATGTAGATGTTGCTGAACTCTTGGCA
>Ga0154020_10009438_pt1 | contig 11238 bp, 11 predicted proteins | sample Klosneuvirus_201_FD_109709 | JGI IMG/M metagenome (GOLD analysis project Ga0154020, IMG submission 109709) | Active sludge microbial communities from wastewater, Klosterneuburg, Austria - Klosneuvirus_20160825_MG | ecosystem: Engineered > WWTP > Aerobic digester > Activated sludge | place...
CCGAACGGCGTGGATCGCTTCCATCGGCTGGTGAGCGAGGGCTTCTACGACGACGTCCGCTTCTTCCGGGTGGTGCCCGGCTTCATCATCCAGTTCGGGCTCTCGGGCGACCCGAAGGCCACCGCGAAGTGGGAGGCCGCCCCCATCGTGGACGACTCGGTCCGGACCACCAACCGGCACGGGACGCTGGTCTTTGCCCGGGCCGGCCAGAACACCCGGACCTCCCAGCTCTTCTTCAACCTGGCGGACAACGGGATGATGCTGGATGCGGCCGACGGCTTCGGCTTCCCGCCAATCGCCGAGATCACCAGCGGGATCGAGGTCATCAACAAGATCTTTGCGGGGTACGGCGAGGCGCCTGATCAGAGCCAGATCATGTCCCGTGGGAATGCCTACCTGAAGGAGGCGTTCCCGAAGCTGGACGCCGTGTTGTCGGCTAAGGTGACCGCGAAATGGCCGTGAGGGCATGGCATTGGGAGAGCCGCAACTAAGAGGGCTTGCGTCCCACCCCGGGGGGGGGGGGTAAACTCAGTGTGGTGTCGCCGCCTCCTCCCCCACCCGCTTGAGGTCCGCCATGCTCTCCGCCCTACTCCGGGCGATCCGTATCATCTCGACTGTCGTCGTTGTCACGGTTCTGGCCAACCGCTACCTGACGGAGCCTCTCTCGGCCTCGGGCGAAGCGGGGTCCAAGTGCGCGAGCGGAACGACTGACAAGTGCATGGAAAAGGTGGATCCCGTGAAGATCAACCCGAACAGCCACTGCACCGAGCGAAATGCGTGCGCGACCTGCCGTCCCGGTACCGGAATGTGCTGGAGCACCTCAGGGTACCTGGAGATCCCCGTCCAGTCATGACCGAATCGCCAACTCGACGAGGCCTCGGCGTCCGGGGTGTACGCGTGGCATTGTGCTCGGCGGTCGTGTGCTCTGCACTTGCCACCCTCGGGTGCCGTACGGGTCCTGAGGGAGAACTCAGTCAACGCCAGTACTTGCGCACCGAGGTGACTCGGGCCGACAGCCTCGTGAGCGAGCGAATCGGATCCACCGATCTGCTCAGCAATCCGTGGATGATCGCGGCGAATGAGCGCATCATCGTGGTCTCCGACCTGAATCCGCCGTACCTCCACGTCTTGAACGCGGTCACCGGTGAACACATCAAGTCTTTTGGCCTCACGGGAGAAGGGCCCGGTGACTTTGCGGGGGCACCATCGCTCATGCGTGCCAGTATGCCAACGGACACGCTCTGGGTCTTGGACGGCCCGCGGCGCCGGATCACCGGGTTCGGAATTCGCGAACTTGCCTCGATTGCGTTCGCTCCCAGGGCATCCACCTATTCGTTCGACAGCGTTCTGGTGTATACGGCGGACGGCCCAGATCGCTTCGGTGCGTTCGTCGGCATGGCGCAAGGGTGGGAGGGGCAGCTCTCTCCGGTACGTATTCGCCGAACCGATCCCAAGGTGCAGGTTTTCGATGAACGGGAGCTCATCGATCGGCGTCTTTCGCCACGCTACAAGGGGAACGCGTACTTGGGCAGGCTGTGCCTATCGCCGAGGCAGAGCCTGACCGTGCAGACCTTCTCCTTCGCCGGCCGGCTCGACTTCCTCGACAGTGCCGGAGTCATGATCCGCTCCGCGAGGACGCCGTATTCCTTCAGGCCGGATCCCTACGCCGATACGACCGGGAATGAGCCGATCGACTTCAACCCATTTCTCCCTCGGGTTCGCTGGGCCTACTACGACTGTGCGGTGGGCGACGCCTTCCTGTACGCCCTCTACGATGGGCGCCTGACAGGGGCCAATCCGGAGAATGCGGTACCGCACGGCGAGATTCACGTATTTGACTGGGAGGGGGCCTTGGTTCGCACGCTCGTGCTCGATCACCCCACTACCGGTATCGCGGTGCTACCTGGCGACTCCCTCCTCATCTCCTTCGCCGATGACTCCGGACGGTTCGCCGTGCGCCGGACTCGGCTGTCTCCTCGCTAGCTGGTAGCCGGGTTCGCGTCGGGGTATGACCTGAGCCCGCGTGCCATGAGGTCTCGCATGGGCCGTCGCAATGAATTTCTACTTACGGCTGTCTGCGCTACGTTTGCATTGGTCGTCGTGTGCTGGCCATCGATTGATCGCCGTGCGGTGTCGGACGCTTCCATCCGAGAGGGTCGGGGCGGCGCTACGGCAGCAGCGCCGCGGGAAACCGATCTACCTGCCGCGGCGCTGCTCACGGAGTGGTACACGATCAGCCACCTGATAGGATCGGAAGCCGCTCCGGTCAGGATCATTGAATTTGGTACCTTCACGTGTACCTTCTGCCGGGCGCTCGCGGCCGCCGTCGACACGATCCAACGTCGGTATCCTGGCCTCGTCTCGCTCCGCTGGATCCACTACCTCCCGACGGACCAAGCCACAGGGGCCACGCACTTCATGGCGGAGGCGTCGGAATGCATCGCGGGGCTGTCAGGCTTCGAGGGGTCCTACCGAATGGCGCTTCTTGAGGGGCGCTGGATCGACTCACGGAGTGGTCTGGTCAAGGCGAGCAAGGAGTTGGAGGGCGTCGATTCGAACGATGTCCTCGCGTGTATGGACTCGCGGGAACACCGCAGCCAGCTCCGTCGGCACGTCCGGGCAACTGCGTCAATCGGGGACGTTGGAACACCCGCATGGTTTCTCAATGACAGGTTGCTCGTCGGAGCGGTGTCGACCGCCCAACTCGACAGCCTTGTAAGGAGCGAATTTCGCCGGTGATCCCCAGAGGGCCTGGGAAACTCAGCGTGTTGGGGCTGCCCATCGTCGAGCATTACCGGGAAGGAGTTGCCCCCCCGCCCCCACCCCGCTAAAACTTCAATGCCGCCCAGTGGTTGGGCGGCATCACCACGGCGAGGGGAACGATGAAGGACAAGCAGCTCGACAAGCTCGTCAAGAAGGTCACCGGCGTGGCCCGGACCGAGAAGGACAAGAACCGGCGCTTCGTGGATCCCACCCTGGAAGCCACCAAGCGCCCCGAGGAAGCCGCCGACAGCGACCGGCAGTTCCTCTTCAAGGAGATGAAGAAACGCGAATTCTGAGGCGCTAGATCCCGCGCTGCAGGAGCTCGCGCACCACTTCGATCTGCTTGGTGGTCGGCAGGTCGGCCGTCGCCTGGCGCAGGGCATGGGCCCGCTCCAGTGACTTCGGGTCGAGCAGCAGCTCCTCGCGGCGAGTCCCGCTCGCCGCCACGTCAATCGCGGGGAAGATGCGCCGTTCCGCCAGTTCGCGGCTCAGCACGATCTCGGCGTTGCCCGTCCCCTTGAACTCCTCGAAAATCACCTCGTCGGCCTTGGAGCCGGTGTCGATCAGCGCCGTGGCGATGATCGTCAGCGAACCCTTGCCCACCCGCGGATCGACGGCGCGCGCGCTGCCGAAGAAGCGCTTGGGGCGCTCCATCGCCTCGGCGCCGATGCCGCCCGAGAGCGTGCGCCCCGACCCGCGATCGATGTTGTTGTAGGCGCGGGCCAGGCGGGTCAGCGAGTCGAGGATGATCACCACGTCCTCGCCCAGCTCGACGCGACGCCGGGCGCGCTCCAGCGTCATCTCGGCGACCGCCACGTGGCGCGCCGCGCCGTGGTCGAACGACGACGCGATCACCTCACCCGCGTTGGCCATCTCCATCTCGGTCACTTCCTCCGGCCGCTCGTCGGCGAGGAGGATGTACACGGTGGCGTCGGGCTGGTTGGTGATGATGCCGCGGGCAATCGCCGTGAGCAGCGTGGTCTTGCCGGCCTTGGCCGGGGCCACCACCAGGGCGCGCTGTCCCTTGCCGAGGGGGCAGAGGAGGTCCACCATCGCGGCGGTGATGTCGGCGCCGCGGCCGACGGGCCCCAGCGCGGAGAGCCGCAGTCGCTCCTTCGGATGCGAGGCGGTGAGCCGGGCAAAGTCGGGGCGTCCGGCACAGTCGGCCGGATCGCGCCCGAAGAGCGACAGCACCTTCTCGAGCGCCGGTCCCTTGCCGTTGCGCTGCGCGATGGCGATGCCGGTCACCTCGTCGCCCGGCCGGAGCTTGTGCCGCGCAATCACCGATTGCGGGACGAAGACATCCTGCCCGGTGGGGAGGTAGCTCGACACGCGCGAGCGGAGGAAACCGCCGCCGCGATCGGTCAGCTCGAGGACCCCCTCGACCTCGCGGGTGGGGTTGCTGCTGCCGTGTCCGCCTCCGGTCGGCTCGTCTTCCAGTGCCGTCGCGCCCTCCCCACCCACACCGTCCACGCGCGGTGCGCCGCCTGCCGGCCGGCGTCCCCGTCCGCGTCCACCCCGTCGCCGAGGCTTGCCACCCTGCCCACCGCCACTCCCGCCGCGCGGATCGCTCACGAGTGGCTCCGGGTCAGCGCGGCGCGCACCAGGGTGGCGCCAGCCTCGAAGCTGTTGGCCTCGGCGATCGCCAGCGGCGTGAGGCCCGCCGCGTCGATGGTCGGATCGGCTCCGGCCGCGAGCAGCAGCTCAACGAGGGGAAGGTGCTTGGCAGCCAGCGCAGCGTGCAGCGGGGTGTTGGTCATCGCATTCTGGGAGAGGGAGTGAAGAGTGGCGCCGTGCGCCAGGAGTGTTGCCGCGGCGCGCGGGGCGCCGAAGAAGGCCGCGAGGTGGAGCGGCGTCCAACCATCCGCCGAATAGGTATCGGCCAGGGCAGGCTCGCCATCCAGCAGCGCGTCGAGTCGGGTCACATCGTCCACGGCCGCCGCCTCGTGGATCGTGCGCGGCCACGACTGGCCCGTGAGCCAGCACGCAACCTCGCCCGCGCGATGGTACAGCGCGAGCAACAGGGGCGTTTCACCAGTGGGGGCCCGCTGCAGCAGCAGGGCGGGGTCGGCTTGAACGAGCGAGCGAACCTGCTCGAGGTCGTTCCGCCGACAGGCATCGAACAGCGCGTCGGTCACGTACCCTGGGGGTGGAGGCGGGAGGCGCGCGCTCAGGCGCAGCCAGCCCGAGAAATCACGCACCCCCGCACCGATTCCGCCAGTCCCCCCGAAGAACTACTCCGCGAAGATCGCCCCGTGGGCCGGCGCCAGGTGGGCCGAAAAATGCCGCAGGGCAGGCGGTTGCGCGGTGATCCGCATCCCGCGCACCCGATCCCGACGCTCCCCGACATGACACAGCACCTCGGCCAGGTAGTCCACGTGGCTCTGGGTGTACACCCGCCGCGGGAAGGCCAGCCGGACCAGCTCCATCGCCGCCGGCTTCTCGCTGCCGTCGGGCTGCTGGCCGAACATGACCGACCCGATCTCGACCGAGCGGATCCCGCCCACCAGGTAGAGGGCGCACGAGAGCGCCCACGCCGGATACTCCGTCTGCGGGATCTGCGGCAGCATCGCCTTGGCGTCGATGTAGAGGGCATGGCCCCCCGGCGGCGTCACCATCGGGATCCCCGCTGCCGTCATCCGCTCGGCAAGGTAGGCCACCGAGCGGACGCGGTAGCGGAGATAGTCCTCGTCGAGCGCCTCGTCGAGGCCGATGGCAATCGCCTCGAGGTCATAGCCCGCCAACCCACCATAGGTCGGGAATCCCTCGGTGAGGATCAGGTTGTCGCGGCAGCGCCGGGCAAGGTCGTCGTCGTTGACGGCGAGGAAGCCGCCGATGTTGGCCATTCCGTCCTTCTTGGCGCTCATCGTGGCGCCGTCCACTTCGGCGAACATTGCCTGCGCGATCTGCGTCGGCGTCTCGTGCTCGTGGCCCGGCTCGCGCTCCTTGATGAACCAGGCATTCTCCGCAAAGCGGCAGGCATCGAGAAAGAGCGGTACGCCATGGCGACGACAGACTGCCCTCACGGCACGCAGGTTCTCCAGCGATGCCGGCTGACCGCCGCCGGAATTGTTGGTGACCGTGTACATCACCAGCGGCACGTTGCCCGCCTGCTCGGTGAGGGTGCGGTCGAGCGCCTCGACATCCATGTTCCCCTTGAACGGATGCCAGACCGAGGGCTGCCGCCCCTCCGCGATCGGGAGGTCGAGCGCGATTGCCCCGCGCGCCTCGACGTTGGCGCGCGTGGTATCGAAGTGGGTGTTGTTCGGCACCACCTGACCCGGCTGCACCATCGCGCCGAAGAGGATGCGCTCGGCGGCACGTCCCTGGTGCGTCGGGATCACGTGCTTCAGGCCGGTGATCCGCTGGACCGCCGCCTCGAAGCGGTAGAACGAGTCGGCGCCCGCATACGACTCGTCGCCGATCATCATCCCGGCCCACTGCCGCGATGACATCGCCCCCGTGCCCGAGTCGGTCAGCAGGTCAATGAGCACGTCGCGGGCGCGCAGCAGGAAGAGGTTGTGGTGCGCCGCTTCCAGCGCGATCCGCCGCTGCTCGGCGGTGGTCTGCCGGATCGGTTCGACGCTCTTGATGCGGAATGGTTCGATGATGGTGCGTGGCGAGAAGGTCATGGCAGGGCGGCGCGTCGGCGCCAGTAGAGGAAGACGGGGATGCCGAGCAGCAGCAAACCGCCGCCGCGCAAGGCATTGCCGGGATTCGACATCAACGAGCCGAGCACCACGTAGGCCGCCGCCGCCACGAAGGCGAGCGTGGTCCACGGATGCAGCGGCACCAGCGACGACACCACGCGATCGCCATCGCGGCGACGCAACACGAAGAGCGTGGCGGCGGTGAGGCCGAAGAAGATCCAGTCGGCGAACACCACGTAATCGAGCAGGGCCCCGTAGGTGCCCGAGAAGAGCAGCATGATGGCCCACGCGCCCTGCACCACGATGGCGGCCACCGGCGTGCGCCACGTCGGATGCAGCCTGGCAAACGAGGCGAAGAAGAGGCCGTCGCGCGCCATCGCCTGATAGACGCGCGGCGAGACCAGGATCACCAGATTCAGGAAGCCGAAGGTGGACGCCACGATGCCGGCCGCAATCAGCCGCCTGCCACCATCACCAGCGATGCCCGCCATCGTCTCCGCGGCGGGTGCACTGCTCGCGGCCAATCCCGCCGGGCCGAGCACGCGGAGGTAGGCCACGTTCACCAGCAGGTAGGCCACCACCACGCCGAGCACGCCGAGGAGCAGCGCGCGCGGGAGGTCGCGCTCGGCATCGCGCAGCTCCTCGGCGATGAAGTTGGTCTGTTGCCAGCCGCCGAAGGCAAAGAGCACCGGCACCAGGGCGGCCCCGACCGCGAGCAGCAGCGATCCCTGGTTGGCCACGACGGCATCGGCCTGGACCGGGTTGGCCGGCGCGGCAAACGCAGCCACCACCAACACCGCGATCGCGAGCAACTTGAGCACGGTGAAGAGATTCTGGGTCCAGGCGGCCGGCTTCACCCCCACCACGTTGAGCCCGGTCAGGAAGACGATGGCCCCGGCGGCGAGCAGCGGCTGACGCGCCACCGGCCAACCGAAGAGGTCGGTCGCGTAGCCGGCGAAGGTCATGGCCACCGCCGCGATCGCCCCGGTGGCCATGATCAGCAGCAGCGCCCAGCCGTAGAGGAACCCCGCCAACGGTCCGAACGCCTCGCGAAGGTACGCATAGCCGCCACCGGCCAGCGGCCGGCGGCGACCCAGTTCGGCAAAGACAAAGGCGCCCAGCAGGGCGATCACCGCCCCCAGCAGCCAGACGAGGAGGGTTCCCTCCCGGCTCCCCATCCTGGCGGCCACCACCGAGGGATTGAGGAAGATGCCCGACCCGATGATCCCCCCGATCACCATCATGGTGGCCGAGAAGAGGCCCAGGGTCTTGGCGTAGCCGACGGGCGGGGTGCTGGTCACGTCGCGGGCGCTCCAATGGGCGGGTGAGGGGTGAGGGGGAGGGAGCCCCGGAGGATCGCGGAATTGTGCCCCGGGCACAAGGCGACCCCCTGCGGCTAACTTTCTGCCGCTCGTGGCCGCCCAGGCGGTCCGTCCTGTCCCTGATTCGAGGCGTCCCCCTCCGATGATGCGTTCCGGCCTCCTTTGGCTCTCCGAACAGAAGTCCATTTTCAACTTCGTCCGCCGCAACGGGCTGGCCAAGAAGTTTGCCTCCCGTTTCGTGGCCGGCGAGTCCATCGAGACCGGCCTCGCCGCCGCGCGTGAGCTGGCACCCCGCGGCATCACCACCTCGCTGGACCTGCTCGGCGAGAGCGTCCATGCGGAGGCCGAGGCCAACAACGCCCGCGACGCCTACATCGCCATCCTCCGCGGGATGAAATCGGCGGGGCTCGAGGTCAACGCCTCGCTCAAGCCGACCCAGATGGGTCTCGACATCGACGAGGCCCTCTGCGAGCGCAACATCACGGCGGTGCTCGAGGTGGCGCGGGAAACCGGCGCCTTCGTGCGCATGGACATGGAGGGATCGGCCTACACCCAGCGCACCATCGATTTCTACGAGCAGAAGGTGCCGGTCGCGTTGCGTCCGCACACCGGCCTGGTGATCCAGTCGGCGCTGCGCCGCTCCACCGACGACATCGAGCACCTGATTGCGATCGGGGCGCGGGTCCGCCTGTGCAAGGGCGCCTACATGGAGCCGGCGACCGTCGCCTATCCCGACAAGAAGGACGTGGACGCGCACTACGTCCGCCTGATGCATCGGCTGCTCACCGACGGCAACTACCCCGGCATCGCCACCCACGACGAGGCGATGATCGCCGAAGCGAAGCGCTTCGTGGCCGAACGCGGGATTGCGCGGGACCGGTTCGAGTTCCAGATGCTCTATGGCGTGCGGCGCGACCTGCAAGAAGGGCTCGTCCGCGACGGCTACCGGATTCGGGTCTATGTCCCGTTCGGCACGCAGTGGTATCCCTACCTGATGCGCCGCCTCGCCGAACGGCCCGCCAACATCGCCTTCATTCTGGGCAACGTGGTCAAGGAGGGGTTGCGACGCTCGTGACGGAGTTCACCCTCGGGGGCTACATGGCGGCGCACGATCGCGCGGCGGCCTTCACCGGCAGCGACGAGCGTGCCTATTCGGTGGCCCTCTGGGTGGACGACGAACCCGACGCGCGCGGTCGCTTCGGCGGGGCGTTGCTCTTCGTGCGCTGGGCCCCCGACGGCGACGCGCCCGACGGCCACCTGGAATCCGGCTACCTCGTCTGGGGCAACACGCCCGATGACGCCACCGCCCGGCTCGGGGCCCTCTCCCTCTACGACGTGAAGGCACAGCTCGACGAGCTGATCGCGGCCGCGCCACCGGCGATCGAGTGAGCGAGCCAGTCGGCACCGTGCTCGCCCGCGACGGCGGCAGTTATCGCATCCTGGTCGATGGCGTCGAGCACGTGGCCATCCTGCGCGGCAAGGCGAAGCGCGCCGAGGATCGCGCCATCGCCGGCGACCGGGTCACCATCGATCCCGCCACCCTCGGCGAGGAAACGCTCGCCATCACCGGCGTCGCTCCCCGGACGTCGTTGCTCGCCCGGCGCGTCCCCGATGGTCGCGGCACCCGACCCGTCGCGGCCAACGTCGATCAAGTCGTGGTGGTGATCGCCGCAGCCGATCCCGATCCGATCCCGCAGCTGATGGACCGACTCCTCGTGGTGGCCGAAGCCAACGAGATCCCCTGCTGGGTGGTGGTGAACAAGGTCGATCTCGGCTCGGTTGCCCCGATCGAGGCACACCTGCGTGCCTCCGGCTATCGGGTGCTGGCCACCGCCGCTCGCGTGGGCGAGGGCGTCGAGGCGCTGCGTGCCGAGCTGGTCGGACGGATCTCGGTGCTGACCGGACCGAGCGGGGCGGGGAAATCGTCCCTGCTCAACGCCCTCGAGCCCGGGCTCGGCCTGCGCATCGGGGCGGTCTCGGCCAAGGTGGGCCGTGGCACGCACACCACCGTCACCGCGACCATGATCCCGATGGTCGGCGGTGGCTTCGTGGTGGACACGCCGGGCTTCAGCGAGGTCGGGGTCTGGGATCTCGCGCGCGGCGAACTCGATTCCTGCTTTCCGGAGTTCCGCGAGTTCATCGGCAGCTGCCGCTTCGGCGACTGCCTGCATCGCATCGAGCCGGGGTGTGCCATCCGGCAGGCCGTCGAGGCGGGCACCATCCCTGCCGAGCGCCACGCCAGCTATCTCGCCATCCTCGCCGAACTGGACGCGCTCCCCGAATCCTGGGAGTAGCGCCGCGGATTACTTCTCGGCGAGCCCTGCGCCACGTCGGCAGTGCGCCTCACCGATCTCGCCGGCGGTTGCGCAGATGTCCTCGCGCACCGCGATCTCGGTCGGATGCAACACCGACACCTGCTCCCCCACCGCCACGAAACAGTGCTTCCGGTTGGCACCCATCGGCAGCGTGCGGCAGAGCGCCATCCCGTCGGCGGGATTGGCGGTCACGTCGATGCGGTTCTTGACCAGGCCGACGAAGCAGTACGGCTGGTAGTTCGGGTCGCCGTTGGAGCAGTAGCCGATCGCCTTGCGGTCCTGCTGGAGCGCCATGCCGCTCGCGTTGGTGCCGAGGCTCTGGTAGCAGAGTGGCCGCCACTCGGCCGGGACGCGGTCGCAGTGCGCCGTGGCGACGTCGAACTTGCCCCACGCGGCGCCGAGGATGATGCCACCCTGCAACTGGTAGCAGGCCCGGCGGTACTTCGGTTCGGTCACCGAGCAGGGATAGAGCGCGTCGGTGGAGTCGCGCATCTTGAAGGTGATGGCGCCGAGGGCCGGCGCGTGCCCGCCATGCGCCGAATGGTCCACGGCATCGGACGCGCTGCTCTTCTCGAGGGCGCGGACCGAGACGTGGTGCCCGCCGGGCATCGAGGCGATGGCGTTCTCCATGAAGGCGCCGCCGTAGCATGATTCCCGGTCCCAGCCATGCTCGAGCCAGTCACAGCGCTTCAGCGCCTCCGGCAATTCCCAGTTGAGCGCCATCTCGAAACCATGCCCGAGTCCGTGGACGCACTGGAAGCGGATCCAGAGGTCCTTGGTCTCCGGGGCGATCGAACCGCAGAGCGTGACCGCCTTGGTCGAGTCGAGTGCCCCTTCCGACGTCAGGTACGACTGGATCACGCCGTGATAGCACCCCGACTGGTAGAGCCCGTTGCAGGAGCGGAAGACCGTGCCGACGTCGTCGCCCGGGCGCCAGGCCCGGATGCCGATCACGTGCGTGTAGCCGTGCCCCTCCGCCTCCACATCAGCGTGCTCACGACCAAGCTGGGCCAACGCGCCGAGTGCGAGCGTGGTGCGTCCCTCGGCGGCCAGCGTGACGAAGAAATCCTCGAGACAGGTGCGACGCACCTCGACCGAGTCGGTGGCGCACTGCCGCTGCGCCAGGGCCGCGAGGGCACCGCTGTCGCCGCGCGTGGCGAGCGAGTCCATCGTTGCCTTCATCGCCTC
>Ga0154020_10009439_pt1 | contig 11238 bp, 10 predicted proteins | sample Klosneuvirus_201_FD_109709 | JGI IMG/M metagenome (GOLD analysis project Ga0154020, IMG submission 109709) | Active sludge microbial communities from wastewater, Klosterneuburg, Austria - Klosneuvirus_20160825_MG | ecosystem: Engineered > WWTP > Aerobic digester > Activated sludge | place...
CTCCTCTCTACGTCAATATGGTGAGCGCGGGCGAAGCTTCCGGAACAATGGACATTGTCCTCGCACGATTGGCAGATTTTTTGGAGTATCAAGATCGCCTGAAGAAAAAAGTGGGATCTGCTTTGGCCTATCCAATTTTAATGATCGTGGTTGGATTCGTAGCCATGTTGATTATTTTTACGAAGGTCATCCCTCAAATCGCTTCTGTTTTTACAGAAAATAAGCAGGCCCTTCCTTTTCTCACCCAAGTGGTGCTCGGAATATCCAATTTCTTTGTCAGTTATTGGTGGGCCGTCATTATTATTGTGGGAATCGTTTTTTATCTTATTCGAAGTTTTCTCAAATCTGAAAGGGGCTCGCGTTGGTGGGATGACAAAAGTTTGAAGCTCCCCATTATCGGCGACCTGGTGCGAATGATTGCCGTCTCGCGTTTTACAAAAACTCTTGGGACTCTTCTGAATTCTGGAATTCCACTTCTGACGAGTCTTGGAGTGGTCAAAAATGTTGTTGGCAATTACACAATTCAACAAGCTATCGATCAGGCCACGACAGATCTAACTGAGGGAGCAAATATTTCGGATCCCCTCAAAAGAAGTGGCCAATTCCCACCTCTCGTCACTCATATGATCAGCGTGGGTGAAAGAACTGGAGAGCTCGAAGGAATGCTCGAGAAAGTTGCCGAGCATTACGAATATCAAGTGGATTCAAAGGTTCAGACTTTCACCTCTCTCATTGAGCCCATCATGATTTTTTTGCTGGCAGGAATGGTGCTGGTCATCGTTCTTTCGGTCATTATGCCCATGCTCGAGATCAACAACGCAGCTTTGTAATGTCTTTAGGGCCTTTATCTCCGCAATGATGTCTGAGGTTCTAAGGCTGAAGAATTGAGCCTTTCCAAATCTTTGCCCTTTGTGCGCGGTCAGTGATCATTTATGCCTTGAAATCAAAACTAAGGCAGTCTTTTTGCATATACCTTGGCTATGAATTTGAAAAAGCCGATTTCGCTTTCAGTATGTCTTCTCCTTAATCTCATCGCGTCCTCCGCATTTCCTCAAGCAAAATCTGACTGGGGAGTCCCCGATCGCGAGTCCGAAGAAATTCTAAAACTAAATAAGAAGCCAGAATGGGTCATCACAGACATCGAAGCGGTTGTGGATAAAGTGACCATAGGGAAAACAAATTACAAAATTCAAATCGCGAGCCCACTCTCTAAAGAGTCTCCCCTCATGCTCAGTTCTCGATATTACAACTTAGAAATGCAAAACCTAAAGCAACTGATGATTTATTTTAAAGTCTCCAAACCAAATGAACTCAAAGGAATAACTTTCAAGAGTCCCTATCTCGATTCAGAAAAAGCATTTGAGAGACTTAAAGTAGACGCAGCTCACGACGGCAAATACAAAGCTGCTCGCCGCACAGAAATATATGACAAAATGTTAGAGGCTCTTTTGAAATCAGAAACTCCCGACTATTCCATGGAGGATCCACAAATTGTTCAAGACGCATTCAAAGCCGCTTACGGTAAAGGTGTCTTAGGCAACTATGCCTGGCTTGATCGCCTAAATGAAAAGCTTGCCCAAAGATCGGATGGCAATTTGTCGATTAGAAATGCCGATGAAACTGAAAAGGCGCAGTTTCCTAAGGGCCTAAATGGTCCAGGCCAATTCCTGATTTTGAAATCTAAAAATCCCGACGAGAGAAAACTTCTGTACTTCGGCCCCTACCATTTCGGAATGAAAATTGTCGGCAATTCTCAAACAGAAGAAACGGATGAAACTCGAAAAGATTCACTCCTTATTCGTAAGGCTCGAGAAGAAAAGGCCAAAGCAACCCGGTCCAAGCCAGTAGAGATCTTTGAAGAGGTAATCGAAAATTCTCCCCCAAAAGTAGCGATGGATCTAATTATCGAAACAAACAAAAAGCTACTGGAGCACATCGTAAATATTTGGGCGTCAGAAAATGGAAATGCATCCTGTGGAGAGCAAAGACTCTCTTACTCAAATGATGCGCGAAGCAGTCCAGCGAGTGACAACCTCATCGACCTATTAAAGATCGAGCCCTAAGACTCTCCTCAAGCTCTGAATCCCAGTCTTCAGCTATTCCGGAAACAAATCTCACCTCCTTTGAGCTAACTCATTAATATTGCTATAAAAAAATAAAATTACCGAAGCCTATGAATTCCCAGAGTTCAACTAATTTCTTGTCCCATTGAAGCTTTCAGAATTCCCTAGTAAGGAAAGGCCCATGAATTGGCTTCAGCCCAAGGAGTTTTTTACCAGCACGAATTATCGAGAGCTTCTCGGTCGCTGGATTGAAGCGGAAAAGACTCGGCGAAAAACTTTTAGTTACCGACAAGTCGCCTCGCAAGCGGGCTTTCGTTCTCCCAATTATTTGCAACAGGTCGTGGGTGGTAAAAAAAATCTCGGCTTTGAAGGTGGCACGCGACTCAGCTCCATCATGAAGCTCAATGCTCTCGAGCGTAAATATTTTCTGAGTTTGATTTCCTTTAACCATGCCCGTGACGGAAATGAAAAGGAGGCCCGTCTGATGGAACTTTCACGCACGCGAAAAAAAGCAGCGAATGCACACTCTGTGACCATCGATCCGACTGAATATGATTATCTTTCAAATTGGATTTACGTCACAGTCCGAGAATTCCTCCTTTTGCACCCGAATTTAAAATCCGCAGAACTCATCTCTCAAAATCTCTGCTTTGGCGTAACACTCACTCAAGCCAAAGAGGCTCTCGAATTTTTGATGAAGTCGGGATTGATCGTCGACCGAGGAGATCACTTTGAGGTTCCCAACCGATCACTGGCTTCTTCCGATGAAGAACGAAGCGTGGCTGTTCAGAAGTTTCATGAACAGGTTCTCGATCTAGGCAAGCAAAGTCTTAAAAAGCAAAGCATTGAAGAACGAGAGTTTGGCGCTGTCACTTTGGCGCTGAGCCATCCCCAAGTCAGTCGACTCAAAAAAATGATTAAAGAATTTAGAAACGAAATCTCAAGCGAGTTTGCACAAGCAGATGGCCCCGGCCGAATTTATCAAATTCTGATGGCCAGCTTTCCACTTTCCAAAAAGCGCGAAGAGTTTTCGATGACCAAAGCCCCCCTCAAACCGACAAAAGAAGATTTAGAAGGAGATCTCCTATGAAATTGTCCCCCCTCATCGCGCTCACCATGGCTCTGGCTGCTTGTGGAAAGTCCGATCACGCAAACAAAGCGACTCCCATTCAAGGCCCAACCACGGTTGGCAATGGTGGAGATCTTGGACCCACGCGGCTCTACCAAAATTCGAATTTTGGAATTGGAATTGAATATCCCAAGGATTTAAAAATGAAAGAGACTGCCTCTGACTTTTCTTCCGTTGAATTGAGCTCGCCCGATTCAAAGGTCCACGCACTCGTTAAATTCAAAAAGAATCCAGTCATGGATGCTCAGCGATGGCTCCTTTCTCAGTCTAAGAATCAAGATCCACTTCTGCACCTTCAAGGATTTGAAGCAGCGGTGACCCTGCCAACAAAGGAAAATTCTAAAATCACGGCCCTCGTTGCCTCTGCTCAAAGTTTGGTCGAGATCGAAGCCGATAATAAGGCCAGTCTTGATACGGTCCTTGCAGGTCTAAAACTGTTAGAGAGCCCCTGCTCAAAATTTGCGAAGGGAGATTTTGCTATTTATGAACAATCGAGAAAAGTGAATTCCTCGATGGAGAGCGCAGAAATCACCTACAGCGTCGAAGAAATTAAAGACGGTAATGTCATCATCAACGTCCACCCCCTCTCGGCCGGAGGATTGCAGCGATTTAGTTGTGCTGACCTTACAACTCGCGATTTGATTCAAGAGCAAAAATCGGGGAGTGAAAGAGCTTTCCGTCGGCCTTCAGAAGTGAAAGTGGAATTTGGCAAAAAACTCAGCCAAGACGGACAAATCCTCGATGCTACTTTGGTGAAAGAGAGCTTTCTTGTAGTCCCTGCGCCGATGACCCGCACTTACATCGTTGAAACCACGGTTTCAGCGGCCATTCCGATGATGGGCGTTTATAAAAGAAGTCTCATCGAACAACGCGGCACTGAAGAAAGCATCGTGGAGAGTTGGAAGTTTATACGCGCAGGCCACAAACAACCGAACTCTTCACTTGTCGGCGGAATGTTTTTGCAGCCCATTGTTTCAAAGGAAAAAATTGAACAGTGGCAGGCGATGAATGTGGACAACGTGAGTATGCGCCTCCTCAACGCGACAGAAATGCTCAACGTTTCACTGCCCCGACTTGCGTTTCGCACTTATGAGGACCTCATTCAAGAAGACAAACTAAAGCCTGGAACTCTTTCCAGAGAGCAAAATGCCGAAGCTCATTTTGGCCGGGCCTTTTGTCGAATGCTTTTATTTGTAGAGAGAGCAGAGTATCAAGAGCTTCAACAAAAGATGGGATATCTTCCGTATTTTCCTTCGGATAAGATTTTTGGGCCTACCGGATTGCTGCATGAAGTAAGCGCCATGCCGGATTCTGTTTGGAATGGAGAAACGGAAGATTCCAAGGACGAAAAATGGAGACTCATTAAGAGAAATCTTCCGTTCCGAGAAGACAAAGGAATTTCGGCTCGCAAAGTCCTTAATCGCGGCAAATTAGAACTCGCCGACTATCGATCAATTGTTTCAGTCCTCATTGAGGATTTGAATCTGATGATGGCGGATTATTCAGAAGCCTCGAGCGCTGTTCGAATGAGATTTCTTGTTCCCGGTGGATTTCATTTTGGCTATCGCACCTATTCCTTCTTCGCTCCAGAAGCAAAGCTGATTGAAGCAAGCCTCGGATTTATCGTCGCTGGCCTTCAATACTCTCAAGCCTATGACGATATTCCCGGCAGCCTAGATACCTGGTTTCCCCATTTGAATCTGTCGAATCAGATTTTTGGAGACTGGGGCGTTGATGATAAAAAGGCTTACTACGAAGCCTGGCTGAAGGAAATTAAAGCCAAAGGCCTGACCGAAGAACAGGTTGCCAAAGAAATGAACGAGTTTGTCGAGATTTTCAACAAGCACTATATGCGACTCAGAGATGGCAGTTGGATCGAAAAATCCCGACTGAGCGCAAGACAAGCCCTCGATAATTCCGCGACTGCGCTCAAGTTAATGACGCTCTTTCCTTCGAATTATGCTCTCACAAAAGACGGGGCTGAGATTCTGAAGATCACCGCTGACTACGTCGACGACTTCTCTCGCAGTATGGACATTGGAGAAGTTTCGCTGCGACGACATTCCAAAAATGGTGTCATCAATTTGAAGGCTCTATTTGATCACCCCTTCAATTCTGAAGAAGTGAAGTCCGTCTTTTTAACGATCATTAATGATGAAGGGGTCCTCACGTATGCGAAGAATCACGAATTCAGAATGGATCTCTCTCAACGCGTGATTCCGGATCACAAGGACTTTGAATCGAATCCCGAAGAAAAGACCAAGAGCTTCTTCTACCCCAAGGCGTACAAAGATTTTGGTCATGTTCAAGGCCGCAGTTTTGGAAGCATCGAATTCTGCGGACGAGTTCTTTATCAGCCCGCCGCTCACTCTCCTCAAGACAAAAAGGATGAAGAATGATTTTCTGCCTCTATATCTCCATGCAGCTTCTGGGGGCACCCACGCCCCAGCTGCTGCAGCAAATGGATTGGGAGGCACTCACTCACCGAAGTCTTGGGGCCCATGTTTATGATCTGACACCCGCCGAAACAAAGGAGATCTCCCTTATTTTTAAAAGAAAGATCTCCGATAGATGGAAATCTCTGCAGCTTCGACTCATCAAACTGAATCCTCGCGACAAACGGGGCTTAAGAAAAGCTCTCGTCAAAACTAAATCTGGCAAGAAAGTTGAGCTCATTCTCGTCACGAGTCCACAGAGCAACCGATATAAAGATCTCTGGATTGGTAAAGGCTACAAACTATCCTCTGCCATCGCCTTTTCCATTCAGGCTCAATTGAAAAAGAGAAATTTCTCTGAGCTCATCAAATCCTTAAAGGCCGACGATACGAGCCTTTTCCTCAGTTCTGCCCCATGAATTCCACACACATATTTTGTCGTCAGGGTTCCTAAGATGCAGAATTTCTTTAAATTTTTTCACATCGAAATCTTTGCACGGTCCTTGCATTCAATCGAATTGCGGCACGCGGGAGATGTTTCGATTTCACAATTAATTCAACTAAGGGAGTTGTTATCAAATGATCATTCATAAAAGTCTAAAAACTTTAGGTCTTCTTTCAAGCCTCTCGGCCTTCACTGCCCTCACAGGCTGCGGAGAATCAGGAACCTCAGGACCTGCTTCGACCCTCAATTTTGACTCAGCCAGTAAAATTAAAACAGCAACGGCGGCCACCTTGACTGACACCGAATACGAAGCTTTAAAAGTTGCCGCAGGTCTCATGGATAGTGATTATTATCTTCCACGTCCCGATGGCGCGGGTCTGGTTTATCCAAAGAGATATTCAGATTTCACTCGTGAATGCTCTGATGGAGGCACGACTCGATTGGATTCCGTCGATATGAGTGCAAAAGCCACTCGAACTTCTGACAAAGAGCTTCAAACGAAGTCCTCTTACTCTATGGCCGCTTCTGCAAAAGCTTGTGTGACTCGAAGTTACAATGAGCAAACAAGCGCCGAAGAAAATCATCAAGTCGATGGGAAGATTGAAGTCAAAATTGCCATCGATGGAATTTACTCTCGGGATGGAGGGGTCAAACCAGAAGAAGAGAGCTCAACCGAAGCTAATTATTCTGGCACGGGATCGAGCTCTCTGAATGGCACTCTCAGCATTGGAAGTACGGCCAAAAGCTATTCACATGAAATCAAATTCGATGATTTCGGATTAGTGATGAAATGGAGCGATGAAATGAAGCGAGATTTTGAAATGGCCAAAGCTGATCCTCTCGATTCAAAGGGTCACACCTATGAGTTTTTCCGAGACAATTTGGGCTGCAAAGGCGGCATTAATATCGGTAGCCATAAAATGGATTGTGCCTCGCTGACGAAGCGCTTTCTGATGAATCATTACGAAGTCCAAGCGGAATAGCGATGAGCTTCGCTTGACCAGGACTCTCGCTCTCTGCGAAAGTCCTGGTTATGAAGCGAACTTCTATTCTTAGGTTTTATTCGAAATCTTCAGCCTTCACCTTGATTGAACTTCTTGCTGTTCTTACAATTTTGGCCATCGTGGTCGGAATTGCAGCTCCTGCTATCTTCAACCAGGTCAAGAAGGGTAAAGAAAATGCCGCACGCGTTGCCATTAGCGGCTTAGAACAAAGTCTTAATGGCTTCAATTTAGACTGCGGATTTTTTCCAACCACGGAACAAACTTTAGGCTCGCTCATTGAAGCGCCGACGATTGGGCGCGCTTGCAAAAATTTCGACAAGGCCGGCTACCTAAAGCAAAAAGCTATTCCGAAAGATCCGTGGAATAATGAATTTAATTATGCGGCTCCGGGGCAGCATAATCCTGAATCCTACGACCTTTCCTCTTCTGGCGCCGATGGCACAACTGGAAACGAAGACGATATTAACAACTGGAGCAAATAAGGGGACTCCCGCTGAGAGTTCAACAAAAGAATCGAGGCTTTAGTTTATTTGAAGTGCTCGCCGTTCTGATGCTCATTGCCATCGGCTTTGGCGTTGCGATATCTAGCTTTTCCGGACGAAAAGCCAGCCTCAAACGAGCTTCTCAGCAACTCATTCAAGATCTACAGACTCTTGCGGTCCGCGCGGTAGAGGACTCAACCATTTATCGTGTGCGCTTTGATCTTGAAACAAAACAAAAATATTTTATTGAAGTCTATCAAGCACCCATGAAGAAGCCTCGAGAAGAAGACCGAGAGGCCTTTGCGAAGTGGGAAGAATTGCAAAGGGAAATTGAGGCTCTCCCTTTGGATGAAAGAAGAAAAAGAAGTCGAATGGATCGAGGTTCCTTCAAAATCAAGAAACAACGAGAACTGCCTGGAGCGGTTGAAATTTCAAAACTCTTGAGCTCTCGGGCCTTGGACAACGAAAAGCTCGATAGCATCCTCTTCCTTCCCTCCGGCGAGGTGGATGAAGCACTGATTGTTCTTAAATCAGAAGACTTAAAATACAGCCTCACGACTCAGCCCCTCACAGGCCGGGTGACTCTCACGCTCAATGAGTTGACCGAATCTGACTGGAAAAAAGAGATCGGAAAAGACTAGAATGCCTTTAAGAATGAAAAATTCTAGACTTGGCTTTACTCTGATTGAAGTTATTTTTTCTCTGCTGATTCTTTCGATCGGACTTCTCGGAATTTTTCAAGGCCAGTCGGGGGCGACGAAAGTGATCATTCGTTCCGAAGCAATGGCTCAAGCTCTCAATATCGCCGAAGAAAAAATGACAGAGATTGAAATACAATTAAAAAATAAAAGCTTCATCAGTCTTCCCGAAGAAGAAAAGGGCGAGCCCAAGGAAGAGAAACTCAAACAATTTAAATGGGTGCGAAAATTGGAAAAGGTCGAAATGGGCTGCCTGATTCCGGAAGCCCTGTTCGGTGGTGGCGATTCCGACAAAGACGATAAGTCCGGAGCGGGAGGAGCCGCAGCGGGATTGGGAGGCATCCCCACTCTCGTCAAACAGGTTTTTGAAACCAACGTTCGAAAAATTATCGTGATTGTCGAATGGTCTGAAGGAAATCAAAAGAAATCAGTGGAGCTGACTCAACTTTATGTTCGATTCAAAGACTTTCCGAGCGCCATCTAAAGCCGGCTTCACTTTGATGGAAGTCATCGCGGCCATTGGCCTCTTTGCGCTCATGACTACTGGAATCGTTGCCGCCCTTCAGCAAACTCAAAAAATTAGTGTGAAATTAAGGACTCGTCAGGCCAGCGTTCTTTCCGGAATCACCGCAATGGATCGAATGCGCCGGGACTTTTCAATGGCTTATAATGAAAATCTTCAAAAGACTCCCACCTATTTTAAATCTCATGATGCTTCTCTTGGACCCGAAATTGAATTCAGCACTCTCGATACACCCATCCGAAGTCTTTTTTCTAATCGCACTCCTGGCGTGATCGTTGTGAAGTACAAACTGGAGAAGGCGGACGACGGAACCTTTAAACTCTTAAGATCAGAAGTGCCGCTCGGAGAGAAAGATAAAATCGATACTGCGATCCCCCAAAATCTTGGGGCCGGCATCATGAAAATGGAAGTTGAATTCTATGACCCTTACAACGATCAGTGGAAAAAAGAATGGAACTCTGCCGAAGGCTCGACCCGTGGCGTTCCGCGCGCTGTGAGACTTGCAATTGAAAGCGTCGATCCTCAAACTCCAGAAATCGATCGAAAAGAAAAGACTCTGCGCTTTGAAAGTCGAATTTCGGTGCTGAACGAAGAGGAGCGCAGTCTGTGAAATCAAAGGATCGCAGCGGCATTGCCCTCTTCATTCTTCTGACCTCCATGATTATTTTGAGCCTTTCAATTCGAGAACTCATTCAAATGACGGGGCTGCAAGCCGATCGAGTGCGTTACCAATACAATCGCCTTCAAGCGCTCTATCTTGCAAAGTCGGCTCAAAGTTTGGCTCGTTTCATTCTGCAGTGGGACTACCAGCTAGAAAATAATTTGAAGAAGGATGAAGCTTCTGACACGAATCAGGATTTATGGAATCTTCCCATTCCATTTCCCATTCCGGTTGAGCTGGTGCGATCACTGACCGGACAAATGGCAGAAACAACCGGCCTTGCAAATAAGGATGAGGTCAAAGAAGTGGACGAAGAAATTGGAAAGAAATGCGATAAATTCTTTTCTGATTTTCCGGGCACTGCGGAATACAAAATTTCAGACCTCTCAAGCAAATTGAATTTGAATGACCTCAATAATCCTGATGTCTTTGCAACTTTGGTTGATCTTCTCCAGACACAGCCTGAATTTCTTCAGAGCCTTCAATCGAAAGGCATCATCCCCGAAAGTCTTGCACGAGAAATGCGCGATTATATGGATGAGGACGAGCTCGAGAACGATACTCAAAGCCCAGAAATCGATGTTTATCATGCCGCTCAACTTGAATATGGACCTAAAAATAGGAAATATACGAATCCTGACGAGCTTCGACTGATCCCCTCGATGGACGATGAAATTTATGAATACCTTCTGCCTTTTGTGAATACTTATTACATTCCAGGCCGAACTTCTCCCGCAAAAATTAATATCAATACAGCCGCGCCAGAGTTATTGCAGGCGCTGATGAAGAATGTGAGTGATGCCGAGAAAATTGGCAGTGATTTTGCAAAGGATCGAACCGAGAAAAAGCGCGCTTATTCAGACAAAGGTGTGGCCAAAGCCCTTGAAGACAACTTCGGATTAAGCTCTGACAAGATCCGCGTGGGACTGCTGAAGGGAACTTCGGACGCCTTCTTGATCCAAACCACAGCCCAGGTAAACAAAGTTCAAATTCAGCTGGATAGCGTCGTCGGTCGTGGCAAGAAGAATGGAGTCGATCCCATTGCCTTTACTCGACTCTCACCCTAGATGCCGCAATGCGCTAAATGCTCAATTCCTTAAGATTGTCGGGTCCTTATTCGACACGTACAATGGCAGCAGATGAAATGGATCATTCTTGATTTTGGAAGCCACGAAATTAAGGCCCTCAAAGCTGAAATGGATGCAAACAAACTCACTGTTCTTGATTTTGCAGCTTGGCCGAGCCGGCCCGATCTCTTTCGAGGATTAGGATTTCCCACAGAAGCTGCATGGGCGGCAGCCACAATCGCACTGAATGAAAACAACTGGCTTTCTGGCGACGAAGAAGTGATCGTAACGGCGGCCCTCCCCTCTGCCTATCTCGAAACCAGATATTTAAAATTTCCTTTTCGCAACGAAAAGCAAATTGAAAAGGTTCTCCCCTTTGAACTCGAATCAAGTCTGCCCTTCGATATTGAAGACATCCTCTATCGATTTCGACTGCTCGAAGGAGAAGGCATTCAAAATTTAAAAAAAGAAGGCCTCGCCCTCGTCTTCAGCTACAAGAGAGACAAAATTAAGGAATTTGAAACTGAACTAAGGAAGTTTCAAACCTCCTTGCCTCCGATTTCGACCGAAATTCTTTCGCTCTCCACTCTCCGACAGGCCATTACGACTGAATCCGTTTTCGGTATTTTGGAATTTGGACATTCAAAAACTCAGTTTCTTCTTTTACAGAAATCCGGAGGGATTCTTGCCGCCCGAACTTTCTGGTGGGGTGGAGAAAAAATTATTCAGTC
>Ga0154020_10009442_pt1 | contig 11234 bp, 11 predicted proteins | sample Klosneuvirus_201_FD_109709 | JGI IMG/M metagenome (GOLD analysis project Ga0154020, IMG submission 109709) | Active sludge microbial communities from wastewater, Klosterneuburg, Austria - Klosneuvirus_20160825_MG | ecosystem: Engineered > WWTP > Aerobic digester > Activated sludge | place...
CCGAGAATGCCGAAAATGGTTTGCACGAACAGCGGCGGCTTCACCAGCTTGCGGTCGAGGAAATGCGCCAGCGTATAGAGATGGCCCACGTCATAGCATTCGAATTCAAAGCGCGTCCCGTGGCCTTCGCCCAGGCGTTGAAGAATTTTCTCTATGTCGCCGAAAGTATTGCGGAAAATGAAATCCTTCGAGCCTTCGAGATGCTTGCGCTCCCACGCGTGCTTCAAATCTCCATAGCGCGCCAGCATGGGATAAAGCCCGAAATTCATCGAGCCCATGTTGAGCGAGGTCATTTCCGGCGAGAACCGTTCCGCCGCGGCGAGGCGTTCGTCGATGGACATGCCCTGCCCGCCACCCGTGGTGATGTTGATCACCGCGTCGGTCGCCTGTTTGATGCGCGGCAGGAATTCATTGAAAACATCGGGCGAAGCGGCCGGACGCCCGTCCTCCGGGTCGCGCGCGTGGAGATGCAGGATCGAGGCTCCCGCCGCCGCCGCTTCCACCGCCTGGGTGGCAATGTCATTGGCCGTCACCGGCAAATGCGGCGACATGGACGGCGTATGGATGGACCCCGTGATGGCACAGGTGATGATGACTTTCGATTTCGCGCGCATGGAGCCTCCGCTTTCCGGCCTTCACCCTAGCCAAGCGGCGTAGCTGCTGCCATCACATTCTTGGACATGGCTGAGTTGCGGAAAGTCAGGCTGAGATGGCCGCGACCAGGGTCCGGTTCTGGCGGCGGATATGGCTGCGAAGTTCCCGCATCGGCATGTCCTCGCGCTTGATGAATTCAATGAACATCATGTTCATGCTGTTGAAGATCATCTCGCCCACGCCCTGCCCGTCAATGTCGCGCCGCACCAGGCCAAGCGCCTGCAGCTTGGCGATCAGGGCGCAGGTCTGGTCGGCAAGCGCCCGGTCAAGTGCTGTATAGGTCTTGCCGAAGGGGCTGTCCGGCTGTTGGGTTGAGGTCGCCATCGCCTGCCGCCACATTTCCTTGCTAAGGTAGACCAGCGAATGCTCGATGTAGCTGGCCAGCAGCGCATCGATGGCCTTTTCCACATTCTTCGGCGGCTTCTCGATGATCTTTTGCCCGGCGGCCAGAACCTCGTGCACTTCCTGCGAAACGATGGCCACCAGGATGTCGCCCTTGTTGCGGTAGTAATTGTAGATGGTGCCAACCGACACCTCTGCCCTGGCGGCGATCTCCTCGATCCGCGCCCCTTCATAGCCGTCCTTGCGAAACAGGTCGGAGGCCGCCTCCACAATCCGCGAATTCCGGTCGATCCTGTTCTTTGCCCTCAGGCCCGCCATGCCGCGTTCCGTCTTTCCACAATTTGAATTGACTCAAATTTAGAATTGGTTCATTTTTTTGGCAAGCAGCAAAAAATCCCGGAGGAGTCACCATGTTCAATTCATTAATGCCGTCCCTGAAGCGCGGCGCCTGCGCCGCGGCCATCGCCAGCATCGCCGTCATTTCGCCAGCCAGCGCCGCCGATCTCAACGCCCTGATCTGGTGCGACCATGCGGACCCTGCGCTTCTCAAGCCCTTCGAGGATGCCAACGGCATCAAGGTGAACGTCAAGGAGTTTGAAGGCACCGGCGCCGGCTTTGCCATTGTCGACCAGTCCCAGCCCGGCGACTGGGATGTCATGGTCATCGATTCCATCGACATTCCGCGCGGCGTTGAAAAGGGCCTGTTCGAGCCCCTGCCCGAAGACCAGCTGCCCTTCGCCGATCTCTACGCCGAAGTCACCATGGATGGTTCCACCAAGGTGGACGGCAAGCGCTACGGCATCACTGAGAAATTCGGCTACAACACCATCGGCTTCAACAACAGCAAGGTTGATGCCGCCGACATGCAGTCCATGAATTCCCTGCTCGATGCAAAATACAAGGGCCGCATCGCCATCTATGACTACTACCTGCCCATCATCGGCATGGCCGCCCTCTCCATCGGCAAGAAGACCACCGAACTCACCGAGGCCGATCTTCCGGCGATCAAGGAAGTCCTGCTCAAGATGAAGGCAAATTCCAAGCTCGTGGGCGAAGTCACCGCGAGTCAGACGGCCCTTGCAACCGGCGAGGTGGATATCCTCGTGGGCGGCGGCGAATGGGTGACGGCTGGCCTTGCCAAGGAAAACCCGGCCCTGGATTTTTCCGTGCCAAAGGAAGGCGCAATCCTCTGGTCGCAGTCACTGGCCATGTTTTCAGCCAGCAAGAACAAGGACATGGCCCTCAAGTTCATTCAATACGTGATGAGCCCGGAAGGCCAGGCGCGGCTTGCCACCTCCTCCTGCTATTGGGGCATGCCCGCCAGCAAGGCGGCTGCCCTTGATGACGCGCAAAAGAAAATCCTGCGCGTTGCCGAGCAGCCGGAATTCCTCAAGCGCTCGCAGCCCTACCCGGCACCCAGCGCTGAACTGGACAAGAAGATGCAAGACCTCTGGACGGAGATGCTGCAATCACAATAAAGAGAGTTTGTGAACGAGCTCTCGAAAACTGAACGTGCCTTGCCATGGATGCTGGTAACCCCGGCCCTCCTCTGGACGCTGCTTTTTTTCGTGGCGCCCTTCGTGGCCATGGCGCTGCTGAGTTTGAACTTTCAGGCCGAAGGCGGCATGACGGTTGCAAACTACAGCCAGTTCTTCACCAACCCCAGCTACTACCGCGCCATGGTCAACTCGCTGCAGGTGACCGGCATGGTGACGCTCATCTCCGTGCTGCTCGCCTATCCCTTCGCCTGGATACTCGCCGAGCAGATCCCGCCGCGCCTGCAAAGGCTGGCGCTGCTGCTCGCCATCCTGCCCTTCTGGACCTCCTACGTGGTGCGCTCCTATTCCTGGCTCCTCGTGCTGGCCCAGAACGGCGTGGTCAATGACGCGCTGCTCCGCACCGGCCTTGTCACCGAACCCCTGCAGCTTGCCAACACCCGCGCTGCAACCATCATCGGCTTTGTCCATTTCTTTGTGATGCTCTTGACCCTCACGATCTTCGCCAGCCTCAAGCAGTTGAACCCGAGCTACCGCAAGGCCGCCGCTGATCTCGGCGCCGGCCCCATCCGCTCTTTCCTCTATGTCATTCTGCCGCTCACCCTTCCCGGCGTCGTGGTCGGCGCATTCCTCACCTTCGTGCTTGCCATCGGCGATTACATCACGCCGCAAATCCTCGGCGGCAACAACGAGCTTCTCATGCCCCAGCTTATCATGATGCAGATCGGCCGCCGCGGCGATTTCCCCCTCGCCTCGGCCCTCGCCCTCATCCTGATGGCCGTGGTGACCATCGCCTATATCGCCTGCGCCCGCTGGCTGAAGATCGAGCGCACCTGATGCGCGTCTACATGAAATTTTTTTCCGCAGTCTACGCCCTGGCGGTCTACGCCTTCATCTTCCTGCCCGTCGCCGTGCTGGTGGTCTTCTCGCTGCAGTCCACCGCCTTCCCCATCCCGCCCTTCACCGGCCCGTCGTCGCGCTGGTATGAAGCGGTGCTCAATGATCCGCGGCTCACCTCCGCCCTGTTCAATTCCCTCGCCGTGGCGATCATCTCTTCATTGGTGGCGGTTGCACTCGGCTTCCTCAGCGCCTGGGGCTTTGCCCGTTTCACCCTGCCGGGCTCTGCTGTTATGCGCGGCCTCATCACCCTGCCGCTCACCGTCAGCTACCTCATCATCGGCATGGGCCTCCTCGTCATCTTCAACATGGCCGGCGTTCCCAAAAACCTGCTGGCCGCCGGCGTCGGCCATGTGGTGATCAACCTGCCCCTCTGCTTTGCCATCATCTACAGCCAGATGGGCGACCACCAGATCAACATCGAACGCGCCGCCCGCGACCTCGGCGCCACCGAAGCAAAAGTCCTCTGGCTGGTGACCTTGCCCATGCTGTGGCCCGCCATCTTCGCCAGCCTTTTCCTCTCCATGACCTTCTCCTGGGATGAATTCGTGATCTCCTTCCTCCTCACCCGCTTTGACACAACCCTTCCCGTTGAAATCTGGAACCTGCTGCGCTCCGGCCTCAATCCCAAGACCAATGCCGTGGGCTCCCTGGTTTTTGCCGTCTCCGTGGTGGCAGCCATCATCTTTGAACTCATTCTGCTGCGCCGGAGACCCGCATGACCGAAGCCCTCGTCGAGATGAAGAATATCTCACACAATTTTGGCCGTGTCGGCGTGCTGCACGATGTCTCGCTCACCATCAACCCCGGCAGCTACACCGTGCTGCTGGGGCCATCGGGCTCGGGCAAGACCACCCTGCTTTCCATCCTCGGCGGCTTCCTCGTCCCCCGCAAAGGCAGCGTCCTCATCCGCGGGCAGAATTGCACCGCCATGGCCCCCGCCAGGCGCCCCACCGCCACGGTGTTTCAGGACTACGCACTGTTTCCCCACATGAGCGTCGGCAACAATGTGGGCTTTGGCCTGCGCATGAAGGGCGTGATCAAGAGTGAGCGGAACCGCCTGGCCCAGGAGGCGCTGGCCATCGTCGGCCTGTCGGATGCATTCAGGAAAAAGCCGCACCAGCTGTCGGGCGGACAAAGGCAGCGCGTCGCCCTTGCCCGCGCCCTCGTCATCAAGCCCGCCGTGCTGCTCCTCGATGAGCCGTTGGGCGCCCTTGACCTCAAGCTCCGCCGCCAGATGCAGGACGAGCTGAAGACCATCCAGAAGCAGGTGGGCACCGCCTTCGTCCATGTCACCCATGACCAGGAAGAGGCCATGGCGCTCGCCGATCATTGCGTCGTCATGAACCAGGGCCGCATCGAGGATGAAGGAACCCCGGAGCGCGTCTATGCCCGCCCCGCCACCCGCTTCACCGCCGCCTTCATGGGCGAAAGCACGCTCATTCCGGGCGACGTGGCAAGCGTCACCGGCAACGCCATCCTGATCAACACCGCCTTTGGCTCATTTCCCATCATCGCCGAAGCGGCGGAAGGTGCGGCTGTCACCCTCGCCGTCCGCCCCGAACACATGCGCCTCATCCGCGACTCGCGCAGCGTCACCTTTGGCACGGCCCAGGTCACCGCCGTCATTTTCCAGGGCAGCTTCAAGCGCGTCCTTGCCGAATCGAACAGCCGCGTGGGCTTCATGTTCATCGCCAGGATCCCGGCGGAACACGATGTGAGCGTCGGCGACACCGTCACCCCCTGCTGCCACATCGAAGACCTGATCGTGCTGGCGAAATAGCCATGACGCCCATCGCCGCCAAAGACTGGTATGAAACCATCCGCATGGCCGATGCTGTCACGCTGATCCACGAACCCTGGATCAAGCCCTTCTTCCGCTGCAACATGTGGCATGTCCGCGGCCGCGACCGTGACCTGCTCTTCGATACGGGCCTCGGCCATTTCAGCCTGCGCCAGCACGTGAGGCTTGTGGCGGAACGCCCCTTGCTCTGCGTCGCAAGCCATACCCATTTCGATCACATCGGCTGCCACCATGAATTCCCCGATCGCTGCGTTCACACCGCCGAGGCCGAAATCCTCGCCGACCCGCGCAATGAGTGGACCGTCGCTGACCGCTACGCCACCGACGAGATGTTCGACTGCCTGCCCGAGGGCTGGGAAACATCCCGCTACCGGATACAACCCGCCCCGGCCCAGCGCCTGCTGGCCCACGGCGATGTTATCGACCTCGGCGACCGCCATTTCGAAGTCATCCACACCCCCGGCCATTCCCCCGGCGGCATCGGCCTCTTCGAAAAGGCCAGCGGCATGTTCCTCTCCGGCGACATCCTCTATGACGGCCCCTTGATCGATGACGCCTATCACTCCAACCGCGAAGACTACGCGGCGACGATGGAACGCCTGCGCGCCCTCCCCGTCTCCGTCATCCACGGCGGCCACTTCCCCAGCTTCGGCGCCACCCGCTATCACCAGCTCATCGACGAATATCTCGCAGGCGCACGAAAACCCGGCTGCCATCTTTGATACCCGTCCCTTGCCCGGTGAAACGGGGAGATGGTCCCATTGCGAAAACTCCTTCTCTCCATGGTCGGGCTTGACCCGACCACCCAGGCTTTCAACATTTCCGCTGCCTGAAAGACTGGTCGGTCGAGCCCGACCAAGCAGTGTAGGGTAGCAACTGAGATTTATTCTCCTACTCCCGTTGACACGGTCCTATCAAAGGCTTATGTTCCTGTTTTGTTCTTTCGGCAGGATAGGGAAATATGGACTGGGAGCGCGCCATCAAACGCAACAGCGAGGTACTCGCGGGGATCGTTGAAACGCTCTTTGTCATGCTGGGACTTGTGGGCGAAGCTACGGTTTCGCGGATTCCGTGGCCCGCCTATCGGGCCGTGCTGCGGGTTCTCCGCCCCGCTGAATCCGCCCTGCGGCGGCTTATTGTCGTTGCGGCGCGGGGCCTCGTGGTTGAGCCTGCGGCTCCGCGCTCCAAGCCAACGGGGCAAGTAAAAGCAAAGAAGGGCTCACACCCGCGCGTCCCGTCCTTCCAGCTTTTCGACCCGCAGCCACGCATTGTGTTCCCGCGCCGCAGAAATCCCAAGCGGGCTGTCCCCCGCATCCACTTTTTCAATACCGATGGCGAGTTTATAACCATTGGGCCGCCGATCCGGCCGGCAAAAGCTCCCGCCCGGCCCAAATCCGCGGACGGCATGGTCAATGCCGCCCGCGTCATCCGCAGGCTCGAGGCCCTCGAGTCCGCCCTTGCGGACCTTCCCCGCCAGGCCAGACGCCTCGTGCGCTGGCGGATGCGGGAGGAAAAGTCAGAAAATCCAAGTTACAAAACGCCGCTTCGACCGGGCCGTCCGCCGGGCTCCCGCAGGCGGGCGGTTCACCCCGTCGACGAGCTGCTCGACGAATGCCAATGGCTGGCCCATCGCGCCGCGATGCCCGACACGAGTTGAAGCGGAAATCATCCGTCTACGGATTAACATGTTGCGCGGCGTTCACCTTGCGGTCCGTAACCCGATTAACGCTGGCGGCCAAATCGGTTGATCGGCCCCAGTTCATTTTCGCCTGGGCGCTGTCTCCGCCCAAAGCGGAATATCCACACTTGCATTATGAACTGACATTGGTCGCCAAGCTGCGTCACTTGCAGGTTTGACGCATGGCCGCATTTGCGTTCATGTGCCATACAGGCACAAAGGGGCAGTTTGGCTTCTTGCCATTGCGTTCAGGACTCGTGATCAAACATGCGCAGCAAGCTCACCATTTCCGTTATCATCGTGTTGGCCATCGCCGCTGTGCTGGCGGCCGCTTATCTTTGGCAGACAAAACGGACGATCTCCCTCAGTGTCGCGGAAGTGGAGAAGAACGCGGCGGTGCGGGTTTTCGGGCTCGGCACGGTTGAAGCGCGCGTCATCTCCAAGGTCGGCTTCGAGGTCGGCGCGGCCCTCACCGAACTTCTTGCCGACCAGGGAGACAGGGTGCGGAAAGGCGATGTCCTGGCGCGGCTTCATCCGGCCGAACAGGAGGCCAAGGTCGCCATGGCGCGGGCTTCCGTCAAAAGCGCCGAGGCTGGTCTCGGAAAGGCCGGGTCGGCGCTGGAGCGTGCCGAGGTGCTTCTCGCGCAGAAGCAATCAACCAACCGGCGCCAGAAGGAACTGGCCAGCCGCAAGGTGATTTCCGACCAGGTTGCGGAAGAGGCCCAGCGTGACGAAGAGGTTGCTGCGGCCGATGCCGCTGTCGCGCGCAGCGAAGTGGAAGTTGCCCGCATGCAGCACGAGGGCGCGGTGGCGCAGCTTCAATTCGAAGAGACACTGCTGGAGCACCATGCGCTCACGGCTCCGTTCGATGCGCTGGTTGTCGCGCGGCTGCAGGAATTGGGCGCCGTCGTCCGGGCGGGCGATCCGATCTTCACCCTGGTTGCGCCGGAAACAGTCTGGGCGCGGGCCCATGTCGATGAATCGCTGGCCGGAATGATTGAGGTCGGTCAGCCTGCCGAAGTGCGGCTGCGTTCTCTGCCCCAGCGGGTCTTCAAGGCGCGGGTGGCGCGCATTGACATCGAAAGTGACCGGGTCAGTGAGGAGCGCCGCGTATATGTGAAGTGCGAACAATGTCCTTCATCATTTCATCTCGGCGAACAGGCCGAGGTTTTCATTACTGTCGCAAATCTGGATGAGGCATTGCTGGTGCCGGAGAACGATGTGAGGTCGTTCGATGGCACGAAAGGCGAAGTCTGGACCATCGAGAATGGCCGGCTCGCCCGGCGGGTGCTGGCCTTCCGTTACCGGACCGAGGATTCGCGGCTTGAAGTCGTGGGCGGGCTGCCCGACGGCGCGAAGGTGGCTCTCGGCGTTCCGGCGGCGGCGCGGGAGGGGCGGTCCGTCAGGGCCGTTGCTGGTGGCAGCCCATGAACCTCGCATACCGTGATGTCAGGCATCATCTGGGGCGGTTTCTGCTCACCTGCGTGGGACTCGGGCTGCTGCTCGGCGTCGTCCTGGCCATGATCGGAATCTATCGCGGCATCGTGGTCGAGGCGCTGACGATCGTGCAGAAGCAGGCGGCCGATGTCTGGGTTGTGGAGTCCGGAACGCTGGGCCCGTTTGCCGAGGCCTCACGCATACCCGGCGATACCCGGGAGGCGGTGGCGCGGCTTGCGGGTGTGACCGCGGCTGGCGGCGTGACTTATCAGACCGCCGAGACGGAAGTGGGCGGCCGAAAATTCCGCCTCTATGTCATCGGCTATGAACTTGGCCGCCCCGGGGGCCCCGCTGCTGTTACCGAAGGTCGCCCCCTCGCCCGCAGCCACTACGAACTGATCGCCGACCGGCGCTCGGGTCTGCGGCTCGGCGACCGCGTCACCCTGGGCCGCAACACATTTTCCGTGGTCGGCATGACCGAGGATCTCGTGGCCTCGGGCGGAGACCCGGTGGTGTTCATGACCCTGCTTGATTCTCAAAGGCTGCAGTTCGATCTTGCGCCGCCGGCGGCGCGCATCCAGATTGCGCGGGGCGCAGGCGGCGCCACGACGGACACGGTCAATGCCGTGATCGCACGGCTCACGCCCAACGCCAATGCCGAAGCGGTGGCCAACTCGGTGCGGCGCTGGAAGCATCTGTCCGCCATGACACAGGCCGAACAGGAATCAATCCTCACCCGGTCGGTGGTCGATCGGGCCCGCCGCCAAATCGGCTTGTTCACAACGATTCTCCTCGCTGTTTCCGCGGTGATCATCGCCTTGATCATCTATACAATGACGATGGAAAAGCTGAAGCAGATCGCCACGCTGAAGCTGATCGGCGCTCCGGACCGCACCATCGTAGGCATGATTGTGCAGCAAGCGCTTGCATTGGGTGCCGTCGGCTTTTGCAGCGGCGCGCTGCTGATCGCGGCAATCAAGGACTATTTTCCGCGTCGCGTGGTGCTTGAGCCTGACAACGTGCTCATGCTGGGCGGCATCGTATTCGCCGTCTGCATTGTGTCAAGCGGCCTCGGCGTTCGGGCCGCCCTTCGCGTCGATCCGGCGGCGGCGCTCGGTGGCTAAGCTGGAGCAGGTTGGCAGCGCCGTGCCGCTCGTGCGGGCCAGCGGAATATCCAAGCATTTCGGCGAAGGTGACACGCGCGTGGATGCCCTGGTGAATGTCTCCATTGAGGTCTTCCCTGGCCAGGTGGTGGCTCTTTTGGGTCCATCCGGATCGGGCAAGTCGACGCTGCTCAATGTCATCGGTTGCATTCTGGATCCCTCGGAAGGAAAATTGGAGCTCGATGGCGACCTGGTTTACGACAATCGCTGGCTGCGGTCCGATCTGCGCCGGCTGCGGCTCGACAAGATCGGGTTCATCTTCCAGTTCCATAACCTGCTGCCATTTCTCGATGCCAAGGACAATGTGGCCCTCGTCCTCCAGCTCGCGGGAGCTGACAGCCGCAGTGCCCGCGTCCGCGCCGTCGAACTTCTCGACTATCTGGAAGTTGGCAATCGCAAGGACTCGCTGCCCTCGAAGCTTTCGGGCGGTGAAGCCCAGCGCGTTGCCATTGCCCGCGCCTTGGCCAACAAGCCGCGGATCATACTCGCCGACGAACCGACGGCTGCCCTGGATTCAGTGCGCGCCGGTATCGTGATGGACCTGTTGCGCAAGCTTGCCGCCGAACAGGATGCGGCGGTCATTGCCGTCACCCATGATGACAAGATTTTTGACCGCTTCGACCATATGTACCACCTCCGTGACGGCCGCCTTGACGGGAATGGCGGGGCGTAAAGAGCTGTACGATCAGGACGGACGGCTACCTCCCGCGCGGATGCCGCCTTTGACGGGTGAACCTGTACCAGACACGGTAAGCCTCGAGGAGCAGGAGCGGAATGAAATGAATGAAGGCAGACAGGTGATTCGCCTTTAGCCATATCCAATGTGCGAGAACCGCTCCCGCCGCTATATAAACCAGACGCTGAATTGGCTTCCATCTCGTACCCAGGCGGCGCAAGGCCGCCTCATTGCTCAGGGCGAAGGGCACAAGCATGCAGGCAAACGCCGTCCAGCCGAGAACGATGCCGGGGCTTCCGAAGTCGGCAAGGATCAGGCCCGGATTGCCCCGCTTCAGGGCGTAGGCTGCGAGATGCAGCAGGGCATAAAGAAAGGCCGCCACCCCGAGGTCACGCCGCCTTCTGAACAGCCACAGGGGCCAATGCTGCCCTCTGAAGATCATCCGCAGCGGCGTGACGCAGAGCGCCGCAATCAGCAGGCGGGCCGACCATTCGCCTGCGCCCTCAATCAGATGCCCGAAACTGCCGCTCCCCAGCTGAAAGCGTGTCAGAAGTACGATTGCCGGAACAGCCAGCAGAAATCTGAACACGATACTGGAATTGTGCAAAGCCCAAGGCAAGACGTATCAATCTTCTTTTGTCTGTTATTGCCAGCGCTGGGCGCGGAACTCCCATGGCGTGACCTTGCCGTCCTTGTCGGTGTCCGCGGCCTGAAACCGCGCCTTCCCGCCCGCAATGAACTCAGCCTGGCTCACCTTGCCGTTCTTGTCGGTGTCCATCTCGCCGAAGCGCGCCTTCTTGCGCTCCTGCATGGCCTTCTGGCGCTCCTCATTGCGGCCCTGGCCAAAGCCTGGCCCCATGCGGACGCTCATGTACTCGTCTTCCGTCAGTTCCCCATCGTCATCGCCATCCATGGCGGCGAAAACCGATTCAACCTGGGCCGCGGCCTCGTCATCGCCAATGATGCCGTCGTTGTTGCTGTCGATGGCAGCCATGCGCCCCATGTATCCCTGCCCCATCATCCCGCCGGAACCAGGTCCATTGCCCCAGCCCCACATGTGCCAGCCCCAGTCATTGTCATCGGCGTA
>Ga0154020_10009443_pt1 | contig 11232 bp, 11 predicted proteins | sample Klosneuvirus_201_FD_109709 | JGI IMG/M metagenome (GOLD analysis project Ga0154020, IMG submission 109709) | Active sludge microbial communities from wastewater, Klosterneuburg, Austria - Klosneuvirus_20160825_MG | ecosystem: Engineered > WWTP > Aerobic digester > Activated sludge | place...
TTACAAAAAGCCGGGCTGGTGAATGTACGGGATGGCAATACCTATGATAATTACCGCGGCAGGATCATCTTCCCTATTCATAACCAGAGTGGCAAAGTGCTGGGATTTGGCGCCAGGATCATCAAAAAGAATGACAAGGCCCCCAAATACATCAACAGCCCGGAAAATGAAATATATGTAAAGAGTAAAATTTTATACGGTTCGTATTTTGCCCGGCAGGCCATTGATAAAGCCGATGAATGTTTACTGGTTGAAGGATATACGGATGTTGTGAGCTTACACCAGGCCGGTATTGAAAACGTGGTTGCCAGCGGCGGTACTTCACTAACACCTGACCAGTTGAGGCTGATCAAAAAATACACCAATAACCTGACCATCATTTATGACGGCGACAGTGCCGGTATAAAAGCGGCATTGCGCGGGCTTGACCTGGCGTTGGAAGAGAGCCTGAATGTAAAACTTGTACTTATACCCGATGGTGAAGACCCCGACAGTTATGTAAATAAGGTTGGCACAGCTTCATTCATCGATTTTGTAAATGCCAACAAAAAAGATTTCATTTTATTTCAGCTCGGCATTGCATTAAAAGATGCCGGCGGCGACAGTACCAAAAAATCGATCGTGGTGAACCAGATCGCCGAAACCATTTCGAAGATCAACAAGACCGAAGATTTTACCAAACAGCAGGATTATATTAAACAGTGTTCAGAAATTTTAAAGATAGAAGAAAGCGGTTTGCATGCACTGGTGAATAAATTCATCAGGGAAAAAGTAAACAAGGAAGAAACACGGGTAAACCGGGATCAGCGGTTTACAGAAGCAACGAATAATACAGAACAGGGCGTTGAAGCGGATGCTGATGTAACCGCCCTTTTTAATAAAGATGAGATCCATGAACAGGCCATGATACGCAGCCTGCTTGAATTTGGGTTAAAGAACTGGATACCGCCCGGGCAGGAGGCAGCCGAAGAACAGAAAGTGGCCGATTATATTTTTAAAGAGATCGAGGAGAACCAACTGGAAGAACTGATCGATAATAAAGAACTGGTACGCATTTTAAAAACATATAAGGCATGGTACGATGCAGGCCTGGAGCCGGGCACCAAGAATTTTTTATACCACGATGACCTGCCCATGAGCGCCCTGGTGGTGAGCATCATGGATTTTAATTACGAGATCAGTCCCAACTGGAAAACACATTTTGAAGGCCATATTGCAACCCGCGAGGAGTTGTTTGCCGAAGAGGTTTTTTCTACCGTTAATTATCTTAAACTGCGTAAAATAAAAAGGTTGATGGATGAGAACCAGCGTGACCTTGAAAAAGCAACCCTTGCCGAAGACCAGATGATGCTGGTACAAACGCACCAGCACCTGAAACAAATGGAGATTGAACTGACGAGGCAACTGGGGACAGTTATATTTAGATAAACTTCAGGAAAATAATGAACAAGGAACTAGGAATAATGAATGCTGAAGTAGGGTTCCGACAGTGTTCTGCAAACGATCAGCATACAAATTTCATGGTTTACTGTCAGCCAGTCCCGATAGGTATCAGGACTGACAACTTTTTTAAATGTTGATGGTTTAAATCATTAAGCCTTTTGTGAAATAACTTTTGGCCGCCGGGCCATTTTCCAGCCCATATAAATAACGGTGAGGATCAGTATCAAAGGCCATATCGAGATCAACCCGATAAGCAGGTCACCGATCCAGGATGTTCCGTTTTTAAAAGCAGTGGCTATCCTGTTTAAAAAGGATGGGGTTTCATCTGCAGACGTAAAACCCGGCATGGGTTGATAAAAAGTAAGGTTGATGGTACTGTACAAAGATTGATGTGAAAGAAACGCAACCCGCCCGGCAGCTGATTCAATTTCTTCCTGTATGCTGTTTATTTCCTGCTGCACCTGCAGTACTTCTGCCATGTTCTTTGATCGTTTTAAAAACTCCAGGTATTTGAGCCGCATTTGCTTTTTTGCTTCCAGCCTTACCTTTGTATCAACTACTTCGCCGGTCACGTCATCTGTATTGATCTTTCTTTCCAGCACTTTTCCGTCATCGCCGGGTAATTTGTTCATGATGGCTTCAAACTGCGCTACCGGTACTTTTATAGTTAATATGGTTTCCAGTTTTTCATCCGCCAGGTTTTGTTCTTCCTGTGCAATGTATGCCCCATGCAGCTTTACGGCATTGTGTACGAACCCGGTATATTTTTTATGATCGTTTATTTCGAGTTTTAGTGTAGCCGTTTTTATGATCTTTTTATCCCAGTCGGGATTGAATTTAACCGGTGTCTGTGTTGGAACATCTACTGCAACAGTATCCGGCATCTCAAATGTACCTACCGGTATCTGCTGTTTATTTTCATCATCATCCTGCAGGTTTTGTATGTCCGGGATTGCAGACATTTCTAAATCCATTGTTGCTGCATCTTTTTTATATCCCTGTTTGCAGGCAAATAAAAATGCGGACATTAAAAGGACAGGAAGGAAATAATTTTTTTTCATAACAATGAGTTTAGAATTATAAGATACTCATTGATACAAATTGCATAAAAATAGTAACCGCTGGTAAATGTTAAATGAAACCCAAACGAATAATGAACAAGGAACAAGGAATAATGAATGATGATCAGAAACGACTTCGAAATTCGACATTCCTTGTTCCTTGTTCAATATTCAATTCTATTCTCCCGCCATCACCATCACCATCTCCCACTCTTCCGGTTTTACGGTTTGTACACTCAGTCTTCCCAACCGCACCAAATCCATATTGGCAAGGCGTTTATCCTTTTTCAGTATCTCAAGCGGAACGGGTTTCTTTAATTTGCGTACCGGTTTAATATCCACTGCCACCCAACGGTCATCATCTGTTGTGGGATCGGGGTATGCCTCTTTTGCTATTTTGGCGATGCCCACAATTTCCACCCCTTCATTGCTGTGATAAAATAAAACCTCCTCCCCTTTTTTCATGGCACGCAGATTAATGCGGGCAGCATAATTACGTACACCGCTCCAGCAGGTTTGTTTTTCATTAACCAATTGATCCCAGCTGTATGCCGAGGGTTCTGATTTAACGAGCCAATATGCCATAGAGTGCCAGTATTAAGTATTGAGTATTAAGTATTTAGTATTTAGATTCTCCGTTCGGAAGAGCGTTTAACCGGGCGGGAAGCATCCAGCATCCAGAATCAAGCATCCAGAATCAAGTATCAAGTATCCAGTATCCAGCATCCAGTTCTCCTTTTCAAAAATAAAGATATTAATTGGGTAACAATAAGCCTGTTTAAAATATTTATGTGTTAATTAAATCCAACCTTTTCCATTTACCGTAATTGTATCAGTTGTCATCCAGGCAACATTTAAAAACGAAAATCATTAATCTAAAAACAATTACAATGAAAAGAAAAAAACTATTGCTGTCGGCCATGATCGCAGCAACATTGATCACCGGCGGTATCCTCGTGGCGGCAGATCATATCGATACGCCTGCAGTTACCGGCCAGTCGACAGACATTACCGACCTGTACGTATTTCGTGCACAGGATGTAAACAACCTGGTATTTGTAGCCAATACGCAGGGATTATTAAGTCCGGGCAGTACGGCTGCTGCCAAATTTGATGAGAACACGGTCATTGAATTCAACATCGATAACAATGCGGATAACATGGAAGACCTGGTGATCCAATGCAAGTACGATGCTGCATCAAACAGCATACGTGTATACGGCCCTGTTGTGCCTTCAGAAAAAGGCACAAGAAGCAAGCTGGAAGGAAATATAACTGCTTCTGCCGCAGTAACTGCCTATGGTTCTGCGCCTGTAATTGGAACAGGTGCAACCGGCGTCAAAGTTTTTGCAGGCCCAAGAGATGATCCCTTCTTCTTTGACCTGAATCAATATAAAGCCATTCTTGCAGGCTCGACTATGGGTTTCAACAATCCGGGTGCAGATACATTTGCAGGTACCAATGTGCTGAGTATTGTTGTGGAGGTTCCGAAAACTTTACTGAACAGTACAGGCAGTATCAATGTATGGGTAGAATCCAAAAAGAAAATCTAAGTGACCTCACCCCAACCCCTCTCCTAAGGAGAGGGGCCTGGAACTCATATATAAAAAGACCTTTTTTAAATCTGACAATTATAAAATAGATAAAAGAAAATAATAACCATTTAAAAATAAAACAATGACAACAACAATAAAATTAATGGCGATCGTTCTGGGCTCTGCCCTTATCGCAACATCCTGCAAAAAGGATGATACCCCGGCCCCGGCTGCAACAGTTTATTACCAGCAGCAGGATCAGATGGGAAGGCCTGCAGTAAACACCGTTTTTAATGTTTCTGCTGCAGATAAAGATGCTTTCAACGTTACCACACCGGCCAATATGAATGCAGCTTTCCAGTCAAAATTTCTAACGAGGTTACTGGCGCTGAATGCAGGTTATACTACCAATGCATTGGGACAAACAGCAGCCCAACTCACGGGTTTACTGGCAACCGATGTACTGGGTGCATCAACAACAGGAGTTACAACTTTCTTTGACGGTGTAAATGCATTGACCGGCAGGGCCCTGGCAGATGATGTAATTGATGTGGAACTGTTACTGATCTTTGGCGGCCCGATGGGTACAAGTAACCCGGGATTAACCAAGGACAATGTAAATGCAAACGACAAAGCATTCCTGGCAGCATTCCCTTATTTAGCGGCTCCGTTTTAATCTGTAGAAAACTGAACAAAAGGCGAAGAAATATTTCTTCGCCTTTTTTGTTTATATCAAATCCCGGTTTTTGATTATCCCGTAAATGAAAGCAGACAAATTATTCCTGACATTAATTTTTACCAACATGAAAAAAATAATTTTCACTATTATTTTCGGGATACTGCTGATGCCATTTGGGTATACTCAAAACCAGGTGATCACCAAAATGGTAATACCGGAAAGATCCCGCATTGCTTTAATAAAAATGAAGATCAATGCTGCTTCAAACCAGTCATTTCCAAAATTGGTTTATTCAGCTGAGCCCGCAGATAATGGTTTGCTGTTCTTTAATGATTCTCCGGTATTAAAAGGAAATGGAAACATCAAGCGTGCAGTATTGCTTTTTACAGAACTATCCTTCGGCGATGTGCTGGAGAACTCCATGAACAGGCTTAAAACCGGCCTTATCAATACTTATGATGACCAGGTAACAGAACTTTTCAAAGACGCCCCTTCGCTGATCAAACTGAAATTTATTTTAGCACTGTGAGCCAATCCCGCTCTCCCGGTTTTTCGTACATAGTTTTACTTTAACCAACCAAATGATGAGATCAAAGAAATATAGCTGGTTTATGAAGTATGCGGCCATTATACCGGTTTGTTTATTTTTCAGCCAGTCACTCGCCGCACACGATGTAGTGAGGCAACTGGAGAACATGAGTAAAACAGACGCCGCCATTTTATACGTGCAACAGGGCTTTGCACATATCCTGCCGCTTGGTTTTGATCATATACTTTTTGTGTTGAGTCTTTTCCTGCTCAGTCCCAAATTAAAACCGGTACTCTGGCAGGCCACTGCATTTACCATTGCCCATTCCATCACACTCGGACTGGCCATGTTTAAAGTGATCACGCCATCGACGGCCATTGTAGAACCCATCATTGCTTTAAGCATCATGTATGTAGCTTTGGAAAATATCTTCTCTCCCAGTTTAAAAAGATCAAGAATAGGAATTGTGTTTTTCTTTGGCCTGGTACATGGCATGGGCTTTGCCAATGCATTGGGCGAACTGGGACTGCCACAAAATGCTTACCTCACATCGCTCATCATGTTTAATGTAGGTGTAGAACTGGGGCAGCTTGCAGTTATCTTACTGGCTTTCTTTGCATTTGGAAAATGGTTTGGTAATAAACCATATTACCGCAAGGCGATTGTAATTCCTTTATCAGTATTGATTACCATTATGGCGGGGTATTGGACGGTGGAGCGGATGTTTTTTTCATGACAGCATTGTTATTATTCCGCTGCCAATTCTCAGGCGGGTCTGCCACCTATGTTGTGCGCTGTGTTTGTGCGATCTGAAACTTTAAATATCTTTTGACTCCACAATTTCAAGAATTTTTGTTTTAGCCTTCGCTATTACTGTACCCTGAACTTTATTCCACAGATCTTGAAGCGCTTGCAGTGTTGTATTAAGCTGATCTATATTTTCAAAGTCAAGTTCAACAATAACCAGGCCAGGGTTTTCCTTTGGCCTATAAATTCTGTAGCTTTTTACTCCCGATTGTTTCCTGTTAATTGGGTCACTGTCAAATGCTTTTTTCCATCCGTCATAGTTTGGGACTTCATGTTCAATTTGCAGAATGTACATAAGAAATGTTTTGACCATTAAATTACAAAAAAAAGTATGGCAAAAACTAAAATTTAATGTAAGGTTCAATAACATAGTGGTAACGCCGGGGGCATGTTACCGGCAGGTACTGCAAACCAAATCACAAAAACCTGGCAGAGCCCCGCCTGAAAATTTATATTGATTACAAATTGGGCTGGTTATTGGACCGTGGAGAAGATGTTATTTAATGTTTAATGTAGAGACTGCCTATTTAAGAACGAGACGACCGATACTGAAATTTGCTTGTTTTGCCCGGGTTGCACAGTATGTGTTAGCGGCAGTGTACCTTTTTGTATTGTATTTCTTAACAGCCGAAACCTGCAAAAGGCTTCACAAAGGTTTAAGTTTTAAATATTCACCAATCAGAATTGCTGTAGGAAAAAACACTTCTTCTTCGGTCTTCGCATGTCTTTGAAGTTCCTGTTCAAATGCTATAATTTCAAAATGATCATCTTTAGCAGCAGCCAGCATTAACTCATCCATGTAAGCTTTAATCAATTGATGTTCTACATTCAAATGCGTTAACTGTGATTTTAATTTCTCACATAATTGTATAACCGCTTTACTTTGTTCAGGTAATTTTGCACTTGTTAATAAAGGCAATAGTCCTAATGGGGGTAAAACAAAATTTTCTTCTTCCTTAAAATGATGTTGCATCAAATCATAGAGTTTTACTGCTGCAAGGCTGGTACTGTCATGAAATAAAGTTATTGCATGAATTTTTTCAAGAAGGTATTCATGTTCCTTTTTTATTGATGAAGGGACTTCCGGCATTCCGGAAAATTGTGTAACCGTATTTTCCTTTTTATGCCGGCATTGACAGATAAACAAGACAAGCAGGACTGTATAGTATAAATATTTCAAAGTTTATTTTAAGCTAAAAGTTACAATTCAATAGCCATTTTCTTTCAGTTCTCGCATATTAACTCTTTACATTAAAGGAGGGAGGATTAATTGCCCATAACGTCCGGGGCTTTGCGCAGCTTGGGTATTTGTTGCTGTGTTCGCCCATGCCTGGATGTAATTTAGTAAATGAATTGCAAAAGCCAAACAAAATTCCGTCTGCCAAACGGTCGCCCCATTAGCCAATGACTGTTAGCGAACTGCTGCTGAAGATTGTTTGTCCAGCCCAAGTTGACGCAAAGCCTGATGTTGGCTGCCGTTAAAGCTGATAGTTCAATGAATATATTTCGTCTTTCAAACTATTTGGGTCAAGGTTTACACTAAAATAATTACTTTGTTTATCTCTTTTTATTAATCCCGATATATGAAGTATTTCCTGACCGTTTTCAGCTTTTGAAAATGTAAATCCGTATGGAATAAAATCAGAGGCATTACCAAATTCAGGCTCGACTTTTTCTAAATTTGAAATTAGTATGTCTTTGTCATATTTAAACAATGCGGTGTCTACAATCAAATAATTCTTAATGTCTTTGAAGTTTTTATTTTTAATGAGGCTTACAATTTTGTCGACTAGTTGAATTTTAAATTTTACCTTTTCAAGTTGGGGTATTGTGTAGCTGAATTTCATAGTTCCTCCGTCACTAAAAATTAATTCGCTTTTAATTTGGTTGTAATTACTCTTTTCTTTAACTAGGTTTTTATAGAAGATATAAGCGATGTTTGAACCAGGTAGTTCAGCAACTTTTGCCAAACTGTCAACCGTTGTGCTTTTACTGAACTTTATCCAAAAATTTGTTTCGTTATCTTTATCGGTATATATTTTTTTTTCAACTCCATATTCGCAATATCCTCCATAGAAGGCAATTATTTCCTTAATCCCTTTGTCTTCATTATCGGTAATACTTACCAAATTCGAAAACAGTCCTGTCTTTTTCTCTCCTTGATGTTTAGGCTTGCAAGAGTACATGAAAATTAAAAACAAAAGACTAAGTCGAAATGAAAGTTTCACGAGGTTGAAGTTTTAATGGTGGTTGAATTAATGGCAGCCAACTCTCAAATATACGCAACTCAGCCCTCTTATCTCGTAAATCACTCCATTGCAGGCTGATTGGCGAAATTCATTTAGCTGTTATATTCATTTACAAACGCTTAAATGCAGATACCGAAACCCTGTGATATTCTACTATAAATACAGAACCGGATTTTACCCAGGCGGTCAATTGTTGATTTCTTCCCGGGTTACTGTGCATGCTGAGGAGCAGCAGTTATTCAGTTAATTTTTGATCCTGGCAATGACCGATTTATTAAAATTGTCCGGCTCTTCCTCCAAAGGCTCATGCCCTGATCCTTCAAACCAGACCATTTCTTTTTTGGGCGCTTTCAGTTTATTATAAAAATCTTCGGTTACAATCGCAGGCAAACTTTGGTCGTGCCTGCCCACAAAGAAATAAACCGGCACTTTCAATTCTGTGATGCCGGTAAAGTTGGTCTCAAAAATGGTATTGCCCAGGCGGGATACTGAATAAAAGAATCCTTTAAGCCAGTCGTAATTTTTATAATCATCATACTTGCTTTCTGCGATCTTTATCTCTGCCTCCGCTTCTTTACTGAAAATAGCGCCTCCGTATTCGGTCAGCATTTCATACTTTTTAAAAAAGCAATCCAGGGTAGTTTTACAAAATGATGTGTCATTATTTTCCAGTAGCGCCAACCGTTTCAGCATTTGCTTATCTTTTTTTAGTTTGGCCTGCTGCTTTATCCAGTCCCTGGAAACAACGATACTCTTTCCCATGTCAATGATCTGTGATATTCCAAAATAAGCAGCATAATCTTCGGGATATTTGTTGATAAGGTGCATACCCAGTACAGTTCCCCATGAAAAACCGGCCAGGTAGATCTTATCCTGCTGAAACTTCTTTTTCAAAACCTGTGTTAGTTCATGGGCATCCTGTACCAGTTGTTCCAGCGATAAACTTTTGGGATCAGGGTTATGCATATACGATTTTCCGCAGCCGGCCTGGTCCCAGGATACCAGGGTCACTGATTTGGTAAGATCTGTATTAAAATACCTGAGGTGCGGCGTTTGTGGCCATCCCGGGCCGCCATGTAAAAAAAGCAGTACCGGGTTTTTGGATGATACACCGGTCATTTCAACATATTGCTTTTCGCCGCCGAGTTCAATCAATGATCGTACATTGACTACAGTGTCTTTAATAGTTTCTTCGCCGGCAGTATTATTTTTGTTGGAATCGTTTTGACAAGCTAAGAAAGGGATCAATATAAACAGGTAAACTGCCCTTTTCATTTTGTATGATTTTGGTGAAGGTTCTTGCCCGGTTTTATTGGAACATACAGAAAGTAATTTACTTATTTTCCCAATCCGTTAGTAATTATTTCTTTTAATACAGTTATATCAATTTCCTCCAGCTTATTAACATACAAACAACCTTTACCTGTTTTATGCTTTCCCAATTTTTTTAAAAGGGTCGGTTGTTTTCCAACTGCACCCGGAATATAAAAGACCAGGTTCGCTTTACGGGGAGAAAATCCCATGATAAACCAATCGAGTTCACGGCCGCTTTCATATTTTAATCGCTTATCGCCAAAACCAATAATAGAAGTCCCCCACATCTTAGCTTTGGCTTTGGTAGCTTTTTCCATGAGCCCAAGAATGATAAAGGCATCTTTTTGTTTTTGTAGCTCCGGAATTTTTTTTATGAAATCATCAACACTGAGTTCGGTCTTTTTTGTTTTTAATGCTGCCATGGAATGAGGTTATAATGTATATTCAAATCTACTCAATCCGTTTATATATAGCAAGTTTCGGGGTGTTACCAAATGCAAGGTGAAACATTTTTACATTGAACCACATAGAACAAAGTACACAAAAGAAAGGCACATAGATCTATCCACACCAAATGCGGGACAAGATGTGTAAGCCTATGTGGTTCAAAATATATTAATTCGATAATTTTTTTATGCCTTGGTTGCCCGCCTGGCCAACAACTTGTTTACACAGAGTTAAATCATTATTCCGCCAGGGCCTTGTTTAAATCATTTACCATTGAGGGACCCAGGTCATAACGGTTTTTATAAGCTGCTTTAAAAAATTGCTTAGCAGTAAAGCCTTTGTTTTGTGCCTGCATGTATTTACCCATCCAATACAGTTCAAGCCCCTCCAATGGTTTGCCCGACACCTGTTGCTGGTATACCTTTTCGGCTGCTGCAGCATTGTTATTGCAATGCAATGCCCAAACATACCAGGCATAGGTTTGCGGGGTAGTTCTGTTTAGTAATTCTCTTGCAGCAATCGCTTCTGCTTTGGCAGGTTCATGTAAAATGCCGGTGTACAAGTCCAGCAAATACTTGTTGTACATATTGCCATAAGCCGTCGTTGTTACAATCGAAACAAATTCGTTGGCCCATTTTTTTTGCTGAAGGCTATCTCCTCTTGCTTCAGCCACCTGTGCCAGTTTAAAAAGTACATCAGGGGCTTTTGTTTTGCTTTGTACAAAACGAAATATTTTTTCAGCCAATGAATCGTTTTGATCATGCTGCAATGTGATCCAGCCAAGTTGAGTGATCGAATGCAGATCAGCCGCATGTAAACGGATGGACTGAACATACAGATCATTTGCCTGCTGCATGTCCCCGTTGTGCAAATACAGGTCAGCTTCATTGGATAAGGCTGCCTGTTTTAAGATCATATTACCGGCCGCCAGTTCCGATGCCCGGTGCATGGCTGCAATGGCTGTATCCAGTTGCCCGTTATAATGTGCCAGTTTTGCCTTGCGGAAATGATATCCATAATCTGTTTGTCCGGCCATTTTTTTCAAACCAAATTCAGCAAGCCCGTAATGTCCAAGTTCAAAAGCCACATCAAAACCCATGGACGCGGATTCATAATTTTTTATTCCAATAACTTTTGCCTCTTGCAATAATGAATCGGCTTCTTTAAA
>Ga0154020_10009444_pt1 | contig 11232 bp, 8 predicted proteins | sample Klosneuvirus_201_FD_109709 | JGI IMG/M metagenome (GOLD analysis project Ga0154020, IMG submission 109709) | Active sludge microbial communities from wastewater, Klosterneuburg, Austria - Klosneuvirus_20160825_MG | ecosystem: Engineered > WWTP > Aerobic digester > Activated sludge | place...
ACCAGACCGAAAACCAGCACGAAGGCACAAAGGGCGTCCACGATCGGCTTCAGCAGCAGCAGGCCGGCAATCAGCGGGAAAGATACGACTTTCCAGGTCATTCGGGCCGATGCGCCCAGGGCGGGATGAATTTGCGCCATGCCTGCCTCCCGGTTCGGATACCACGCAAAATAGTCACTAATAGTGACTATAAATCACATTCCATAAACCTCGACTTGTCAATGGTTTACGGAATGCCTACTTTAGTCACCATGGGTGACTCAAAAAACGAAAAGCTAAACCGGATTCTGGAGACCCTTGGGGACACCACCCTCGTCTCCAGCCGGTGGCTGCGCGCCAACGGATACCCCAGCAACCTGGTCGCCCGCTACATGGCGGGCGGCTGGCTGCAGTCGCCGGCGCGCGGGGTCTACCTCCGAAAGGGCGGCAAACCGGCCTGGGAAGGGCTCCTGCGAGCCCTACAGCGCCTGGAGCAGCTGCCCTTCCACGTCGGCGGCCGATTCGCGCTGGCCCGCCAGGGACATGAACACTACCTGCGCCTCGGCGAGTCCGCGACCCTGACCCTGTATGGCCCGGGGAAGCTGCCGGCCTGGGCAAGCAGGCTGCCGCTCCGCGAGCGGGTGCAGGCATGCGGCAAAGGACCGTTCGACTGGCCGGCGCTCTCGTTCGGCGCTGACACGCTTGATGGAACCTTGAACGCACAGGGGCTCGAACGCGCAACGGACGACACGAGCGCGGCCGGCGTCGTGTTCTCCACTCCCGAGCGCGCAATAGTCGAACTGTGCGACGAGACACCAGACAGCGCGCTGGTTCACGAGGTGAATGCCCTGATGCAGGGACTCGCCACGCTCCGGCCGCAGCTCGTCAGCGCATTGCTGGAGCATTGCGGCAGCGTCAAGGCAAAGCGGCTGTTCCTCGCCCTCGCCGATCGGCATCGTCACGCGTGGCTTGCGCATGTGACCTTGCAGAACGTGGATCTCGGCAGCGGCAAGCGCGTCCTCGTACCGGGCGGCAAGCTGAACGCCAAATATCAGATAACGCTGCCCGCCGATCTCGATGAACAACTGGGATAACCGCTACGCCGAGCGCGTGAAGCTGCTGGTCGAGATTCTGCCGACGCTGGCGAAGGAGCAGCGCTTCGCGCTGAAGGGCGGAACGGCGATCAACCTCTTCGAGCACGATCTACCGCGCCTCTCCGTCGATATCGATCTGACCTGGTTGCCCGTCGGTGATTTCGCGAGCGATGTGCGCGATATCACCGCGGCGCTGGAAGCCATCGGCGAGCAACTACGCTCCGGGCCGTTGCGGCTGCAGGTACAGACCAGCGGAACCGAGGCAACTGGCGTCCATCGCCTGATCGCAAGCCGCAACCGCGCGCGCGTGCAGATCGAGACGACACCAGTCATGCGGGGCACTGTCCATCCCGTCCGGACCATGCGCGTACGCCAAGGCGTCGAGCAGAACTTCGGATTCGCCGAGATGCAGGTGCTCGACTTCGCGGATCTCTATGCCGGCAAGCTTTCCGCGGCGCTGTCCCGACAGCATCCCCGCGACCTCTTCGATTTGCAGCCGCTACTCGATGCAGGCCGACTTGATGAACGGCTGTGGCGAACGTTCCTGGTGTATCTCACCTGCAGCTCGAAGCCTGCCGCGGAGATGCTGTCGCCGCAGGCACCCCGAGATTTTGACGGGATATTCACGGCCCATTTCTCGGGAATGACGGCCGAGCCTGTAACCGCCGCAGCGCTACTCGATGTGCGGGCACGGCTCCTCCACCGAATCTCCGAACTTCTTGATGCGCCCTCGCGAACTTTCCTCGAATCCGTTGAGCGCGAAGCGCCGGACTTCCACCTCATCGAACTGCCGCATGCCGCTGACTTGCCCGGCGTTCGTCGAAAGCTAGTGAACCTGGGACAGCGCTCCGCCGCGAAGCGAAATGCCGACTACGAGCAGCTGGTCGCCGCACTGGCCAAACTGCGTCAGAAGTGATTCCTGGCCTGCAGAATCAAACCGGACCTGCTCGATAACCAGGACGTACCTCGACACTCGGATGCAGCTCCGGACTACTTTGCCAAAACGCCGCTCACGCGACTCATCACAAGGTCCAGCTTTGCCTTGTGCGCCAATGGCCGCTTGTAGACCTTCGCCTGCAGCAACGGCGAAACTTTGCTCATGGCGATATATGCCAGACTCACCGGCGAAGATGGCTGCGCAGACTTCTTCTCGATGAAGTCATAAGGAAAGTTTTCGCAATGCGACGTGAACCCGGAGAACTGCGCGAGATCCTTGGTAAAGCGCAGACCCTCAGGAGCAACCCGCGACTTTTTCGGGTGATAGAAGTCCACGAATAAGACGAACCAGTCCTTTCCGTCAAACGACACCGCTTCAAACGCGTCGATCGTCCCGATCGAACCAAGTCTGTGGAACAGAAGCCGCTGACCGCTGGAAGTCTCCAATCTGGAGAGATACGCAAGCTCGCCAATGGGCCCGTTGACCGGGATCGGATTGGTGTCCACGAATCCGAACGGACCCGTTCCCTTCGGATTTCGGTCAAAGACGGGACCGGCTTCGATCATCTTCTTCATGACAGGATGAACAAACTCCAGCTGGAACTCCTCATCCTCGATCACCCGCTGAATGAGGGAAAACGCCTCCTTGAGCGCCTTCGCGCCCTCATCTTCCTTCGATCCGCCGAATAGATTTGAAAAGATGCCCATACCGACTTCCGTGAGGGAAAGAACCCGATCCTAATTCAGCAGGTCGCTCAGCCGCGTGAGGCCGGCCTTCTTGAAGGCCATCCGAATAATCTGCTCAAGAATGTGCGTGTTCGCCTGCTCAATATACGAGAGGGCTACGTAAGTCTTCTTGTCCTCGGCCGCCCCGATATAGAAGGACCCGTCTGCGCTCCACACCTTGACGTCACCCCAGCCACATCGGACGGCCTCATTTGCGCCGAAGAACTTGTGCTTCGTCAGGGTCACGCCGTCATCCTGCAGCACGGCCTCGCCAAAGTTGATTCGCCGACCCGCCTTAAGCGCCTCCAGGGTCTCGGTCATTATCCGGATGCCGACCGCCCGCCAGAGCTTGTCCACGAACTTGGTGTACGTATGCTCGGGAGCGGTATCCACAACTGCCTCGGAATGGTTGTCGCCGAACGCGATCGTGTAGCTCGTACCCGTGGGGACACCATTCACCGAACGGCGAACCCCTCCCCAACGAACCCGGCTAACCGCTTCCAGAGGATAGTGCTGCTTCTTCCATTCCACGCCGCGCGGTGAAATGCTCAGCACATTCTTGAAGAATGTTCCCAACTCTTCGCGGTAGGTGATTTCATTCTCCCACTCGCTGAGTCGGACCTCCGCCTGCTTTCGCTCCGTGAAGATGCGGTCCAGCGCATCGGCATCCGCGCCGACCCGTTCGGAGACATCCGGAACTTCTGAAAACACGTCCTGAAGAAGATCTGTCAGTCGCTTCGACTGCTCCAGCATGTCGTGCTCATTGAAAAGATCAATTGCGAGACTTCGAACGGCATACGCGACCGACTGGCTTGGCTCGTGCTCAATGCCGCGAGCCTTGGCGCTCAACTGAATGGGCTGAGCGATCGAGTCCCAATTCCGAACTACCCCGATCAGCTTATCGACGAGCGGCTTGACCGACTTTTCGCCCGATGCAGCAGCCCCTCTTGTTGCTGAAATAAGCTTGTTGACGTTGGCCGCCTCTGACTCCAGGACGCCTTGAGTTTCAACTGCGTAACTATCGACCAACTCATCAATCAACTCCGGCGCGTGGTCGTCACCACCAGACGTTGCCCCGTCAACCACCTCGGTCATCACCGCGACCAAGGCGGGCGCATCAAGTCGGTTCAACGCTCCCTTGATTGCGTCCCGAAAGTACCGTTTGCGCTCTGCCAGCTCTCCCTCCAGCTGCTCAATGGATCGGATCTCCGGGAATCCAGAGACCGCCCGATCCTCGTTGATGTCCCTCATGACCTCATTTGGATCCAATTCATCCATTCGGCGGGCAAAGTCTTGGATGTGCTCGGACAGGGAGCTAGTCTCAACCCAATGACGCGGCAGCGAAACGTTCTCATCGCCATCCGCGAGTTCAAACGCGGCAGCCATGACATTCAAATGGGCGAGTGTCGGCAGTCCATCCTCCGAAAACGCGCCAAGGGGGTTCGCGCCTAGATTGGCAACTAGCTGCAGCGCCTTTCGTGGTGAAACGCCGGGCAACCATGCCAGCTCGACACCCAATCTTGTCCTCGGGCTTGTAAGGTCGGATCGGGCTCTTTGACAAGCATCGTGGTCTATGTGCAACGCCTGCTCTTCAGCCGCCTCAACGATCCGTCTCCTGCTATCGCGGATACTGACACCGAGCACGGCGAATGCATTCCTGTGCAGGTTAGTTTCCGGTTGAGCGCCAGGGGTTCTATTTGAGGCTGCCATATCGTCTGGTCTCGCAGGCGACACCTTCGAAGGGACATTTGGCACGGACGGCTTGCTTGCCGGCGGGACCGAGTCGTCCGGCGCACCAGCGCCAATCAGCGCGCGCAATTGGGGATCTTTGAGCGCTTCCTGCGCTTGGACCATCACGTCTGCCGGGATCGACGGCCTTTCACTTCTTCGTATCTCATGAGCGAACTTGGCCAGCAGTGTCTTCGGCGCGAGATCATCTGAAAGCGCCAAGGAGAGAGCCGCATCGGAATCACTGCGAGGCCGCCGCTTGCACGAAGGACACGGATTCAAAGCTCCATTCTTGAAGCCTCCGCACCAGAGGCAAATCGCCATCGTCATGAGGTACGCCCGCCTGAATCCGATGGGCTCTTCGGTATTGTGGCGCTCATCTCCGCTTACGTCCCTGCATCTCTAGAGTTGCGCGAGCTGGCGCAGAAGGCAGGTGTTGTAGGCTGCCGGGCCCTGCGTGTACTTGGCCGTTGAACATGCACTCTCTACGGATGTTCGAATCGACGGATCAAGACTCGAAAGATTTGCCCTCCTGGGAAGCGCGGACAGTGCCGCGAGCTGCCTCGAAAGACACTGGTTGTATGCTGCGGGGCCCTGTGTGTATTTCGCCGACGAACAAGCACTCTCGATCGATTCCGTCTCGACCGACGTTAACGTCGCTAGACTTGGACGGCCACCTTGTTGAGAGAGCGATGCCAGTTGTGACGTCAGGCAGGCATTGTATGCAGCCGGGCCTCGGGTGTACTTGGCCGATGAGCACGCGCTTTCTATTGATTCTCGCTCCGGTGCTGTTAGGTGGGACACATCTGGCGTCCCGCCCTGTCGGTTCCGCGCCTGCAGCTGTGATGAAAGGCACGAGTTGTATGCACCCGGTCCTTGTGTGTATTTGGCAGAGGAGCATGCACTCTCGATCGACTCACGCTCCGGGGTGGAGAGACCTGATAGGTTTGGCCGCGGCGGATGCTTGACCAGCTGCGCTAGCTGTCCAGATACGCAGGCAGTGTATGCGCTCGGCCCTTGTGTGTACTTGGCTGATGAACATGCACTCTCAAGGGACTCGCGTTCCGGTGCCGAGAGCTGAGCCAAGAGTGACGCCGAGTCAGCGCCGGCACGGGAAGCACTAGCCGGCACCTCCGGCTCGTTTGCCAGCGATGCTGACACGTCTTCACGGGTGGTCGGAGTTGGTCGTGAAGGTGCTGACTGCTGCGCCTGGTCTTTGCTGAGTTGCAGGAGCAAGAGCTGGGTAGCGCGCCCATCTGGTTCAACCCCTCTGTCCCGCTGGAAATCCCGAATCGCTGCAACTGTTCGCTGACCACCGAGTCCATCTGCAGTACCGGCGTCGTAGCCAAGCGCGTTCAATCGCCGTTGAATAGCCATGACCGTTGCGTCGGGTCCCGATCGGTCTGGCACGAACCGCCCGCTTCCACTCGGTCGATTGGAGCCAGTCGGTGCCGAACCCATGACCCGGCCCCTACCCTCAGCTTCGAGTTGCCGCCGATACGGCTCCATCGCACGCTCTGCACTCTGAAGGGAGCCTTGGCGATAGCGAAACTCGCCGCATCGGGCGTTGTAGTCGCCAACGTAGGAATTGAACCGCTCTACACTCACCTCGTCGTAGGAGTTAACAGCCGTTTCCGCGGCATCCAGTCGAATCTTCTCCGCCACGCAATATCGAAGTTGTGCACCAGCCAATACATTGTTCTGTCCGACAGCCGGCCGCGCTTCAGTTGGTCTTGTGGGCGCTGGCGAACTCGCGGGTTCGCTTGGGCGCGAATAATCCGCCGAAGACGCCTGAGTCGGCGCAGTCGAATTGCTGGAACCATCGGCCAGGTATCCAATGAATAGAATCAGAGCTACAACGGCTACGAATCCGATCAGCCACTTCTTGCCGGTCGATGCATCCGCTGTATGTGGCGGACTGTATACAGGCGGCTGCCGACTCGACTGCGGCACCTCGTTCGGGGTCGTGTCACGCGCGTTGCGGGCAGGCTGGCGATCGCGCTTTGGCGTCGGCTTGCCGGCGTCAGCGATAGTGGCGTCAACGTCCGAAACCATCTTGCCGAGCCCGGCAAAGCCCTTACTCTTCGATCCTTCGGGTGTTTCGTCGCTCTTGGCCACGCCCCTACTCCTCAGATGAACCCGATACGGCGCTTCTCGCCACCCTCGCGCTCCCGGGCGGGAGCCGCGCGGAGTGCCGCAAGCAGGCTTTCCTGGTTCAGTCGATCCTTGCCAGAACGAGCCGCGAGACGCGCTCCTTCGCGGACGACGAAAGCCACGTCAGACAACGGCCGTCCCGCAAGCTCTTTCGCCAAAGGCAGAACATCCACACCCTCTTCTTTCGGCAGGTCTGCGACGAGCTTCTGCAACAGGGAGAGGATCTCTGACTCGCTGGCGAAGTCGACCTTGATTACATGGTCAAAGCGCCCACGGCGCTGGATTGCCGGATCGATCATCTCTATCCGGTTGGTCATCGCGATGATCAGCACGTCGTTCTTGACTGCCTCGGGAATGCGCCGCAGGAACTCGGCAACCTCCTCAACTCGATGGTGTGAACCGCCAGAACCCATCTCCCGGTCTGCTAGGAAGGCTTCCATCTCGTCAATAACAAGAACCGACGGCGAGTCCTTCATGGCTTGCTCGAAGACGGCCGCAACCTTCTTGCTGGTCTCGTGGATGAACGGACTCGCGACGCTTGATGCATCGATCTGGAAGTTTGGCCAGCCGAGAAACTCGACGAGTCGTTCTACCGCAAAGGTCTTCCCGCAACCAGGCGGACCGTGGAGGATCACAGCAGATGGGAAGCCGATTCCGAGGGCTGCGTAGCGCTCCCGATTCTGGACAATGTCGACAACGTGTTCATTGAAGAAGGCGGCAAGCTCAGGGCGGCCGGGTAGCTCGAATACGCCCCCAGCTTTTAGACTCTTGGGTGTCGCCTCTTCACCTTCTGCCGCCTGCTCTTTTGACGCTTGGCGCCCTTTGTTCTTTCTCGACCTGCCTTCTGGAACGAGTTCTGTAACCTCAATCCCGGCGGCTTCAACGATATCCTTGAGTTGTTCAGCGGGAAGCCAACTCAGGCTTTGAAGCCGCCTGAAGGCGCCTGCTGAAACTCCTGCGCCGCCAGTGAGCCAGTAGCCCAACACCACATCGTCGCCCGTCCTCAATGTGATGCTGTAGGTGGGCAACAGTCGGGTGATTCTTTCCACATACACGGCGTCCTGCAGCGGCGATTCCGAATCTATGGCACGGGTTGCCTTGAGTGCTTGGGCAAACGCAACGGCTTCGGCCTTGTCATTTGGCGTCACGGCATCACTGACGGGATGCAGCGTCTGGCTGGGGCTGGAGGACAGCGACCAGAGTCTCTTGTCTCCAAAAGTAAACTGGCTTAGCTCGCCGCCGGTCACGAGACCGGCGTCAATCCAGCGCTTCGCCAGCCCATCTGCTGCGACCAACGCGCGACCGCCCCCTTGCGTCTCGACCACCTGCCAATCGACGCCCTCAAACAAGGCGGCCCGCACCCTTGCCCCGTCTGGAAGGGAGAAGCCGATCGGCAACCATGCATCGAGAGCCATAACTAACTCCGGACGATGTTGGCGGCTGCCATCATGTCGTCGTCTCCGCCGGATGCGACGCGCATCGAATCCAGGTGGTACACGACACCACGCAGCTTCTCGATATCGTTGGCCTTCAGCGCTTCGACGCCAACAGCCACCAGCTGGGCGTGCTCACGGACGTCCGGGAACAAGTGACCATCTTCGGCCAACCACTTGAATCGCTGAACAACAAACCAATCCTGGCGCCACAGTATCTGGAAATTCCTCCCTCGGAGATCCTCAAGGTGCGATTCAAAATCGCTGCTGTTGTTGTCGATAGCGCGCTGGGCAGTCCGCGTCAGGTTGTCGAATGCCTGCTCTTCCGTAGGTCGCGCATGCTCCCTGACAGAACTGTCGAAGAACGCAACCAGCTTCTCCAATTCGAGCTGGCGAATGTCGCGCAGGTGCTCTTTTCGAGTTAGCGCAAGGAGGCGTTTGGCCTCCTGAACGTTGTCCATGGCCTGCTTGGCCGCTTCGGGATCCGCGTCGCCAGCCTTTAAGGCATCTGCCTGTTCGAGTTTGTCGCGCGCCTGGTCGAGGCGTGGATCGTCCACCTTGGATGCCATCTCCTCCAGCCGATCCAGTGTATGCGCAGACTGCTCCTGAACGAGTCGGGAGGCCTTCGAGTAGTCGATCTGGCCTTCTACACGGGAGTAGAAATTCCGACCGCTGTGGAAGGAGCCACTGATTGAGGGAACGGAAACCTCCATGACGATGTTTCCGGAGTCGCGAATTTCGTACTCGCAGACCAGTTCGGCACCGGCCGCAATGACACCATCGTCAAAGTCGGACCCCTTGATCTCAAACATGCCGACGAAGCGGTTGTCCGTGATTGGATCAGGAATGTCTCCTTCGAAGAGCTTGAACTTGAGTGAGCCGGCACTCCCGGCCTTCAAAGACTCGCCGGCCCGGAAGGTCTTCTTCCCCTTCTTGGGCAACTGGTCGCCTTCCTTGACGAGGTAGTCGAGAACAGTTCTGCCACCAATCTTCTCCCTTGCCTCCACGCCGATGGAGTGGGAGGCCGGAATAGCGTCGATACTGGCCGCCGTCCGGGCAATGACGAGCTTGTCCTGTGGGAGCGAGACTGGTGCTCCCTTGGAATCAAAAACGAACACCTTGAACGTGTTGTCGCCAGGCTTCGCGAGCATTAAATCCACGCTCGCACCGTCTCTGAGCGGCATACGGCCCGAGGACCAACCGGTATCCAGACTGTCAATCTGGAACTCGATACCGGAGGCAGCCTTCCCGCCAACCTTTACGACGATCTTTGCCTTTGCTTCCGGAGTCCGGGCGATGTAGTTGAAGGCAAGGTCGAGTGCACCGCCTGCACTCAGGGCACCGCGGGCGCTCTTGCGGCTCCGGCTCTGCGATGACCAGTCAATGGACTCTGAAAAGACTGCGGCGCCTTCGGCCACGGCCGTCATGGGATTCACCTCTGTCGAGGGTGCGATTCCAAGCTCGAAGGCGACCTTGTCCCGCAGCGGCTTGTAGTGCGTGGGCCCGCCCACGAAAACAACTCTTTCGACGTCGTGAGGGCTGAGCCCCGCCTTCTCAAGGGTCTCGCGCGCTGCCTGGATCGACTCGTCCAGCTTGGGAGCAATCAAGCTGTCGTAGTGCTTCCGGGAGATCGCGACATCTATGTACACCTCCTCCCCTGACTCGTCGCGAACGCCGAGCTCTGTCTCTGCGAGGTTTACGGTCGCCTCCTCTTTCTGAGAAAGCTCGATCTTGGCCTTCTCGGTAGCCCAGAGCGCAATGGTGCGCAGCGACTTGTACTTGGGGTTGACGCTCAGATCGTCGGGCAGATTGAACTTGTCGAGAAGCCAAGGCTTTACCACGCTGTCGAACAGCACGCGGTCGAAGTCCCGACCACCACACATGGCAATACCGCCGTGAGCCTGTAGCGTGACACGGCCAGCAATGCTCTCCGCAATCGCAATGTCGAGCGTACCGCCACCAAGGTCATAGACGACGAACACTCCGTCGTTCTTGCGCTGACGCATGACGCTCATGACGGCCGCAACCGGCTCCTGCATAAGCGCGACTCGTCCGATGCCGGCGGCATCGGCAGCTGCCATCGTGGAGTCCTTCTGCATCTGATTGAAAGCCGCGGGCACTGTGATCACCGTGCCCGTTTCATCGCCCCGAACCTCTTCGGGCAGATATCCAAAGAGAACTCGTAGGATTTCCGCCGAGCACTCTTCTGGTGTCATCGTGAGATCGACGGCCGGCAGCTTCACCGGCGTACTCGTGCCCATCAGCCGCTTGAATAGCGTCGCCGCGTTGTCGGGATTTCGCGCAGCATTGTTGTATGCGCGGGAGCCCACGTACTTGTTTCCCCGCTTATCGATGAAGATGGCGGAGGGAGTGACGTCGTACTGCTCTGGGCTCTTGTAGAGGCGGATGCTTTCGCCGTCATAGGAACAGATGGCACTGTTCGTCGTGCCAAGATCGATACCGACGTACTTCATGCTTGCACCTTTCGAAGCATTACCGTGCCTTCCTTGCGTAGCCCACTGGGTCCCATGATGATCGGCTCGACCATCTGGTCGACCAACAGCAGGTCGTCGGGGCCAAAGTCGCCAACATTGAGCGCGGAGGCGGCCATGCCCGCGTCATACGGTTGGCCCTCCACGTTGACGAGCTTGAGGCCGTTGCTTTCGAGGTTCTCTTCCACTTTCTTGAGGAAGTAACGGAGCTGGTTCTGATACCTGCCAGCCTCACCGGCATCGAGCTTGTTCACGACGCGCGCAAACAATCGCGAGAACCGCCAGCTCTCCACGGCAACGTCGATCAGAGACTGTTCAAGCGATTCATCACGGCTCGTCGGCTCCGTCATGCGCATCTCCCCTATTCCGTCGAAATTCGCGTTACCTCACGGCAGCATCCGAGGCCTTGGCACTTCCGCTGACTGCCGGCTGCCACAGTCCATCCCTCCAAGAGATCGGGCACCCCGGGTTGCGCTGGCAACTCTTCGTGGGGTACCGGAGGTTTTTGCATCGCAACAAATGTTAGGCCATGGTTTGCCAGTTTGGTTGTACTTTCAAGGGACTCCGTAGACCCGATGAGTTTAACCTGAACCGCCCCGTGTTTTCCGGAGACTTTTTGTTGAGAGTCATGCGGCCAAAGCCACTGACTCCTGATGCTGATAGTACGCCTGCTCGAACTCTGCTGGAGGA
>Ga0154020_10009445_pt1 | contig 11230 bp, 5 predicted proteins | sample Klosneuvirus_201_FD_109709 | JGI IMG/M metagenome (GOLD analysis project Ga0154020, IMG submission 109709) | Active sludge microbial communities from wastewater, Klosterneuburg, Austria - Klosneuvirus_20160825_MG | ecosystem: Engineered > WWTP > Aerobic digester > Activated sludge | place...
CGCGGCAGGCGTGTCGCCGTCGCGCGTGCAGGGCAAACCGTATCTGAACGTGAAAGTGGATCGGCGGGCGATGGCGCGCTACGGCTTGAGCGCGCGCGATGTGCTGGACGCGGTCGAAGTGGCCATTGGCGGCAAGAACGTGAGCGTGACTATCGAGGGCCGCGAGCGGTATCCGATTCAAGTGCGGCTCGAACGTGGTGAACGGGACGACATTGAGAAGATTGGCCGCATCCTCATCGCGACGAAATCTGGCATGAGCGGTAGCGCGGCGGAAAGCTCTGGCGGTGGTGCTGCGGCTGGCGGCGGAATGGGCGGCGGTGCTGGGGCGGTGAAGAGTTCAGCTGCGCCGAGCGCAGGTGCAGCCGCAGCCTACATTCCACTCGCAATGGTGGCGACGATTACGCGGGAAGTGGGCGCGAACGAAATCGCCAGCGAGAACGGACGGTTGCGCGCTTACGTGCAGGCCAATGTGCAGGACCGCGATCTTGGCGGGTTTGTGAACGAGGTGGAGTCAGCGCTCAAGAAAATGAACTGGGGCAGCATCACCTACAAGATGACCGGCGAATACGAAAACCAGCGGCGCTTCACTCAGACGATGCAGATCGTTTTCCCGGCGGTGATGCTGATCATCTTCGTGATGCTCTACATGGTTTATCACAGCGCGGCGGAGGCGGCGCATGTGCTGCTGGCCGTGCCGTTCGCGTTGAGTGGCGGGGTGTTCCTTCAGAAGCTGCTCGGCTACAACTTCAATGGTGCTGTGTGGGTCGGCTACATCGCGCTCTTCGGAACTGCTGTGCAGACGGGTGTAGTGATGGTGGTGTATCTCGAGGAGACGTTGAAGAAGCGCATGGAGGAACGCGGCGCGTTGTTCAATTCAGCAGATTTGATTCAAGCCGTGAAAGACGGCGCGCGGCTGCGCTTGCGTCCGAAGGTGATGACTGTCGCCACGATCGTCGCGAGCTTGCTGCCCATCATGTGGAGTCATCGCCAGGGCGCGGAGGTGATGAAGCCGCTCGCAACGCCAGTCATCGGCGGCATGCTGAGCAGCTTGATTCATATCCTGATTGTAACCCCGGTGATCTTCGCGTGGTTGCGGGAACGCGAGTTGAAAAAACAGGCCAAGACGGAATGATTGGCTACTGTGCCCGCTGTTTTTTCTTTTCAAGGGGCGGGGAGAGCCATATCAACACGGCCAGTCTGATATGAGCCAACCCGCACCCAAAGAATTACCGCCGCGTCTGAACTCCCTCGATGCGTATCGTGGTTTCGTCATGTTCCTGATGATGGGGGAGGTGTTTCATTTTTGCCGCGTGGCCCGCGCATTGCCCGAGAGCGGCTTTTGGCATTTCCTTTGCCACCACCAATCCCACGCCGCATGGACCGGTTGTTCCTTGCATGACCTGATCCAACCCTCCTTCTCGTTCATGGTCGGCGTGGCGCTGCCATTCTCCATCGCCAGCCGGGCCGCGCGCGGACAAAGCCAGCTGTTGATGAGTCTCCATGCTTTCTGGCGGGCGCTGGTGCTGATTCTGTTGGGCGTTTTCCTCCGGTCGCTCGGCGCGCAACAAACCAACTGGACGTTTGAGGACACGCTGAGCCAGATCGGACTTGGTTACGGCTTCCTGTTCCTGCTCGGGTTTCGCCCCGTGCGCGACCAATGGATCGCGCTCGCCCTGCTGCTGGTCGGTTACTGGGCTGCATTTGCGCTGTATCCGCTGCCGGCGGCTGGCTTCGACTACGCAAAGGTGGGAGTTTCGGAGAATTGGCTGGGTGAATTCGGGCTGACGGGCTTTGCCACCCACTGGCAGAAAAATAGTAATCTCGCGTGGGCCTTCGACACGTGGTGGATGAATCTCTTCCCGCGGAAAAGCCCGTTTCTCGACAATGGCGGCGGCTACTCCACGCTCAGTTTTATCCCGACGCTGGGCACAATGATACTGGGTCTCATCGCGGGCAGCGTGATGCGTAGCGCCCCCGCGCCCTGGGCCAAGGTGAAATGGCTGGTCATCGCTGGGTTCATTGGGGTGGCGTCTGGCTGGCTGTGTGGCGCGCTTGGCATTTGTCCCGTGGTCAAGCGCATTTGGACTCCGAGTTGGACGTTGTTCAGCGGTGGTTGGTGTTTCCTGCTGCTGGCAGGCTTCTATGCGGTGGTGGATATCATTGGCCTTCGGCGGTGGGCCTTTCCGCTGACCGTCATCGGTATGAACTCGATCGCCGCGTATTGCATCGCGCATTTGTTCGATGGCTTCATCCTGGCCAATCTAAAGACCAATCTTGGTCAGGACTTATTCAAGCTGCTGGGCGACGTTTATGAACCGTTTTTCCTTGGCGCGGCGATCATGTTAGTCTTCTGGTTGATTCTTTATTGGATGTACCGGCGAAAACTATTTCTGCGGATCTAGCTTCGTGAACCAGAGCGCTTCGTAAAATCCGCAAACGGACGGATTGCGCGGGGCGCCCCGCATGGTGCGCCTGATCCGGCGGACGTCGCCTACGGGGCGATACGGACAACCTTGCTGATTCGCGCCTTGCCCCCAATTGCATCCCTCGCAACAATCATGCTGCCCTTGCGGGCGCGGCGATGATTCTAAACCTCCAGCAAAGCCGGTCACAAATGACTACGGATAAAACCGGAGTCACCGGCAATCGTTTCGTTTTGACAAAACTGCCTTGGCTGATCGGGGCCGGAGGAATGCTGGTCTATTGCCTCACGCTCAATCACTGGATCTCCTTTGCCAGTCTGGGCACCGTTGCGTGGAGCTCCGGATGGATCTGGCGGCCGGAACTCGAACAACCACTGTCCCGGGCGGTTTCTTTCCCCTTTCGCGTTTTGCCCGCGGCCTGGATTCCGCTCGCGCTGAATCTATTTACGGCCGGGGGTGCCGGTTTGGTGCTGGTGCTCCTTGCCCGATCGGTTGCGCTCCTGCGGCAGGATATTTTGCCGAAAAGCGCGTTCAAACAGAACGCATGGGATTCGATTCTTTCCACCCCGACGGCCTGGATTCCGCCGGTGCTGGCTGCGCTGGGGTGCGGGTTGCAGTTGGGCTTCTGGGAAAACGCCACCTCCGCGACGGGCGCGATGATTAGTTTGCTGTGTTTCGCATATGCCATTCGCTGCCTGCTTGAATTTCGCCTCACCCAGGAACAGTTTTGGCTTTCACGTTGCGCCTGGGTCTATGCCGCCGGAATGGCCAACGACTGGGTTATGGTCGGGTACTTCCCTGTGGTTCTGGCAGCGATTATCTGGGTGAAAGGCATCACTCCGTTCCTCGATCCGCGCTTCCTGTTGCGCATGACCGGGTGGGGATTGGTCGGCCTTAGCGTGTATCTATGGTTGCCAACCCTGTTGAGTCGCTCCGGCGACGAACCGTTGAATTTCTGGCTGGCCTTGAAAACCCATTTGCAGTCGCAGAGGCACGCGCTGCGACTGATGCAAAGTCCGGTGTTTCGGCTGCTGATCATAACCGGATTGCTTCCGTTCCTGATTCTTGCCGTCCGGTGGACGTCCCATACAGTGCAATTTGCCGATGACACCCGGCTGGGGATATTCCTCGCCAAAGCCACGGGCCATTTCATTCATGGACTGTTTCTCCTCACCTCACTCTGGATCGTGTTCGAACCGGCGATCATTCCACGCCAACTGGAGCTGAGGTCGTCGCTGCTGATTTACAATTTTACCTGGGCGATGGTAACCGGTTACTGCGCGGGTTATCTGCTGCTGTTTGGGCGACCGCGCGGATCGCGGCGACCGGCGAAATGGCCGGCATTTGCGGCGCTGTGCCTGGTGGGTTTGCTGCCCACAACATTGATTTGGAAGAATCTGGGGGCCATTCAATTGACCAATGGCCGCGCGTTCCGCGAGTTCGCCCGTCAGCTCTATGACGATCTGCCTGTCGGCAAGGTGGCGGTGCTAAGCGATGAGCCTCGCCCGTTGCTCCTGCTGCGGGCCGAACTGGGCGCTCATGGCGGCGAAAAAAATCCAATGCTGATCGACACGCACTCGCTACCTTGGCCGGGATACCATCGTCGTCTGGCCCGCGATTACGCGTCTCGGTGGCCGGAACCGCCGCCGACCAACCATGTGGATTCCTATGACCCGGCCCAGATGCTGGCCTTCATCCGGCAAGTTGCGACCAATGAACCGGTGGTCTATCTCCATCCGAGTTCCGGCTTCTTTTTTGAAGATTTCGCCGCTGAACCGCACGGTTGGATTCAGCGACTGGCGCCGCGGCAGCATGAGCCGCCGGCCATTCGCGTGACAACGGCGGAGGCGGAAAACGACAACGAGCAAGTCTGGCAGCAACGATGGACCGGGCAACTGGCTTCCCGGGTGGCGCAATTCGAGGCCAGCCGAAAACGTGTGGCACGGTGGTCGCGTCCGCCGCTGAAATCTTTGAGATTGTCGAGTCGTGAGAACGACACGGCAACGATGCTGGCGGGCGTTTACGCCAAAGCGCTGAACCATTGGGGGGTGCAAGCAGCGCGGCGCGGGCGGGCAGCAGCGGCCACTGAATGGTTTCAGCGCGCCATCGCTTTCGATCCCGACAATCTGGCCGCCCGCATCAACTTGGAATTTGCCACGCGGCGACAGAAAGGCGAACCCAGCCGGCTCACTTTGGCGTGGACGCGGGATGCATTTGCGAATGTGCTCGGTAAGTACGAAAGCTGGGTGGAGGTCATCAGCCGATGCGGTCCCGTAGACGAACCGACTTTCCTGCTCCAATCCGGCCGGATGTATCTCGACGCCGGCCAGCTGCATCAGGCGCTGGCTGCCTTCGCGCGGTGCGCGGAATTAGCCCCGGACTGGGTTGCGCCTAAATTAGGGCAGGCGCAAAGCCAGAACCGTTTGGGCAACTTTGCCGCCGCCCTCGCGTTGACTGAAGGTCTGCCCGCCGCCCCGCTTGACGGCCCCGCATTGGCGCAACTGCTCCTCATCCGCACCGTCGCCCTGCGCCGAACGGGACAGACGAACGAAGCCGTTGCCTATCTCGATCAGTTTGCGTCAACCCATCAGCAGGCAAACGAAGTTCTCGTCACTGCCGCAGATCTCTGCGCCACTGCCGGTCTGTTTCCGGCCGAGTTGAAATGGCGGGGTTTGCTGCTACAACGCGATCCGAACCGGGTTGACTGGCTCGTGAAGCAAGGATTGGCGGAATTGCGGCAGGGCGAACTCAAGGTTGCCATGCTAACGCTGACGCGCGCCCTGACCCTGTTGCCGACGGATGAGAATGCCCGTTTGTTTCGCGCCATCGCCGCGCTGCAATCAGGCCGCTTTGATGATGCCCGCCGCGACTACCAAGAACTGCTCAAGAAACCTGATTTTTCGCAAAGCGCGCTTTTTGGTCTCGGAGGTATCGCCTGGCGCGAACGCGACACCAACGCCTTGATTCAGTATTATCAGACCTTTCTCTCGAACAGCACGGCGTTGACGCCGCGAGCTGCCGTCGCTAGTCAGCGACTCAAAGCTTGGCAGGATGAATAGACCCGCAACCAAATTCTTTGACGTCGCGTATCTGTTGAAATCTTGGGAGGGGTTCCCGCCTTTTGTGCTGCGGGGCATCGGTGGGAAAGTTGCATGAACTTACCTAGCTGCGAACTGACCCGACAAGCCATCCGTATAAGAACGGAAAGTGTTTTCGGGTCTATCCGTGGTTGCAGATTCTTGGATTAGGTAGATTGTATTCATGAAATATGAAAACCCGTTTTGCAATTTGGCTGGGCATCGGAATGACGTTATTGGCCGCGCCGGGAATCCTCCGCGCCGGCTTGGTCAACGGTAGCTTTGAGTCGTGGGATATCCTTGGCTGGACGGTTCAAAATGACGTCGGTGTGCGGGCCACCGAACCGTTCTCGCGCCCCGCCGGAGTTGCTCGAACCGTGAGTTCTTGGGGCGAAGCTTGGGGATTCGATCCCGCGCTCACCGCCGCAGATGGGTATCGCTTCCTGTCTTTGAACACGCGGGTCAACGCGAATTTTATCGGCAACGAAACCTACAATCTGATTGTGAGCCAGAGCTTCAGCTTGAATCTGGCTGACACAGTTTCTGGCCGGTCCTTCTTCTTCAACGGCGACAGCGAACCACTTGATTCGGCGTGGGTTCGCATCCTTGATAACGACCAAAACTTGGTGGCAACGCTGTGGTCGGAAACATCTGGAAGCCCGGAAACAACTTTGACCCCAGCGTCGTCAGCACCGGGTTGGACTCCTTGGCAATGGACCGCCTTGGCTGCCGGCAATTACACACTACAGTTGGGCATGACCACCAGCGGGGCCGATAATTCCGCCAGCTTCGGATGCTTTGACGGAATCTTGGTCACAGCCCAGCCAATCCCGGAGCCATCCACCTTGGTATTGGGTTTGGTGGGCGGATTGATGCTGGTTGGCCTGCGCAACCGCAACCGTTGATTTGCACGGACAGGTCTTCCTTGGATGCAGTGCAATCTAGGAAGCAAGCGTGTCGCAGTTCTTGCGGCCAAAACCCCAGCCGGCAATTTTAGGGAGCAACTTCCCGGAATTGCTCGCGCAATGGTGGCGGGCGGATTCGGATTGGACCAACCCGGTTAGCGTCGAGGTTGTGACCTTGCCAAACTTTCGGGGCGGTTGAACCCGAAATTCTGCGCTTGACAGTTGATTTCGGAAGTGGAAACTGGCGCATATCAATTAGCGAACCTTCGTAGCAGTCATGAAAGCAATATGAATACTCCATCCAACTCCGTTGCGTCGATCGCTGATCAAACTCATACGGCCAACTTGGCTTCGCTGCTGGCACTGGCTGCAGGGGCCGTGACCCTGCCACAAACGGGTCAGGCCGACATCATTTATACGGATTTGAACTCCAGTCCGGTTGTCGTGGGTTATGGTGGAGCGGGATCGAATGAGTTTCTCTTTGATGTGCCCGGCACGGCCAATATCGGTTTTGTGCGAGAATCTCGGGTCACTTACACTCAACCCGGATCTAACACGATCAATTACCGCTCGGTTAAAGCCGGAGATCTGGGTGGTGGTGCACTCGGTGGCATTCGGGGTAACGCGCCTGGTTTCGCCTCGCCCCAGTTGTTTGGAGCGACTTGGAATCAAGGCGACGGGAGTTTCGGTAATGTTGCGGTCGGCACCGCTAACGATGGAGGACTGCAAACCCCGCTCAACGGCTATGCTAATCGGTACTTGGCGTGGGTTTTTAGCGATAGCACGCAAGGTAATGCGCTGCGTTATGGCTGGGTGGAGATTAGTTTGAGCATGGCGGGCTACAATGCCGGGGGGCCGAATGTGACCATCCTTGGTTACGCGTACGATAACACGGGCCTCAAACCCACGATGGGGCAGTCGGCGGTGCCTGAACCCAGTTCTGCCGCCTTCATGGTTCTGGGAGCACTAATGCTGGGGGCGCGGGGCTTGCGCAAGTGGCGTCAGAATCACCAACCCACCGGCCAGTCTTGATTGCTCCGCCGGCGATAATTATTCCAATGAATTTCTCTGCGGATTGGCTTTCATAGCGGCCAATCCGCATTTTGCTTCCTGCTTTCATGCCTAAACCGCGCGTGTTGCTCATCGGCTGGGACGCGGCGGATTGGAAGGTCATCCAACCCCTGCTCGATGCCGGGCAGATGCCGAATCTCTCTCGCCTCATCGCTGACGGCCTGCGCGGCAACCTCGCCACGCTGTATCCTGTGCTCAGCCCGATGCTCTGGACCTCCATCGCCACCGGTAAACGGGCCTACAAACATGGGATTCACGGTTTTACCGAGCCGCTGCCGGATGGAGCCGGGGTTCGCCCCATCAGCCTGCTTTCACGTAACACCAAAGCCATCTGGAACATTCTTAACCAAACCGGTCACCGCTCCATCGTTGTTGGTTGGTGGCCGTCGCATCCCGCCGAACCGATCAACGGCGTGATGGTGTCAAACCATTTCTCCCAACCGGGCGGCCAGCCCGGGGGGAATCCGCCGTTGCCCGTGGGCACCGTTCATCCCGCGTCACTTGCCGCGTCACTTGGCGAATTACGCGTCAATCCCATGGAGTTGACTGGTGAATTCATCCGCCTGTTTGTTCCAGAATATGAGCGGGTAGATCAGGCCAATGACAAGCGCCTGCATACCCTCGGCAAGATTATCGCGGAAACCATGTCGGTTCATGCGGTCGCCACGGAGCTTTTGGAAACGCAGCCGTGGGATTTCGCGGCCATTTACTACACCGGCCTTGATCACTTTGGTCACGCGTTCATGCGGTATCATCCGCCGCGATTGCCCCAAGTCACAGAACCGGACTTCGCCATTTACCAGTCGGTCATCGCCAATGCCTATCGGTACCACGACGCGATGCTCGGCACGCTGTTGGGATTGGCCGATGCCGACACAACCGTCATCCTGATGAGCGATCATGGGTTTCATCCTGATGAGCAGCGGCCCGATTACATACCGGCGGAGGCCGCCGGCCCGGCGGTGGAACACCGCCACTTCGGCATTCTTTGTCTGAAAGGTCCGGGCCTGCGGTCGAATGAATCCATTCTTGGGGCGAGTCTGCTCGATATTTGCCCGACGATTCTAACCCTGTTCGGTCTACCCCCCGGCAAAGACATGGATGGCAAGGTCCTGTTGACCGCGTTCAAGGAATCACCACTCGTCGAGCCAATTGAAACTTGGGACACCGTTCCGGGCGAAGCGGGAACTCATTCACCGGAAACGCGACTTGATCCCGTAGCCTCGGCGGCGGCTTTCAAACAACTGGTGGAACTGGGTTACGTTGCGCCGCCGGGGCGGAATGTGCAGCAGACGGTGGCGGAATGTGTCCGCGAACTAAAATACAACCTCGCCCGCTCTTACCGCGACGGCAATTGCTGTGGCGAGGCGGCGGCGTTGGCGGAGGAAATCTGGACGCGCTGGCCCACGGAACATCGGTTCGGCCTGCTTTTGATTGACTGTCTCGCAGCGCTCCGCCAGGTGGTCCGTCGGCGCACGGCCATCGAAGAACTGGCCCGCCGCCTTGCAAAGTATCAAGGCGAGGCGCAGGCGGAACTGGCCCGGCGCGAAGCCGCCCAAGCCAACGCCGAGCCGCCGGCGGCGGATGCCGACCCCGCCGACGAAAACAACCGCGCGCGCTTTGAAGAGCGTCAGTTGCAGGAACTGACCCATGGCCGGCCATTGTTAATGGAATGGTTGATGGTCAGCCAGGCGCTGCTGGAAAAACGTCCCGCCGAAGCCCGCCGCCGGCTCGAAACATTAGCTACGACCACTATTCCCGGCAACAGCCTGCAGCAACGCATGGCCGGCGCGCTGGCGGAACTCGGCGATCTGGACGCCGCCCGGAAGCTGCTGGAGAAACTACTAGAAGGCGATCGGGAAAGTCCCAGCGTCCATGGCCAGTTGGCCGATCTCCATTTCAAGGCCGGTCGGTTTGATCTGGCCATTGCCTCGGCGACCGAATCGCTCAGCCTGCTTTATTTTCAACCAGGTTTGCACGCACGGCTGGGGCAGGCCTTGATGGAAACAAATCGGTTCCCTGAAGCGGAGCAGGAACTGCGGGTGGCCATCGCCCAAAGCCCGCGCAACCTGACTGCGCACGAAGCGCTCGGCAAACTTTACCGCCATCATTTAAACCGGCCTGAATCAGCATTCGCGCACGAAGGCCGGGCGCTTTCGCTGCGCAATGAACTGGCCGAACGCCAACGGTCAAACACCGCCGCTGTTCCTAACTTGGCTAAAATTGAAGCCCCGCTCACCGCCTGCGACTTGGAGGCTCCGCCGGCGGAATCCGAAGCCTTGCCCGCATCGTTTGGCCCGGAGGTGAATTCCCACCATATCATCACTGTGGTCGCTGGTCTGCCGCGCAGTGGTACTTCCTTGATGATGCAACTCTTGGTAGCCGGCGGACGCGTAGCTTTGACCGATGCCAAGCGCGGCGCCGACGAGGACAATCCGCTGGGCTATCTGGAATTCGAAAAGGTTCTGAATCTGGCCAGCGACGCCTCCTGGCTTCCCGAGGCACGCGGCAAGGTGGTCAAAATCGTCGCGCAACTCCTGCCCTTTCTACCGCGCACCGAGCATTATCGCGTGATTTTGATGGAGCGGAGTTTGAATGAAGTCATCGCCTCCCAGCGCGCCATGCTCGCCCGCCAGGGTAACCGGGGCGCCGAGTTGGATGAACGGAGATTAGCGGAGACGTACCGGGCGCAACTCCAGCGAGTGCAAAAGCTCATCGCCGAGCGACTGGAGATGCGCACGCTGGCGGTGAACTACGGGGAATTGCTGACCGACCCCGCCACCGGCGCCGAGCGGCTGGCACGTTTTATTGGCGAGCCATTCGATCGCGAGGCCGCCGTGGCCGCCGTGCATCCGGAACTCCGCCGACAAAGGCCATAGACCGTTCACAGACCGTCGCGAGTCGGGCGGTTTTTTCGTGGCGGAGTGATTTGTTTTGCTGGTCGGCGACGCGTTCACCCCTTGCCAGCGCCGGCCTCTTCGCCGAATATCCACCCACGCTGCAATCAAACGCGCTACAACGATGAGTAACAATTCAAACCCCGCGCCCGCCCGCCGTCGTGCCAACCGTCCCGGCGTGGCGTTTTCCGAGGCCAGCGCGTGGCGTGACGTGGGCGCAGGCTGGCAGCCGTTGTTCGGCAGTTTTCGCGGTGTGGGTTACAGCATCGAGTGGCATGACTTCCTAGCCAAACGTGAATTCGACTGGGCGGCGAGTTTTCATCCCGGCTGCGTCGAATTGTGTCTGAATCTCGGGGGTCACGGTTTCGTGGAAGGCCGCGGCGGGCGAACGGAATTCACACCAAATACGGTCGGGTTCTATCATCGCACGGACGAACCGCTGACGGCGAAGCGCACCGCGGGCGAGCAGCACCAGTTTCTAACGGTGGAATTTTCCTGTCCCTTCCTCGCCAGGCATCTCAGCGAAACGAAGGCAATGTTGCATTCGGTGGTGCGCGCCGCCGTGGACGGCTGTCCTTGTGAACATGTCACCGGTACCACTGTGCGATTGACGACCCAACAATTGCAAACCATCGCCACGCTGCGTCAGCCGCCGGTGTATGCGGCCGCCCAACCGGTGTGGTATCAGTGCAAGGCATTGGAATTAGCGGTCACGTTTCTCGTGCAAGCGCCGCCGGAGGAGGAACTGTTCTGCACTCGCCAGCAGCGACTCGCGCAGGAGCGTGTCGAGCAGGTGATCTTCCTGTTGAAACAAAATCTCGCCACGCCGCCATCGCTGGAGGAACTGGGCAAGCAGA
>Ga0154020_10009447_pt1 | contig 11229 bp, 8 predicted proteins | sample Klosneuvirus_201_FD_109709 | JGI IMG/M metagenome (GOLD analysis project Ga0154020, IMG submission 109709) | Active sludge microbial communities from wastewater, Klosterneuburg, Austria - Klosneuvirus_20160825_MG | ecosystem: Engineered > WWTP > Aerobic digester > Activated sludge | place...
GATTTTAATTTTAAAATATCGCTGAAAGTAACCAGCCCGATCAGTTTGCCGGCTTTGTTCACCACCGGTAATTTTTCGATCTTATTTTTTTTGAAAATGAGTTCTGCTTTTTTAAGGTCGGTACCTTCAGGCGCGGTGATCAGGTTGTCTTTGGTCATTACCGTGCTCACTTTCCCTTTGAAATTGGTTTCAAAACGCAGATCCCGGTTCGTAAGTATGCCCAGTAATTTATGGTTGGCATCCACAATGGGAATGCCGCCGATCTTATTTTCCCGCATGATGCGGATCGCTTCGCCAATCGTTGCATCCGGGCGCAGGGTAACAGGATCCAGTATTAATCCGTTCTCACTGCGTTTTACTTTACGCACCTGGTCGGCCTGCTGGTCAATGCTCATATTCTTATGTAAGATGCCAAGGCCGCCTTCCCTTGCCAAAGCTATGGCCAGCGAGGCTTCCGTTACGGTATCCATGGCTGCGCTCAGCAAAGGAACATGCAGGGTAATGGTTTTTGTAAGTGGTGTACTGATATTTACCTCGCGGGGTAATATCTGTGAATAGGCGGGCATTAGTAAAACGTCATCGAACGTTAAGCCTTCGCCGAAAAATTTTTTGGATTTGTTTTTAGCTGCGGGGTTATTTATTGTTGCCATAGGCAAAGGTAGGGCAGGGAATTAAAAATTAAAAATTAAAAATTAAAGCCGGTTCAGGCCAGTTCAACTACTTCTGCGGCGACCCTGCCTGTACGGTAGGCAGTTGCCACGTTACCAGGTACACAAGCGTATATTAAGTAGCAAGAAAAATCCATTTTTATGAAGCAGTTTTATTCAAATATTCAATAATCAGCGATCAATATTAAACCTGCCTGCTGGCAGGCAGGTGCTCAACAAAAGCAGCAGTCCGTCTTTACCAAAAGATTGCAGACTCTTTGAGCTGTCCCATTGAACATTGAACAATGAAAATTGATTATTTTCTTTTATTTTAAACAGCAAATACAATTTTCAAAACCCAATCCTAAAATTTCAAACCAGTTTGTAAACTTTTCCCGGAAGTGATAATATCACACCCTGCATCTCCAGCATCAGCAATGCTGTTGCTACTTCACTGCTGCTTAAGCCGCTTTTAAAATACAGCTCATCGATCTGGATACTATCATGTTGCTGCAGGATATCAACAATAATTTTCTCATCCGGTGAAAGTTCAATAAATAATTCACGTTGTTTTTTTGCTGTTGGTTTGGGCATGGAGGTCCAGTTCATCATTTCCAGAAAATCCTGTGCTGAATTAATCAGTGCAGCTTTATTGTTTTTAATCAGGTAATTACATCCTTCGCTTTTGGTATCAGTGGCGCGGCCGGGTATGGCAAACACGTCTTTGTTATAACTGTTGCCCAGTTCAGCAGTAATAAGGGATCCTCCTTTTTTACCGCTTTCCAGTACGATCACCGCATCACAAATGCCGGCAACGATCCGGTTGCGTTTTGGAAAATTCTGTTTATCCGGGTTGGTATTGCTGATGAATTCTGTGAGTAAACCGCCCTGTACCGTGATGTGTTTTGCCAGGGTTTTGTTTTGCTGCGGGTAGATCCGGTCGAGCCCGTGTGCCAGCACGGCAACTGTTTGTAAATTATTTTTTAAGGCTGCTTTATGTGCAATGGTATCAATGCCAAATGCCAGGCCGCTAACCACTAAAATATTTTCTGCCTTCAGGTCATCGATCATTTTTTCACAAACCATTTTGCCATAATCAGAATGATTCCTGGTGCCCACAATGGAAATGATCCTGGAGCTGTTCAGGTCGGCATTGCCGCGGTAATAGAGCAGGGCCGGACTGTCGTAACAGTTCAGCAATCGCCTGGGATATTTTTCATCCGTTAAAAAAAGCGGTTCTATCTTATATTTTTCTATGAATTTTATTTCGGCTTCGGCAATGCTGAAATCGGTAAAGGCTTTGATGGACCTCGCCCTTACAGTACCAATACCTTCCATGTGGTCCAGGTCTTTTTTCTTAGCTTTAAAAACAGATTGGGCATCGCCATATTTGTTTATTAGTGTTTTGGCGTGTACATCACCAATATGGGGTACAAGAGTTAGGGCAATTTGGTACGGTAGATCATTGTTCATTACTACAATAATATTACCTGTAAATATATTACAATGTGACTTATTCCCAAAAAATACCTGATTCAGGATTTTATAAATAATTATGTTCTATTGCCTGCCTGATAAGTAAGGCTGTATTCTTTACATTTAATTTTGTATAAAGGTTTTTTCGGTGTGTATCTACTGTATCGATACTGATGAATAATTGTTTACTTATTTCCACATTCGTAAGCCCTTCTGCAATTAATTTTAAAATTTCTTTTTCTCTTTTACTTAATACTGGTAACCCCGTTTTTTTTTCTGTTGCCGCTTTATAAATTCTTCCTGCTTCAAAACTGAAGAAGGTTTTGCCATTTTCTACTGTTAAAATGGCTTCAATAATTTCTGCTTTATCTGCATTTTTTAGCAGGTAGCCACTGGCACCGTTTTCAATAATCTGTGTTATATAACTTCCCTGGTTTAAAGTGCTTAATGCAATTACCGAAACCCCTGAATAATTGTTTTTTATCAGTTTGCATAAATCCATACCATTCATGTCGGGCAGGTTGATATCCATTAAAATAACATCGGCTGTATTTGTTTTAAAAAAATCGAGGCATGCCATTGCGGTTGTGGCATAACCTGCCACTTTTATATCTTTTTCTTTTTGAAGAAATGAAATGATGCCTTCAATAACCAACTGGTGGTCATCTACAATAAATACGTTAATCATTTTTATACGTAGAGTTCAATATTTACAGATGTACCTTCTTCTGCCTGCGAGGCTATATCTATTTTGCCTTTTAAATAATCAACCCTTTGTTGTATGTTTTTCAGGCCTATTCCTTTTGCCGACCTTATGAGTTCTGTATTAAATCCTTTGCCATCATCTTCAACAGTAAGCAAAACTTTATCGTTTGTTTTCGTAAGTTGTACTAAAATCTGATCAGCATTGGCATGTTTGATTGCGTTGTTGATCAGCTCCTGAACGATTCGGTAAATATACAGGTCTGCCGTGCTACTAAGTAACCTTTCGGTTCCCAACTGCTCAAAAATTATTTTTGTTTTACTGGAAAGTTGCATGGAGTTGCAGAAATCGAGTACTGCATTTTTTAGTCCAAACTTTACTAAAGCTTCGGGCATCAGGTTATGGGCTACTTTGCGAAGTTCTGCAATAGTATTATCTAACTGCAAAATGGATTTTTCGAAAGAAGTAACACTTTCGGAATCCATGATCAGGTTTTCTTTCATATTTACGAAGGAGAGTTTTACGCCGCTTAACATGCCGCCCAGTCCATCGTGCAAATCTTTTGCAAGACGGCTTCGTTCTTCTTCCTGGCCTTTAAGCATGGCATCTATGGCTAATAATTGTTTGTCTTTTTCTAATTGAATTATTTGAGTTTTATGCAGTTTTTGTTTGGTTTTAAAATTCCGGTAACCCAATATTCCTATCAGCAATAAAGATGCAGCACTGCCGATAAGAATCCTGTTGAGGATTGATTTTTGTTTATTAATTGCAGTAAGCTGTTGTAATTCCTTTTCAGATTCTAATTTGGCAATGGCATTTTTATTTTTTTGGGAAAAAAGCGAATCGTTGTATTTAAATTTAGCCTGTAAGCTGTTATAAGCATTTTTGTATTCACCTTTGTATGCCTGAAGGTCGGCCAGGTTTCCGGTAAAATATAAACTGGTATATGCATTTTTACTTTTGGCAGAATACAATAAACACCTGTTAAAATATTGTTCAGCTTCTGATAACAGCTTTTCCTTTGAGCCCGGTATTCCATTTCCACTAAGCTTTGCGATGAGTGAGTCATTTTTAGCTATGGTAAAATATACTTCTCCAATATTGCCGATATTATTTGCAGAAAAAACACTTTCCGGAGCAATGGTATCAAAAATTACCTGGGCCTTCAGCATCATCTCACCGGTTTTGATCATATTTTTTTCAGCATAAATGATGGCCCATAACGATAATACCCAGGCCATGCTAAAATGAATATTATTTTTCTGCAACAGGTCGTAGGATTGTGCATAATATTTTTCGGCTGAATCAATATTGTTTTTCAAACTGTAATAATCGGCAATACTTACAAGGCCAAGTGCTTTTTCTCTGGGGTTGGGGCTTACTTTATCCAGATCAATTGATTTACGTGCATATTCAAGCGCAGATTCTGCTTTATTCTGAAGAAAATTAATCTTAGATAAACAACGGTAATTATATTTTATGATGCTGTAAGCCTTCAGTTCTTCGGCCACATCCAGTGATTGAATAAAGTATTTTGTGGCATTTACATAATCGCCTTTGTTTTGATAAATGGTACCAAACTGCGAAAGGTTATTTGTTATTTCTTTTTTATCCTGAAGCTTTTTATTTATGGCGTATGATTCTACATTCAGTGCTAAAGCCTCATCTGGCAATGATTTTGCAATTTTAATATTTGATAATGTACTTAATGCACCGGCACGCAACGCTTCAGATTCTGCCGATGTTGCCATTGCCATTAACCGGTTTGCAAAAATTAAAGCCGAATCAGGGTATAATTTTAATAAATCTTCCGTCTTATTCCGCAGCTTTTCAAAATCAGCAATCAGCAATTTCGAATTTTGAGCAAAACCAGTATTCGTTTTTGAAAAAAGCACAAACAGCAGTAAAACACGAACAAGGTTTTGAATTTTCATAATGAAATTATATAAAGTAGCATTTGTAAAGTATCCACTTATTTTTCAAACTTCCAAGCTTTTCTATAAAAATCACCCCTTTACGTGATGCTGCTCCATGTGTTAGTTATCCATATTTGTATAACACAGTTTAAACATACCAGAATTATATTTTATGACAGCCTTTTTTCGCTTTGTTAAGAATCGCATAGTTTCTACTGTTAAGAATACAAAGGCTGAATTTGTAAAGTGATATTGAAATAAATCTGAGAAAATCAGCCAGTTAAAAAATAAACCGGTCATGAAAAAAATTATTCTTGCAATAGCTTGTATGTTTACAGCTATTCAAATTTCGGCGCAATCTTTTGCAATCAATACTGATGGCAGTACCGCCAATGCAAGTGCTTTACTCGATGTAAAAAGTACAAACAAAGGGATATTGGTTCCCCGGATGTCCAAGTTGCAGAAAAATGCCATAGCCTCTCCGGCAACCGGCTTATTGATTTTTCAAAATGCACCAGACAGTGTTGGGTTTCATTACTACGATGGCACAAAATGGTTGTGGTTGCCGGCTTCAAACAGTTTGGATACCATTGCCTGGAAAACTGCAGGAAATACCGGAACAAATATTGTTAATCATTTTTTTGGTACCCTTGATAATGTACCCCTGAGTTTCAGGCAAAATAATAAATGGCTGGGCAGAATAGATGCCACAGGCCGCAATGTTTTTTTAGGTGCAGGTGCAGGCCAGCTGATTACCAATGTGGGTAATGTGGCTATAGGAGATTCGGCCCTGGCAAGTGGCACACTTTTATTTGGTAATGTAGCTATTGGCAACAAGGCATTAAAGACAAACAACAATTTTTCTGCAGCATCAGTTGCCGTCGGTTCGGAAGCATTAATGAATGCCACCAATGTGTATAATACGGCTGTGGGCTACCAGAGCAGTATGAAAATAACCAGCGGCCAAAATAATACCGCTATTGGCGCAAACACGTTAAAGGCAATGACAACCGAATACGGCAGTGTGGCAATTGGTGCCAGTGCATTGGAAAGAGATGTTCATACGGCACCTTATAGTCCTAATACTGCTGTGGGTACAGCAGCCTTGTACAACAACGATATGGGATATAATAATACGGCCGTTGGTTACCGGGCACAAATCAATGCAACATCTGGTAATTCAAATGTAACATTGGGTAGCAGCAGCGGACAAAATATTACCACACAAAATAATAATACAGCAGTAGGTTACACTGCCTTAAATGCCGGTGCTAACAATGCCGCATTTGGTTTTATGTCATTGACTGCAAATACGGGTAACAACAATACAGCAATGGGGTATAACAGCTCTTTTGCAAATACATCCGGACAAAAAAATATAGCCATTGGTGCAGAGAGTTTATTTTTTAACACTACCGGAAATAATAATGTTGCTATTGGTGACAGGGCACTTTACCTGGGTACAAAAAAGAATAATATTATTGCCATTGGCGATAGCGCTTTGTATAATAATGGCATAGGCATTACAACGGCAACTGAAGGGGTAAGAAATACGGCTGTTGGCAGCAAAGCTTTATATGAAAATACAACAGGATCAGGTAATACTGCCGTTGGTTTTGAAACACTAAAATCTACAACCACCGGATTTGAAAATACAGCATTTGGGGAAGGGACACTTACAAAAAATACCACCGGAAACTATAATGTAGGCATTGGTAATGATGCCTTATATAATAATATTAATGGATCAGGCAATGTTGCAATTGGCGTTAGTTCTTTGTATAATAGTGTAAACGGTCAAAGAAATATTGCAGTGGGGAGAGCTGCATCTGCTTTTAATTTGAATGGCTCGAATAATATAGCCATTGGTGATAGTGTGGCATATAACGGTAAAGCCTCCAGTGCTGTTATTATTGGCGACCATGCCGGATATAATATAAATAATTTTAACGAAGGCTACCGGAGTGTAATAATTGGTGATTATGCAGGAGATAGTAGTGTTGCTAATTGGACTACAATAGTTGGAAATTTGGCAGGAAGAAAAAATCAGGTATGGGGTAATACTTTTTTTGGTTCCTCGGCTGGCGAAAATAATACAACTGGATATAATTGTTTTATAGGTGATAATAGTGGAACTAAAAATAAAAATGGAACTAACAACACGTTCATTGGTAATTTATCTGGGTTTAACAACTTTGCTAGTGATAATACTGCTGTGGGGAGATCGGCATTATATTTTAATCAAACGGCAGGTAATAACACAGCTATAGGAAGCTTTGCATTATATCTTAATAATAGTTTTTACAACACCGCTGTAGGATCTACTGCATTAAGAAATCTACAAAATACTTCAAGCCAATGGAATGTTGCTGTTGGAGAAAGCGCTGCATTAGAATTAGTATCAGGTGCAAATAATGTAGCAGTAGGTTCCTGGGCTTTTAAAGACCATACAACAGGCAGTAGAAATACAGCGATTGGAAATTTTGCATTGGGCGAAAGTACAAACGGTGATGAAAATACGGCCCTGGGCGAAAACAGCCTGGCAAATACCAATAACAACCTTAATACCGGTATAGGTAAAAATGCAGGACTTACAAATTATAGTGGTACCAATAATACATTTTTAGGGGCATTTGCAAATTCTTTTCAAGATAATTTAACCAATGCAACTGCTATTGGGTATAGGGCAATGGTACAAGCCAGCAACGCTCTTATATTAGGTAGTATAAGTGGCTTTAATGGTGCTACAGCAAGTACCAATGTAGGCATTGGTACCACTACTCCTCTTACTACATTAGATGTGAATGGAGGTATTCGTACAAGGTATAGTGGCTCTGTTATAAAAACTGTTACTCCAGGTTTAAATTTAGCATACGTAAATGTTATACCTGGTTTGCCTGCCGGATGGGATTTAACCAATACTATGGTTTTGGTATCTATTGCTGATGGAGTTACGGGCACTATTTACCAAACTAAATTAATAAATCCAAATCTAATAGAGGTGGATATGAATGCAAATTTTGGAGGTGCAATAAGATTTAATTACATCATATTTAAATTATAGTTATGAAAAAAATCATAATAATGTTATTGGTACTTGTTTAAAGTGTTGCATTAGTTGCGCAAAAAACAAATGCAACTACAATGGGTTTTACTCAAGCTCAGTTAATATCCAAGTACCAAAATAGTTTTACAGATAAAATGGATGCACATACAGTTGTAAAATTTCATGCATCAGCTTCCAATGGTGGGTGGACAATCGTAAACAATGATTTCGGAATTCCTGTATATCGCTACAGTAATCAATGGTACACCATCTTTATAAAATACGCCAATGGTAAAACCTGTTATTACCAGGGCTTTGGTTTACGGCAACAATATAATGGCGGAGGTGCCTACGGTCAGGCATCTATTGATAAAAACGAATACCATATGGCAGATTGTGGCAGCATGAAATAATTAATTGCTGATAACACTCAATTCTGTTCTTCTGTTTAAGGCTTTCCCGGCTTCGGTTTTATTATCTGACAGGGGTTTTGTACTGCCAAATCCTTTGTAAGAAAGCCGTTGCACAGTAATTGATTTGTTCAGTAAATAATCTACAACAGCTTTTGCCCGGTTTGCAGAGAGCAGGAGATTTTCTTTTTCCTGTCCCACATTATCAGTATGTCCGTCAATCTGAATTTTTAAATTGGGGTTATCATGCAGCAGCGCAACCAGTTTATCCAGTTCGGATCTCGATTCGTTTTGTAATTCAAATTTCCCGGTTTCAAAAAATATGTTCTTTAAAACAATGGTGGCTCCTTTTTCAATGGGCTGCAGGGGAATGTTTACAGTGAAAACAGAATCCGGGTTATTGGGGCTGAGTGAAAAATGGTCGGAATAAAATAAATAATTTTTACGGTTCACATTAAATGCATAATCTTTTCCTGTAGGTAAAGTAACCAGGTAATTGCCGTCTTCGTCTGTCTGTATCCGGCTGATGAGATTGCCGTTTTTCAGACCGGTTAATTCAACGGCTGAAGGCAATCCTTCCTGTGTTTTTTTGTCAAATACTTTTCCTTTTACCCATAATGTTCTTAATGGCCTGATGTCATCCCGCAGCTGGAAGGAATAAATATCCAGCCCGCCTTTTGTATCTGTACCATCACTGGCATAATAAGCCGTTTTACCATCAGCGGCAACGATCAGGGAACCCTGGTCATCAATGGTATTGACGGGATAGCCCAGGTTTTTGGCAACCGTCCAGCTGCTGTCGTTCACTTTTTTGGAATAAAAAAGATCGGTCATGCCAAATCCCGGTTGCCCGTTACTGTTAAAATACAATGTTTCATTATCGGCATGCATAAAAGGGCAGCTTTCATCCCCGGGCGTATTAACGGACTCACCTAAATTTTCCGGGCGGCTCCACTTACCTGTTGGTAAGCGGCGTGTTACCCAGATATCGCGGCCGCCAAACCCGCCGGCCCTGCTGCTGGCAAAATACAGGTCCCGTTTATCGGGCGAAAGGGAGGGGGATGATTCCCAGAAATCGGTATTTACATCCGGCCCCAGGTTTTGCGGGTCACTCCAGCCGTTCTTTGTTTTTACAGAAAAATACAGGTCACAGCTGCCTTCGCCCTCGGGATAATTGCAACCGGTAAAGATCAGCAGTTGCCCGTCCTGCGAAATATTTTGAGCGCCTTCATTCAGGTTGGTATTTACATTTCCGCCGATCGGCGCTGCCTTACTCCATTTACCATTCACAAAATTACTTTCATAAAAATCCTCATCACTGGCAATCCGCCGGGTAAAGATCATTTTACTGCCATCAATGGTAAAGGATGGAAAATATTCAAGTGCATCAGAATTAATACTGTCGCCTAAATTCTGCGGTGCAAAAACATAGTCTTTGGAAGGATGTTTTTTTTCGTACTCAACAGCAAAACTAAAGGAGGCCTTGCGGTAATTCCCGGCTTTGATGCTCTGGGCATTTAATGTTGGTGTTGCTAAAAATTCATTGACCGTTTCCAGTGCCTTTTCAAATTTTCCGGTACCTGCCAGGGAGATCGAATAGGGGAGCAGGTAGGTTCTTGAATATACCGGGTCCATTTTCAACCCTGTTTCAAAATCGGTTACTGAAGCAGTATAATTCTTCAATTCAGCATGTATGCCTGCCCGTGATAAAAACACATCTACAAATTTCGGATCAAGTGCTAGTGCATTTTCCAGGTGTTTTAATGCCGCCGTATAATTACCGGCAGTGGCTTCTTCATAAGCCTGCCCGTATATTTCACCGGCCTTTTTATTTACTTTCTGGGGGTCGTACCATTGCGCTGTACAAATAATAGCTGAAAAAAGAAAAATAAGCAATACAGGAATTACTTTCAGGATATTCAATTTTTTATGTGGCATTGGTTTTTATTCGTAATGGTAAAGATAAAACGAATGCTGGTTTAATGTTGTCTTTACAGGGAATTATAACATTTCCTTTACCGCACATGGATATACTTGTGTACCTGGAGCGATAACTCCCATTGGGGATTTTGTTTGATATACTCAATGATCATTGGCGTAACCAGGGATGCTTTGTCCCATTCCGGCTGCAGGTATAATTTGCAATTTGGTGAAACCAGTGCGGCATATTTTTCGGCCCAATCAAGATCAGATTTATTAAAGACAACTACTTTTAATTCATTGGCAGCAGGTAAAATTTCCGGTAAAGGTGCTTTGAATTTTTTTGGTGAAAGACAGATCCAGTCCCAGCTGCCGCTTAACGGGTGAGCGCCTGATGTTTCGATATTGGTTTCGTAACCTTTTGATTGAAGCTGTACAGTGAGTTCATCTAGGTTATGCATCAATGGTTCGCCCCCGGTAATAATAACAAGCTTCACCGGCGTTTTTTCAATATTCAATATCAGCTCATCAATGTTTAATAAAGGATGCTTTGCTGCATCCCAGCTGTCTTTCACATCGCACCATACACATCCAACATCACAGCCGCCCAGCCGGATAAAATAAGCGGCTCTTCCCTGGTGATAGCCTTCGCCCTGGATGCTGTAAAAATGTTCCATCACGGGAAGCGTCATGGTATCCGTATTTTTTGTCTGAACCATTGTTATTCGGAGAAAAGGGCAACATGCCCGGTTGTTATTTTAATTTATTTTCGCAGGCAGTAAAGGTATTCATCAGCAAAGCTGCAATGGTCATCAGTCCTACGCCGCCCGGTACCGGGGTTATATAACTGCATTTGGGCGCCACATCCGCAAAATCAACATCGCCTTTAATGGCAAACCCTGTTTTTTTAGAAGCATCAGCTACCCGGGTAATGCCTACATCGATCACCACGGCATTTTCCTTGACCATATTCCCTTTTAAAAATTCCGGGATGCCCAAAGCGGCCACAATGATATCTGCCTGCAAACAGATCTCTTTCAGGTTGGTTGTGCGGCTATGGCAAACCGTTACCGTGCAGTTGCCGGGATAGGTATTGCGGCTTAATAAAATA
>Ga0154020_10009448_pt1 | contig 11228 bp, 3 predicted proteins | sample Klosneuvirus_201_FD_109709 | JGI IMG/M metagenome (GOLD analysis project Ga0154020, IMG submission 109709) | Active sludge microbial communities from wastewater, Klosterneuburg, Austria - Klosneuvirus_20160825_MG | ecosystem: Engineered > WWTP > Aerobic digester > Activated sludge | place...
CAAAGGTTGTGACAAGTGACTCGTGACAGGTGACAAAGTCGTTAACTATAAATAATTAAATATCAATTGTGAAAACCTTAATATGATCAACGCACTAAGGCGCCAACTACCTAAAGACCAACATCAAAGCGCTCTAAAGACAAGACACCCATCAGCTTTCAGTCATCAGCTTTCAGTTTTAGCTTTTTAGATATCATTTGAAAATGAATTAATTTATTTCTCCCAATGTGCTAAGGTGCCAAAGCGCAAATGCGCTGCCAAAGACTAAAGTGTAGCGCCCTAAACATTAAAACGGATATCCAATGGCGAGATTCCACACAATATTCTCCTGTCGCCAACTTTTATTTCCAATATTGAAATCCTTGATGGACCAGCGATTAGACTCACTGAGCCAGGGCTTATAAAGTGGTGTGGCAACATCTAGTCGCAAAACAAAGAAATTCACATCCAGTCGTACACCTATGCCGGTCCCCGCAGCGATGTCCTTAAGAAAATCTTTTGAGATCACTGCACCCTCCTTGTAAGCAGCCGGGTCGATATTCTGATTAAGTAACCAGATCTGACCGGCGTCTACGAAGACAGCACCATAGATAAACTTATATAGTTTAGCTCTCAGTTCCGTATTTGCTTCCAGCTTAATATCTCCTGATTGATCCGCTGTGAAACCACCGGTGGTGCGGGGATCATTAGGCGCATAGTAGCTGCCGGGACCGATGGAGCGGGCTCTGAAGGCACGCACACTATTGGTTCCACCTACGAAAAACTGTTTTACAAAAGGAAGATTGACAGAATTGCCATACGCATAACCGTACCCGGCGATGAATCTATTTGCCCAGGAATAATTTCTGCCCAGTCGACGAAAATATCGGAAGTCATTTTCCACCTTGATAAATTGTGAAAAAGCGGCATTAAATATTTTAGATTCTTTCCCAGCTCTGATATTTGCTCCTGTAATTAAGCCTACTATATTTCCCGACATATCCAATCCTCCACGATAATAAAAGGTATTCAATCGCTCTGTCTGACTAGTGGTGCTATAGGTAAAACGATAAGATGGTCCAAAAGTAAATTGCTGTTCAATTGCCTTTAAAAGTGTCCTATCACTGAGAGCTATTTCCTGATACTCAGAAGTTACATTACTGGGATGCACATAATTAATAGTAATAGGTCGCAAGTCATGTTCCTTACGCACATTTTCTTTCCACACGTAGCCCGCAGAACCGCGAAAGGAATTGAGCACATATGATTTACTTCGCTTGAGATAATCATAACCCAAGGTAAATATAGTACGAGGTACAAAGGCACTGGTGCTCTGTATCTGGAAAGGCAATATAAATTTCGGAATACTTAGATTCGCCTCTGCACCAAATTTATAATAATTGCGATTATTCAGACTGTCACCTCCTCGCTGAATATCAGCTCCTACATAAGCATTGATTCGCAGCATTTCAGCCCCTCTAAAAGTATTCCTATTGAGCCAACCTACTGAAAAATCAGAACCGGTGAAATCAGCATCATTTTGCTTGAGTGTAATCTGGGCATTGATCGATTTCTTGGGAAGCGGGGTTAGAAAATACATTACCTCCATACCGTTCGAATCACCTTCAATATCATAGAATCTATTCTTGACAAAACGAAATTCACCCAAATTAATTAATCTATTCAAGGACAAGTTGTGATCCGTGCGATTGTAATAATCTCCCTGGTGAAAAAACATAGTGCGCTCGAATACTTGCGGCTTAAATCGTTTTTCCTTATCAATGACATAGAAATCTTTGTACTTATCACCGGGCTTAATGTAGATGGAGTCTTGGGCTATATCATAGTTCGGGACTACGTAAATATTTTCGATGAAGTACTTCTGCTTTTCTTTCAGAGGTGTATTATCTTTTACTTGTAGATACAGATCTACCTGATATTTTCCCACAGTGCTGTCGGCGTAGATAAAGAGCCGATCCGGACTGAAATAATAGTAACCGTGTTCCTTTAAATTATTATCGATACGCACACGCTCTGCCTTGATAATATCCAGATCATACGAATTACCTTCCCTTAAGATGGTGCGCGGTAAGTTCTTTACTATATCCTTACCCAGAATAGAACTATCGACCTGATACTCCACTTTTCGAATCTTATATTGAGGTCCGGGAACGGGCCTAAATATGTATCTCACCTTGCGATCGGAAGAAATGGTGTCAGCAGAACAAGTAGACTTAAAGTACCCTTGATTATCCAGACGATTTGTGATCAGATTTTTATTTGAGCTGACTGAAAATTTACTCATTAGCACGGGTGGTTCGCCAAGTCTGTTTTTGATGTAGTTCTTTATTCCTTTCTTCTTAGTTACTGTATCTATCATATTGTACAGCATGAGTCTATATCTGATTCCCAAAAAAGAACTATTGGGTCTAGGACGTAGCACCGATTCTAATTCATTCTGCAGTTCTTTTTTATTCTTTACAGGATATTCCTTATCCTCAATTTTGACCTTACTACCAGTGTATAGTTTGTCATTGGGAGGTACAAATCTAGTAAGACTACAACTAGAAACAAAGAGCAGCAGAAGTACTAAACCGAGGAACTGTGTGCCATGAAGCGTGGATATGGAGCAATTTATCTTCCTCATTATTCGGGCGCTTTATTGGAGTCAATAATTTTAACTGCATTACGTTCATCGATCCGATCCTGACGGCGCTGCGAGCGCAATTTCTGTCGTTGCATTTTCTCACCTTCAGTCTTTCTGGCAAATATCTCTTTGACTCTGTTATAGTCGGCGTTGATCTGGAAGCTGATTCCTGTCTCTACTACCTGACCCTGTACTATGATATATTCATCTTTTCTATACACTTTGACCAGATATCGTCCGTCTTTGGACAGTTGGTACTCAGCAGAGACATCACCTGCTATGTTGGAAGTCTTCTGATTGGTCCGCTGAGGACCTTCAAGTTCGAAGGTACTTCCCACACTTACCTTTAGCCGGTCATTAAGAAGTCGCTTTGATAACCCTACATTGAGATCAGTTCTGTTTTTCAGCTCACCGGTGGTGTAGTCTTCTGCAGAATTAAGATCAAAATTGAGGTCAAACCCGGTGATGAGGTCTGCAGCTATTTGATTGAGTTGTTCGGTAAGCAGCTTACTGACTGACTCACGAGCCAGTGATTCGGCGCTAAAGGCATCCGAAGAAGTTTGGAATGGATTGTCTGCAATAAATCGATTGAGGATTAGGATAGCAAATACCTGCTTATTCAATTCCGAGGGTTCATTTCGCAACTGAATCAGGCGTGTATCTACTGTATTGATGATGTCACTCGAAACTCCATAGTTCTTGCGAGGCAACTGAATATCAAAGCTTATTTCCGGTTTCAGTAATTCGCCGGTCATATTCAACCACACTTCGAAGGGCAACTTTTGCTTATAGGTATTGCGCACACTTGCAGTGGCCTCTCCCAGGAAGCCTTCTACCAAATTGTACGGTGCTGTATTGGCAATATATTTCGCAGTGACATTTACATTGGCAGTAAGAGGCTCACCCGTCCAAGTGATGGTGCTACCTTTATTTATCTGGAAATCGCGTTTTATGAAATTGTAGGTAAGTGAGTAACTACCTTCCTGCACTTCATAATTTCCTACCAGGGTGGTTTTTCCACTAGGATCCAGGGCGGCGGTAAGATTTGCAGCACCCTTGATACGCAGAAAATCTCCATTTCCCTCATCGATAATTAGATTTAATGTCGCTTCTTTATCCACAGTTAGATTTACCGCCAGATCTATCCCACGCACATTCGACTTGGTAAGTGAATCCCTTACATTGGTCAGAATATCATTTAGTATGGGATTATCCATATCGATAAACTCAACAATTCCCTCACGAGATTCTATCTGGGGATCCTTTTGAGGCACTATGAGTGCCAGATCTGTCTTGTCCATCACCTTCACATCACCATCTATCACAGGGGCGCTGAGTGTACCGCCTATTCTCAAATCTGTATCGATAAATAATTTTCCATAATACAAGCTATTATTCTCTCGGGTGGAATTCATCACCATAAAATCATTGCTAACCATCGTCAGTGCAAATCTGTAATCCCGATAGTCATCAGTAAAAATCATACCGTCTAGAATGGCACGGTTGCCACTAGAATCCCTTACCGTAAGTTGATCTACATTAATACCTCTCTGGTCAAATCGAAGACGTTCATTCTTCAACGTAAAATAATTATTAAATTTTGTCACATTTGCCCTGACTTCATCAAAGTGCATTTCACCCCGAATCAATGGCTTATTCGGTGAGCCACCTAGGTGCATCTTACCATCAATGTTTCCACTGGCATCGGTTATATTGCCCATAGTAAAGCCTTCAATCGTGCTCATATTTAGCCGATTGATGTCGACATCAAAAGCCATTTTGTCTGATACGGCTTTCGGGAAAAAATTTCCAACTAGTTTGATATCATTTCCTTTTCCGCTCACGGTAGCAAGTGCATAGATGGTATTGGGTGCAGAATTATTTGCCTGTAAACTAATATTACCCAGTGTGTCGCCTCTAAAATTGAAATCATTGACCTTCAGATTGGAAGTAAAATTGAGATTGGTGGAGATATCTTTTAATAATGCTTCTCCATTGATGGTCCCACCTACCAAGAGAGAATCTTTGGACGCAATTCTGGTAATTGTTTCAATTTTAAATTTCTCAAAATCAATTTTAAGTGGGCTATTTTTTCCGGGCTGAAGACTATTGATAGTAAGAGACTGATCCCCATTAGTAAGCGCAAAATCACTTGCATGCAGTCCGTCTTTTCCAAATCGAAGTTGATTGCCTTCGGATACCTGCCATTTAGTATTGTCCAGTACCACACCATCCGGATCCAGATGAAGTAGATAATTTCCCTGTTCAGTTTTTAATCCGCCTTGGACATCATAGTGATTGATACCGACATCATTTTTTATCTTCAAGTCGAAGGTCAATTGGTCATCTACCGCGGCACCTTTGATAGAAGTATTTAATAATTGAATTTGCTTACCTAGCAGACGATCCAGTGTCAAATCGTACTGAAGCGAATCACTTTCAGTATCTATATTAAATACCAGGCCATTGATGACATTCTCATTATAAGTCAGACCGGGAGCAACTACATTTAACTGCAATAGATTCTCACTATAATTAAAGCGACCATCTAGTTTTATCTTTTCAAGTTCGGTCAGTTGCGGCAATAATTCGGCTACAAGGGGAGATTTATATATCTCTGCTTCGAAAATAAACCGCTGACTCGTATTGATATTTTTCGTGATCACTTGGCCACCTGTATCATAGTATTTATTAAGCACTGACTGTATAGCCGGTTCCAGATTAGTCAGTTGGTATTTTCCTCTGATATTTGCTGTCATGAATTCAGAACGAAGCACCAGTGAATTGCTATCGGCAGTGGAAGTAGCTACTAGACTTACCGTATCTAGTTGATATCTTTTTCCTTTGGTCACAAACAGGGTATTGGTCAGCTTTATATCACCATTGAGATAGTCCGGATCTGCTGTCTCCAGATCGGCAGTCACTAATCCATGAAATCTAAATTCATCCTTCATGAAATTCAATCGTTGCAGATCGAGGCTGTCTATATTCAGTACTGCTTTTACTTTGGGATATTTATTATTGAAATCAGCGTAGGCATTCGCACTAAAGGTTGCATTGGGATCAGCCATATTTGCAACCGCATTAATTATCCCCTTCTTGGCCTCGCCGTTTACGTAAAGATTGTGGTATTTGTAATTATTATAAACTGCATTGATCACCTTCGCTTTAAATGTAGCATTGGCCGTCTTCGGATCAGTACCAATACCATTGATATGTGCGACTACTGTTGCCGTGCCGTATTTCTCCGGATTCTTGAGCAATTTCCCTAAATCAAAGTTGGTCGTTGAAACATCTGCAGTATATATTTCACGACCCTTTTTATCCCCATTCTTCAGGCGCGCCTTCACCTTAGCGAAGCCAAAAGAGGTGTTCAGAGTTAGATCAGTATTGAAATTGGCCATATCACCTTTGAAAAAGCCTTTGAGTGTAAACCGCTCGGGTAGTTGAATATTGTCCGGGAGTGTTCCTTTTGGCAACAGAGCCAATAAATCCTTTCGGGTAGAGCTAATCTCTCTAAAATTAAAGTCAAAAATTGCATTTTTCACATCAGGCAATCCGGTGATATGAGCCGAAGCACTGAGTCTGGTACTTCCTAGACCTGAAAGCTCGACATTGGGTATATGTAAGTCACTCAGCTTACCATACATCTTACTGTGGATGCTCATAGTAGCATTCGGATACTTATCGAAAGGTGTCTTGTATCTGAGGTCAGGTTGGAAAAGTAAAATATCTCTAAAACTTATTTTTGAGTTCTTCAGATTAGCTTTTATACCTATTTCACCGGGAGACTTCTTCAATTGTCCCAATGAAGCATAGGTTATTTCAAGGTTATCGCGCAGCAAGCTCCTTGAAGTCTGTAAGTCCAGATTTCGCAGCGAGGCAGCCTTAGGGCCATAGAAGAAATCAGTAGCGAGGCGCTTGAGATCTAAACCTGAGGATTCGGAAAGTGACATATCCTTCAGGCTGCCCTTGATCTCGTCAGTGGAATAGATGAAGTCAGTCAATCTGATGTTGACGCCTGTCAGATCCAGGTGGCTGAAATCTACTCCACGGCGATCTTGCTTTCGGCTTAAGTCATCATACTTAAAATCTACTTGTGACAGATTGAGTTGACCGAGTGCCACTCGCCAACCGGTATTTGCCTCATGAGCTATTTCCTGGCTTGTAGACTTCACTGCCTTCTGAGCTGTGCGTCCCAGCGCAAAGCTCCCTTTAGTCTCTGATAAGGTAATTTCTTTAAGGTCGATTTTCCTTTTGTTCAGATCCAGGTTATTCACTACTACATTTAGCTTACCGACTTGTAGATCAGTATTTAAGTGGCTAATTTCATTATCATATCTGACCTTGATGTTCTTGAGATCAAGGTTTCCTAACTTTAGATCGGGCATCTTGGAGTCAGACACCACCATATTGGTATCAGCACGCACAGCCTCTTCACTTAGAGCTTTGCGCTGGTGCATGAAAAACTCGGCATTGGAAAGAGCGATAGCAGGTATATCAAATTTTAAACTGTCTAGATCCAGAGATTCTATTTTCGTCTTAAAATGTCCTATCCGAGTCTTCATTAAGGTACCGTGGACTTCATCTTCATAAAGAAATCGAATGCGCTGCAGGTTGATCTTACTTACAGATAGCTTGAGCGGAGCCTTCTCTTCTGCATTGGGATCCTTCTTTTTCTCAGAGGCAAAAGCTTTGATGATATAATCAAAATTAAAGGTGCTGTCGGGGAGACTAAGTTTTAGCTTAGCATTTATACCTCGAAGGTCAACTGAGTTTATTTCTACCTCATTTGACAGCAACTTAAATAGACTGATATTCACTGCAAGTGTATCGCCCATCAGTAAAGTATCACGGGCCTGATCCTCGAAATAGACATCCCGCAATAAGATATCATTCGGAAAATCAATACTTAAGGTCCCCACACGTACAGGAGTACCCAACTTTTGCTGTAAGAAAGAGACTGCCTTATCCTTGACAATACGCTGTCCCATAGGAGTCTGCACGAGGAATAGAACCAACACGACGACGCATAAGACCACTATCAGCAGCCACATTAGTATTCGAAGAGATATGCGAAGTGCTTTTTTCAAATAGAATTAGATACAGTTATTATTGGTATTTTTAAACGAATTCAGCTCAAATTGTTCAGAATATTCAAAATATTTAATAGAAACCCTTAAAATTTAGAATAATCCAACATAAATGTATGCAATTTTGGCCCGATTGAAGTGAACCTCACCGATTGACAAAAAAATCCTAATTTTGTGCGATTTTTTGTTAATAATGCGTTTAGAAGGACGATTTATATAAAAAATCTCTTACAACATAAACTTAACAATTTGATTTTCAGAAAATTACCTTTATTGGTGTCTGCGCTGACCATGCTTTTTTTGGTGGGATGTATCTCACCCAAGAAGAAAAAAGAAGACGTCGGTTTTGTAGGTCGAAAGTACCAGGACCTCACTGCATATTATAATGGCTACTACAATGCCAATGTGCTGATAGAGCAGGCTATAGTGGAAAAAATAGCCCGCCATCCGGATAATTATCAGGAGATACTTCCCATATTTCCCGTCCTACTGGATAAGGATACAGCGTCTGCAGGTCTTACCAAGGCTATAGACAAACTGAAGCGTGTGGTCTTCATGCATCCGGCCAGTGAATGGAACTCAGATTCTTATCTGCAAATCGGCAGAGCTCAGTTTTTGAAAAATGACTTTGAAACTGCTGAAAATTCCTTTAAATATGTGACCCAGGAATTTAATCCCGAGAAGATAGAAAAGCAGAAGCTGAAGAAAATGTCCGCGTCTAAAAAGAAAAAGGTGCAGGCAAAGAAACGAACAGCACAAAAAGAAGCACGGGCTATAGAAAAAACAGCAACCGATTCAAATAAGCGAACCACTACGAGTAAGTCATCTTCAAAGAAAAAGTCAAGCGCTAAAAAGAAAGCGGCAGCTAAGAAAAAAGCAAATTCAAAGAAAAAAGCAAGTGCTAAGAAGAAAGCCGCAGCTAAGAAAAAGGCAGCCGCAAATAAAAAATCAAGTACAAAAACTTCAACTACTGTAAATGATAATTCAGATGAGAAGCCGGTAGAAACTGAAAAAGAAACCAAGACTGTAGTTAACGAGAAAGAGACCAAACCGGTTATAGCAAAAACTCCAAAGACGACTGTACCAACTACTGTTGTAGAAGAGGAAGAGGATGAGGACGGTATCACAAAAGTATCCCTAGTCGAATCAAAACCAAAAAAATACTTTCTGAAGCACAAGCCGGTGTTCCAGGATGCAAGGCTCTGGCTTGCAAAGACACACATAGAGAGAGCTAATTATGATGATGCAGACCGAATTCTAAGGGATTTGAAGTCAAGCCCAGGTACTTTCGAAAATATCCGAAAAGAAGCCTTCCTAACTTCCGGTTACATGGAATTAAAAGAAAAGTCTTATGCTGCCGCCATTCCTCAGTTGGATAATGCATTTAAACTGTCGCATTCAAAAAAGGAAAAAGCCAGGTTGACCTATATTATTGGCCAGTTGTATGCTATCCTCAACAAACATGAGAAAGCATACGAACAATTTGCTCAGGTAGAAAAATTAAAGCCTTCATATGAAATGGTCTTTAATTCCAAGCTCAATATGTACAAGGAGCAACTGGCCATCGGAAACATATCAAATGAGGACCTAGTATCTAATCTGAAGAAAATGCTGCGAGACCTAAAGAATGAGGAATATAAAGATCAGATTTATTTCCTGCTTGGTGATGTAGCACTGAAATCCAATGATGTACCACAGGCTATAACCTATCTGCAGCAAGGTTTACTTGCCAGCAAGAAAGGGCCTGAGATCAAGGCGGATCAATTCCTGAAGATCGCCAATCTATTCTATGATCGTGAAGACTATATACATGCATATCATTATTATGACAGTGCGGCTGTAAGCTATCCTGCCACTAAGCCATTTGCAGGATTGATAAAGCAGAGGAGAGAGAGTCTGAAAGACATAGCCGCCAATCTGGAGACAATACAGTTGCAAGATAGCTTGCTCACCATTGCTCAGATGACACCTGAAGATCAGGAAGCATATGCCAAGCGGGTGATCAAAGAGCGTCGTAAGAATACGCCTGCCTCAGGTAATTTACCTCAGACAGCCATTTTTGATCCTAAAGGGATGAATCGTGGTGCCATGTCCGGAGCTATCGGTCTCAGTGGATCTGGCGGATTGCCTGGTGTATCCGGCCCTAAGCCATCTTCTTTCTTTGCCTATAATGATAAGGCACTAAAAGAAGGCAAACGTCAGTTCGACAAGGTATGGGGAACTCGGCCACTGGTGGACAACTGGAGGTATTCTGCACTGATCACTAATTTTGCCTCCAATAGCAGTGACACTAAAGAAGAAGATCCGATCAACAAACTCTTTATCTCCAGCTCGGAGATACAGGCTGTACTGGCTGATATTCCAAATGACGAGGTAGCCAAAAAAGTAGCCAATGCAACTATAGAAAAGGCAATGATCAACCTGGGTAAATTATATCCCGATCAGATCGATCGCAATGATAAAGCCATTGCTATACTGGAGGAAATGCTACGTCGCTATCCGAATTCAGGTTATGAACCGGAAGCATTCTATCGGTTGTACTTTGCGTATCAGGCCAAGGGCAATCAAGCCAAGGCAGAATATTATGCAGACCAACTGCGCAATAAATATAAAGGCAACCCGTACTCGATTTATTTTACCGATCCGGAGTACGTGAAGAGTCTGAATGAGAAAGCAGATAAGCTGGCAGAATATTATCAAAGGGCTTATGACTCGCTGGAGATTCGCAATTACCAGGGGGCTTATACACTCGCTATTCAAAGTGACAGTCTCTTCGGTAAGACAAATAAACTGAAACCCAAATTCATGATGATCACCGCGATGAGTGTGGGCAATCTTCAAGGAAAAGAAGCATACATCAAGGCACTGCAAGATATAGTGAGCAAATTTCCGGGGACTGACGAAGAATTAAGGGCAAAGGAGATGCTACGTCTGCTGGGTACCGGTTCGGATGAGGCTGAAAAACAGCTGGCTGCCTCTGAAAAAGTGTACAAAGAAGATCCTGCAGATCAGCATTTTGTGCTCATAGTGTTGAAGCCTGAAATTTCCAAAATAGAAGAAGTAAAAAATTCCATATCGGACTATAATGAAAAGAATTTCAAATTGGCCAATCTTAAAATTGCCAATATAGTGCTGATGGATAAGCAAGAGCGGCAGACGATCATCGTCCGCTCCTTCGACGGTAAGATCAAAGCAATGGAATACTACAATCAAGCACGCAATAAGAAGAGTGAATTTATATCGGCACGCTATCCGTATGACATTTTCTGTATTTCTAATTCCAATTACAGGGAGCTGCTGAAGAGTAAATCGATCGAGCTCTACAACGCCTGGTTTACAAAGTATTACCGGAATCTGTAAGAGAGGGCGCCACATTAGCGAGTTGGCGCTTTAGACTTTATGTAACAAAGGTCTTAGATTGAGCAAGTAGATAGTATAAAGGAACTTTATACTTCTACACTAACGTATTTTGATTAATATATTAATTAACCAGCTCAATACTAAGACCA
>Ga0154020_10009449_pt1 | contig 11227 bp, 9 predicted proteins | sample Klosneuvirus_201_FD_109709 | JGI IMG/M metagenome (GOLD analysis project Ga0154020, IMG submission 109709) | Active sludge microbial communities from wastewater, Klosterneuburg, Austria - Klosneuvirus_20160825_MG | ecosystem: Engineered > WWTP > Aerobic digester > Activated sludge | place...
CCTCCTTGCGCGGCCGCCCAAAGGTCTCTCGAAACTTCGGACTGCAGCGGGAGGCGCCCCAGTACTGATGATCGAAGTACGACAGGTCGAGCTCGAAGCTGAGGTCGTCCTTCACCCGGACCATGTTCTTCACCACGCCGTAGAACACGTTCGGATCACCGTAGGCGGCGAGCCCCATCGTCTTGCCTTCATCGTAGTTCGTGCGGAAGCCACAGAACTCCGTCACCGCCTCATAGAAGGAGCCGAGCGAGTGCGGAAAGTAGGTCTCCGAGTAGCGCTCGATCTTGCGCCCGTCGCCTTTGCCGAACCAGGCCGAGGCCCACTCTCCCGATCCGTCGATCGAGAGGAGCGCCGCGTCGTCATAGGGCGACATGAGGAAGGAGCCCGGCGCGTGGCAGAGGTGGTGGGGGATGAAGTGGATCCGCGGGCGCCGCTGCTCGTCGGGCCAGGTCGCGTGGTACCACTTCATGAGCCCGGCATTGCGCGCGCGATAGGCAGACAGCTCGAGCCCCAAGAAGCGGCGCCCCTCGCGCGGGCGGCGCAGACCGTGGACGATCTTCGAGGGAGCGTTCTCCGAAGGGCGGATCGATACCGCGATCGCGTCGATGTCGGCGGGCGACATCCCCACGACGTCCAGGCAGCGGCGGGCCGAGCGGGTCGGAAACTCCACGGTGTGTTTGCGGCGCGTCAGGCGCTCCTCTTCGATCGCGATCAGGAGCTTTCCGTCTTGGAGAATCGAGGCCGTTGAATCGTGGAAGAAGTAGTTGAGACCCAAGATGTTCATTGCTCGGCCTCCGCCGCTTCGAGCTTTGCCCGGTGTTCCGAGGACCAGCGTCGTCGGCCCTCGTTGAGCGCGTCCACGACCAGCGGCTTCAGCGCCCGTGCGCACCGCGCCACTTGCCCCAGCGGCGTGTCATTGTAGATGCGGATGTCATAGACCGCCTGGGCGGTCGCGCCCCACAGGTCGTTCCACCGTGCTCCCGTCACGAAGCTCACTTCCTCGATCCCGGCGTCGAGGCCGCGGAGGGTCTCGTGGATCAGGAGGCCGCCGGGACCGACGGCGTGATGGGCCTCGTCGTAGCCGATCTTGAGGAGGCTGAGCGCGCCCTCGTGGACCAGGGAGAACTGCCCGGCGATCGGCGTAGCCCCAACGGAGAGCAGATCGATGCGACACTTCTGCTCGACACCCAAGCGCTCAATCAGGCGCTCGAAGAATCGGAGCACGAGGGGGCAGTGCGCGATCGCCGAATCGCGCGCGCCCTTCCAGCCCGAGGCCTCGAGCCGCAGGAACTCGAGGAAGGCCGGGTCGGCCGGCGTGCTCGGATACACGACGCGATGCTCGACGCACCCGCCCTGGGCGAGCTTCTTGAGCTTTCGCCGTTCGTTGACCAGGAACTTATGGCTGAGGCGGGCCTTCACGTGCTCGTAGCCACCCCGCACGTCGACGCTCTTGCTCTCCGAGATCTCGGTGATCACGAGCCCGCGCGGGCGGAGGCGCCGCAGGCTCCCGAGCAGCGACGACTCGGCCAGCACCCGCGGCAGCCACAGTACGTCCCACCCTCGAGGGAGCCGGGCCGCCGCCTCCAAGAGCTGCGTCACAGCCTCGTCGTCACCGGTGGCGACGACTCCATCGACGAGATCGAGGACGCGATGATGAGGGACCTCGAGGAAGCAGACCCTGGGAACGCGATCGAGCACCCCGACCCGACGGCGAAGCGGCAACAGAGCCCGGCCCGGGAGGTGAAGGACGTTGAGCTCGGCGCGATCCGGCTCTAGGAGCGAGTCGAGCGCCGCCTCGAAGTACGGCAGTTGTTGGAAGAAGCGGGGGCGCTCGACCCGGGCGAGGATCACGGGCCAGTCGGCGCGCGCCTCCTCTAGTGCGACGCACCGGGCGCCGCGCTCGGAAGAAGCTCGTCCGTACCCCCCGACCATGACCGCGACGGAGCTTACACGAGGACCCAGGTGCGGGAAACCGCTGGCGGGCGGTAGCTCCTGCGCTCTACGCTGAGCCATGCACTCCCGCTGGTCGTTGCGACCCCTGGGCTTTCCGGGGCGGGTTTTTGAGGGCGTGTCACCAGAGGTGCTCGACGATCTTCAGGCGCGGGGAACGGTCCTCACGCTCCAAGCCAGCGAGCGCATCCTCAGCGAGGGCGAGTTCGATCTTTCTTTCTTTACCCTGCTCTCCGGCAGCGTCCGCGTCTTCTATCAGTCACCGACCGGAAACCAGCTGACCTGCAAGATATTCGGGGCGCCGGCGGTGTTTGGGGAGATGGAGTGCCTCATGCTGCGGCCCTACATGGAGAGCGTCGTGACGCTCGAGCCCTCCATCGTGCACAAGCTCCCCCGCGCGCAGTTCCTCGAAGTGCTCGACCGGGCTCCGCAGCTCACCCGAAACCTGCTGGAGGACTTGGCGCGGCGACTGGCAGTAGCCGCGGACCATGAGCGCTCCTTGGCATTCCACAGCGTGGAGACACGGCTCGCGAACATCCTCCTCGGCTACGTGCGTGACTATTCCGAGCCGGTCGCGGGGGGGCGGAGGATCCGAATCCCGCTGACCCACGACGAGCTCAGCTTGGCGCTGGGCGTGGCCAAGAAGTCCGTTACCCGCGCCATGAAGCTGTGGCGAGAGCGAGGCATCTTGGACAAGTCGGGCGCACATTGGGTGGTCCTGGATCAGGCGGCGCTCGCGGAGATTGGAGATCCATCGATGCTCTCGCTGTCCTATCGAATGAAGTGAGAATCCCCGCTTCCTGGGGACAATTGTACCTGACCACTCTCGGCGCCAGTTCCTACTGTTCACGACGAGGTTTGAATTCCTTCGAACCCAGAACAAGGAGCCTGGTACTTATGAAATACCTCTCGACGACGATCCTCATCCTCAGCCTCGGGTCCCCTGGTTGCGCCGCGATGACCCGAGCCTGGGTCGCGCAGAACTGCAACCGCGAGGCGGCCTATGCCGCGGGCATGAACGCCGCCAAGGACAACCAGAGCATGAGTCAGAACTTCGGAGCCCTGTGCGATCCGGGAATCCAAGGCACGGTGCAGGCGGCTTATCGCGAGGGCTACGCGGCCGGCGCGGGGTCGGGGGCGCAGGTCAACGTCTCGATCGCGGCGACCGCCGAGCGGGAGTGCATCAGCGCCTACGGTAAGGAGGCCTGCGGGTACGGCTGCGTGCAAGCCTATGGCGAGGTCAAATGCGCTGCGCGGCCGGGAGATAGTTGCCTGGAGAGCTATGGGAAGATCGTCTGCGGCACCAACTGCCAGAAGAAAGCCGGAACCGTGGTCTGCCAATGACGCAATCGCTTCGCTCCATGCGTTGGTGCTAGAGTCAAACGGGTGTCGCGGATCAAGGGTGATGGTCTGCCGCCGAAGATCTGGCGCGTCGAAGAGGCCACCAACGCAATCGTCCGGGCCCCGGGCCTGGAGGGGAGGCTCGACGGCCGGGGCTTCAGCTCAGGAGAGCTGGCCCGCCCTCCCCCGGCCACGCCCAAGAAGTACAGCCGGATCCCCGCGCGTACGGTCGACGTCTCCGCCTGGCCCACGGCGCCCCTACGGTGGAATGGCGTCGACATCATCCGCGACGTCCCGGAGCTCGAGGCCTTCGCGATCCAGCAGTACCCCAACCTGGCCATCGATGCCCCGCAGATCGCCCTCTTCTTTCGGGAGCTGAACGAGCGCGGGGCGTTCGATCCCCGCACCAATCAGCGGCTCGCGAGCTTGCTCGAGGGCGTGGCGCGCTTGTGTCCGAGCTTCCCGGCCGGCGTCGACGGCTACGACCCTCGCTGGCGGGACCACGAGGACGCGCTGAGCTTCGTCGAGCTCGCGCAACATATCTTGCGCTCGACCCGCCTCGGCGCTGGCCGAGCGCTTCCGCCGGGGCGCAGCGTCGTCGACCAGCTCGCGGAGGCGCTCGGGTTCTGGCTCTTTTCCGAGTCAGAGCAACGGTTCGGGGTGATCGAGCGAGAGCGGCTGGAGTCGGTGCTGGGCGCGCTGGGGAGCCGCATCTTCGACAGCTTCTCGGATCCGATCTGTGAGGAGCTGGGGTTGCCGCGCCTCGTGACCGGGCCGATCGGCGGTCAGACCGAGGCGCAATTGGAGGCCGAGCTCGCCCGGCTGCAGCGCCTCGGCCAAATCCTCGACCATGCCCCGAAGACGCGGGCCCTCGCGATCCCCTATTTGCTAGAGCAGGCCCGCCAAAACCCGGCCTTGGCCGCCAAGCTGCGCGAGCTGGCCGGCTCGGTGGGGCGCCCGCCCGAGCGGCGGCGCTACCCCAAGGCCACCGATCGAGGCCTCAACCGACTCCTGCGATTTGGGGTGCTGCCGATCATCCCGCGGACCTCGCAGGCTCCCCCGACGTTCGAGGAGGTGGAGGTCACCCGCCAGCTCGCCCCCGCGGCGTTGGAGAAGATCATAGGCGCGGTGGAGTTCCGCGAGCACATGCCGCTCATCGACTGTGCGCTCGAGCTGTGCCCAGCGGGGATGCTCGAGGGGGTGCAGGCGGTCTGCGTACAGCACGGCCTCGCCACGCAGTGGCCAGTGTTTCGTGGCCTCGAGCAGAAGGGGCTTCGCCCAGAGAATACGCAGATCATCAGCGCGCCTTACTCAGGGAGCCCGCTGGTTCAGGAGCGCTTCCGGCGCGCGGGTTACGGCTTCGAGACCCCGCTCGGACGAGACCCCAAGGAGAGCCTCGCGCTCCTCGAACGGAGACTCGAGGAGGCGCTGGAGAAGGCCCTCGAGCGCGCCGAGCCAGGGAAGCCGATCTTGGTGCTCGATGACGGCGGGCACGCTTCACGGCTGATCGCCCAGCGATTCAAGGCCGACGCGCACCGCTTTCGGGTGGTCGAGCAGACGACGCGCGGCCTCCGGCAGGTGGAAAAGCTCGGGAAGATCTCCTTCGTCTGTCGCAGCATCGCCGCCAACCCGCTGAAGAAATACGAGGCCCGACAGGTCGCCGAGGATTCCTTCCTCAACGTCGATCGCACGTTCTCCACGCTGGGCATGAGCCCGCTTGAAGGCCAGCCCCTGGCGGTGATCGGCTATGGCACGATCGGCAGAGGCCTGGCGCTGCTGGGGAGAGAACGGGACTGCGAGGTGGGCGTCTGGGACCAGGACCCCGAGAAGCGCGCGCGAGCCCGGGCGGAGGGCTTCTTCGCTCCGGATGATCCGGCGCTGGTCTTGAAGGAGCGCTATCTCGTGCTCGGCGCGACCGGAGAGCAGTCCATCGGGAGCGCGGAGGCGGCGATGATGGACTCGGGGACGGTGATCGGGAGCGTCTCCTCGGTGGACGTCGAGATCGAGGACCTGACCCAAAAGCCCGGCGTCGAAGCGGTGACGGTGTCCACCCAGGGCCCGGGAGACGCGCGTTACGTCAACCGGCTTTGGCGCTTCGCGGACAAGGACCTCCTCGTACTCCGGAACCGCTTCCCCGTGACCTTCAACGGCGGCATCGAGACCGGGAAATATGATGGCTTCGAGCAGACCCGGGCCGCGATGATCCTCGGCATCGCGGACGCGATGAGCGCGACCGACCCAGGCCTGGCCGACGTGCGCCCAGCGCTGACGCGGGACTTCGTGTTCAAGGCGGGCGAACGGGGCCTGGCCGTGAAGCTTCCCAAGGAGTACCTGGAGGAACTCCGGAGGGCAGGAGCCCAGGTCGAGAGGACCTAAGACCCGTTAGAGGCTGGGGCATCTGCACCATTCCACGCGCGGCGTTCTTTCACTTGATCACCACCACCCACATAGACGACACACCCCCTGTCCGCGGCTCTGGCCGCGACAGGAGATGGTGATGTTCGCTTCAACGACTACCCGGTTCTTTCTCAGTGCAGCAGCGCTGGCCACGCTCGGTGCGTGCGGCGGCGGCGGGGCGCAAGATGACGTCCTCGCAGACACCGCCGATGAGGTGGTGAGCTCTCACGTCGACAACGCCAACGTCGCCATCCCCGACAACACACCGGCCGGTGTCTCCCGCGCGATCACCTTCGATCACGGCTTCGACGTCGCGCAGTCCGTCCGGGTGAACGTGCGCATCAACCACCCCTACCGCGGCGATCTCCGGGTCGTGCTCCGCGCCCCCGGTGGCACCGAGGCCGTCCTCCACGATCAGACGGGCGGCAGCGCCGACAACCTGCGCATCAACCGCTTGGTCCCCGCGCTCAACGGCCAACGCGTCAGCGGCGACTGGATCCTGGTGGCTTCCGACAACGATCGCCTGGACGTCGGCCGCCTGATCTCCTGGTCGCTCGACGTCGATCACGTGACCGGCCCTTCGCCCTGCGAATCGACCAGCTGTGAAGCCGGCACCCACTGCGAGCTCCAGCAGATCCAGTGCATCCGCGCCCCCTGCCTCCCCGTCCCGGCCTGCGTGCCCGACGCCGTCGTCGATCCCTGCCTCACCGCAAGCTGCGCCCCAGGTACCCACTGCGAGGCCGTGCCTGTCACCTGCATCCGTGCCCCGTGTCCGGTGCTCGCTCAGTGCGTGCCCGACCCCGCCTGCCAGCCCAGTGACTGCACCGGCCCCGCGCCCCGCGCGCCCACCGTACAGTGCTCCGACGGCAGCGTCGGCGGCCCGATCTGTGCGATCGCCGCGGACGGCCTGTGCGGCTGGAGCATCCGGCAGTGCCCGCCCGAGCGTCAGTTCTGCGGCTCGCGCGGACAGCAGGTCTACTGCGGCGAAGGCGAGTATTGCCACCGCGAGCCGCGCCAGATCTGTGGCCGCGCCGACGCGCCGGGTGAATGCCGAGCGCTCCCCACGGTCTGCCCCCGCCTCTATCTGCCGGTCTGCGGCTGCAACGGCCAGACCTATGGCAACGCGTGCCAGGCCAACGCCAGCGGCGTCTCCGTCGATCACGAAGGCGCCTGTGGAGCGTGGGATGAGAAGGGCGCCGACTTCGGCAGCTCGAACCCCTACCGAAACAACCAGCGGCTCGAGAACACCTTCTTCGCGCCGCCGGACGCCACGCGCCTGCGCCTCAGCTTCGATCGCTTCAGCACCGAGAGCGGCTACGATTTCGTCGTCGTCTATGACGCGAACGGGGCGGAGTTGGCGCGGGAGAGCGGCGAGCTCGGCGTGCACGAGCTGGTGGTCGACATGCCCGCGGGCACCAACGTTCGAGTGGTGTTCAGCTCGGACGCCTCGGTCGTGAAGGCCGGCTTCCACATCCCGGCGATCGCCTGGTGGCGCGTTACGCCCTGAGCCCGCTGCGGCTGGCCTCTTCGGAGAAGGCGTCTTCGAAGGCCTCGCGCCTCAGCTCCTCGAGGATCGCGAAGGCCGGCGTCACTCCCGCGTCCTCCTCCACCTCATCCTGAGGGTCATGCGCCGCGAAGGGATCGTCGGGGGTCCCCTCGCGCTCGGTGAAGGACTGCGCGGGCGCGATGATCTCCATCCGTAGTCGATAGACCCCAATCCGCAGGTCGTCGGTCGGGCCGAGCGACGCCGCCCGCACGTTGACCCCGTTGACCTGGATCCCGGGACCTCCGTCCGGCTCGGCCACCATCAGCTGACCACCTTCGCGGTACAGCACGGCGTGCCGCGCGCATACGCTCCCGTGATCGAGACAGAGCAACGACTCGGGCGCGCTCCCCACCGTGATGACCCGCGACGCTGGGAATACCCAAGTGCGGAGGCAAGCCGAGCCGCGATGGACCGCGACTTGGAGGACGGTGTCATCCATGCGCGCTGAACATCTGCACTGCCCGTGCCGCATGCGGGTCATGAAAAGGTAACAATTGCGCGCGAACCGCTGTTGAGCCGAGTCCACAGCTCGGCGCAGCCCAGCGGTCGGGACTCCACGGAGCGCGCGGCTCAGACGTCCGCGCTCTCCACGATCTCCACGCCCGCCGCCTTCATCGCGTCGATGGCCCGCGCGTCATCGTCGGGGGCCAAGTTCACCGCGCGGCAGCCGTCCACGACCAGACGGGTGCGAAAGCCGAGCTGGAGCGCGTCGAGCGCGGTGAACTTGACGCAGTAGTCCGTGGCCAGCCCGAGCACGTAGACCTCCTGTACCCCGCGAGCGCGGAGATCTTCACCGAGCCCGGTCGATTGCCGGTGACCATTGTCGAAGAAGCCGCTGTAGCTGTCGATGCGGACGTCGGTGCCCTTGGGGAAGATCTTGGCGATCTTCGTGGTGTCGAGCCTGCGCGCGAAGGCCGCGCCGTTGGTCCCTTGGACGCAGTGCACCGGCCACAGCACCTGAGGCAGACCGTGGAGCGTGATCAGCTCGCCGACCTTCTTGCCGCGGTGCTCGGCGGCGAAGCTCTGGTGATGGAGCGGGTGCCAGTCTTGGGTGGCGACGACCAAGTCGAGCTTGGCCGCGACCTGATTGGCGACCGGGATGACCTCGTCGCCGCGAGAGACGGCCAGCGCGCCTCCGGGGAGAAAGTCGTTTTGGATGTCGACGATGATCAGCGCCTTCACAGGGTGCTCCTTTCGATGATGTGTTCGGCGAGGAGGCCCGCGATAGAGAGGACCTCCAGCGGACCGCCGGCGAGCTGCCGCGCGCGAGGGTGGGAGTCCGTGGTCACGATCCGCTCGAAGAGGCCCGAGCTCGCCAGCCGCTCGAGCGCAGTGCCGGGGAAGATCCCGTGGGTGGCGAAGGCCCAGATCCGGCGAGCGCCCGCACTTTTGTAGGCTTTGGCGGCCTGGATCAGCGAGCCTCCGGTGCGGATCATGTCGTCGTAGATCACGACATCGCGTCCGCTCACGCTAGCGCTGACGCCGGTGATCTCGGTGTGCTCACCGTCGAGGCGGCGCTTGTACACGAAGGCCGCCGAGGTCTTGAGCTCGCTGGCCAGGCTCTCCACCCACTTGGCGCGGCCCGCGTCGGTGCAGGCCAGGATGAAGGCGTCGCCCGCGATCCGCCGCATCGCCGCGGTCACCACCGGCTTGGCGTACACGTGCACCGGACAGATCGCCCCCTCGAAGTAGTGCGAGATGCCATCGACGTGGAGATCGACCAGCACCACGCGGTTGCCAGAGGAGGCGATGGGGATGGCGGAGAGGAGCCGCGCCCGGGTCTTGGCCTTCACCAGCTCGCCCGGCTTCACCGCGCGTTCCATGGTGGAATAGCCGAAGTAGGGCACGACCAAGGTCAGGGTCGCGGCGCCGTGCTTGGCGACACCGCAGGCTAAGTCATAGAGCTCGAGGGTGGAGGCGTCGTCGGCGGTGGCCCCGATGATCGCCACGTGGCGACCGCTCAGCGGGGTCTCGATCCGGTGGTAGACCTCGCCGTCCGGGAAGGCCTCGCGCTCCACGCGGCCGAGCTCGTAGCCGCCGACCTGGGCGATCGCGGCCGCCAGATCTCGATCGGTATGGGTGGAGAGGACCAGGATCTCAGGCTTCATCGCTCAGCCCTCGGGCGCGGCGGATGAGCTCGGCGCGCGACTTGTACAGGGCGGTCTCCAGGCCGACCGGATATTGGTGTGGGTTCAAGAAGCGCTTGATGCCGCCGTGGAAGCGCCCGAGCTGCTCAGCGCGGCGACGACGCGCCTCCTCCAGCGTCGACGGCGGCATGACCCGCTGCCCGCCGCGGAACACTGGGACCAGGAGATCCTCACTGCTGGCCCCCAGGGGGAGCTGTTTTTGCCGCGTAGGATCGAGGGGGTCCACGATGCGGGGCGGCGCGCTCAGGCCCAGGCTCTCGTCCCAGATCGCGTCGCCCACGTACTCCCCGCCGAGCAGATAGCGACGAACGTTCTGGATCCCGGGCGTAGAGACCTTGGCCGCCTGCTCCGAGAGCTTGATGCGCGGGTGCCAACGCCCATCCGCGCTCTGCACCGCGCCCAGCTTGTAGACGCCGCCCAGCGCCGGTTGATCGTAGGCGGTGACCAGCTTGGTTCCCACGCCCCAGATGCCGATCTGTGCGCCTTCGGTCTTGAGGCTGGAGATCAGGTGCTCGTCGAGATCGTTGCTGGCGATGATCGCCGCGTCCGGGAAGCCGGCGGCGTCGAGGAGCTGGCGCGCCTGGCGGCTCAAATACGCCAGATCGCCGCTGTCCAGGCGGATCCCGGCCAAGCGGTGCCCGTGAGCGCGGAGCTCCTGCCCCACCTCGATCGCGTGCCGCACCCCCTCCAGGGTGTCGTAGGTGTCGACCAGGAACACGCAGTTGTTGGGCATCGCCGCCGCGTATTGGCGAAAGGCCTCCGGCTCGTCCTCGAAGAACATGACCCAGGAGTGCGCGTGCGTGCCCCGCACCGGGATGCCGTAGAGCTTTCCGGCCAAGACGTTGCTGGTCGCCGAGGTGCCGCCGATGTACGCGGCGCGGCTGGCGGCCAGCGCTCCATCGACGCCTTGGGCGCGGCGGAGCCCAAATTCCAGCACTGGATCGGCCCCCGCCGCCAAAGTGACGCGCGCGGCCTTGGTGGCGATCAGCGTCTCGAAGTTGAGCACCGTGAGGAGCGCGGTCTCCAGCAGCTGACACTCGGCGATCGGGCCTTGGATCCGGAGCAGCGGCTCGCCCGGGAACACGATCGTCCCTTCGGGCACCGCGTCCACATCGCAGCTAAAGCGTAGCGCCGCCAGGCGAGCCAAGAACGCCGGCCCGAACAAGGGCGCTTGGTCATTGCCCCGCAGCGTCGCCAGGTACTCGAGGTCGCTGGCGTCGAAGCGGAGCCCCTCGAGCAGCTCGATCGCGTGCTCCAGACCCGCCGCTACGCTGAAGCCCCCGCCGAAGGGGTTCTTGCGAAAGTGCAGGTGAAAGACCGCCCGCTGATCGAAGACGCCCGAGCAGAAGTACCCGTTGGCCATCGTCAGCTGGTAGAGGTCGGTGAGGAGCGCCAAGGACGTCTTATAGATCGCGCCGAAGCTGGAGCTCATCTGGCAGCCCCTCCCGGGAGCTGAAACACCGGTCGACCGTACAGCTGTCTGGCCCCCAGCGCGCTCAGCCGATCGAGCAAGACCGGAAGCTTGGACACGCAGAAGCCGTCGAGGAAGAGCACCCCATCCGGCGCGACCCTGAGCGCGAGCTGATCGACCAGCCGGGCCGCCGTGGAGGGCTCGAAATACCCCACAAAATTGCGGCAGAGCACGACGTCGAAGCGCTCGGTGGGCGGCAGGGGCAAGGCGAAGGCGTCGCCCACGGCGAAGTCGATGTGCGCGAGCACGCGTTCGCTGACCCGCCCGGCTTGGGCCAGGTGCTCGCTGGGATAGCCGAAGCTGAGGCGCCCGGTCTGGGCCTCGGCGATCAGCGCCGGTTGGATGTCGAAGGCCGAGATGCCGAAGTCGACGCCG
>Ga0154020_10009450_pt1 | contig 11227 bp, 2 predicted proteins | sample Klosneuvirus_201_FD_109709 | JGI IMG/M metagenome (GOLD analysis project Ga0154020, IMG submission 109709) | Active sludge microbial communities from wastewater, Klosterneuburg, Austria - Klosneuvirus_20160825_MG | ecosystem: Engineered > WWTP > Aerobic digester > Activated sludge | place...
CGCGGGGCGAAGCCGGGCTTGACCGACTGGGAGGACAACGCGGGCGCATTCAAGGATCGACTCGTCTTCGATGACGTCTCCGAGCGCTGGTATTTCACCGTGTACTCGCCCGCTTCGAGCGACGACGCGCTTAGCGAAATGCGTTACGGGCTGACGTCCGAGGCAAGCAAGCTGAACGTCAACGCCGCGCACACGACGAACTTGATTCACCTGCCTCGCATGACGGCTCAATTGATCGCCGGGTTGCGCGACTTTGTGGATTGGGACAGCACGGTGCGGCCGGATGGCGCCGAGCAGGATTACTACGATGCGTTGCCGCGCGCTTACACGATTCGCAACGGCGCGCTCGATACGCTCGATGAGTTGCTGCTGGTTCGGGGCTTTACTCCCGCATTGCTCTACGGTGAAGATGCGAACATGAACTGGCGCCTCGACGTGAACGAGAACGATGGCGACGAGCGTTTCCCTTCGGACAATGCCGACGGGAAGCTTGATCGCGGTTTCAGCCAGTTCCTGACGGTCGCTTCCTACGATCCGAACGAAGACAACGAAGGCATCCCGCGCACGAACCTGAACCTTGCCAACGATCCGCTCCCGCAGATCGAACTGCCCGCGCCGCTCACCAATTTCATTTACCAGCTTCGCACCAACAAACAGTCCGTCGCGCATCCCGTGGATCTGCTCGACGCGAAGCTGACCTGGACGAACGCGAACGGCACAAAGGCCGAGCTGGCCAGCGGTGTGGGGAAGGAAGAACTCGCGCTCGTGCTGGACTTGTTCACGACGAGCAACGAAAGCCGTTTCGACGGTTTGATCGATGTGAACACGGCGTCCATCGCGGTGTTGCGCACGGTGCAGGGTATTGATGAGCCGCTCGCGGAGAGCATCGTCTCCGGCCGCCGCAGCATCAGTCCGGAACGCCGAGGCAGTCTCGCGTGGCTGTTGCAGGAAGGCGTCGTGGACGTTCCGAAGTTCAAGGAGATCGCGCCGCTGCTCACCGCGCGCAGCCGGCAGTTCAGTTTCCACGTTGTCGGCTACGGCGTGCCGAGCGGACGGTATCGCGTGCTGGAGGTCATCATTGATGTCGCCGGCGACGAGCCTCGCATCACTTACCTGCGCGATTTGACCAAGCTCGGAATGCCGTTCCCTTTAACCGGCCCAGAAATGACGACGACGGCGAGTAACGGCGGCGCGCGCGGAGCGACTCGCTCTACCATGGAGGTGCCGCGTGGCTAAGGCGTCGCTGCAGAACCTCATCAAGCTGCCGCAGCTGAAGTCGCGTCGGCGTCAGCGCGGGCCGAGCCAGTCGACCGGGCTCGTTGTCGAAGGCCAGATGTTGCGCGTCGTGCAGGCGACCGTATCCGGCGGCAAGACCACGATTCAACGCGTCGCTTCGGCGCCATTGGAATTTCCGGCAGACGCCGATGTTGCTGATCCCAATGTAATCGGTCCGGCCATTGCGCGAGCGCTCAAGAAGCTCGAAATCAAGCCCGGCGCAGTTGTCATGGGTGTGCCGCGCGCGCAGGTGGTTTTGCGCACGCTCACCGTTCCGGTGCTGGAAGACATCCGCGAACTTGCCTCGATGGTTCACTTGCAGGTCAGCAAGGATCTTCCGTTCCGCATGGACGAGGCGGTTGTTGATTTCAAAGTCCGTCGCAAGATCGTTCCGCCCGTCCCGCGTGTGGAAGGCGATGCCAAAATTGAGATCGCGGATGCTCCACCGCCGAAGTTGGAAGTGCTCGTCGCCGCGGTGAAGCGCAGCCTGGTGGAATCGGTCGAGCAGACCGCTGCCGCCGCCGGGTTAAAAGTGTGCGCGCTCGGTTTGTTGCCCTACGCGAATGTTCGCGCGCTCGATGCGTTCAAGCTTGTGGACGACGAGCAGGCGGTCGCGCTGGTGTCGCTCCGGCCGGACGAGATGAACATCGACGTCATCGCGCAGCAGACGTTGCTCTTCAGTCGTGGCGCGAACGTGAAGCTGCCGCCGGAAAAACCGGCGACCGCCGACGCAACGGTTCCGAAAGTTGACGCGCCGGGTTCCGACACGACGAGCTTCATCCGCCCTGAAAGTTTCGCGGAGATGGTGACCATCGAGGTTGTGCGCAGCCTGCACGCGTTCTCGGGAGTGGAACCGAATCGCAGTGTGGCGCGCGTCGCGGTGAGCGGCGTCACCGGCCACGAGGCGAGTGTCGTTGAGGCGATTGAGAAACGTCTCAACCGACCCTGCACGTTGCTCGATCCGGGAACGGTCTTCGATCTTCCCGCCGAAGCGCGCGAACATGTCGCGGGCGCGTTGCCGGCGATCGGTCTGGCGCTCGGGTGCGGGGACGAGAGCGGGCTGCCGTTTGATTTCCTGAATCCGAAGAAGCCCGCGGTGCAGCGCGACATGCGGCGCATTCGCATTCTCGCCGGCGCGGCGGCCGCAGTGGCGCTCTTCATCTTCACGCTGGCGATCCGGCAGCATCTGATCAACCGCCACCAGAAGGTGCTGACCCAGCTTCAGGCTCAGTTCAGCGCCGAGGACAAGCAGAGGAAAACCTTCCAAGCGATGGTGCGTCACGCGGGTGTGGTGCGCGACTGGACCGATGGCGGTCGCAACTGGCTGGATCATTACGCGTATCTCTCAGCGGTGCTGCCGGCGAGCGAGGAAGTTTACATCACGTCGCTCGCGGTCAGCGGCACGGGCTTGATTCGACTGAGCGTCCAGGCGCGGAGCGGCGAGACGCTGGCGAAGCTCGACAAGCAACTGCGCGCCGCCGGTTACGACGTGAAGCCGCTGGCCATCACGCCCGGCGCAGACCGGCATGGATACGACTTTCGTTCGACGGTGGAGCTGATCATTCCACCCAAGCAGGTGCTCGATCTTTCCAAGGTCAAAACGCCGCCGCGTCCGGCGGACGATGTCTCGCTTGATCCTTCGTTCAACAAGGGAGGTGGCGGATGAATCGTCGCGAAAAGATTCTCGCGGGTTGCATCGGCGGACTCATCGGGCTTGGAGCGCTCGGCTTTGGAGTGCGCGGGTTCATTTTTGCGCCGCTCAAGAAGATTGATCGGGATGCCGCCGTGGTGCGCGACAAGTTGGACAAGCTCGCCAAGGATCGCCGCGCGTTCTTCGATGCGGAGGATCGCATGAAGAACTGGGCGCTGACGACGTTCGCCGACACGGTGGACCAGGCGAGCGCGAAGTCCGGCGAGATGCTGACGAAACTGATTCTCAAGAGCGGCCTGTCGGAGGATGAATTCACCCGGCTGCCGGTCGGCCCGCGCAAGCTTGCGGGCGGTGCGGCGCAGGAGATCGGCTGGAACGTCCAGGGCGACGGCAAACTGACGGACGTGATCGATCTGGTGTTCGCGCTGCAAACGTCGCCGTATTTGCACCGAATCGACGGGCTTTCGATCAAGGCAGGTGACGCGGCTGGATACGTGCGCGTCAGCTTCCGCTTTCTGACGCTGGTGATCGATTCCGCGCCAGAAGTGAAGCGCAAGGAGCTTGCGGCGAAGTACACTTTGGAAAGTCCCGAGCGCCACATTTACGACGGCATCGTCTCGCGCGATTTGCTACGGCCCTACATCAAGCGTCCCTCACCGCCGCCTGTGCCGCCGACCACGCCGGGCACGAGTCCCGGCAACATCGCTCAGAACGGCGCGAAGCCCGGTGTTCCTCCGGGGCCGGAAAGTTTCCGCGTGGTGTCGCTCTCCGAATGGATGGGCCAGCCGGAGATTCACGTGTTTGATGTCACTGCTCGAAAGACGGCGCGTTACAAGGCAGGTGATGCGCTCGCAGGCGGCACGATCGTTTGTGTGGATTACCGTCCGCAACCGATGCCGGGCAACGAGATGTTGCGCTCGGACAGCCGCGTGATTGTGAAGGTCGGAGCTGAGTACTTCGCCATCGAACGCGGCAAGACGCTCGCGGACAAACGCAAGCTGACCGCAGATCAACTGCCCTCCGGCATGGCCAAAGCAAAATGAATTTCACCCGCATCACCGAATCCAAGTTTGAGGACAAGTCATGAAGAGAACGACGTTGAGCATTCTCGTTGGTTGCACGCTGGCCGCCTCGGCCTCCGCGCAGAACGCCACGAAGCCCGCGCCCGCCGCCGCCGCGGCGCAACCCGCGCGCAACATCCGCTTCCAGTTTGATGGAATGCCGTACTCGGACGTCGTCGAGCGTTTCGCGCAGATGGCCGGCAAGCCGCTCATCGCCGACACGAACATCACCGGGACGATCACGTACAACGATCCCACGGCCTACAGCTACACCGAGGCGCTCGACACGTTGAACATCATGCTCTCGATGAAGGGCCTGATGCTGATCGAGTCCGGCAATTATCTCCGCCTCGTTCCGTTCAAGGAGCTTCCCGCCATGCCGCTGCGAATTCTGCGTGGCACGGATGCCACGGGCGATGTCCGCCCCGGCGAAGTGGTGACCGTGGTGCTCGACATCAAGAATCTGGAGTCGAAGGAGATCGTTGACTCGATCACGTCGATGCTTTCCAACGCCGGTTCTGTGGCCGCGTTACCCAAAGGCCGCGGGATGATCGTCACCGACCGGCTTGCGAACATTCAACGCGTTCGCGCGTTGCTTGCGACCATCGACACCGAGGCGACGGTGAACCGGCAGATGAAGACCTACACGCTGCTGCACGCCAGCGGTGCGATTGTGTCGGACCTGCTGAACCGCACGTTCGGAATCGCCACCGCTCCGAAGCGCACGACCTACAATCCGAACTCGAAGGCGATGGAAGTTCTGCCGCCGGATCCGAACGATTACATCACTTCGGTGTACGACGAAGCGTCGCGCACGATGGTTCTGTTTGGCCCGAACGAACGCCTCACGCTCGCCGAGGAGCTGATCAACAAGTTCGAGCAGAAGGACGGTCCCGGCGGTGATGTCCGCATCTATTTCCCGCAATCGATCAAAGCTGACGAGCTGGCGAACGTGATTCGGCAGGCGATCCCTGGCGTGGCTGCGCCCGGCGATACCGCCGCCAATGCCGCTACGAAGGCACGAGTCATCGCCGACGCGTCACAGAACCGTCTGATTGTGGCCGCGCCGATTCCCGGACAGCTCGAGCAGATCGACCAACTCATCTCCCGTCTCGACAAGGGTGCTGTCGGAACGGTCGGTGGCACGACGAACGTCCCGCTCCGTTCGCAATCCGTCCAGCTCACAAAAGTCTTCCGCCCGCGCGCGGCGGATTCGACGAATCTTGCCTCCATCCTCACGCAGGCGCTCACGCGTCGTTCGGCTTCCGGCCAGATGGTGACCACCGCGAGCGTCAGTCATGATCCCGCCAGCGGCAGCGTCGTGCTCAGCGGCAGCCCCGGTGATTTGCAGATCGCCTCGGACATCGTGACGCAGCTCGAAACGGGCACGACGAGTCCGGTGAGATTGCAGACGAAGTTCATTGATGTCGGCAGCGCGACCGAGGCGAAGCGCATCCAGCCGATGGTTGAGCAGCTCTATCGCGATCAAGTCAGCTCGGGCGCGTTCAGCGCCGGACCGCATGCGAAGATCATGGCGGACGCAGATTCCGGCCGCATCATCGTTACGGCGAGCGAGGAACATCTCAGCCGCGTCGAGGACATCATCCGCCAGTTGCGTTCGGACAAGGCCCAGACCCAATCGCGCCGTCTGCAAATCATCACGCTGAAGAACTCACGCGCCGAGGCCGCGTTGCCGAATATCCAAAATCTGATCGCCGACCGGATGAGCGAGCGCCGTTTTAGCGACGTTCCAAAGCCTTCGATCATCGCCGACGCGCCGAACAACCGTCTCCTGGTCACTGCGACCGACGAGCAGATCACCGCGATTCAACAGGTCGTGACCGTGGTTGATGTCGCGCCGGCGGCGGTGAAGCGCGAGATGCGCGTCATCCCGCTCCGCGCCAAGCCGGCGGCGGAAGTCATTCCGACCGTCACCTCGCTGCTCGAGCAAACCGCGGATGCGCCTTCGAATCCGTTGCTCGCGCCGAAGCTCATGGCCGACCCGACCGGCAAGCAGATCATCGTTCTGGCGATGGCTTCGGACTTCGAGCGCATCGAGAAACTCGTCGCGCAGTTCGATGCCACCGCGGCGACCTCCGCACCGCGGCAGTTCCGAGCGGTCGAACTGTTCGGGAGGAACGCCGCCGATCTGACGCCGCTCGTCACGCAGCTCTACACGGAACAACTGCGCGGCCAGCCCGAGCCGCCCGGCGGACCAGCGACGGTGCTCGCGGAGACGAAGGAGAACCGCATTATGGTCAGTGGAGCGGAGCAGGAGATCACCCGCGTCGAGGCCATCATCCGGCAGCTCGATCCCGCTGGGCGTAAGGGTTCGAAGGAGGAGACGCGCGTCATCCGCATGAAGGCCGCGCTTGCAGCCGAACTCGCCAGTCTCGTCGAGAAGAGTCTGAACGCGCAGTCGCAGCAGGTCAAAGTGCTGGTCGATGCGCGCAGCAACAGCCTGGTGGTTTCCGGCGACAGCGCGGCGGTAGAGGCGGCTTCCGAAGTGATTCGCCAGCTCGACACGCGATCCGACGTGCAGCCGCGCGAGATGCGCATCATCGAGTTGAAGCAGGGTGATGCGAACACGATTTCCAGCATCGCAAACAATCTCGCGGTGGAATTAATCAAGGATCAGCGCGGGCCGGATTACACGCCGCAGACGCGCATTACGCCGGATGCGACGTCGAACCGTCTCATTGTCAGCGGACCAAAGGATGAGCTGAACACGGTTTCCAAAGTCGTCGAGCAGCTCGACCAAGCTCCGGAGGCCGCCGGTGGCGCGCGGGTCTTCAAGCTGGTGAGCGCGGACGCGGCGCAAGTGGTCGGCGTGGTTTCGAACGCGATGTTGAAGTTCGACAATCGCAACAAGCCCATCCAGCGCGTGACCATCTCGCTCGATCGCGAATCGAACAGCATCATCATCGCGGGTCCGCGCAATGACCTGAAGGACGCTGAGAACATTATCCAGCGCCTCGACAACGAAGGCATCGATCCGACCGCGACCGGCGCGACGGCGGGCAAGGCGCGCGAGTTGAAGATCATGGACGTGCAGAGCACTGACGTGGACGGACTCGCCGCGCTGGCGATGAAGGTTTTCTCCGCGCAGAACGCGGGCCGCACCGTGACGAACTTGGTCAGCATCACGCCGGAACCGAACGGCAAGCGTCTCATCGTGCTTGCGCCGTCGGGCGTGTTGTCCCAGGTCGAGACGGTGGTCGCCACGCTCGACAGCAAGCCGGATCAAGGCGTGCGCGAATTACACGTCGTGGATTCGAAGAATGGTTCCGTGACGGACCTCCTGCCGAACGTGCAACGCATCTACACCGAGCAGACGCAGGGACGTTCTGGCAAACCGGCGACGATTTATCCCGATTCGAGCGGTCGACGCCTCGCGGTCTTCGGCACGAAGGAGCAGGCGGCGCAGGTGCAGCAGATCGTCGATGTGCTGGCGTCCGAAACGCGGGCGCCGCGGGAGACGAAGACGTTTGATTTCGGACGGCTCGCGGAAGCGCAACGCATCCTGCCCATCGCACAGCAACTCTATCGTGATCAGCTCGTGAACAACCCGAGCATGGGCACGGCGGACGCCCAATTGATCAGCGATGGCAAGACCGGGCGGTTGATTGTCAGCGCACGCGCGGATCAGTTGAAGGTCATCGAGGAGATCGTTTCGCGCCTGCAGATCACGGCGACCACCAACCAGACCTCGCGCGAGACCAAGGCGTTTGAAGTGGGCTCGGCGGCGGACGTGCAACGATTGCAGCCGCTCGTTCAGCAGCTTTACACGGATCAATGGCGCGATAAGGCGGAGACGGATCCGGCAGACGCGCAGATTGTGGCGGACCCGCGCGCGGGCCGCATCATCGTCACCGGCAAGCCGGAGCACGTGAAGCAGATTGAGGTCATTCTCCAACAGCTCGGCACGAACAAGGCGCGCACCGAGGCGCGCGACACGCGCATCTTTGATCTCACGACGGCGAGCGCGGTGGAACTGGCGGCGACGGTGCGCACGCTTTATCTGGAACAGGCTAAGGCCCGTCTCGGCGCGCAGCAGCCGGACACGATGATCACACCCGATGCTGGCGGCAATCGGCTCATCGTCGTCGGCGACACGAACGAGCTGAACGAAATCGAGGGCATCATCCAGAAACTCGACAAGGTCAGTGCGCAGAGCGCTTCGGCGCGAGTGTTCAAACTGAAGTCAGCCGATCCGCAGAAGGTTTCCGAGATTCTCACGACCTCGCTTGTGCGTTTCGATGCGTATGGCCGGCCGCAGAAGCGCGCGACGGTGAGCGTGGATGCGAAGACGCGGACGTTGATCGTCACGGGCGACCCGAAGGAACTGGGCAGTGTTGCGACAATCATTGAGCAGCTCGACCAGTCGCTCGGTGCGCAGCCGGATCGCAAGATGAAGGTGCTGACCTTGAAGCAGGGCAAGGTCAGCGAACTGCTCGGGAAGGTTCGCCAGCTCTATAATGATCAGCTCACGGCGCAGCCGGACCTCGCGACGACGGACATTCTCATGATGGAAGACGCGGCGAGCAATCAGCTCTTGCTCGCGGGCAATGACCGACAGATCGCCTTGGTGGAACAGATTCTCGATAACTTGCAGGCGGCGGCGATGACTCGCGGCGAACGCGAGACGAAGTTCATCGAAGTCGGACAGGTGGATGAGCTGAACCGCCTGATGCCGCTGGTGCAGCAGTTGTATCAAGAACGCTGGAAGCATCGTGAAGTCGGTGACCCGGCGGATGCTTTCATCATCACCGACGCGAAGAACGGCCGGTTCATCGTGACGGGCCGCACCAATCATCTGGTGGAGATTGAACAGATCGTGGCCCAGCTTCGCGCGACGGATGCCGGTGCGCCGCGTGACACGCGCATTTATGATCTCTCGACCGCCAACGCCGCGGAACTGGCGACGACGGTGCGCTCGCTCTATCTGGATCAGGCGAGGACGCGTCCGGCTGCGCAACCGCAGGAGACGTTGATTCTTCCGGACGGCACGAGCAATCGCCTCATCGTGGCCGGCGCGACGAACGAGCTGAACGTCGTCGAAGACATCATCAAGAAACTCGACAAGGTTTCGAGCCAGAGCGGCACAGTGCGGCTCTTTAAGTTGAAGTCCGCTGACCCGAACAAGGTGATGGAAGTCCTCGGCAACGCGTTGATGAGCTACGACGCGTATGGGCGTCCGCGCCGCCGCGTGGGCATCACGGTGGACGCGAAGACGCGCACGATTGTCGTCGCGGGCGACCCGAAGGAATTGCAGGCGCTGCAGAACGCTTCGGTGATCATCGAGCAGCTCGACAACGCCCTCGGCGCGCAGGCGGATCGAAAGATCAAGGTGGTGGCTCTCAAGCAGGGCAAGGCGGCGGAGCTTTCGCCGAAGGTGCGCCAGCTCTATAACGACCAGCTCACGGCGCAGCCGGATCTCGCGGTCAACGATGTGTTGATCATGGAAGATGGTCCGGCAAACCAGCTCATCCTCGCGGGCAGTGAGCCGCAGTTGAAGGTGCTGGAAAGCATCATCACGGACTTGCAGTCGGCCTCGATCAATCAGGGTCCGCGCGAGACGAAGATCTTTACGGTGGGTCAGGCAGAGGACGTGACCAAGCTCCACGGGATTGTTCAGCAGCTTTATCAGGATCGCTGGAAGAGCCGCGACGCGGGTGACCCGCCGGATGCGCAGCTCATCGCGGACACCGCGAATGGTCGCATCGTGGCGACGGGGCGGACGAATCACATCGCCGAACTCACAAGCATCGTGGAGATGTTGAAGGAAGCGGGAGCGGGCTCGAAGCGCGACGTTCATGTGGTGTCTTTGCAGCGCAATTCCGCGCAGGCGGTTTCCTCGATGATCAACCAGTTGTTCGCGAAGCAGGTGGCGAGCACGGACCCGGCGGACCGACTGGTGCTGAGCGCGCTGCAGGATGACCGGACGCTGGTGGTGGAAGCGGCGGAGAAGACATTCGAGCGCGTCAGCGACGTGGTGAAGAAGATCGACGACACGGAGACCTCCGTGCAGAACGTGATTCAGACGGTGCATCTCAAGAAGGGGCGCGCGGACAATCTCGCCGAAGCCATCAACGCCGCGCTGACGAATCGCGTCGGTACCGCGCTGGCCAAGCGCGTGAGCGTGACGCCGGTGCTCGGCGCGAACAGTCTGCTCATCAACGGCCCGACCAACGCGGTCGAGGACGTGATGAAGCTCGTGCGCGAGCTCGATACCGAGAGCGAGGCGGGTGACATCGAGGTGCGGATTTACAAACTGGAGAACGGCGCGGCGAAGGAGGTTTCTAGCATCCTTGATGACCTGTTGCAGAACGTGAGCCGATATCAGGCGCGCACGCGGACGGGACGCTTCATTCAGGCGAATGTTTCCATCGATGCGCGGGCGAACTCGCTGATCATCGCGGGCACGCCGGCGCATTTCGCGGTGGTGGAGAAGATTCTGCCGACGCTCGACAAGCAACCGGAGCGCAGCGATCGCGACGTGCAGTTCATCTGGCTGCGCAAGGCGAAGGCTTACGACGTGGTGTCGAAGGTGGAGGCGGTGTTCGACGGGCGGGATTCGAAGGAGAAGCCGGTCATCGAGGCTGATCCGCTGAACAACTCGGTGACGGTGATCGCGCGCCGCGGTGATCTGGCGCAGATTCAGGATCTCATCAACCGGCTCGACGATTCGAGCAAGGACACCAGCATGCAGGTGCGTCTGCGTCCTTTGGAGCGCGTCGCTGCCGAGCAGATGGCGAAGATGCTCCTGAACATCTACCCGCAGATGGGCAGCGGTCAGGTGCGTGTGGTGGAGAAGACCACGGCCCCGAAAGCCGTGGCTCCGGGCGTTCCCGGTGGTGCGGTAGCTCCGCAAGGGCAGCAGCAGAATCAACCACCCACTGCACCAGCGCCGGCGCCCGCTGCGACGCCGGCCCAACCCGGTGCGCAAACGACGCCGGATACGAACGTGGTTCAGGAAGTTGTCATCTCGGTGGACAAGGTCGCGAACGCGCTGATTCTTTCTGGTCCGGCGCAGGAACTCGACAACTTGGACCGCATCATCACGGACCTGTCGTTCAACTTTTGGGGGAACGAATCGGAGTTCCGCCTTTTCCCGCTCAAGGATGCGGACCCGGTGGTCGCTGCGCGGACGTTGACTGAATTGCTGCGGCAAGAACCAGTGCCGGTGCAAGGGCAGCCAGGACAGCCGCCGCAAATGCGAACTCAGCAGCCCAAGATC
>Ga0154020_10009452_pt1 | contig 11225 bp, 12 predicted proteins | sample Klosneuvirus_201_FD_109709 | JGI IMG/M metagenome (GOLD analysis project Ga0154020, IMG submission 109709) | Active sludge microbial communities from wastewater, Klosterneuburg, Austria - Klosneuvirus_20160825_MG | ecosystem: Engineered > WWTP > Aerobic digester > Activated sludge | place...
CGCCAAAGCGGTCGTGCAGGATGTTCGCGGGTTTCACATCGAGATGCAGGATGCCATGGGCCGAGGCCTCCGCCAGCGCACGGGCCACCGCGAGGCCGGTCTCCAGCACAAACACCTCCTCCAGCGCCTTCCCCCTTGCCACCGGCCGCAGCAACTGCGCATCCGAAAGCAGCTCCATCACGACATAGGGCCGCCCCTCGGCGCTGCCGATGGAATAGACGGGCACGATGTTCGGATGGGAAAGCGTGGCCGCGCGGCGTGCCGCGCGCACGAGCGATTCCACGCTTTCGCGATTCCCCGCCCTCTTTTCCGAGATGAGCTTCACCGCCACATTGCGCTGGAGATGCTCGTCAAACGCTCGGTAGGTCACGCCCATGCCGCCGCGTCCCAGCTCGCGCTCCAGGATGAAATGCTCGATCCGGGCCGGCACCACCTGCTTGGTCTGGCATCGCGGGCACACGATGCGGGAGAGCGGCTCCAGCTCCACATCGATATCGAATGTCACGCGGCAGTTGTAGCAATGCGGCTCCGCCACTCGCTCCAGCACGGCATCACGCCCGCCCTCGATCGCCGATTCCCCTTTTTTCCGCAGCAGGAAGGATTTGGTGGATGGCTTCTGTCCCGGCCCGGTGGTCGATGAGCCTCCCGGTGCCGGCTTCACGATTTCCACCTCCGGTTTGAGCATCTCCACGGGTGCCTCCACAGCCTGTTTCATGGCAATCGCAGGCACTTCCGCACGCGGCGGAGGCCTCACAGGCTCGCTGACGGCAGCAGGTGCCTGCGGTGACAGCGATCTCCCACGCAGCAGCAGTACCTGCCCGGTCCTCGCACGACCGCGTAGATGAGCATCGAGAGCCTCGGGTGATTTTTTGGCAAGCATGGATCAAGCAGACCGCCACGAAACCTCGTGGCATCCAGCACCTCTAACTCACCAAAAACTCGGAAATCAAACCACAGGCCCATTTTGGCAACATGCATCCACACATCCACAAAAGAGGCAACACACACACCTCATCGCGCCGCTGTCTTCCCGCTGCGTTTGCCGAGGCAGATGAGGGATTTGTCACTGCGGATGAAGATCTGCCCCTCGCTCATCGCGGGTGAGGCGAAGACTTTTTCCTTCAATTCGCTCTCTGCGACGAGTTCGAAGGTCTTGCCGGGCTTCACGGTGCGCAGCACGCCGAAGTCATTCACGAAATACACCCGCCCCTCGGCGCTCACGAGGCTGGCGTGATGCTCGCGCAGGCGCTCCTCCCATTCGATCTCACCGCTTTTCGCATCAAAGCAGTGCGCCACACCCGAATCAGAAACGATCAGGAAATGCCCGCCCTCGACGATGGGAGATGGCACATAGGCCACGCCCTTGTTCGTGCGCCAGACGATGTGCGAGTCCGTGACGTTGCCGCTGCCGTCCGGCTTGATGGCGAGCAAGTGATGCTCGGGAAAGCCGCCGGTCATGTAAAGCAGGCCGGTTTGCTCGCTGAACACCAGCGAGGCCACGAACTGCTCCGTCGGCCCGTCGATGATCCACAGCAGTTTTCCAGTGCGCGGATCATAGCTCGTCACGCACATCGTGCCGCTGAGCACCATCTGCGTGCGGCCGCCGATGTCGCGAATGAGCGGCACGCAGTAGCTGCGGGTCTTGTTGGGCCGGTCGATGCGCCACAGCTCATGACCGTCCTTGCGATCGAGGGCCACGATATAGCCATCGCCATCGTGATCGCAGTTCACGATGACCTTGTCCTCGAAAACGACGGGGCTGGAGCAGAAGCCGTGCTTGCTGGAAAACAGGCCGGGACGCACCTGCCATACCTGTTTGCCGCTGAAATCATGCGCGGAGACCACCACGGTGCCTTTTGGCACTTCGCCCTTCGGAATGACGCGGCCTTCGTTTGCCTTCCGGGTGGCTTCGGTGGGTGTGTTGTCGAGGAAAGCCGTGAAAACGCGTTCGCCGTCCGTGGCTGGTGTGCTCGAGGCGAGCGAGTTGAGCTTGTGAATGCCCTCCGAGGGCGCTTTGAGCACACTCGACTGCCACACAAGCTTCCCGCTTGCTCGGTCGAGGCACAAAAGCACCCGCTCCTCGCTCTCCGGCAGTGCGGCGACAGTGAAGATCTTGTCTTCCCACACGATGGGCGAGGCATGACCACTGCCCGGCAGTTCCACCTGCCACGTTTTCGTTCCTTCGGCCGTCACAGGGAAGCCTGCATCGACCGAGGTGCCATCCAGCCTCGGCCCGCGCCACTGCGGCCAGTTTTCGGCTTGGGCTAAGGAAGCAACAACGAGGCTGGCGAGCAGGGCTGGGAGGCGTTTCATCGGCCCGAGCATGGCGGAACTGCTCCGAACATGCAACGGCCAGAAAATCACTCTTCGCGACGCGAACCCATCATCTGCAAAATGTAGTAGAGGAAGGTGGCGAGGGCACTGATGAAGGCCGCGACATAGGTCAGAGCGGCCGCATCGAGCACTTTGCTCATCGCGACGGTTTCCTGACCGGGTGACACAGCACCGGTGTGGGCCAAAATGCGCTTCGCACGAGCGGTGGCATCAAACTCGACCGGAAGCGTGATGAGCTGAAAGACCATCACGATGCCAAAGCACAGCGCGAGGGCCGGAATGGCGATCTTTGGCATGAAGTAAAACAGGAACATGCCGATGAAGGGGATCAAATTGCCCGCGATGGTCGTGATGCCGACGGCTGCCATGCGCCACTGCAGCGGCGCGTAGAGCTGCTTGTGCTGGATGGCGTGGCCCGCCTCGTGCGCGGCGACGCCAAGCGCCGCCACATTCGTGCCGTAAAAGTTCTCCTCGCAGAGCACGAGGCGCTTGTTTTGCGGATCGTAGTGGTCGCTGAGGAGGCCTTGGGTGGGCACGACTTCAACATCGTGGATGTTATTGAGGTCGAGGATGCGTTGCGCAATCTGCGCCCCGCTGAGACCGGACATGGCAGGCACCTGCGAGTAGGTGTTGTAGGCCGCTTTGACTCGCCACGAGGCCCACATGGCCAGCGCCGTGGTGCCAAGCATGATGATGAGGTAAAGGGGATCGAAGTGGATCATGGGTTTTTAAGGGTTGGGTTTGGGGTGCGCATTCAATAGCGGGAAAACATGCGCTGAAAAGTCCGCGCCGGTTGCAAAGCCGGGGGATTTTTCCCCACACAAAACGACGGTTGCGCGGCGTTGAGGCGCGGCGCATGGATGCGTCTGCATGGACCCAGCTCCCGCCGATCCCAACGCCTCCAACGCCTCCATCGTCTGCCGCGTCACCCCTTGGTATTTCAAACGCCGGGCCATGATGGCGGCGATGTTTGCCTTTTTCGGCGCTTACTTCCTTTACGACGGCAGCGTCGGCTATCCGAAGCAAGTGGAGATCGCGAAGAAGAAGGAGTGGTTCAACGGCGAGTTCCTGGCGACCTTTGACGCCGCCAAAAAGGCTGGCTCGCTCGATCAATGGATCGCTGAGCAAAAGGCCAAGGGCATGCCCACCGGCACAGATGGCGAGCCTCCGAAGTGGGTCACCTACGCCGCGGCCAATGGCTGGCCGGAAGACCCGCATCACTACACGGAGCGGGAGATCGCGGAGCAGTTTTACTTTGGCTACGGCTGCCTGGCCGCGGCGCTGGCCGTGGGTGTGATCGTGCTGCTGCGCAAAAACACCGTCCTCCGTGGCGAGTCTGACCATTTTGTCACTCCCGACGGCGTGAAGATCCCCTTCTCCGAGGTCTTCCGCGTGGACAAACGCAAGTGGGACAAGCAGGGGCTCGCCTACGCCTGGTATAGACCGGACGGACAAGGCCGCGAGAAGAAGGCCGTCATCGACGATTTGATGTATGGCGGCGCGGACAAGGTGCTCGAGCGTATCCTGAGCCGCTTCAACGGCGAGCTGATCGAAAAGGTCGTCGATCCAGAGCCTGAATCGGTGGAGGCAGCGCCCGCCGAATCCCCTCGCAACGAAGGCGGAACAACCTCTTGAAAAGGCGTAATTTTTTCTCTTGCCAAAGCAGAACCAGCCTCTAAAGCTCCGCCGCACTTACCACCCCCCACACACATGGCAGACAACATCCAAGACAAGGTCAAAGACATCATCGTTGAGCAGCTCGGCGTGAACCCCGAACAGGTCACCCCCGAGGCCAAGTTCATCGAAGACCTCGGTGCCGACTCCCTCGACACCGTCGAGCTCGTCATGGCGTTTGAGGAAGAATTCGGCATCGACGTTCCCGATGAGGAAGCTGAGAAGCTTCAGTCCGTTGGCGACGTCGTGCGCTACGTTGAAGACCACGCCGAGTAATTCTCATCACAAGCATTTCGTTAAGGCCAGCCGGATACCGGCTGGTCTTTTCTTTTGTCTCCTCATGCCCCCGGCAGAGGCGGTCGCAGCGCCTCCGGCACCATCTCGCGGAAGGACGGGCTTGGGTTCGAGTAAAACGGATAAGCCGCGTCCCGCCCGGCACCCTTTGGATGTGGCGTATAGCGCCAGTGCTTGTACATCCACAGCCAGCCTTCAGGATGCTCGCGGATCACCGCTTCGAAGGCATTCCACACCCTTTGGGTCAGCTCACGCGTGTCGTCCTCCGGTCCGGGCTGGATGGCCTCAAACAACCGCGCATCATACCTGCCATCCGGCAGCGAGCGACAAACACCGGTGATGATCGAAAGGCCCAGCCGCTTCGCCAATTCGACATGCAGCGAGGGAACGCAGGTCCACATGCCGAAGCATTGGATGGCCGCGGCTGCCTTGCCCGGCTCGATGTTTAAATCGGTGAGCAGCCCGGCATGCCCCTGCCGCTTGAGCGTCTTGATGAGCTTCAGCATGGCATTTTCCTGCGGGATGATGGTGTGCCCGGAGCTTTCACGCAGGCGTCTGAACAACTGGGTTAGCGCCTCGTTCTTGAAATCCTGCGCCACGACCGTGAAGGGGAACCCGCGATAGCCCCACACCATGCTGATCAGCTCAAAGTTGCCAAAGTGCGGTGTCACCCACACACCACCGGTCTGGCGCACGCGTTCCTCGATCTCAGGCTGCGGGATGTGAATGTCGAAAAAGGGCTGCCAAGTGTCCTTCGTGAGCTTTGACGACCAGAACAGGTCCAAGAACGTGCGTGCGAAGGTTTGATACGAGCCTTTCGCGATGCGCCGCCGACCCGCGTCATCGTATTGGTCTCCAAACGCACATCGCAGATTATCGAGAGCCGTCTTCCTGCCGCGTTTGTCGAGATGAAAGGCCAGCGAGCCGATCCCTCGCGAAAGCGCCATCAGCACACTGCGTGGCAGTCGTGGCAAAATCCAGGCCACAGCCTCCAGCACGGCGGTTTCGAGGAAATAGCGGAGCTTCTTCACGAGATGTTGGCGTTTGATAAAAGTGCGTTACGGTGAGCCTCATGGCCCTCAGTCTTCCTAGCATCCTCAAGCGACTTCTCAAGCAGCCCACGGCTCCGTTTCACGAGTACCATGTCCGTGCCGAGATCGAGGCCATCTTGGGCGGCATACCCAATGTGAAGCTGAAGCGCGACAAATTCGGCAACCTGCTCGCCACTTACAAGAACGGCAGCACGCGTAGCAAGCCCACCTGGGTCTTTGGGGCGCACATGGATCATCCCGCGTTCGTGCAGGGAGATGACGGCTGGCAGTTCCTCGGCGGCAGTGTCATCCCCGAGATGGATACCGCCATCAAACGCGGCCTGCGCAAATCGCACGGAGAGATCGCCACCTGGAATTTTCCGGTTAAAATCACCAACACCCGCATTGAGGCCCCCGCTTGTGATGACCTCATCGGCTGCGCCATCATTGTGATGACCTTGCTGGAGCTCGCCCGGCTCGATATCAAGACCACGGTGCATGCCGCCTTCACCCGCGCCGAGGAGGTCGGCTGGCTCGGTGCATGGCACCTGGCTCAAAACTGGCCTTTCGGCAAAGACAGCGTGTTTGTCTCCATCGAGACCAGCCGCCCGGTGAATGGCGCGGTGATGGGTGAAGGCCCCATGGTCCGCGTGGGTGACCGCGTTTCCGTTTTCGACAGCGAGGCCGTGGCCGTCCTGACCACCACCGCCAAGGAGCAGGCCATCCGCGTGCAGCGCTGCCTGCTCGATGCCGGTGCCTGCGAGGCCACCGCCGTGCAGGCCGCAGGCATCCGCAGCGTGGGCATCTCCGTGCCTCTGGGCAATTATCACAACATCGGCATTCAGCGCCAGATCGCCCCCGAATTCGTGATGATGGACGATGTGAAGTCCCTCATCGACCTGCTCAAGGCTCTCGTGGCCACCAAGCACGATGGCATCGGCGAGCGCAGCATCCGCGAGCGTGTCGAAATGCGCATGGCCGAGCACGCAGCGCACTACAAGGCGGGCACGAAGCTCTTCAAGTAAGCCTCAAACCGGCTCGCCAATCTTCCGCAGCAGGGCTTCGCCGGCACGGCGACCGCTCAACAGGGCACCGTTGATGGACACGTCCTCACACCAGTCGCCACAGCGATAAAGTCCGGCTTCGATCACGGGATCGAGCGGGCCTTCATCGAGTCTCAATTGGCGGCTTTCCGGCTGCGCATGCCGCACTTGCACCGTGCGTAGATGCTTCCAGCGTTGGACACACGGTCCATACCAGCGCGTCATCTGCTCACGAACGACTTCCTCCAGCTCATGACTCGACGGCATGCCCACAATGGAGGCCGAAATGAGGTGCTCACCTGCCGGCGCATACTCAGGCGCGATGCGGCTGAGCACGACGGCCGAGTTCACCGGCCCACGACCATCACCATCGAGATGCAGGATCGGCTCCTTCACCGGCACATCAGCCTCCGCCGCGGCAAAATAGAGACAAGTGGTCGAGCGTGCGGGCTTCGGCATGCTCACCACGCCCTGCGGCAGCAAGCGGAAGGCCGCCTCCTCGCTCACCGCCATCACGACGTGGTCCGCCTGCAGCAGCTCACCGCTTTCCAGCGCCACCTCGCCACGCCGCACATGTGCCACGGGCGTGTTCAGCTTCAGCGAACCGGGCGGCAGCGCCTCGGCGAGCTGATCCGGGATGGCCTGCATGCCTCGTGCGGGTAAAGCACTGCCGCCACGGTCAAACATCGAGAAAAGGAAAAGCAGCATGCGGGCGGAGGTGCGCAGGTCCTTTTCCAAAAAGATGCCGCCAAAGAACGGGCGGAAGAAGCGGTCGATGATCTTCTCCGAGAAGCCGAAGGCACGCAGGTAGTCCTCCGTCTCCATCTCCGCCAGCTCGCGCGGCGGCTCCTTGAGCCCAAAGGCCTCCTTGCGCAGCACCAGCGTGAACCACTTGTCCCGCATCGCCACGACTTCTTCATCACGAAGGTTGGCCAAAGCGTCCAGCGGATGCCCCACCGGATCGGCCACGCGATGAAAGCAGTCCTTCACAAACACATCCGCCCCGCGGTAGATCGGGCGAAGGTCGAGCGACTCGTAGTCAAGCACACGACGTGCCTCGGGATAGGCGGGAAGGAAGACCTGAAAGCCGCGATCAAGCCGGAAGCCATCCACCACATCCGTGCGCACGCGACCGCCCACACCGTTGGAGGCCTCGATCAGCGTGAAAGGGATGCCCGACTTCGCCAGCACGCGGGCACAGGCCAGCCCCGAAAGGCCGGCGCCGACGATCACGATTCTGGGAAATGTTTTGCCCACGGGAGAGAGTGCGCTTCAAGATGGGCGCATGCCCTGTCATTGCAAGGCGCAGCACCTCCTGCGCTCACAAAACTTGCTCCCCTGCCCTTCGCTGCCACCATGCGCCATGCGGCATCTTCCCCTGCTCCTCATTCTTTTCGTCATTGGCTGCGAGCCCGTGCCGAAGACGACGCCGCAGTTCGAGCCGCCACCCGTCGTGCTGCCTGAAACCGTGCGCGAGCTCACCCCGGATGAAGCCGAGCGCTTCATCGCCGAGCACGCTGGCTGCCTCATCGTCGATGCCCGCACCGAAACCGAGCGCAAAGACCACGGCCAGATCCTCGGAGCGCAGCCCTTTGATTACCTCCACGGCCAGCCCAGCCTCGACCGCCTCACCAAGCAACCGGACAAGTCCAAGCCCTGCCTCGTTTATTGCGCCATCGGCGAGCGTGCCCGGCTCCTCGCCGCCGAAATGGTCAAACTCGGCTTCACCGACCTCCGCCTGCTCCGCGGCGGCTTCAACGCCTGGGTGGCCGCCGGCAAGGCCGTGTCCCGATAATCCGCTCCGCAGGCGAACTTGAAACTTGGAACCTGAAACTTTGAACCTAACATGCCCGCCATGCCCAAGAACCGCCTCTCGCTCATTTTGCCGCTCGCACTCATCGCCGCCGCCGCGGCCTTTCGCTATTTGAAGCTCGGCCAGGGCGTGCAAGTGCCCGCGTTGGAAAACTTCGCGCCGTGGATGGCACTCGCCTTCACCGGCACCCTCGTCTTCTCGAAACGCGTTCCCTTTTTCGTGCTGCCATTGTTGCTCGTGGTCATCGACCTCGCCGCCACCGGCTTGAAAGGCATCATGCACTGGGAGGCCATCGGTGTTTACGGAGCCTTTGCCGTCGCCGCATGGTTCGCCAGCCGCTCGCGTGGCAAAGTGGGCCTGCTCGGCAGCCTCATGGGCACGCTCGCCTGCTCGGTCGCCTTTTATCTCCTCACGAACACCATGTCCTGGTTCGTCGATCCAGGCTACGCCAAGACCCTCGCCGGCTGGATGCAGGCCATGACGACCGGCCTGCCCGGCCTGCCGCCCACGATCTGGTTCCTGCGGAATTCGCTCCTCAGTGATCTCGCCTTCTCCTGCCTGCTGCTGGCCGCTTACAACACCGAGGCCTCCTTCCGCCGTCAGGAAACGATCCCCATGCTTCGCGCCTCCGTCGCATGAAACGGCTCGCTAGCTTTCTCTGCCTCCTGATCGCCACGGCGGTCTCCGCGAAAACGCTGCATCTCTACACCTGGGCGGACTACATCAGCCCCGATGTCGTCAAAAAGTTCGAAAAGCAGCACGGCTGCCAGGTGGTGATCGACACCTTCGACTCGAACGAAAGCATGTACGCGAAGCTCAAGGCCGGCGCCACCGGCTACGACCTCATCTTTCCCAGCACCTACATGATCCAGGTCATGCACGCCGAGGGCCTGCTGCAAAATCTCGACCACGCCAAGCTCCCGAACCTCCCCAACATCGATCCCCCCGTGCTCACGAAGGTGATCGACACGAAGATGGAGCACAGCGTGCCCTACACCTTTGCCTACGCCGCCCTCGCCATCCGGAAGGACAAGATCAAGGACGCCGAGCCCAGCTATGCCATGCTCGACCGCGCCGCCCTCGCCGGGCGCATCACCCTGCTCGATGACATGCGTGAAAGCATCGGCGCAGCTTTGAAATCCCTCGGCCACAGTCTCAACACCCGTGATGACGCCCAGCTCACCGCTGCGCAGGAGGTCCTCATCCGGTGGAAGAAGCACATCGCCCGTTTCGACAACGAAGGCTACAAGGCCGGCATCGACTCCGCCGAGTTCCACCTCGTCCACGGCTACAGTGGCGACCTCTTCCAGGTGCAGATGGAGAACCCCAAAATCGAGATCCTCATCCCCCGTGAAGGCGTCACCATCGGCTGCGATGAAATGGTCATCCCCAAGGCCGCCAAACAGACCGGGCTGGCCCATGCCATGATCAATTTCCTGCTCGATCCCGACATCGCCGCCGAGAACATGGAATGGATGGGCTACTACTGCCCCAACAAGCCCGCCAAAGCCAGGCTCAGCCCCGACTTCCTCGCCAATCCCGCCATCACCCTCCCCGATGCCATCGCCACCCAATGCGAAGTCATCCAAGACCTCGGCCCCGACCTCGCCAAGTACTCGAAGGTCTGGGACGCCGTCAAAGCCGCCAAGTGAAACCGAGGCGGCGAGACTGGGAGACGTGAGAATTCAGAGGAGAGCACGGACACTCTTTCCGCCGATGGTTCGTAGTTCGGGCTTCAGCCCGCTCCGGGTTCTGTAGTCCCGCCTTCAGGCGGCCGGAAGGTGGAACAGGTTTTCAACCGGTTCAGTCCCCGAAACCTTGAACCACGGAAGAAACCGAACCCACGGAAAAGAGACCACCGCGAGAGTAAGGAATGCCGCAGAGGTGCAGATCGGAGGGCAGGATTCCATTCCCGCCCTCCGTATCACGGTCTTCTCAAGCCGGCCGCGAACGGAGTCGCGGAGTACGGTCCGCGCTCCCTTCTACCTCCGGACTCGTCACGCTTCCGCCTTGGTCTTCTGGAGCAGCCGGATGCCTTCGATACGCATCTTTTTGTCCACGGCCTTGCACATGTCGTAGATGGTGAGGGCGGCGAGGCTGACGGCGGTGAGGGCTTCCATCTCGACGCCGGTGGGGGCGGTGGTGACGGCGGTGGCGGTGATGGCGACGGCTTTGGTTTGCAGCTCGAAATCGACCTGCACCTTGGCCAGCGGGATCTGGTGGCAGAGGGGGATGAGGTGCTGCGTCTGCTTCGCGGCCTGGATGGCGGCGATACGGGCCACGCAGAGGACATCGCCCTTCTTGAAGCCGTTTTCGCGGATCAGCTTCACGGTGTCTGCATGCATCACGATCCGGCCGGCGGCCACGGCCTCGCGTCGCACGGCCGGTTTGGACGAGACATCTACCATGGAGGCTTCGCCGCGGTGGTCGAGATGCGTGAGGGTGCGAGGCATGGCGGGAGTGTAGTCGGAATTACATCAAGGCGAGCAAGGACTCGCGGATCTGGCCCTGCCACTTGGCAAAGTAGGCCAGCGTGGCCTGCGCGACCTGGATCTGATCGAGCGTGGCCTGATCGAGTGTGGCGAGCACCTCGCCCCGTTTCGCCTCGATCTGGATGCCGAGGTCCTCCAGGGCCTCGCGGAGCTTCATCTCCTGTGGAGCGAGCAAGGCCTTCGCGAGGGCTGAGGAGGCGGTTTGCTTCTTTTTGGCCAGGGCGGCGGCGTTTTGAAGCTGCGGACCGATTTGCGAGAAGAGCATCATGATCTCCGCGGAGATCGGAATGGTGCGCCAGGGCACCTCGTGGAGTTCGAGCAGATGTTTGAGGCGCTTTTCAGGGGCGAGCAGGGTCTCGTAGGCCGCATTCACCTCGGCGGCGAGGGTGGCACTGCCGCCCGGCTGGTCGGGATGGGCCTCGCGGCTCTTTTGATGCCAGGCAGCCTGCAGCTCGCTCTCATCGAGCAAGGCCCGACGAGGCAGGCCGAGGAGGGCAAAGCAGTCCGTCATGGCGATTTACGCGGAAAAGCTCTCGCCGCAGGA
>Ga0154020_10009453_pt1 | contig 11225 bp, 12 predicted proteins | sample Klosneuvirus_201_FD_109709 | JGI IMG/M metagenome (GOLD analysis project Ga0154020, IMG submission 109709) | Active sludge microbial communities from wastewater, Klosterneuburg, Austria - Klosneuvirus_20160825_MG | ecosystem: Engineered > WWTP > Aerobic digester > Activated sludge | place...
ACGGTCAATGGAACTGGCCGCTGAGGTGCTCTAGCGGCGCGCATGCTGATCGCAGCGGGGCCGCGATCAGCATGGTCCGCATGGCTTAGCGTGTCTCGGTCGAGGCCACGTTCCAACCGAACTTGACCGCGCCGCTGAGGCCGCCCTTGTCGTCCTGTGCCTTGTACTCGAACTCAACGTCCTTGTAGGAGCAGGCGACTTGTTCCAGCACATCGCCGCCCTGCGATCCACCGGGTTGGGTGCTGGTGATGAAGACTTCTTTCAGCGTGATCACCAGATAGTCTTTCTGGCCCTCGCCGGCCTTGCGGGCGGTGAGTTTCATGCTTCCGAAGTGCTTGCCGCTGACGCAATGCTTGGCCAGCACGGGCGAGGCCTTGTCATAGCGGTGCGTGAAATGGAAGTCCTGCGCATTGGCCTTGCCTTTGCCTGAGCCGCCGCCGGAATTGGCGCTGGACGCCTGGTTGACGCCCCAGCTCCAGGCGAGAATTTCGATCTCGCCCTTGTGGTCCTTGTGGCTGGATTCGCCGTCGACGCCGTCAAACTTGATGTGAAAGTCGCTACTCATATTCAATGCTCCTGTTGATGGATGGGTGGCCAGGCGCGGGTGACAGCTGCGCCCCGATACCACCCGACGATGCGTCTTGCCCCCTGGGTGGCTGTTACTAAGACGAAGCGCCGGGAGTGATTTTGAACCTGTTTGCCTGAGTCTGTGGCAAGTCGCCGCGGCAATGTGAAATTTGAACGCTATGCGCCACTTTTCTTGGACCGCGGACTACTGGCGGGTGGCGCCAACCAGCCAGCCCTTGACAGGACGTCCGGCTTCCAGCCGCAGCACTTCCAGGCGCATCGCCTCCGGTCGCAGCCCGTGGTCCCGTAGCAGGGTGGTGAGGTAGCTGCCAAGATGGGCGTAGCGGCCATGGGGCTGCAAGCGGTAGGACTCGACGGCATCATCGGGCAGGGCCTCAACGGTGAACACCAGGGCGCCACCTTCCCGCAAGGCCGCGGCCGCTGCCGCAAGGACCTGCGCCAGCTCGCCGAAGTAGCACAGCGTATCGGCACACACCAGCGCATCGAACGCGGCGTCATGACCCTGAAGGTAGGCGACCAGTTCGTGGTGGTGCAGGGCGTCGTAGACGTGCCGGCGTTCGGCCTTCGCCAGCATTCCCGCTGACAGGTCGCAGCCGTCGAGCCGAGCTGCGATACCCCGCACCAAGGGGCCACACAGGCCGGTTCCGCAGCCCAGATCGGCGATGGTCAGCGTCGGGCCGGATGCAGGAACCAGTTGGCGCAACAGGTCGGCCACGAGTTGCGGCGCGCGGTATCCCAAGGCGCTGAGGTTGGCATCGAAGGTCGCGGCGAAGGCGTCGAAGGTTCGCTCTACATAGCCGTCACTGGCGCGCTCCGGCACCGTTGCGCCAGTGCACGCAGCCAAGTGGTGGTGAATCACCGGGTTGTCGGGGTCGACCGCAAGCCAGTCACGGTAGAGTTGGGCGGCCTCGTCGAGCCTGCCCAGGTGTACCAGGGCGCGCGGCACCGCGTTGCGGGCCTGCAGATGGCGTGGCCACAGCACAATGGCTCGGCTGTGCGCGATCAGCCCCTCGCTGATCTGACCTTGTTCCAATAGCGTCAGCGACAGGTTGTACCAAGCCTGCGCCAGGTTCGGCTGCGTCGCCAGCACCCGCTGACACAAGTCTTGCGACTGTTCCAGCAAGCCCTGTTTGCGCAGGATGGAGGCCAGATTGTTGAGGGCGTCGGTGAAACCAGGGTTCAGCGCAAGGCAGCGCTGGTAGGCGTCGGTTGCCTCGTCGAAGCGCTGCAGTTCCACCAGGATGTTGCCCAGGTTGTTCCACGGCCCAGGCGCCGTCGGCATACCCTCGATGGCCTGCCTGACCAGCGCCAGCGCGCGTTCGCTCTGTCCTTGCTGATGCCGCAGTACGCCCAGGAAGTGCTGTGCGTCCGGTTGCCCGGGCCAGCGTTCCAGAATGGATTGCAGTAACGACTCGGCCTGGGCGACCTGTTGGTTTCGCAGCAAGTCGACGGCGCGTTCCAGCAGTTGCCGTTGTGCCAATTTGGCGGCCCCCCGGATCGGGCGCCGGTCGGCTTGCTCTGGCACCGCTGCGCTGGTGCCGGTTTGCGCAGCGGCCGAGCGATCGCGTGAAATCACGGGATGAAGTAGCTGACCGAAACGGGTGAAGTGGGTGATCCGTCAGGCGCTCTGCCCACTGCGGTGAACACCACCGTATGTGGCCCAGGGTGAGCGGAGTAGTAATACATCGAGAACGAGTAGTTGCTGCCGGCGGCGGTCAAAGTCATGGGGGTGCCGTCGAACGTGGCGCTGACCGACGCTATACCGTCCGGGTCGCCCACGGTCACGTTGAAGATGGCGCTGAGGCCGGCAGACCCGGTCTCGGTCACCGCGCTGAGGTACAGCGGTGTGTCCACAGGAGCAACTGGCAGTATGGATACCAGTTGCTCCACAGTCTGCACCGGCTCGACTGATCCATCGGGCTGTATGCCTGTCGCGGAGACTCGCAGCAGATGATCACCCGGCGCGGTACCGGCCGGCACCGTGACCAGATAATCGCCGCCCGAAATCATGGCCGGTATGCTGGTTCCATCGAGGGAGGCCAACACGCTTGAGATGCCATCGGGGTCGGTCACCGTCACCCGGTACCCCTGCGCAGGTCCGAAGCTGTAGCTCTTCGGGCCGCTCAGCGGGCTCAGCTTCAGTGGCGTGTTGGCGGCGACGACCGTGATGACCTGAGTCACGCTCTGAGGAACCTCTGAGGAACCATCCGGGGCTGTGCCGGTGGCCCGAACCACCAGCGTGTGCGGGCCGATAGGCGTGTCCGCGGGCAATGTGATGGCGTACTGAGCGCCACTCACGGAGACCGGAATCGCCAAGCCATCGAGGGTGACCGACACGGCCTTGATGCCGTCCGGGTCGACCACGGTCACCGAGTAGCGCTGGGCCGTGCCAAAGGTGTAGGCCTTGAGACCGGTGATGGCCTCAATCGCCAGACCGGTGTTGTCCAAGGCCTTGGGGTCCACCTCATTGGGTTGTCCGCCGCAGCCCGACAAGGCCCATGCCACCGCGCCTGTCACCAGGCCCATGGCCCATGGCCTGTGCAAGTTGCTGCGCATCATCATTCCTCTCGTGTCGAGTCAGTTGACCAGCAGATCATGCGAGCGTGCCGGCGGCGGATTTGAATGGGCCAAGGGTGACCCAACCCTACTTGGTTCCCTTGACAGAAGGCAGCTTGGAGACCAGGCGCAAGGACACGGTCAGGCCTTCCAGCTGGTAATGCGGGCGCAGGAAGAACTTGGACGTGTAGTAGCCTGGATTGCCTTCCACCTCTTCGACGACAACCTCCGCGGCGGCCAGTGGTTTCTGTGCCTTGGTGGTTTCGGACGAGTTGGTGGGATCGCCGTCCACGTAGTTCATGATCCAGGCATTGAGCCAGCGCTGCATGTCCTCGCGTTCTTTGAAGCTGCCGACCTTGTCGCGCACAATGCATTTCAGGTAATGCGCGAATCGGTTGCAGGCGAACAGGTAGGGCAGACGCGCCGCCAGGTTGGCGTTCGCCGTGGCATCGGGATCGTCATACTGGGCAGGCTTGTGCAAGGACTGGGCGCCGATGAAGGCGGCAAAGTCGGAGTTCTTGCGGTGGATCATTGACAGCAGGCCGCAGCCGGACAACTCGGCTTCGCGCCGGTCGCTGATGGCGATCTCCGTCGGGCACTTCTGGTCGACCCCGCCGTCATCGGTTGGGAAAGTGTGCAGCGGCAGATTTTCGACCGCGCCACCGGACTCCACGCCGCGTATTCTGGAACCCCAGCCATACTGCTTGTAGGACCGGTTGATGTTGGTCGCCATGGCATAGGCCGCGTTGGCCCAGCAGTACTTGTTGTGGTCGGCATCCGCCACGTCTTCTTCGAAGTCGAACTCCTCGACCGGATTGGTCTTGGCGCCGTACGGCGTGCGCGCCAGGAAGCGCGGCATGCACATGCCGATATATTTTGAGTCGTCGGACTCCCGCAGGCTGCGCCACGCCGCATATTCCGGGGTGGAGAAGATCTTGGCCAGATCGCGCGGATTGGCGAGTTCCTGCCAGGACTGCATCTGCATCAGCGAAGGGCTGGCGCCGGTAATGAACGGGGCGTGTGCCGAGGCGGCAATCTTCGCCATTTCTCCCAGCAATTCGACGTCCGGGGGGCTCTGGTCAAAGTGGTAGTCGCCGACCAGCGCGCCAAAAGGCTCGCCACCAAACTGGCCGTATTCCTCTTCGTAGATCTTCTTGAACATCGGACTCTGGTCCCATGCCGCGCCCTTGAAGCGCTTGAGGTTTTTGCCAAGTTCCTGCTTGGAGATGTCCATCACCCGAATCTTCAGATGAACATCGGACTCGGTGTTGTTCACCATGTAATGCAGACCGCGCCAGGCGCCTTCGAGCTTCTGGAACTCCGGGTTGTGCATGATGCGATTGACCTGCTCCGTCAGCTTCTGGTCGATGGCGGCGATCATCGACTGGATGGTTTCGATGACGTCCTTGCCAATCAAGGCGGTCTGGCTCAGCGCCTGCTGGGCCAGGGTCTGCACCGCTGCTTCAACGGCGGTCTTGGCTTCCTCGGTTCTCGGCTTGAACTCCTTGTTCAGCAGGGAGGCAAAGTCGCTGCCTTCGTAGGTAACCCCTTGAAGTGCGCTTTTTTGGGCAATGGCTTCGGACATGATGAGGGCTCCGGAAATGGTTCGGGTCAGGCGGACGGGGTGGCGTTGTCTTCGGCCTTCTTGCTGGCCGCGAGGGTCTTGAGCAAAGCGGGGTCCTCCATGACCTTGGCCAGCAACTCCTCGGCCCCGCCCTTGCCGTCCATGTAAGTCACCAGATTGGACAACTGGGTACGAGCTTCCAGGAGCTTGTTGAGTGCGTCGACCTTTCTCGCTACCGCGGCGGGGGCAAAGTCGTCCATGCTTTCGAAGGTCAGGTCGACTTTCATGTTGCCCTCGCCGGTCAGGCTGTTGGGCACCGAGAAGGCGGCGCGCGGCTTCATGGCCTTCATGCGTGCATCGAAATTGTCGGTATCGAACTCCAGAAACTTGCGATCGACAACTGGCGCCAGCGGGTCCACCGGCTTGCCCGACAGGTCGGCCAACACGCCCATGACAAACGGCAACTGGATCTTCTTCTCGGATCCGTAGAGTTCCACGTCATATTCGATCTGCACGCGCGGCGCCCGGTTGCGGGCGATGAACTTTTGACTGCTGGTGGCCATGGTGAACTCCTTGCTACGTTTGACAAACTAAAGGTTGAGGTCGGACGCTTGGTTCAACTTGAGTTGCTGCGCCCGGTGATGTTTTCAATACTGCCCAAGGCATCCGGTGCCAAGTCGGACATGATCTCAAGAAAGCTCACGCCAATCAAGCGCTGCGCGCGCTTGATGAGCAGCGGGGCCGGGTTGCCGGGTTCGGTCTGCTCAAGATAGGCGATCACGCGGTCCAGAGCCGAGATAGCGTCCTGACGGCTGCGCAGCTGGCCAGATCCGCCAGCCGCCGGGCGAGCAACTGCAGACTGATCGTCGGTCTCACCCGATGCACCGGCGTCCGATTCCGCTTGAACGGTCGCGTCCGAGCAGGTTTGCCGCAGCAGGGTCGCAATGTCGCGCAGCGGCTTGAGATCGACCTGCTGACCGCTCCCTGCCCGGCTGTCCAATAGGGTTTTGAGCTGGTCAAGCTGATCACGCAAACCGGCACTGAAGGTGAGCGACTGCGGGTCACTGGCCCGGATCTCGTTGATGGCCCCTTCGATCTGCGTGGTGGTGTAGCTGGCCTGACCCTCTTTGGCACCCAGTCGACCGTGGGCAACCTCAATGTCGCGTACCAACAAGGCGCCCAGGCTGCGCGCCGTTCCGACGCGTGCGTCGTGCAAGTCGCGCACGGCCATTTCGCCGTCGGACAGCGGCGCCAGGGCGTTGAGCCGCATCGTCGGGTCATTGGCGTCATCCGCATCAAGCTGTGGGTGAATGGTGTCCCAATAGTTGTCCAGCAGCGAACTGAGCAGTTGCAGGCCCATGGAGAACCCGGCGACGCCTTGCTGTCGCGCGCACGCTCGCAGCAGCAGAATCGCGACGCGGACGTCCTTGGTGCGGCGCAACAGTTCGTGAGCCTGTTCGGCTACCGCGCGCCAGTCTGGCTCCACAGCCGGGATGACGGAGTCGCCAAACTGCTGTTCGGCCTTGGACCGCGACGCCACTTCAAGCGCGATGAAGGCGGCGTCGTACTCAAGATCCTCCCCGCAGGGAAGCGCATCGGACACGGGCGCCAGCAAAGCGGCCATTGATTCAGGTGACAGCATCGGACTCTCGTTAAACGGGGGACACTCCGGCTCAAAGACGATCAGCGGGATGATAATTCAAAGGCTCTGACTTGGCGCGTTTTGAGTAGGCTTGTGATAGGCTTTCGCCAATTCGTTCACAAAGGTCGCACTATGTTTGCTTTTTCCTTGGCTCGGGTGACGCGTGATGGCGGCGATGGCCGCCGCCTGTCGCGGGTGTTGGTCTGGGCAAGTGTGCTGGTTGCCGCGCTGACACTGGCCGCTTGTGCGAGCAAACCCGTGGTGTCCCAGGTCAAGCTCAGCGTTGCCGCGGGCACGGATGTCAATCCGGATGCGCGCAATCGCCCCTCGCCCATCACCGTGCGGGTCTATGCGCTGAAGTCCGCCGCGACATTCGAGGCGGCCGATTTCTTCTCGCTGTTTGAAAAGGACGCCGCGGTCCTGGGTGCTGACGTGGTCAGTCGCGAGGAGTTGCTGATGCGTCCGGGCGACAGCAAGCCGCTGGAGATGAAGCTCCCGCCTGAGGCCAAGGCGCTGGCCGTATTCGCTGCCTACCGTGACCTGGACCGCGCGCGCTGGCGCGCAGTGCGGGTGATCGAGGTCGGCAAGGCCGTCAATTTGCAGATCAAGGTGGCCGCGCGCCAGATCAGCATCGAGTAATTCGGGGGTGAGGCTGCGGTTCATCACCCAGCGGGCTGGCTTGCGGGGGCATGAAGTGTTCCCCGTGGTGTACCGAAGTCAATGTTGACTCGCCGGGCGCGTTGGGCATCGGGATGAATCCGGCCCTGGCACCGGCGGTAAGTCTTTATGCCACCCAAGGGGTGGTCTTTTTTTGACTCCAGGTTTGCGCCCGGTTCGGACGCAGTAATCGTTATGTAACTAGAAATTCGCCGCTTTTCTCACTTTTTTTGCCCTGTTTTTTGGAGAAAGTGATTAAGAATACGAGTTTACCCCGAGTCGATCGGTGAAATCCGACTGGTAAACTTGCGCCCCTGATTGAGTCGGTCCGGTCGCGTCGAAGGCTGCGGTGGCCCGAAACCATCTGAACCTGGTGACGGGGCGATCCACGCGGCAATCACATCATCGAGCCGCATCGATCCCCTGACGCGTCGGATCAATGTGCGTGCGGTGCAAACCGACTAACTCTTACTTAAAGGAAATTGTTGTGCTTTTCAACACGAATCAAATCGTTCGCTCGCTCGCAGGTCCGGTGCTCCTAGCCCTGTTCTCGCTGGGAGCCGTGCCGGCCACCGCCCAGTCCACCGCCCCCGCCACGGTGGCCGCTCCTGCCGAAGCCGCTGCACCCGCCGCACCGGTTGCCGCTCCAGCCCCGGCCGCCAAGAAGGCCGAAGCGACCGAGAACCCCTATGGCATCGAAGCCCTGTGGAAGACGTCGGACGCGGTGGCCAAGACCGTGCTGATCATGTTGCTGATCATGAGCGTGAGCAGTTGGTACATCCTCATCGTCAAGTTGCTCGAACAGGCCAAGATTGGCCGTCAATCCAAGAGCGCCGCCAAGGACTTCTGGACCGCCGGCACCGTGCAGCAAGGCTGTGCCAAGCTCGATGCCAACAGCCCGTTTCGCTTCATCGCCGATGCCGGTCTGGAGGCCACCAAGCAGCACGACGGTCTGATGGGCCATGTGCCGTTGAACGACTGGGTCACCATGAACATCGGCCGCTCGGTCGAACGCATCCAGGCCAGCATGCAAAGCGGTCTGTCGGTGCTGGCCACGGTCGGCTCGATTTCACCCTTCGTTGGCCTGTTTGGCACGGTGTGGGGTATCTACCATGCGTTGACGGCCATTGGCATCTCCGGTCAGGCGTCCATCGACAAGGTTGCCGGTCCCGTGGGTGAAGCCCTGATCATGACCGCCATCGGCCTGGCCGTGGCGGTTCCCGCAGTGCTGGCCTACAACTGGCTGGTTGGCCGCAACAAGGCCGTGATGAGCGATGTGCGCGCCTTCGGCAGTGATCTGCATGCTGTGATTCTTGGTTCGGTCAAGAAAGCCTGACACCACTGCGTGGTGCCATTCAGGAAAACATTATGTCAATGAATGTTGGCTCCCCGGATGACGGCGAAGACGCCGTCATGTCGGCCATCAACACCACGCCCCTGGTGGACGTGATGCTGGTGCTACTGATCATCTTCCTGATCACGATCCCTGTTGTGACGACGTCCATCAAGCTCGAGCTCCCCAAGGAGCGCGTCGAGATCCGGGAAACCAAGCCGGAGAACGTCATCATCTCGGTGGACCCGGCTGGAAACGTGTACTGGTATGACCAGCGCATCAAGGATGTCGAAGTGTTGGTGGAGAAGCTCAAGAAGGTCTCCACGGCGAAGCCGCAGCCGGAAGTGCAGATCCGTGGTGACATGACCGCGCAGTACGAGGGCGTCGGCAAGATCCTGTACGCCTGCCAGCGCGCCGGCATCGTCAAGGTCGCCTTCATCACCGAACCTCCTGCCCTGGGCGGTTGAGGCGCAACGCAATCAACAAGGATTCATCCCATGGGAATGAACGTCGGAAGTTCAGGCGGCTCGGGCGAACCCGAGGTGCTGATGGACATCAATACCACGCCGTTGATCGACGTGATGCTGGTCTTGCTGGTGATGCTGATCATCACCATCCCGATTCAGCTGCATTCGGTCAATCTCGAAATGCCGGTGGGCACACCCCCTGTCAACAACATCAAGCCCGAAAAGATCCAGATCGACATCGATGAGCGAAGCATTGTCTATTGGCAGGGTCTGCCCGTGACCGGGCCGGAACTGGAAGCCAACATGACGACGATTTCCCAGGCAACGGTGCAACCGGAAGTGCATCTGCGGCCGAACAAGGCGGCCAGCTACGCCGTGTTTGCCAATGTCCTGGCGTCCAGCAAGCGCATTGGTTTGACCAAGATCGCCGTGGTCGGCAGCGAGCAGTTTGTCCAATGAATACGACCGCCAACGCCTCCATCGGCATGAACTACCGCTATCAGCCCAAGGACCCGTCGCGGCGAGTCAAGGGCCTGGTGGTGGTGGTTGCGCTGCACGCTTTCCTGGGCTATGCCCTGGTCTCCGGCATGGCGCGCAAGGGCCTGGACATCATCAAGAAACCGCTTGAAGCGGTGGTGATTCAGGAAGTCATCATTCCCCCGCCCCCACCGCCGCCGCCGAAGAAGATCGAGCATCCGAAAGAGACGCCGAAGGTGGAGGCGCCGCCGCCACCCTTCGTGCCACCGCCCGACGTGCCGGCGCCAGTGGAATCGACGGCCCCGGCGATCGTGGCCGCGGTGACGCCGCCGCCGGCTCCGGTGGCCATCGCACCGCCACCACCGCCGGCGCCGCCTGCAAAACCGGTCAACAAGTCCGACATCGGGGTCGCTTGTCCGACGCAGGTGAAACCGGAGATGCCGCGCAAGGCCACACAGGAAGGCATTTCAGGTGTTGTGAGGGCGCAGGCGCTGATCAAGGGTGGTGTGGTCAAGGATGTGACCATCCTGTCCGGACCGCGCGTCTTCCACGCTGCAGTGAAGGCCGCGATGATGCAGTACCGATGCATCTCTGACGAGGCCGAAATCAACGCCACCCAGGAGTTCTCGTTCACGCTGGAGTGACATGATGTGCGTCGCACCCTCGGGTGCGACGCACAAGACACGTAGCAAGGGCCCGTTCGGGCCCTTGTCTTTTTTGTGGTGCAGCCGCTATTTGCGCATCAGCGTGCTCTTGCCGAATAGCGACTCGATCAGGTCCACCGCTACTTCCGCTGTGCGGTTGCGTACATCCAGCGCCGGGTTGAGCTCCATGACGTCCAGCGAAGCCAGGCGGCCGGTATCGGCGATCATTTCCATGCACAGCTGGGCTTCGCGGTAGGTTGGGCCACCGCGCACCGTCGTGCCGACGCCAGGGGCGATGTCCGGATCCAGAAAGTCGACGTCAAAGCTGACGTGCAGGTGCGTGTTGGCGTCGACCAGCGCCAGCGCCAGTTCCATGGCGGCACGCATGCCCAGCTCATCGATGTAGCGCATGTCGAATACTTCCAGGCCGATCTCGTGGACGAAGCGCTTTTCGCCCTCGTCGACGCTGCGGATGCCAATCTGGCGAATCCATTTCGGATTGATGGCGGGCACGTGGCCGCCAATCTCGATCAGCTCCTTGGGCCCATGTGCGCATAGGCAGGCAACGGGCATGCCGTGGAGGTTGCCACTGGGCGTCAGCACGTTGGTGTTGAAGTCCGCGTGCGCGTCGAGCCAGAGAATGCGTAGCTTCTTGCCGCTTTCCCGGCAATGCCGCGCCACGGCGCTGATGGAGCCCAGGCCCAGGCAATGGTCGCCGCCGAGCAGGATCGGCAGGTGTCCCAGCGCCAGCTCGGCGTGCACGGCCTTGTGCACCGCGGAGTTCCAGGCGGTCACTTCGGGGAGATGGCGGTAGCCATCGACCGGAGGCAACCACGGATTGGTGGGGCCGCTCAAGTTGCCCCGGTCCAGCACCTCCAGCCCCTGGTTGCGCAACACCGGAATCAACTGGGCCACGCGCAGGGCCTCGGGCCCCATGCTGGCGCCGCGGCTGCCGGCCCCGATGTCGGTGGGTGCGCCAATGATGCTGACGGTCTGTTTCATGCAATGCCCTGCTTGGTGTGTGGTGGTTTGGAAGTCAAGCCGCGCTGGGTTGGCCATTGGCTGAGCACTAGAGCCAGCACGATCAGCGCGGCGCCAGCCCAGGCGGTCGCCCCGAGGCGCTCATTCAACAGGAACCAGGCGCTGGCGACCGCGAACACCGGCTCCAGCCCGAAGATGATGGCGCTCGGCGTTGCCGGAACATGGCGTTGGCCCCAGGCTTGCAGCGCCACCACCATCACACTGGCAGCGGTGCCCAAGTACAGCAGGGCCAGCCAATGGGTGGGGCTGGCATCGC
>Ga0154020_10009454_pt1 | contig 11224 bp, 6 predicted proteins | sample Klosneuvirus_201_FD_109709 | JGI IMG/M metagenome (GOLD analysis project Ga0154020, IMG submission 109709) | Active sludge microbial communities from wastewater, Klosterneuburg, Austria - Klosneuvirus_20160825_MG | ecosystem: Engineered > WWTP > Aerobic digester > Activated sludge | place...
CACCGGCATCGAGGAGCACGACAACTACGCGGTCGACTTCATCGAGGCCACGCGCTGGATCAAGGCCAACCTGCCCGGTGCGAAGGTCAGCGGCGGCGTGTCGAACGTGAGCTTCAGCTTCCGCGGCAACGACCCGGTGCGCGAAGCCATCCACACCGTGTTCCTGTACCACGCCATCAAGGCCGGGCTCGACATGGGCATCGTCAACGCCGGCATGGTGGGCGTCTACGACGACCTCGAGCCGGTGCTGCGCGAGCGCGTCGAAGACGTCGTGCTGAACCGGCGCAAGGACGCGGGCGAACGCCTGATCGAAGTCGCCGAAGGCGCCAAGGGCGCGGCCAAGGACGACAGCGCGCGCCTGGCCTGGCGTGCCGGCAACGTGAACGAACGCCTGAGCCATGCGCTGGTGCATGGCATCACACACTTCATCACCGAGGACACCGAGCAGGCCTGGCGCGCCATCGAGGCCACTGGCGGCCGGCCGCTGCACGTCATCGAAGGCCCGCTGATGGCCGGCATGAACGTCGTCGGCGACCTCTTCGGCCAGGGCAAGATGTTCCTGCCGCAGGTCGTCAAGAGCGCGCGCGTGATGAAGCAGGCCGTGGCCCACCTGCTGCCCTACATCGAGGAGGAGAAGAAGACCTTGATCGCCGGCGGCGGCGAAGCGAAGCCGAAGGGCAAGATCGTCATCGCCACCGTGAAAGGGGACGTGCACGACATCGGCAAGAACATCGTCACCGTCGTCCTGCAGTGCAACAACTTCGAGGTCGTGAACATGGGCGTGATGGTGCCGTGCCAGGACATCCTGGCGCGCGCCAGGCTGGAGGGCGCGGACATCGTCGGTCTCAGCGGCCTCATCACGCCCAGCCTCGAAGAGATGCAGCACGTGGCCGCCGAGATGCAGCGCGACGCGTATTTCCGCGAGCGCGGCACGCCGCTGCTCATCGGCGGCGCCACCTGCAGCCGCGTGCACACGGCGGTGAAGATCGCGCCGCACTACGAAGGCCCGGTGGTCTACGTGCCCGATGCGTCGCGCAGCGTCGGCGTGTGTTCCGAGCTGCTGAGCGACGAACGCGCCGCGAAGTTCATCGACGAACTGCGCGCCGACTACGAACGCGTGCGCCAACTGCACGCCGCGAAGAAGGCCACGCCGCTGGTCACGCTGGCGGCGGCACGCGCCAACAAGGCACGCGTCGACTGGTCGGCCTACACCCCGCCGGTGCCGAAGTTCATCGGCCGCCGGGTGTTCAGGAACTACGACCTCGCCGACCTGGCCGCCGCCATCGACTGGGGCCCCTTCTTCCAGACCTGGGACCTGGCGGGCCGTTACCCCGACATCCTGCGCGACGACGTCGTGGGCCACGAGGCGCAGCGCGTGTTCAGTGACGGCAGGCGGCTGCTGCAGCGCCTGATCGAGGGCCGCTGGCTGCAGGCCAGCGGCGTGGTGGCGCTGCTGCCGGCGAACACGGTGGGCGACGACACGGTCGAGGTCTACACCGATGCATCGCGCAGCGAGGTGGCGCTGCGCTGGAACCCGCTGCGGCTGCAGACCGAGCGCCCGGTGGTCGAGGGCGTGACGCGGCCGAACCGCTCGCTCGCCGACTTCATCGCGCCCAGGGGCGTGAAGGCCGACTACATCGGCCTCTTCGCGGTGACGGCCGGCCTGGGCGTCGAGAAGAAGGAAAGGCAGTTCATCGACGAGCACGACGACTACAGCGCCATCATGCTGAAGTCGCTGGCCGACCGCCTGGCCGAAGCCTTTGCCGAGCGCCTGCACCAGCGGGTGCGCACCGAGCTCTGGGGCTACGCACCCGACGAGGCGCTGTCGCCCGAGGCGCTGATCGCCGAGAAATACCGCGGCATCCGCCCCGCGCCGGGTTACCCCGCCTGCCCCGACCACACGGTCAAGCGCGACATGTTCCGCGTGCTGCAGGCCGAAGACATCGGCATGGGCCTGACCGAGAGCCTGGCAATGACGCCGGCGGCCAGCGTCAGCGGCTTCTACCTGGCGCACCCCGACGCCGTGTATTTCAACGTCGGCCGCATCGGCGAAGACCAGCTCGCCGACTGGGCGCAGCGCCAGGGTCTGACCGAAGGCGACGCCCGCCGCGCGCTGGCGCCGGCGCTGGCCTGAGGCCTGGGCGCCCGGGCTGCCGAGTCGCTGCCCGGCGGGGGCCACAAGCGCGTCCAAGCGTAAGCGCGGGCGCCGCCATGTAGCAAATGGCGACGTGGCCGTCGCGCCGGCCTCAACAATCCGGCCTGCTCGCCGGTGGTCCCCTGTCGGACGCCGGCGCAGCCCCTGCCGGAGGTGCAGCCTTGTTCCCGACCCGTCGAACCCGCCGCACGCTGGCGACCCTGGTGCTGTGTGCGCTGCTTTCCGCCTGCGGCGGCGGCGGCGGTGGCGGCGGCGAGGTCACCGTGGCGCCGCCACCGCCGCCGGTCGCCGTCGAAAAGCCCGCGACCCGCGCCGAGGCCGCCCGTTTCCTGGTGCAGGCCAGCTTCGGCCCCACCGACGCCGACATCGACCGCCTGATGGCGGCCGGTTACGCGGCCTGGATAGACGAACAGCTGGCCCTGCCTGCCCACTCGCACCGCGCCGCCTGGGAAGCCGCCGACCGCGACATCAAGGCCGTCACCCCCGCCAGCGGGGCCGGGACGGCCCAGGTCTTCGAGTCGTTCTGGGCGCAGGCCGTCACCGGCCCCGACCAGCTGCGCGGCCGCGTGGCCTACGCGCTGTCGCAGATCTTCGTCATTTCGATGGCGGACGGCACCGTCGAGGACTACCCGCGCGCCGTCGCCGACTGGCTGGACATGCTGGGCACGCAGGGCCTGGGCAGCTACCGCGGCCTGCTGCAGTCGGTGTCGCTGCACCCGATGATGGGCATCTACCTGTCGCACCTGCGCAACCAGAAGCCGCTGGCCCGCACCGGCCGCGTGCCCGACGAGAACTACGCGCGCGAGGTGATGCAGCTGTTCTCCATCGGTCTGGTGGAACTCAACGACGACGGCAGCGTGCGCACCGCCGATGGCCAGCCCATCGCCACCTACACGCCGGCCGACATCACCGGCCTGGCCCATGTCTTCACCGGCTGGAGCTGGGACTGCCCCGACTGGCCCGACAACAGCTGCTTCACGAACGGCAGCGCCAACGGCAACAGCGACCCCGACCGCAGCTTCAAGGCCATGCGGGGCTACCCGCAGTACCACGCCACCGAGGCCAAGACCTTCCTGGGCACCACGGTCGCCGCGCAGTCCACCGCCGACCCCACGGCCAGCCTGCAGGTGGCGCTGGACAGGCTGGCCACCCACCCCAACGTCGGCCCCTTCATCGGCCGCCAGCTCATCCAGCGCCTGGTCACCAGCAACCCCAGCCCGGCCTACGTGCGTGCGGTGGCGCAGGCCTTCGCCGACAACGGCGCCGGCGTGCGTGGCGACATGAAGGCGGTGGTCAAGGCGGTGCTGATGCATCCCGAGGCGCGGCAGATGACGGCCACCTCGGGCAAGCTGCGCGAACCGGTGCTGCGCCTGGCCGCCTACCTGCGTGCCTTCCCGCACCGCAGCGACACCGGCCGCTGGCGCGTCGGCAACACCGAGAACCCGGCCACGTCGCTGGGCCAGGCGCCGCTGCGTTCACCTTCGGTCTTCAATTTCTACCGCCCGGGCTACGTCGCGCCCGGCAGCACCACGGCCGCACAGGGGCTGGTGGCGCCCGAGCTGCAGATCACGCACGAAACCAGCGCCGCGGCCTGGGTGAACTTCATGCGCGACAACATCGCCCAGGGCGTGGGCGCCAGCAACGGCACGGTGAACGGCGTGGCGCTGAACCGGCGCGACATCCGGCCCGACTTCAGCGCCGAACTGGCGCTGGCCCACGACGCCGCCGCCCTGGTCGAGCGCGTGGCGGGCCGGCTGACCTACACCGCCGGTGCGGCGCTGAAGGCCGAGATCGCCACCGCGGTGGGCAGCATCGCGATACCGGCACTGAACACGGCCGGCAGCAACCAGGCGGCCATCGACACCGCCAGGCGCAACCGCGTCAACGCCGCCATCCTGCTGGTGCTGGCGTCGCCCGAATTCCAGGTCCAGCAGTGAAGGCGCCCGTGATGAGCCCCCAGATCCCCCCGTCACGCGCCTCGCGTCGTGTCTTCCTGCAGCACGCCGGCGCGCTGGGTCTGCTGGCCGGCGCCGGCGCGCCGATGGCGCTGAACCTGCTGGCCGCGGGCTCGGCCGCGGCGCAGACGGCCGGCGACTACAAGGCGCTGGTCTGCCTGTTCCTCTTCGGCGGCAACGACGCCTTCAACATGGTGCTGCCCACCGACGCCGACAGCTGGCAGGCCTATGCCGGCACCCGCGACCAGGCGCCCGACTCGATCGCACTGCTGGCGCCGGGCGCGGCGGCCAGCGCGGCCGCGGCCGTCGGCACGCCGGCGCGGCTGGGCGGCGTGCTGCCGCTGGCGGTGGCCGACGCGCGTGGCCTCAACGCCGGGCGGTCGTTTGCGCTGCACCCGCTGCTGGGCGGCATGAGGACCCTGTTCGAAACCGAACGCCGTCTGGCCATCGTGCCCAACATCGGGCCCCTGATCCGCCCGACGACGAAGACCCAGTACCGCCTGGCCTCGCACCCCAAGCCGGCCAGCCTGTACTCGCACAACGACCAGCAGAACACCTGGCAGGCGCTGGCCGCCGAAGGGGCCACGCGCGGCTGGGGCGGCCGCATGGGCGACGCGCTGGCGGCGATGAATACGCGCACCGTGTTCACCGCGGTGTCGGCAGCCGGCAATGCGGTGTGGCTGTCGGGGCAGAACGTGCAGCAGTACCAGGTCAGCACCGGCGGTGCACTGCGCCTGGGCGCCGACGGCAACGGCCGCCTCTACGGTTCCACGGCCGTGGCCGACGCGCTGCAGCGCATCGCCTCGCGCAGCCGCGGCAACCATGTCTTCGAGGCCGACCTGGCCGCCGTCGCGGCGCGTGCCATCGACGCCGAGTCGACGCTGCGCAACGCGCTCAGGCTGCCGGAAGACGCGCCCTTCGGCACCACGCCGGCCAGCGGCGGCTACAACGGCAACAACGACCCCAAGCTGCAGTACGACAACCCGCTGACCGGCACCAAGGCCTTCAACCAGACGGCACAGCAGTTCCAGATCGTGGCGCGCATGATCGACGCCGGCCTGTCGGGCGCCACCGGCGTCAGGCGCCAGCTGTTCTTCGTCAACCTGGGGGGCTTCGACACCCACGACCAGCAGAACCGCAACCATGCCGGCCTGATGGCCCGCCTGTCGCATGCGCTGGCCTACTTCGACACGGCCCTGGGCGCGCTGAACGCGCGCGACAAGGTCACCACCTTCACCGCCAGCGACTTCGGCCGCACGCTGACCAGCAACGGCGACGGCACCGACCACGGCTGGGGCGGCCACCATGTCGTGATGGGCGGGGCGGTGAAGGGCGGCGACATCTACGGCCGCTTCCCGACGCTGGGCGTGAAGAACGCCAACAACAACAACTTCGACAGCAGCCCCGACCAGCTGGGCAACGGCGCGCTGCTGCCCGAGATCTCGGTCGATCAGCTGGGCGCCACGCTGGGCCGCTGGTTCGGCGTCAGCGACAGCGGGCTGGCCGACATCTTTCCCAACCTGGCCAACTTCGACGCCACGCGGCGCGACCTGGGCTTGTTCGTCTGAGGCGCACCGGCGACGCGGGTGTTCAGGGCGCGCCGCTATGATCCGCCGCCCCCGACCCCGCCCCCATGGCCGAGCCCGCCGCCCCCGTCTCGCTGAACAACGCCCAGATGGAAGCCGTGCACCACCTGCACGGCCCCTGCCTGGTGCTGGCCGGCGCGGGTTCGGGCAAGACACGCGTCATCGTGCACAAGATCGCGCGGCTGCTGCAAAGCGGGCTCGAGCCGAAGCAGATCGCGGCCATCACCTTCACCAACAAGGCGGCGGCCGAGATGCGCGAGCGCGCCAAGGCCCTGGTCGGCCCGAAGGCCGCACGCGACCTGGTGGTCAGCACCTTCCACAGCCTGGGCGTGCGGCTGCTGCGCAGCGACGGTGAACGCATCGGGCTGAAGCCCAGCTTCAGCATCCTGGACAGCGACGACGTGCTGGGCGTGGTGCGCGACGCCGGCGGCACGACCGACGCCGCGCTGGCCCGGCGCTGGCAGTGGACCCTCAGCCTGTGGAAGAACCAGGGGCTGGACGCCGACGCCGCGGCCCGGGCCGCCACCACCGCCGACGAGCAGGTGGCCGCGCGCGTGATGCGCCTGGTGCAGGAGCGCCTTGCGGCCTACCAGGCGGTGGACTTCGACGACCTGATCGGGCTGCCGCTGGCGCTGCTGCGCCGCGACGCCGAGGTGCGCGCGAAGTGGCAGGCGCAGTTCCGGCACATCCTCGTCGACGAGGTGCAGGACACCAACGCCGTGCAGTACGACCTGCTGAAGCAGCTGGTGGGCGATGGACGGGCTGCCGGCGCCGGGGGCCTCTTCACCGCCGTGGGCGACGACGACCAGAGCATCTACGGCTGGCGCGGCGCCACCATCGAGAACCTGAAGCGCCTGCCGCAGGACTACCCGCAGCTCAAGGTCATCGCGCTGGAGCAGAACTACCGCAGCACGGGCCACATCCTGCGCGCCGCGAACGCGGTGATCGCGCAGAACCCGAAGATCTTCGAGAAGAAGCTGTGGAGCGAGTTCGGCGACGGCGAACCGGTGAAGCTGATCGACTGCGACAGCGAGGAACACGAGGCCGAGCGCGCGGTGGCGCGCATCCAGGCGCTGCGCGGCAACGACGGCCGCAACAGATTCGCCGATTTCGCGGTGCTCTACCGCGCCAACCACCAGGCCAGGGTCTTCGAGCAGAAGCTGCGCGCCGCGCAGATACCCTACAAGGTGAGTGGCGGGCAGAGCTGGTTCGACCGGGCCGAGATCAAGGACCTGTGCGCCTGGCTGCGCCTGCTGGTCAACCAGAACGACGACCCGGCTTTCCTGCGCGCCGCCACCACGCCCAGGCGCGGCATCGGCCACACCACGCTGGGCTCTTTAGGCGAGTTCGCGGCGAAGTGGAAGATCAGCCTGTTCGAAGCGCTCTTCGCCCCCAGCCTGTCGGCCGCGCTGAAGGGCAAGGCGCTGCAGACGCTGCAGCAGTTCGGCCGCGAGCTCAGCGAACTCGAACACCGTGCGCGCCACACCAGCGGCGCCGAAGACGCGAAAACGCTGCTGCTGGGCTGGCTGAAGGACATCGGCTACGAACAGCACCTGCACGACGGCGAAGACAGCGACAAGCTCGCCGCCGCGCGCTGGGCCAACGTGCTGGACTTCGTCGACTGGATCGCCAGGCGCTGCGGCGGCGGCGACGGTGCCGAAGACCAGACCGTGCTGCAGGTGGCGCAGACCATCGCCGTCATCATCAGCCTGGCCGAACGCGAAGGTGAGCAGGACGTGGTGACGCTCTCCACGCTGCACGCCGCCAAGGGCCTGGAATGGCCGCACGTGGTGCTGGCCGGCGTCAACGAAGGGCTGCTGCCCTTCCAGAGCGGCGCCGAGAGCGCCGAACCGCTGACGCCCGAACGGCTGGAGGAAGAACGCCGGCTGATGTACGTCGGCATCACGCGTGCGCGCAGCACGCTGGTGGTGAGCACGCTGCGCCGGCGCAGGAAGGGCCGCGACACCGTGCAGGCCATCCCCAGCCGCTTCATCGCCGAGATGAAGCTGAACGAGCAGGGGGCGAAGGAGGACCCGCGGGAGCGTTTGAAGAAGCTGCGCGACGCGATGGCGGCCAAGGCCGCCGCGGCCGCAGCGCAGAGCGCGGGCGCGGCGCGCTGAGCCTGAACCCCCGCTGCGGCTGGCGGCGGCGTGTGGGTCAGCCTGCCCGGCGGCGCGCGGCGGCCGACGCGGCGAGCCCCAGCAGCACCAGGGCGGCGCTTGCCGGCTCGGGCACGTTGCCGGTGTCGCCCGCAGCGTCACTGGCGGCAATGCGGAAGTTGTCGATGGCCGCATAGCCGCCTTGCAGCAGGTCGATGCGCAGCGTCACGTTGCCGTTGGTGTTGCCCGTCGCGTCCAGCGCCACGGTGTAGTTGGTCCAGTCGAAGGTGTAGGCGTTGGGGCCGACCGTGCCCGTGATGTCCTCGAAGTCGAGCACCGTGCCGGAGCCCACGCCAACCACAGTCGTCGGGTTGTCGTAGAGCGAAATGCGGAACACCGGCGCGGTGATGTTGCCCGGGTCGAATGAGCCTCCGCAGCAGTTCAGGTCGATGGACGAGATGTCCAGCTGGAAATTCAGATAGGCGTAACTGCCCACATTGAACGAGAGTCCCAGCAGGTCGTCCTGCACGGTGGACAGCATGCCGATGGCATAGCGCCCGGCGCGGCCCTGCGGATCCTGATAGCCGTTGCCACCCCAGGCCACGTTGCCGCCGACCAGAAGGGTTTCGACGGTGTAGGTGTTGCCGAACTGGAACCCGACAGGTTGGTTGCCGTAGAGGTTGTTGACAGGCACGTAGTCCAGGTCGCCGATGCGGTTGACGAAGCCCGTCGGGTTCTCGAAGTTCTGCGTGTAGAGCACGGTGGTCGCCGATGCCGGCGCGGCGGCTGTGAGCGCAAGGGACAGGCCGGCGCACAAGCCGGCCAGGACAGAGGTGAGCTTCATGGGTGTTCTCCGGTGATGCGGCGAGCGCGGGGCCGCCCGATCGTGGCCCCCGAACCGTCGCATCCAATGTCGCCATGCCCGCCTCCGGCGGCAGCCCCGCGAACCGGGGGCCTGCCGTGCACTAAGTCACGAAGGCAGGAAATCCACCGGCCAGGTGACGACCATCACGTCGACGTCCTTGGCGCCGAAGTCGAACTGGCGGATGCGGGCCAGCAGCTTGCCTTCCAGCTCTGCGGCCTTGAGTTCGCTGCTGACGATGCGCAGGCCTTCGACCACCCCCGCCGGCGAGATCTTCAGTTCCAGCACCACCTTGCCCTGCAGCGCCGGGTCGTCGCGCAGCGCGCGGTTGTAGAGGGCGTAGATGGCGCCCTTGTTGCGTTCGAAGACGAGCTTGATGTCTTCGATGCTGCGGCTGCCCTTGCCGCTGCTGCCCTTCGCCAGCGTGCCGCCCTTGCCGCCGCCGCCACCGCCGACGGCGCTGCCGCTGCCCTTGCCGTCGCGTGCACCGCCGCCACCCGGGCCGCCACCGCCGCCACCACCGGCCACACCTTCGACCAGCGTGGTGGCGCGGCCGGCCAGGCCGCCGCCGCCGGTGTTGCGGCTGTAGGCCGCGGTGTTGATGCCGCCGCTGCCGTTGGTGGCGTTGCTGGTGATCAGCGCCCGCACCGGCACGCCGGCCTCGGTGCCGGCACCCACGCCCACGCCGACGCCCGTGCCCACGCCCGGGCCGGGTTTGAGGTCCTGGCGCAACTGCACCGCGGCCGGGGCGCCGCTCAGGTCGGCGAGTTCGTTCTTCATCGCCAGCAGGCCCACGCCGCTGGCCTTGCGGCGCGCGTTGTCCAGCGCCACTTCGCCGGGCGGTTTGCCTTCGATGGGGCGGCGCGCCTCGGGCACCGGCGCGGCCTTCTTCGGCGGCGTCGGTGGGGCGGGTGTGTCCTTGGCCGCATCCGGCTTGGCCTGCGCCACTTCGGTGGCGGCGTCGGGCTTGGGCGGCGGCGGTGCGGGCGGTGCCACCGGGCGTTCGAGCAGCAGGCGCGCCATCGGCGGCGGCAGCGCCTGGGCTTCGGGCCGTTCGGCCTGGCGCAGCGGCACGAAGGGCAGCACCACGGCCAGCAGCAGCACCAGCGCGCCGATGCGCTGGAGGATGCGGCGGAAACGCCGCTCGTCCTCGGCCGAGACGGCCCAGGGCAGTTCGGCGGCGCGGCGTGCCAGCCCGGCCAGCGCCGGCAGGCCACCGGCGGGCAGCGCGGGGTGCGGCTGTGAGGGGAAGGCAAAGGTGGCATTCATGTCAGGGGCTCCACCGCGCTGCGTGCAGCCCTCAACGGGCCAAGCGCGCAGGAGCGATCAAGATTCCCGCCGCGGAACCGGCTTCGCCGGGCCGCTGGCGGACGGCCCCCTCGGGGGGTAGCGAGCGCGAGCGAGCTTGGGGGCCCCATGTCACGCGTCCATGCGCTGGCGCACGGCAAACGAGACATCGCTGAATCCGGCCCTCGCGCAGGTGGCCATCACCTTGCGCAGCAGCTGGTAGGGGATGTTCTTGTCGGCCATGATGGTGACGGCGTGGCCGTCGCTGCTGATCCTGTCGCGGTTCTCGGCACGCACCACCGGGCGCGCGGCCAGCAGGTCGAGCTCGGCCTTCAGCCCGGGGATGAGGTCGTCGCTGGCGGCCATCGCTTCGCTGACCAGCGCCACGCGCCGGCCGGCGGCCAGGATCTCGTCGCCGGCCACCACCAGCACCACGGTGTCCTTGGGCTGCTGGTTGCTGTTGGCCAGCGGCAGCGCCACGGCCTTCGGACTGATCAGGCTCTCGACGCCGCTGGCGCTGGACAGCAGGAAGAAGATGAGGATGGTGAAGACGTCGATCAGCGCGACGAGGTTCATGTCCATCGCGGTGTTGTTGCGCGCCTTGCGCTGGGCGCGCTTTTCCAGCGGGGTCAGGGTGGCCATCTCAGCTGCGCCCCTGGCCGGCCGGCGCTGCCGCGGCCTTCAGCGCCTTGCCGCCCTGGATCAGCGGTGCGTCACCTACCGAGATGTTCGGGAACAGCTCCGCGCGCACGACCTTCGGCCCCTGGGCGGTGACGGTGCCGCGCACGGCGTCCATCACCTGCACCAGCTGGTCGTAGCTGGTGTCGGGCTCGGCCAGCAGCGTGGCCTCGCGCTTGTCGGGGAAGCGGCCCTTGACCATCACCATCAGCGACTGCAGCGCCTTCACGTCGTGCTCGGCGCCGGTGCGTTCGATGCGCTGGATGAGGCCGCCGATGCGGTCGCCCACCTCCAGGGCGTCCTTGCGGATCACCACTTCCAGCTGCAGGTTGTCGACCTTCAGCTGTTCCACCGCGGACTGCTGCGCGGGCAGCTGCAGGTCCATCACCGCCAGCCGCGTGAACACGGCGGTGGACAACAGGAAGGGCACCAGCACCACGGTGTCCTTGGGCTGCTGGTTGCTGTTGGCCAGTGGCAGCGTCACGGCCTTCGGACTGACCAGGCTCTCGACGCCGCTGGCGCTGGACAGCAGGAAGAAGATGAGGATGGTGAAGACGTCGATCAGCGCGACGAGGTTCATGTCCATCGCGGTGTTGTTGCGC
>Ga0154020_10009455_pt1 | contig 11223 bp, 3 predicted proteins | sample Klosneuvirus_201_FD_109709 | JGI IMG/M metagenome (GOLD analysis project Ga0154020, IMG submission 109709) | Active sludge microbial communities from wastewater, Klosterneuburg, Austria - Klosneuvirus_20160825_MG | ecosystem: Engineered > WWTP > Aerobic digester > Activated sludge | place...
CATAATCGGAAACCATGCGACGTGCTTCACGGACATAGATCTGATAAGGCCAGTTGCCGTTGTCCCCGAATTCATCGGCCGGCAGGCCCCAATTGGCGTAGGCGTTGCGGATGGTGAGCGGCACGGATGGATGATTCTGCAGGGTCCAAATGAGGCCGCGCTGCCATTTCTCGTGTTCGCGGGCGGCCTGTTCGCGGCGTTCGTGGCTGGCCTCGGCCCAGTTCCAGTCCGGGCCGTAGTTGCCCCCGATATAATCGGTGGACATGCCGCTGGCATTGTTCGAGTCGGTCTTGCGATTCGGCATGCGGTCGAACTTGAAAAAGGCGGAGGATTGTCCGGCGGCGATGGCGCGGAAGAGCAGGACATAGTCGGATTCGTTGTAACCTTCGGGCTGCAGCACCGGCACGCGGTTCGCCGCCACGTCGGTGAGCACCATGCGATAGCAATACGCCTGAAGCTTGTTGTCGGCGCTGCCGTCGGGGCCGCCGGCGCTGGGATTCACGCCCGGCAGCAGGCCGCTGGCAGGATTGCCGGGAATGACATACGGATCAATGCCATCGGGAAGCTGATTCTTCGTGGCATTGGCTGCCTGGATGCCGTTGCGGGCCTCGTTGTAGGTGGCGTTGGCTTCGCGGCCAATCGTGTAACTCACCCCGGCTTTGGCCATGAGGTCGCCCTCGTAGCTCGCATCAATGAACATCTTCGCGCGAAACTCGCTGCCGTCCTCGGTGTGCAGCGCGACGATGCGCGAGCCATCCATGGTGACACCGTTGGTGAGATCCAACCGCGCGTGGATCACGGAAATGGAATGCTCAGCGAGCAACTGATTGAAGACATTTACCGCCACGCGCGGTTCAAAGACGGAGGCCAGTTGCGTGGTGTGATTGAACGCAGGACCGTTCTGGCCCGAGTTGCCAAAGCTGGCCGAGGTCTGCCAAGTCCAAGCGGACGGCTTTTGATAATGCACGTAGAGCCGGTGATAAAACTCGCGGCTCAGGCCGCCGAGAATCGCCTCGCTGCCGAGGTCGGTCCAGCCGAGGCCGCTGGTGGTCAGGCCGCCGACGTGTTTGGTGGGCGAGACGAGGATGACGCTCTTGCCCATGCGTGCGGCCTGCACCGCCGCGATCACGCCGCCGGACGTGCCGCCATACACGCAGAGGTCGGCCTCGGCCAACTGATCCGGAGTCGTGCGATTCACGGCTTGGAGAGTGGTTTCAAAATTGATCCGCTGGCGGGTCAGGGCGCGCGAAGCTTCGAGCCAGTTGCGCAGAGCGGGCCAGGTGATGGCGCGGCTGGCCTGCTCGGTGGGATGCGCGCCGTCGGGAATGGAAGCTTGGAACAGCGCGAGGTTCGTCTGTTGCAGCGCGAGCCACGTTGGATAGTGGTCGAGAATCGGCGTGTCATCGGTCTGGGCGAACTGGCGGTAATTGTCATTGAAGGCTTCCAGTTGCGGACGGTTCGAGAGCGCGGGATTGCCGGGGGCGTCCCACGGCACGTTCATGGTCTGGAGCAGCACGGTGGTGTCGGTGCTTTGGGCGCGGATGCCCTGCATGATGGTGTTGAGGTTCGTCCAGCCGCGCCCGACCGGCAGGGCGAACGATTGATGCGCGTCGTTGAAGGAGAATTCGATGAGGACCAGGTCGGGCTGATGATTGAGCACCTTGCTCTGGAGATTGGTGACGCCCCAGTCGGAATTCATGCCGGAGCCGCCGCTGTTGGTGAAAGTGACCTGGCCGGGATAGTTCGTGTTGAACCATTCCTGCATCGCGACGGCCCACGCGCCGTAGAGCGTCAGGCTGGTGCCGTAGACCACGACAGTTTGTTTCTCGCCCGCTTCCAGGTGGCGAAAGATCGGCATCAATCGCGGTTCGGTTGCCTGGCAGGTCATCACGGCTGCCGCAACAAGGGCCAGCCATGCGGGGCGTATCCAGTTCTGCGTTCTTGTGTGCATCTTCTGTCGGCAAGACTACCTGTGAAATCCGGGTCGCGCTGTTACACGAACGTGTAATGGCTGGATTCCGCAAAGCACCTCAGCCTCTGGCCGAATCACACAACCCGGTGTCACGCGAAACAATTCCAGTAATTCAATCCACCAACACCATCCAATCCGAAGTTAACCACCATGAAAGCACATATCAAACTCGCCCTGGCAGTCATCACGCTTTTTACTCTGGCAGAATCAGTCCACGCAGCGAACAAGAATTGGGCCGGCCCCGGAGGTTCAACTACTGCTCCGGTGAGCGGCGAGTGGGATACCACCTCGATCGCTTGGAATACCGGCTCCGGCGCGGCGAACGCAACTTTCAGCACGGCGGATTCGCCGATCTTTGGCGGAGCGGATGGCACTTACGGCATCCGCTGCAACACCGCCTTAACCCTGAACAGCAGCCAGGTGATTAAATTCAACAATTCCGGTTATACGCTCACCAATGACGTTGCCCGCACGATCACGCTTCCCAACAGTTCGGGGACCGCCCCCGGCATCCAAGTTGCATCAGGTAAAACGGCTGCCATCGGCACTAATGTCACAGTCACATCATCCACCTCCATCTGGGGCAGTCCGACCGGCACTGCTGGCGGGGAGTTGGATATTGAAAACGGCGGCACGCTGACAGCCACGGGCGGGACGGCTGGTCAGGTAGGAGCGGGGACAGTGATCAAGGTGAAGCTGGGCGGCAGAATTATTCATAATCCCGGCGCTATAGCGGGAAGTTTCCTCCTCGGCTCAACAGCAGGTGATAACTCCACCTTGGTTGTGGACGGCGGAACCGTTTCCATCCAGGGAAGCGCCACGGTTGTAAGGGTCGGCGGGAATGGCACCGCAGTGAACCTTTCCGGCACCCTCACTATCAACTCTGGTTCCTTCAGCATGGCTTCGACGAGTAGTGGTTCGATGACCCTTGGTGTCCTGGCTGGAAATCTTGGAACGAACAATTTGAATGGCGGCATCGAGAGCGTGAACCGGATCGTTCAGGGTGCTGGTAGTGGTTGTATCAATTTCAACGGTGGGACTTTGCGGGCCGTCACTAACGTCTTCGCCTCCACTTTCTTGAATGGCCTGACTCGCGCCAATGTTCGCGATGGCGGCGCGGTGATTGATAACAATGGATTTGGCATCACCATCGGCCAGGCGTTGCTGCACAGCAGCCTTGGCGGCGATAACGCGACGGACGGCGGGCTGACCAGTTCCGGTTCCGGCACGAATCTTCTGACCGGCGCGAACACCTATAATGGCCCCACGGTGGTGAGTTCCGGCACGCTGGCCACGACGACGGCGAGCACCGGCGGGGGGGCATATTCGGTCGCTGATGGGGCCACGCTGGAAGTGCGGGTGGTCGGCGGCGGTGAGACACTGGCGGCCAGTGCGGTGACTTTGGGGACGGTCGGGAGCCTTGGACTGAACTTTGCCTTGAACAGTTTTGCCAGCACCACCACTCCGGCGATCACGAGTTCCGGGGCGTTGACGTTGAATGGCGCGGTGACGGTCAATGTATCCGGCAGCGGCTTCACCGGACCCAACAGCTACGTCTTGCTCTCCTATGACTCGCTCGGCGGCAGCGGCAGTTTCGTGGCGGGGACAATCCCTCTGGTCGCTGGTTATGTCGCCAGCATCACCAACGACACGACTGCCAAGCAGTTGCAACTCGTTTACACCCTCGCGCCGGAACCAGTGAAGTGGGCGGTGGGCGATGGTGACTGGAACACCGCCGATCTTAACTGGAACCTGTTGAGCGGCGCTGGGCCGACAAATTATGCCGAGGGCGCGCCCGTGGTCTTCGATGAGAGCGCCTCCGGGAGCAGCCCGATCACCATCGCGTTGCCCGGCAATCGCTCGCCGCAGGCCATCACCAACAGTTCCACCAAGGATTATATTTTGACGGGCTCCGGTGGAATTATCACCGCTGCCATCATCAAATCCGGTGGCGGGACGCTGGTGTTGGATAATTCGGGCGCCAACAGTTTGTCCGCCCTCACCATTAACGCGGGCACGGTGCAAATTGGCAACGACGACGCGAACGGCAGCCTTGGAGCCGCAGTGGTGGCCAATGCCGGCACACTCCGTTTCCAGCGGTCGGATGACGCCACGTTCAACAACGTCATCTCGGGCGCGGGCGATGTGACCAAACAGGGGGCGGGCACCATCACTTTGACGGGCACGAATACTTACGGCGGCTCCACCACCGTAAGCGCAGGCAAACTCGCAGTGACCACGGCCAGCATTGGAGCGGGGCTATATACCGTGGCGGATGGCACGACGTTGGAGGTGCAGCGGCATGCGGCGGGCGCCTCGCTCACCAACAGTTCACTCACCCTTGGAACCTCGGGGAGCTTGTCCACCGTGTTCACGCTCGGTGCTCTCGGAAGCCAGACGGTTCCCGTGATCAGGGTTTCCGGTGCGCTGGATCTAAACGGAACCGTCATGGTCAACGTGACGGGCACGGGACTGACGACCGGAACGTATCCCTTGATTTCCTACGGCTCCATCGCCGGATCAGGCAGCTTCGTGCTGGCCTCGGCCCCGTCCGTGAATGCGAACGCGGTCACCTTGACCAATGACACCGCCGCGATGCAGTTGAAACTCGTCTATACCCCGGTTGCCAGCATGATTTGGGATGCCGGGAACACCGCCAACGGCACGACGATTGATGCGGCCAACGGATCCTGGGATGTGAACCTTGCAAATCTGTCATGGAATGACAACGGGGTGAACCGGCCCTGGGTAAATGGGATTGCGGGAATATTTGGCGGCACCGATGGCACCTGGTCCGTCACTCTGGCGACGAACGTGACGGCCACTTCACTCACGTTCAGCAACAGTGGCTACACCGTTTCTGCTTCCGCGCCGCAAAATGTCACGCTGACCTCCAACGGCACCGGTGCGTCCCCCAACCTGAAGGTTGATGCCGGCAAGACTGTCGCCCTCGGCACCAATGTGACGCTTCAGAGTTCCGGCAACAACAATGTGATCATGGGGGGGCCAGCGGGGACTGCGAATGGCGGCGGGGAAATTGACGTTGATAACGGCGGCATCATTCAACATGCCGGCAGTGGCACCATTGGATTGGTGGGCGTTGGCACCGTGCTGAATGTCAAAACGGGAGGCATGCTTCGCATGACGGGTGCCACCCCCTTTGGCTTTCTGATGGGATCGTTGTCCAACGATAGTTGCACGTTGAACGTAAGTGGAGGCGCAGTTTCGTTTTCTGGTTCGGGCGTGCTCCGGATTGGCGGTAATGGAACTGCTGGCAACGTTGCGGGCACCCTCAACCTCAACTCCGGCTCCTTCAGCATGGACACCGCCAACACCACCGTCCCGATGACGCTCGGTGTTCTTTCAGGAAACTTTGGGACCAACAACCTGAACGGCGGCACCCTGAGCGTGAATAGAATTGTGAAGGGCAATGCCGGGGCGACGGCCATCTTCAATTTCAACGGCGGCACCTTGCGCGCGGTGAACGGTGCCCTCGGGGCAACCTTCTTGAACGGGCTGGATCGCGCGAATGTTCGCGACGGCGGCGCGGTGATTGATAACAACTCATTCAACCTCACGCTCGGGCAGGCGTTGGTGCATAGCGATGTTGCAGGCGACGATACGGTGGATGGCGGGTTGACCAGCACTGGCGCCGGCACGCTGACGCTGGATGGCGTCAATACCTACACGGGCAACACGACCATCAGCAACGGCACGCTGGCCTTGGGCGCTGGCGGCTCCATCGCCAGTTCACCGAACGTCACCATCACGTCGGGTGCGACGTTCGATGTCACGGCCGCCGCGCCTTGGACACTCGGGGCAAGTCAGACGCTCCTTGGCGGCGGGACGGTCATCGGCACCGTGAACGCGAGCGGCACGATTGCGGCAGGCTCCTCCATTGGCACGCTGACCTTTGCTTCCGCCCCGGCACTCGCGGGCACGATCGTTGCGGAATTGAACCGCACCAATGCGCAGACGGCTGACAAGATTGTCTTCAGCGGCGGTGCAACATTTGGTGGCGCCTTGACCGTCACCAACATCGGTTCCTCGCTCGTGAACGGCGACAGCTTCGATTTATTCGATGGCTCGCTGGCGGGCAGCTTCGCCGCATTGAACCTCCCGCACGGCAGCGCGCACTGGAACACCAGCGACTTGAACTTGGGCGGCAGCATCGTCTTCACCAACGCCAGCCCCGTCGCCAGCAACATCATCATGGGAGTGGCGCTCGGCGAAACCGCCACCATCCTCATCATTGGCGGCAAGAACACCCCGACTGATGCCGATGGCGACAGCATGACCATCACCGCCGCCGGTCCCGCCAGCAGCGGCACCTCGGGCTTCGATGCCACCCACATCACTTACACCGCCGATGGCGCTTTGGGCACCAACACCTTCGACTACACCGTAACCGATGCGTTGGGCGCGACGGACACCAAGACCATCACCGTCATCGTTTACAATCCCGAGGGCTTCAACCAAATCTCCGCCACAGCAGGCAGCGGCAATGCTTACCTCACCTATTTGGGAATACCGGGAATGGACTATGCCTTAGAAGTTACTCACTCCTTGACGCCGCCCATCACATGGGTTCCGGTGATTACCAATTCCGCCGCCACGAACGGTTACTTGATGTTCACCAACACCGTCTCGTTGACGCCTACGAACGACTTCTACCGCACGCACGCCGTGCCGTGAGCCAAATCCAATCCTCAACTCGATAAGAATATGAGCAAGTTTCTGCTTCTCGGAACGGCAAGCATCATCGGCGCATTAGCGGCAAACGCCACGCTTTACAGCACCAGTTGGAACAGCGGCTTTGCAAATGGCGGAATGGTGCCCGACAACCACCTGAGCGGATGGAGCGACACTCGCACGGTCAATACCATGTCCGTCGGAATATTGAATGCCGTGGCGGTTGACCTGAACATCAGCGGTGGTTGGAACGGCGACCTCTACGCGTATCTCGTGCACGACTCGGGTTTCTGTGTATTGCTGGATCAAATCGGAAGTGGTCCGTATGGCGACAGCCACTCCGGGATGACGGTGACGCTGGTGGACAACGGCACGATGTTTGGCCTCACGCAAGGGAACATTGGCGGTTACGCCGGGGCCGGGAACCCGGCGGGACAATGGAATCCAGACAACACGAGCGGAAGTTTGGCTAGCTTTTTGAGCACGAGCCCAAATGGGACGTGGAGTCTGTTCGTTGCGGACATGAGTGGTGGTGGCGTGAGCACAGTTCAGAGCTGGGGGTTGCAGATGGATATCGTGGCTGTGCCGGAAATGGAGACGTGGGTCGCAGCGGCTTTGGCGGGGATGTTTGGCGCCTACTGGCTCAACCGGCAGATCTGGGGCCGGAATGAAGTTCGGACGTGACCGACAATTTGGTTGGGTTGGGTGGTGGGGGGCGCCGGGGGGCGCCTCCCTCTTCTTGCTGCGGTGGGGTAGTTACACGAACGTGTAATGGCCCGATTACCCGCCGTGAAGCCATATTTGAGTCATGATCACGGCCAACTCCCCAACCTCCAACCCAAATCTATTGCCATGAAACACACCTGTCTTTCACGCGGGACGGCGGCGCTGTCACTCAGCCTCCTGTTTGTCCTGAATAGTGCTCAAGCCGCATCGCTGATGCTGGATTTCGGCCCCACGACCATTGCTGGTTCGGACGGCACGAACAGTCCCGCCCATTCGCTGGGGTTTGTGCCGCTTGGAGAAACTTCCTGGAACAAGATCACCGTGGACAACAGTTCGCTGGTTTACAGCGACGGCTCCACGGCCACCGGCGTGGCGGTCGTCCTTGGACGCAGTGATGCCGGGGTGACGGACACGATCAACTTTAACAACAAGCTCATCAATATTACAGGCCTCACGGGAACTGGTTTTGGCCTCAACTCGGGCGTCTATGCCGGCACCAGTGTCTTGAGGGATGGGATCTTCGCGACCGGCACCTCGGCCGTTGCCACGAATGCGCTGGGTTTGCGCGTGGATGGGCTGCCGGCCGGCGAATACACAGTCTATTTCGCGGCGCGCAATTCAAACATCGGCGCTTCCATGACCGAGCAGATGTTCATGACCAACGCCACCAGCGCCTCCAGTTACGCGTTCACCAACTCACCCTCAGTGTTTCAGTTAAACGCCTATTCGGGCAGCAGCCCCACGCTGACCTTTGCGCTGGGAGACAATTACAACAAGATGGTGATTACGCTCGAGACCGGCGATTCCCTCTACTTGGCCTGCATGGGAACCAACTCCACGGAGAAACGCGGCTTCCTGAATTTCGTCCAGATTGTGCCGGTGACGGACACGCCGCCGCTAGTGCTCACGCCGCCGGCGCCGCTGTCGTTGTATGCCGGGCGCACGGCGCGTTTCAATGTGACCGCCTCGGGCACGGAGCCCATGGCGTATCAGTGGCGCGCGGATAGTTCGCCGTTGAGCGACGTCGGCAACATCTCGGGCGCGACCAGCACCAATCTCGTGCTGGCGGGCGTCTCGGCCGGGGACATCGGTGACTACGACGTGGTGATCACGAACATCGCAAACTCCGTCACGAGTGTCGTGGCGCATCTGGAGGTGTTGACGGCGACGGAGGATTACGAGACGGCCGTGCTGGCGGCGAATCCGCTGGCTTACTATGGGTTCAATGAGACGGCGGATTCCCTGACCGGGGCCACGGTGTTTGATCACGCTGGCGGGTTCAACGGCACCTACGGCCTGGCCGTGTTGAATTCCTTCTACGGCGTATCCGGACCGGTCCCGTCAGGCAGCTTCCCCGGTTTCGCGGAACCCAACGGCGCCGCCCAGTTTGACAACGGTTTTGCAAACTCGCGGGTCATCGTGAAGCCGTGGGGCATCACCACCAACGCGCTGACCATCACCGCCTGGATCAATCCCACGGACGCTCAGGGCCCATTCCGGGGGCTGGTGTTCTGCCGGGGCGAGAATGTGGCGGGCCTCAGCTACTCCTCGAGCACGAATGCGGACGGCAATTCCACCCTTGGTTACCGGTGGAACGACGAAGCCGCCACCTTCAACTGGAACTCCGGCCTCACCGCGCCGCCCGGCCAATGGTCGCTGGTGGCGTTGGTGGTCACGCCGACGAATGTCAGCCTTTATGTGATCAATCCGACCACGCTGCTGTCCGCCTCGCGCGCCTATAACCATGTGCCGCAAACCTTCAGTGGCACGACGGTCATTGGCAACGAGCCGAACAACTACACGACGCGCGGGTTTGACGGCATGATGGACGACGTGGCGGTGTTCGCGGGCGCATTGTCGCGGGCGCAGATTCTCGCGTTGTTCACCGCCGGTTCGGGCGTGACGGATTTCCCGCCAGTCGTTGCCACGCAGCCCGCCTCGACGACGCTGTATGAGCAACAGACCGCGCAGTTCACCGTCGTGGCCGGCGGCACCGATCCGCTCCATTACCAGTGGCAGAAGTTCACCAACGGCAACTATGTGGACCTCGCGGACGGCGGGCGGATTTCGGGAGTCAACTCGGCCACCCTCTCGATCAGCAACCTCAACCTGACCGACGCGACGGATTATCGCGTGACCGTGACGAATCAGTTTAATTCGATTGATAGCAGCCCGGCGACTTTGACGGTGCTGGCGACGTCACCGCCGATTAATTACACCATGTCGGCGATCCAGCCGCTCGACACTCACTGGGATAGTCTTGGCTATTGGACTCCTGACGAAACCGCTACCTTTTCATCCATCAGTCGTCCGGGCAGCACGTATGAGTTGTTGCCCGGTTGCCAGATGCGGACGCCCAATATTGTAACGGCGGTTTTTCCCGGAGATCTTTTGACCGTGGGCGGAGGCGGAACCAACCGCGCGTTCATCGCGCTGAAGGCGGCCACCAATTACTTTAAAAAAGTTATTCTGGATGGCGGACAAATCTCCACGTTCCGGGACGGCACCGGAAATGGCGTGGTTACGGGAACCGAGATTGAAGTGCGCGCAGGGTCAAGAATAACCGCCGGCAACGGTACTAGCAGTGGCAAAGCCGTTCGGATCGAATCGCCGCTTACCGGCAATGGCAGCATTCTTTGTCAGATCGTCACGGGCACGGATTATCTCCCGAACGTGGTGGGAGGGCTGAACATCACGGGCACGAACAACACTTATTCGGGCACTTGGGATGTGGTGGCCGGAGTGTTGCTGGCGACGGCACCCAATGCGCTCGGAACAAATAACATCACGGTGCAATCCGGCGGCGCGTTGCAACCGACCTATGACGTCACCAGTCCGGACGCCACACTGGTGCTGGATGGCCGGCTGTATTTGATGGCCAATCACACCTTCAAGTCGGTGACCGTGGGCGGGGCTCCACTGGCGGCGGGAACTTATCCATTCGCCACCTTGAACAGCAGCCATCCCTCAAACTTCCCCGCGATCTGGGTGGGGCAGACCGGTGCGGAGACGCTCACCAACGCTTCGGGCAGTCTGACCGTGCTGAGCGGCACCGCCTCATATCCGACGAACCTCACGTCCATCTTCAGTTCTGGCACCGTGGCTCTCTCGTGGCCGGCTACTCATGCGGGATGGATCTTGCAGATGCAGACGAATTCAAACGCCGTGGGCCTTTCCACGAACTGGGCAGATCTGCCCGGAAGTGGCGCGGTGACCGGGACCAACCTGGCGGTCGATCCAGCGAGCCCCGCTGTATTCTATCGTCTCCGGCATCCTTAACCAGAACGGCACCACACGCCTTTGAACATTTCACGCGTTAGCTTATGAGAAACCGATGTCGCCCGGAGAAGGCCTTTACGCTCATCGAATTGCTCGTGGTCATCGCTATCATCGCGATTCTCGCGGCGATGCTGCTGCCGGCGTTGACCCGCGCCAAGGCGAAAGCGCAGGCGATCAGTTGCCTGAGCAACAGCAAGCAATTGCAGCTCGCTGCTTTGATGTATACCGACGACAATCAGGGCACGCTCGTGGATAATGAAACAGGGACCCCTGTGGGCACGGATGCCGGCCCGAATGCGTGGATTCAGGGCAACGTGCAGGAGCACGACGCGAACTACATCGACAAGGTCAAGTCGGGCGTGCTCTACCAATATAATAAGTCCACCGACATCTATCGTTGTCCGAGCAGCCGCGCCTTCGTGAAGGGTTTTGTTCCGGGCGTGGGATTGGCCCAGGTGACGCACAGCCGGAGCTATTCCATCTCCGTCCAGTTGAATTGCAATCAGGGCAAGAACAACACCTACACGTCGGTGGTCAAGAAAGCGGCGGGCGTC
>Ga0154020_10009456_pt1 | contig 11223 bp, 8 predicted proteins | sample Klosneuvirus_201_FD_109709 | JGI IMG/M metagenome (GOLD analysis project Ga0154020, IMG submission 109709) | Active sludge microbial communities from wastewater, Klosterneuburg, Austria - Klosneuvirus_20160825_MG | ecosystem: Engineered > WWTP > Aerobic digester > Activated sludge | place...
CGATAAAGCTCTTCGGACGGGCATATTTCAACGATCTTGCCCAGATACATAACAGCGACGCGATCCGAAATGTGTTCGACGACCGCGAGGCCGTGCGAGATGAAAAGATACGTGAGGCCAAATTCGTCCTGCAATTCTTCGAGAAGGTTGATGACCTGTGCCTGCACCGAGACATCGAGGGCAGAGACGGGTTCGTCGCAAACGACAAACTTTGGCTTTAGGGCGAGTGCGCGTGCGATTCCGATGCGCTGGCGCTGGCCACCTGAGAATTCGTGCGGATAGCGGTCTGCGTACTTCGGATCGAGGCCGACGCGCTTCAGAAGATCGGCGACCATATCGCGTCGTTCGCTTCGCGTGCCAATTTTATGGATCTCGAGCGGTTCGGAGATGATCGAGCGAATGCTAAGCCGCGGATTCAGGCTCGAATACGGATCCTGAAAGATGATCTGCATCTCTCGCCGCAGATCACGCAAGCCTTGGCCGCGTAATTCAGTGATGTCCTGACCTTCGAACGCGATCGCTCCGGCAGTCGGGTCGATCAGGCGCACGATGCAGCGGCCTACGGTCGTCTTTCCGCAGCCGGATTCGCCGACCAGACCGAGAGTCTCTCCAGTTCGTATATCAAACGAAACGCCGTCAACGGCACGCACGACATCGTCGGAACCGGCGATAGGAAAATGCTCTTCGAGGCCGCGGATCTGCACGAGCGGCGATGCTGTCGGTTTAGCTGAGGTCATTTTGCCGCTCCTTTCGCACGCATCAGGTCCTTGTCGTAAAGAATGCAGCGAACTTCCGTGCCGTCCGGTGTTCGATAGAAGGGAATTTCGCCCTTTTCACATTCAGGCATAACCTTCGGACAACGCGGAGCAAAATGACAGCCCGGCGGAAGCTCAGTTGGCGATGGAACCGTGCCCTCGATCGTCGAAAGCCGTTCGGCTCGACGGCCATCCGCCGAAAGCTTCGGTACGCTTTTTAAGAGTCCCTGCGTGTATGGATGCTTCGGAGCTGCGAAGATCTCGTTCACGCCGGCTTCCTCGACGATCTTGCCCGTGTACATCACGCAAACGCGATCTGCGACCTCAGCGACCACGCCGAGGTCGTGTGTGATGAGAAGAACGGCAAGTTCACGCGTTTTGCGAAGTTCGTCGAGAAGTTCAAGGATCTGAGCTTGAATTGTCACGTCGAGGGCGGTCGTCGGCTCATCGGCGATCAGGAGTTCAGGGTCGCACGCCAAGGCCATCGCGATCATAATTCGCTGCCGCATTCCGCCCGAAAGCTGATGCGGATAATCGTCAACGCGGGTTTCAGGGGCCGGGATCGCGACCTCGCGCATCGCCTCGATCGCGGCATCTCTTGCGGCCTTTCGATCGAGCTTTCGATGGAGACGCAATGCTTCTGCGATCTGCTCGCCGACCGTATAGACCGGATTGAGCGATGTCATCGGATCCTGAAAGATCATCGCGATGTCGTTCCCTCGTATCTCGCGAAGCCGCTGCGCCGAGGCGCTCGTAAGCTCTTCAGAGTTGAAAGTGATCGAACCGCCAACTATCTTTCCGGGCGGCGAGATTAGCTGCATTACGGAAAGAGCCGTGATCGACTTTCCGCAGCCGGACTCGCCGACGAGGCCGAGCAATTCGCCGCGGCCGAGCGAGAAACTAACGCCGTCAACCGCACGTACTAAGCCAGCACGAGTGGAGAAATGGGTCTTCAGGTCTTTGATCTCTAAAAGAGGAGCCATTGATTCGAGCACGAACGCTAGAAAAGTTTACCGTAACTGCCGATATTTTGAAATGCGTCCGTCCAAAACGAAAATTATCGTTGGCAGGCAACTAAAATCTTAGCTTTCTACTCAAATTGATGATATTCTCGGACTTTGTATAAGTTCCTGTCTCGACGCGTTTCGACCGCGGAGGTTTCAACTTTAGTGAGAACACGATCAATCTTTTTGAATGCTGCGGCATTAGTTGTTTTTTCGGCGGCGGCATTCGGCCAATCTACGGCCGTTACCACGACGATCGAGGTGCCGACGCGTGCTGCTGAAAGGCCGGAATCGCCTGTTACGCCCGAGCTGATAAGCCGAGATCTTCGCGAGGCTGTCACGATAATCCAACAGAATTACGGCGGACAGAAAACCCTCGACTACAATCAGGTCTTCAAAGCGTCGATCGACTCGATGCTCCACACGCTCGACCCGCACTCGAATTATTTCGACGCAAAGGAATTCGAGGACTTCAAGACGGATCAGAGTTCACGATATTACGGCATCGGCGCCACGATCGGCGATATGTCGGATCCGAACGGAAAGGTCGTTGCGACGTTCATCAAGGCGACATTTGACGGAGCTCCGGCAAACCGTGCGGGACTTCGCTACGGCGACAAGATCGTCTCGGTCAACGGCGTGAGTACGCTCGGCAAGCCTTACACGGAAGTTCGCGATCTTTTGCGAGGCAAGAAGGGAACCGTTGCAAAGCTCGTCATCGAACGCCTCGTTTCGGGGAAGCAGGAAACGGTCGAGATCGTACGCGATGCGGTTCGCCAGCCATCGATCCGGGAAGCATATATGCTGAAGCCCGGTGTCGGATATTTGAAAATGGATGGCGGTTTTACGCAGACGACGTTCATGGAATTCATCGGCGATATGCGTTCTCTGAAAGCTCAGGGAATGCAGCAGCTGATCATCGATCTTCGCGATAACGGCGGCGGCCTTGTCGGCCAAGCCCGCCGCGTCGCGAACGTATTTCTTTCTGAAGGCCAGACCGTCCTCACACAGCGAGGCCGCGTCGGCACGGAGCTCCAGCGTTACGACGCGGAGAATCCTACACCGGATCGCTCGCCGGTCGTCATTCTCGTAAATCGGAATACAGCTTCCGCGTCCGAGATCCTCGCCGGTGCAATGCAAGACCACGATCGAGCTTTGATCGTCGGTGAAGGCACATTCGGCAAGGGCTTGGTTCAAAATCCGTTCATGATCGATTACGGCGGTATGCTGCTGCTGACGATCGCGAAATACACGACGCCTTCGGGACGCTTGATCCAACGCGATTACTCGAACGGCGATCTTTACAGCTATTACACCGACGGCGGCAGTTTTCGCAACGAGGACGTGCCCGATAAGCCTCACGGGCCGGAGAGTCATACGGACACGGGCCGTGCGGTCTTTAGCGGCGGCGGCATCACGCCGGACGTGACCGTCAAGCCGAATATGATCACGGTTGCACGCGACCGTGTGCAGCGTGGACTGTTGAGTCCGATCTCGGCTTTCTCGTTCGATCTGATCGCAGGACGGATCAAAGGAATGGAGAATTACAAGATCGATCGGCCGATCACCTTCGATCACGATCTTCAGGCGACCGACTATCCGATCAACGACACTCTTTACAATGCCTTTAAGGCCTACGCAGTTTCGAAGTATAAGGTGAAAGCGACCGTTGCGGATGGTGAGCGCGAGTTCGTGCAACGGATGCTTAGGACCGAATTGACTCAGGCCGCGTTCGGTGCCGAGACCTCGTATCAGGTGTTCAATGAGTATGACAATCAGATCGCAAAGGCTCTCGATTCGCTACCGCAGGCGAAGAGGCTTTCGCTTGACGCTATGAAGGTTCGGGCCGCGGCGACACCGTCCGAGCTAAAATAGGCGTTAGCTCAAGCGCAAAAATAGAAAGGCACCTGAAGTTCTCGGGTGCCTTTTTTACTGTGACTTAGTCGGCAAGCTATCCGCCTATCCAGCCGATAACAAGATAGATCAAATAGATAAGTCCCGCGATAAGTAAAATTCCGCCGATCGCAGCACTCGCGATGATCAGCTTGAACTTTCGATATCGTTTCTCATCCGGCGGCGAAAGCTGGTTCTGTGGGAAATATGGTGGCGGCCTGTTCAGCATTAAATTTCTTTCCTCTTATCGACTAAAATACCAAGCCGCAAACCAAAAATCCATTCGCGATGCAGCGAAAGATCCACGGCTTCGCACGATCCTCTGATTTTCGGTATCTTATAGAAAAAGGAGCTGCATCCCAATGAGCCTTGTTACCTTTCCCAAAAGCGTTCGAAATTATCTCATTGCCGCCGTCGCACTTCTGCTTGCCGGCTGTGGAGGAAAAGGGCAGGTCGCAAATGACAGTCCCGGCAAGGAAGCTGACTCGATCACGGTCTCGGCGGCTGTTTCTCTGAAGGATGCGTTCACGGAGATCGGCGAGATCTTTCGGGAAAAGACCGGGAAGGCGATACACTTCAATTTTGGAGCGTCGGGCGTTCTGCAGCAGCAGATCGAGAACGGAGCTCCTGTCGATGTCTTTGCAAGTGCAGGCGAGAAACAAATGGATGCCCTCGCCGACAAGCAGTTGATCGAGCCGGGAACACGCTCGAATTTTGCACGAAATTCTCTCGTCCTGATCGTCCCGCAGCGATCAGAAATTCCAGTGTCGTCGTTCGCCGACCTTACTTTGCCGGCCGTACAGAAGATCGCGGTCGGGAATCCAAGAACCGTGCCCGCCGGGCAATACTCTAATGAGGCTTTGGCGAAGATGGGACTTAGTGACAAGGTCGCGAGTAAACTGATCCTTGCCGAGAATGTAAGACAGGTCTTGGAATATGTCATCCGCGGCGAGGTCGATGCGGGTATTGTCTATTCGACCGATGCAAAGCAGGGCGGTGCGAACGTAAAGATCGCTGCAACAGCGGATGAGGACACGCATTCGCCGATCCTGTACCCGATCGCGTCCATTGCGGAAAGCACACAAAAAGCTGCCGGCCGACAATTCATAGATCTCGTTCTAAGCGTTGAAGGGCAGCGAATACTTGCGAACCACGGTTTTGCGATCACCGGGCCTGCGAATTCAAATCAATGATCTGGGACGCGCTCAAACTTTCGCTCCTTGTCGTAAGCGTCGCAACGGCGGTCGTTGGTGTGGTTGGCCTTTTCTTTTCTTACTTGCTTGCAAAGACCGATTTCCGCGGTAAAGAACTCGTTGACGCCATTCTTACTCTGCCGCTCGTTCTGCCGCCGACCGTAACCGGCTATTACCTGATCGTCCTGCTCGGCCGCCGCGGCCTGCTCGGACACTATATCTACGAATTGACCGGATGGAGTTTCGCGTTCACATGGCAAGGTGCGGTCGTGGCCGCAGTCGTGGTATCTCTGCCGCTTATGATCAAGGCGTCGCGGGCAAGCATCGAGAGCGTCGGCCCGCAATACGAGTTAGCGTCCTATACTCTTGGTAAAGGCAGATTCGAGACATTTCTGCGCGTCACTTTACCGCTGGCACGTCGCGGGATCTATGCGGGATTGGTGCTGGCGTTCGCGCGAGCTCTCGGCGAATTCGGTGCGACGCTGATGATCGCCGGCAACATTCCCGAAAAGACGCAAACGATGCCGCTCGCGATCTATGAAGCGGTCGCTTCGGGCAATGAGGCACAAGCCCAGATGCTCGCTCTCGTGTTGACCGCAGTCTCGATCGCCGCCGTCTATCTCACGAATAGGATCAGCCGTTCGCAGGTTCACGGGTGAAAGGAATGATGTTGACGATCGACGTAAGAAAACAGTTCTTCGAAAGACGAGAGACATCTTTTGACCTCGAGATCTCGGTCGAGGTCGGACCGGGCTTTACCGTGCTCACTGGTCCATCGGGAGCAGGGAAGACGAGCCTGTTGAGATTGGTCTCCGGCATCATTAAGCCCGATCGGGGCCGAATTGAAATGGATTCTCAGGTATTCTTCGACGCCGAACAGGCGATCGATCTCCCAATTCGCGAAAGGCATATCGGATTCGTGTTTCAGGATTACGCCCTCTTTCCCCATATGAACGCGACACAGAACGTCAGCTACGGGATAAAGACCGGTTCGCACTCGGAAAGGCAGGATAAGGCTAATGAAATGCTCGGACTGTTTCACGTCGAGCATATTGCGGCTAGGATGCCGCGAGAGATGTCGGGCGGGGAACAGCAACGGGTTGCTCTGGCGCGTGCTCTCGCGTCCGAGCCTCGGATCGCCCTACTTGACGAACCTTTATCTGCAGTTGACATAGAAACGCGGGGAAAACTGCTCGATGAGATCGAGAACGCACAGGAACGTACCAAGGTCCCGTTCATCTACGTTACGCACAATGAGGCCGAGGCTGCGAGGCTCGGCCGACAGCGGATCACGATGCGGAATGGACGCGTTGTCGCGGCAAACGTGGTTTGCGGCTGATCCGCGATGGTTCCTGGGGCCGAAAAACAAACAAGAATTCCGACCCGGCCAAACGCGGAACGATCTACGTTCATCTTGGAAGCGGCTGCTCAAGGTTCGCGAGTCCATAGGCAAGAACTGCCACGACACCTGAAACTTCACCGATCTCGCGGCGATCGATCTTATCGAACGTATCGGCCGCATTGTGATGATATTTGAAGTACGTCTCTTCGTTAAAGAATGGCGCGAACGAGGGAACGCCGTCCTGAGTAAGCGGGCCGATATCCGAACCGACTCCGCCGGCCTGATACTGTGCGAGAGTGGCACCTTGCGGCCTTAAGACCGTCAAGAGCGGTCCGAAATACCTTTGCAGTTCGGGCTTACCCGAAAACTTGAAGCCTATCGGATGCGAGGATCCGAGGTCAGCCTCGATCGCCGCGAAATGGTTCGCGATATTGCCCTTTTCTTCGGCATAGTACGCCCTCGAACCAGTGCCGCCTTGTTCCTCGTCCATCCAGGCGATGAAGCGTATCGTGCGTTTCGGCCGCAACTTGAGGTCTTTCAAGATCGCGGGAACCGAATATGCGGCGGCGACACCCGCAGCGTCGTCGATCGCACCTTGAGCGAGGTCCCACGAATCGAGATGCCCCGAGACGATCACGTATTCATTCGGCTTCTCGGATCCCTTCAGGTCGGCGATGACATTGTAGCTTTCAACGTCGGGAAGAGTTTGCGGCGTCAGCGTCAAGTGCAGTTTCACTGGGCCAAGAGCTGCGAGATACGCGATCGTTTCGGCATCTTCGTAGGTAACGGCACCGCTCGGGATCTTCGGAATTCCGTCCTGGTAGCGCATCAGGCCGGTGTGTGCGAGTCGGCTTTGCGAACCGCCGGCAGACCGGACGATCGCCGCGACCGCACCGTATTTCGCGGCTGCTGAGGCACCGTTCGTCCTATAGGCGACCGATTGCCCGTAAGCTGCAAGGCCGAAACCGGCGGCCTGCATCTCCATATCGAATTTGTAGTTGAAAAGGACGATCTTGCCTTCGATATTCTTGCGGCCGAGACGATCGAGGTCGGCAAAGTCGTTGACGAGCACAACTTCCGCCGTAACGCCGGAAGCGGGCGTCGCGACACTGTGGCCGAGCGCCGTAACGACGACATTGCGTGTCGCTCCCGGCGGCATTCCGTGCCATTCGGTAAGCTCAGCGGTCTCCACACCGCGTACCCAGTGCGGGACCATCACTTTTTGCAGTTTTACGTCGAGGCCGAGCTTTCGCATTTCTTCGGCGACGTATTTCACTGCAAATGCAGCCTCATTCGACCCCGATATACGCGGCCCGATCGTTGCGGACATATAACGGGCAAGGTCGTAAGCGTGCGTGCCCGCGGTTGCGGCCTTTTGGATCTGCACGAGATCGTCGAGCGTTCTCTGCGAATAAAGTTCAGGTGTGGGTGAAACGGTTTGAGCCATGGCTGTTGTGAGGCCGACGGATAGGAGGGCGGCCATAAGAAGTAACCTTTTCATAGTTTGTTTTGTTCGATCTTCTGGAGTTTACGCAATATTGTGCGATAATGTTGCCAAAGTTCAAACAAATTAGACCACCCAAACCTTAAGCTTATGAAACGCACTCTATTACTTTGCATAGTGTTGGCCGTTACGGCGCTCGCGGTTTCTGCCCAGCCGGAGTTCACCGTCAATGATCTGATCAACGTAAAACGTGTCGGAAGCCCCGCAGTTTCGCCTGACGGCCGAAGGGTCGCATACACGGTCGGTGTTGTTGATAAGGCCACCAATAAGACGAATACGCAGATCTTTGTGATGAAGATCGACGGTTCCGATCAAAGGCAGATCACGAGCGGCGCTGCATCGAGCTCCGGCCCGGTCTGGTCGCCGAACGGAAAGAAGATCGCCTTCGTGACGGGCGGCCAGATCTGGACGATGGAGCCTGATGGCGGCGATCGCGACCAGGTCACTAAGATCTCGACCGGCGCAGGCGGTGCGGTTTGGTCGCCGGACGGCAAATGGATCGTGTTCTCTTCGGAAGTCTATCCCGAGTGTGCGACCGACGCCTGCAATAAGGCTGAAGATGAAAAGGCCGAAAACAGCAAGGTGAAGGCACACGTTACGACACGCCTGCTCTACCGTCACTGGGTCGAATGGCGTGACCGCAAGCGTTCGCACGTCTTTGTTGTCGATGCGGACGGCGGCGTCGCCCGCGACGTGACGCCGGGTGATTTTGATTCGCCTCCTTACGGTGCGGCAACGGGCACGGACTACACGTTCTCGCCGGACGGACGTTCGATCGTCTATTTGCGGAATCCTGACAAGGTCGAGGCAATTTCAACGAACAGCGACATTTACATCGCATCGCTCAACGGGGGAGAGCCGCGTAATATCACGGCGGGAATGAACGGATACGACAATTCGCCGATGTACACGCCTGACGGCAAGTATCTGATCTTCTTGTCGCAGGCAACACCAGCATTCGAATCCGACCGCTGGCGAATAATGCGCTATAACCCGGCAAACGGCGAGATCGTCGAACTCACGCGCGGTTTCGATCAGCAGGCGTCGAATATCACGATCTCTCCCGACAGCAAGACCGTTTATTTCACGGCGAATTATCACGGACACAACCCGATCTTCAGCGTTCCCGTCGAGCCCAATTTTCGATTGCGCATCGCAACGCACGTCAAGCCGGTCGTCGAGAATGTCTATGCCGGTGATCTTGGAGTTTCAGCAGATTCAAACCGGATCGTCTTCTCCGCGAGCAGCAATGCCTCGCCGGCAGAAGTGTTCTCCGCCGACCTCGGAAATGGCAATGTCTCGCAACTGACGCGGGTGACCTCTGCGGCAGTTGCACCGTTCAAACTGCGGTCAGCAGAGGATTTTGAATGGATGGGTGCGATCAAGAAAGCTCACGGATTCATCCTGAAGCCCGCGAACTTCGATCCGAGCAAAAAATATCCGCTGATCGTATTGATACACGGCGGGCCGCAGGGGGCCTGGGGTGACAATTGGGGCTATCGATGGAATCCGCAGATCTTCGCGAACCGCGGGTATGTCATCTTTATGCCGAATCCACGCGGCTCGACCGGCTACGGCCAGAGCTATGTGAATGACGTCAGCGCCGATTGGGGCGGCAAAGCTTACACCGACATTATGAACGGCGTCGCCGCGGTCTCGAAACTCCCGTTCGTTGACAGGAATGAGATCGGTGCCGCCGGTGCGAGCTATGGCGGGTATATGGTCGATTGGATACTCGGCCACAACAACGATCCGCGGTTCAAATTCAAGACGCTCGTCTCGCACGCCGGTGTTTACAATCTCGAAAGCATGGCCGGAGCAACCGAAGAACTCTGGTTCGTTCGATGGGAATTCAAGGGAATGCCCTGGGATAATCCAACGCTGTATAACAAATGGTCGCCGCACAAATTCGCAAAGAATTTCAAGACGCCGACCCTCGTAACTGCCGGAGAACTCGACTATCGCGTGCCCGTCGATCAGAGCTTGCAGTTGTTCACTGCCCTGCAGCTTCATAACGTGGATTCGAAACTTATCGTCTTCCCGGATGAGGGCCACTGGATCCTGAAGCCTCAGAATTCCGAGTTTTGGTATGGCCAGGTGATGGACTGGTTCGATAAACACCTGAAATAGATAGGTCACTTCCAATTGTTCGATAAGGAGGCTGTCTGAAACGACGGCCTCTTTCTTCTTTGTGCAATCTGTGCATTTTGTGCACTTTGTGCATTTTGTGCAATATGTGTCGATTTGTGCAATTTGTCCTTCTACCGAGACTATCTGTTGACTATGATGAACAACGCTGACCTTTGGACCGTCAGCGGGAGTAATGGCGTCGGTTTGCGGCGAGGCAGCGGCCGAAACGAGGTGTTAAAACGTGTTGACCAGAGCGTATATTTCTCGTAAAATAGCAATGTGCCGAGATCTTTTTCGGCCGATACGTCTCCCTTCCCGCCGAAGTTCTATGCCGCCCCGCAGAAGAAAGATCAGCCTTATTTACTTCGTCATCGCGACGCTGCTCATTGTCGGCCTCGTTCCGCTTTTGCTTACGGGATGGACGCTGTCCGATAAGTCCGCAAGTGAACTTCGTGCGGCCGAAAACCGATATCAGATACAGCTGGTTCAGGAGAAAGCACGCCGGATAGAGATGTTCGGCAGGCGTTTTGAATCCATCGTCGAAGGCCTCGCCGTCGCTCTCGAACTCTCACACGATCCAAAGATAATTGGTGCGCAGGGCACCGAGGCTAAGCTCGGCGAAGTTCTGCGTCAGAATCCAGACCTTCTCGCTCTCTCGATAAAACCTGTCGGCGTTGACTCGCTGTCCGTATTTCGTCCCGGCGTGGTGCAGGCTGATGTCGATGAGATCGCTGCGTCGGCCGTCAACCATCACAAGGGCGAAGGCGTTTGGATCGGTCCGCCGCAGCGTATCGCGAGCAGCGGAACGCTCGGGATGACCTTCAGCCGCGAGGTGAAGATCAACGGAGCGGCCGCGGCCGAGATCGTCGCCATCGCCTCGATGCAGAATATCGCTCAGAACGTCGCCGGCATTGCCGGTGCGAAGAATGAGGATCTCTGGCGTCAAGGCCTGCCGATCATCTTCGTCGTTGACGGCAACGGTCGGGCGATCTTTCATCCCGATAAGAACTTTGTAGAGTCCGGCCGGCCGATGACCGATCTAAAGATCGTCTCGGAATGGCTCGAATCCGGTTCACAGGTGCAATCCGCCCTCGTGCCTTTTACGGCTGAAGAAGCCGGTTCGACCTACGACATGATCGGGGCATACTCGACCGCTCGTGTCGGCAATCAGAACTTTGGCGTCTTTACGATGCAGGACACGTCGCGTGCTCTTGCGATAGTCGGCGAAATGAAGTGGCAAACGTGGATGATAAGTCTCCTGTTTGCCGTTTTTGCGCTCGGAGCAGGCCTTGTCCTATCCCGTTGGATGACCTCGCCGCTCCTGAATCTCTCGTCTGCCGCAGAGCAGATCGCAGGCGGCGACTTTTCAAAACGCGTCAAGGAAGGGAACATCACCGAGATC
>Ga0154020_10009457_pt1 | contig 11222 bp, 5 predicted proteins | sample Klosneuvirus_201_FD_109709 | JGI IMG/M metagenome (GOLD analysis project Ga0154020, IMG submission 109709) | Active sludge microbial communities from wastewater, Klosterneuburg, Austria - Klosneuvirus_20160825_MG | ecosystem: Engineered > WWTP > Aerobic digester > Activated sludge | place...
GACCAGCGCTGACCTTGGTTGTCCGAGGTAGCTGTTCCAGCTATAGCCAGGTTCCAGCCGCAGGGGGGCTTCAGCCCGAAGGGCACTGCAGAACCCAACCTTGGTAACATCGAAGGAAACTGGGCGCCAGACACTAACGAGCAAGCGACGTTGTAGGAGGGATTCAATCTCGCAAACAATTGGATTGACAGGCGGAACACTGTAGCCTTGAGTCGGGCCATGAATTCAAGTGATCGCGGCGGCTACAAAATCTTTTATAAAGCCAACTCCAAAAGCTGAATCCTCCCGCCAGTGACCTCAATTGACGTTGCAGCTGCTCTTTATTTTTCTCCGGCATGGATGTCCTGCTTTTGCCCGGTGCCGATCTTGAATGAGTGAATTCCCGAAGTCAGGTCGACAACATCGATATGAAACTCAACAACACCGATCCCCGAATAGCCCGCCTGTGTGAAATATTTGCCCTGATTTGTGCCCTTGCCGTGGGTGCCCTTGGCGTCACTGTGCTGATCGGTTGGGCATTTGACATCGCCACCTTGAAGAGCGTCGTGCCAGGGTGGGTGACAATGAAAGCCAACACCGCGCTCGGTTTTTTGCTGGCTGGGGGGTCGCTGGCAGCGGCCGGCCGGCGCTATGTCACTCCCGGATCGCGCCATCTCCATATTGCTCTGGCTGCACTGGTGACCTTGCTCGGGACGATGACGCTAGGCGAATATATCTTAGGGGCAGATTTCGGCATTGATCAGTGGTTGTTCAATGCCCCTGCCGAATCGGACAGCAGAACAATGCCTGGCCGCATGGCGGTAGCGACTGCCGCCGGATTTGCCTTCACGGGTCTGGCCCTACTTTTACTCGATAGCCGCCGGGGACGCAGCGGATCCCAGATTGCCGCGCTAATAGGCACACTGATCGGGCTCCTGGCCCTCCTTGGCTATGCCTATGGAGTCCAAGCGCTCTACGGCATGGGCGCCTACTCCAGCGTGGCACTGCATACCGCAGCCGGATTGGTGGTGGTCAACCTCGGGATACTGCTCGCCCGACCCCGACGCGGCCTGATCGCGGTGGTGAGCAGCGATACCGTCGGCGGCGTCATGGCTCGCCAGTTGTTTCCCTTCGCGCTGATCGCACCGTTCTTGATTGGTTGGCTGGACATTCAGGGAGAGCAGCGCAATCTCTACGATACCGAGTTTGGCGTAGCCTTGGTTGCCCTGACCTATGTGGTGCTGCTTACCGTGTTCATATGGCGTACCGCAGAGGGTCTTCGCCTGAGCGACCAGAGGCGAATTGCAGCGGAACGCTTGCGGCATCGCCAGCAAGCGGAACTTAAGGCTATCATCAATTCCGCCATGGATGCCGTAATCATGGTCGATGGCGAGCAGCGAGTTGCCCTGTTCAATCCCGCTGCCGAGCAGATGTTCGGCCACACCGCTGGCGCGGTCGTTGGCGCCCCGCTCGATGTGTTGTTGCCGTCACGGTTCCATGCCGGGCACGGGGAGAATATTTGGCGCTTCGGTGCTACCGGCACGACCAGCCGCCGCATGGGCGGGTTGGGCACCATCACCGGTCTGCGGGCGAACGGTGAAGAGTTTCCTATCGAAGCATCGATCTCCCAACTGGAAGTGGACGGCGACAAGTATTTCACGGTCATCTTGCGCGACATCACCGAACGCCAGCGTCTGGAGGCGGATCTGCGCATCGCTGCTACCGCTTTCGAGGCGCAGGTCGGCATCATGGTCACCGATCCCCACGGCGTGATCCTGCGCGTCAATCGCATGTTTACCGAAGACACGGGCTATAGCGCGGCGGAAATCGTCGGCCAAACGGCGGGTTTACTCAAATCCGGGCGGCACGATACCGCGCTTTACGATGCGCTGTGGGCAAGCCTTCGTCAGACGGGTGTCTGGCAGGGCGAGATCTGGGAACGCCGCAAGAATGGTGAAATCTATCCTAAATGGATGGTCATTACCGCCCTGAGGGGTGATGACGGCACAGTCAACCATTACGTCAGTACGCAGACCGATATATCCCAACGCAAGGCGGCCGAAGATGAGATTAAGCAACTCGCCTTCTATGACCCGCTGACTCGACTCCCCAACCGACGGCTCCTGATCGATCGCTTGCACCAGGCGCTAGTAACGCACACACGAAGCCTGCGGCAAGGTGCGCTGCTTTTTATCGATCTGGACAACTTCAAGAAACTTAATGACACCCTCGGCCATGATTATGGTGACTTGCTGTTACAGCAGGTGGCCGAGCGCCTCTCCACTTGTGTGCGTGAAGGTGACACGGTTGCCCGTCTCGGCGGTGACGAGTTCGTCGTCATCCTGGAAGGGCTGAGTCCGCAGGCCAACGAAGCCGCCAACCAGGCAGAGGCGGTCGGCGAGACCATCCTGGCCGCGCTGAACAAAAACTATCGGATACGGGGTCACGACCTCTACGGCACGCCAAGTATCGGCATTACCCTGTTTAGCGATCAGCATGGAACCATGGACGAACTGTTAAAGCAGGCCGACCTTGCCATGTATCAGGCCAAGGCGGCGGGGCGCAACACCCTGCGTTTCTTCGACCAGCAAATGCAGACCGCGGTAAACGCCCACGCACTGCTCGAAACGGAGTTGCGCAATGGCCTGCGCGAGGGGCAATTTGTCCTGTATTACCAAGCTCAGGTGACGGATCAGGAGCGTTTGACTGGGGCAGAGGTGCTGCTACGTTGGCTACATCCCGGGCGCGGTCTGGTTCTCCCGAACGATTTCATTCCACTGGCCGAGGAGACCCGGATAATCCTGCCCCTCGGCCAGTGGGTGCTGGAAACCGCCTGCGCCCAACTGGCTGCTTGGTCCGCAAACCCAAGCACCGCTCAGCTGACGCTGGCCGTCAACGTCAGCGTCCACCAATTGCGCCAAGTGGACTTTGTGGACCAGGTCTTGAGCGTCCTGGAGTGCACCGGCGCTGACCCGCATAAGCTCAAACTGGAACTCACCGAAAGTCAGTTGATGAGCAATATCGAAGACACCATTGCCAAAATGTGCGCCCTCAAGGATAAGGGGGTGCGCTTTGTGCTGGACGATTTCGGCACGGGTTACTCTTGTCTCTCCTACCTGAAACATTTACCGCTGGAAAAATTGAAAATCGACCGCTCTTTCGTCAAGGATATATTGACCGACGCGAGCGATGCCGCGATAGCCAAAACCATCGTGGCTCTCGCCCAGAGCCTTGGTCTGGAGGTAATCGCCGAAGGAGTGGAGATCGAGACGCAGCGGGACCTACTTTCGAGAAATGGTTGCCTTGCCTATCAGGGATACCTGTTCAACCGTCCGGTGCCGCTCGCCGAGTTTGAGGCCTTGGTTAAGCGGCGTTGAGTGAGGCTCCCAGCTCAATGACCGCTAAGCAATGCCGGCCTTCCGTGATGCGCGACTCCAATGGCCGTTGAGGCCGAGCTTCTGTCTGAGCGGCAAGGGTAACGAGAGTCGGGTTTGTCATCAGTATCCAGCCGTTAGATGGCTGATCTTGATCCTTTCAAATGGCCGGACTTGGCCAGTAAGGCGAGGTCGGCAATGGCAGCTTCGGAGCAGTCCAACTCGCTGAGCCTGGGTTCGGCTGAATGGCTGCTACAGGAGAAAGCTGGACGGCAGGAATGGGCACCCAACTGCCGGATGACCTCGAAACCTGAATGACGGCTAACCGGCGGTAAGCTGACTGTACCTGGGGTGAGGGCCACGTTTCGTTCTCAACGGCAGGTTCAGACTGTTTCCGGCCTGCTGACAAATGCATAGTCATCGGCCGGTCCACTCCTCTTGCTGTCGCTCAGCCTTGAATTGCTCGGGTGGCTCTTGCGTGCCCAATATAGGCCGTAGCGGTATCCCGATAGCAGTCAGTCAGCCAAACCCAGGTTCTGCAAACCTGAATGCTCAGAAGCAGCCGTTGGCGACCTCACACTGCCGGCCAGGAGCCGCCGTTCGAGGTATTCATCCAATTTCAATAGTTAAGGCTTCCGATGGCCCAACTGAATGGCTGGTTTTCGGCGAGCAAATTAACCTCTGCACTGCCTCGACCCGGGCAGCTCCGGACGGTCGCCTATTCCGGGAGCGGTCACCTAAACGGCCGCTTGGCTCTGAAACCTGCCGAAAAACGTAAGCCAGCTGCTCGGCCAATGCCACCATTGCCGGCATGCTTCCTGCCATTGAAGAGGTAAAGGAGGAAGGCCTTTCGGCCCAGACGATTGACCTGGAAACGCAGGTCGGAGACTTACTGGTCGCTCTGCAGCTAGTGGGTCAGTTTTAGGTGCAAATCAACACACCAACACACTGACTCTCAGTCAGTAACCGAATCTCGGTGCGGTGCTCGCCAACGCCGACTTGAAGTCGCTACTTGAGTGGCCGATCCTCTGTGTTGACCTCTCGCGCTATACACAGCTGCAGCTTACTGGGCGCCTGCAGGTGTTTGTTCTACCACGCCAAATCAGGAAACCGGCGACCGGAAGAGACGTGGGCAGGCTATAGCGATAGCCTGCCCATGCGGTGTCTAGCATCACCTATCGGCTCACCTTGATGGTGTAGGAGCCAGTGCCGCCAGCCTTGTTGTAGTGGCGGACCTGGGCGAAGTATTGGCCCGGATTCAGGGTTCTGACGATCCGCGCATTCAGTCCGATGCCGGCGTCGTCGTCCTCGGCGATCAGGTTGGTTTGGCTGGTCGGGCCGAACAGTTTCATCACCACGTCGGTCTGGCCGCCGGTTTCGATCACGTGACGGCCTCTACTCTGCACCGTGAAGGTGAACAGGTCTTCCTCGCCCGGTTTGCCGATCGATGCCGACTTGGCTTCCCCGCCGATGGCCAGTTCGACCGGCCCGGCCGCCGTGCGCGGATAGGCCGCGGCACTGCCGATAAAGGCCTTTTCCATCTCCGACAGGACGTCATTGGCTTTGGTGCCAACGCCGCTCTTGACCCAGCTGCCGGGGAAGAAGTAAAGCATGATTGAGTTGGGATCGAATTCCGTCCCCCGGATCTGATCCAGGGCGTACTTGTCGAGGACGTTGTGCCGGATCTGGTCGGGTGTCCAGTTGTTGGGCGGCCCGGCCAGGTCGCGCAGGACGACCTCTTCATTCCACTCGATTCCGCCCTTCGGATTCTGGTGCTCATGGGCGAGGCCGATCGCGTGGCCGAACTCGTGGGCAGCGGTGCCGCCGTCGAGAAAGCCCAGGTTCATGGTCGCCTGATTGCGCGGAATGCCCTGGCAGTCGGTGCCAATATAGGACCAGGCGCCGTCCGAGGAATCGAAGGTGATGCGAATTTCCGCGTCCGGCGCGTTATTGAAATCGAAGCTCAAGTTTGCAAACTGCGTCCACCATGCGGCCTGCTCCTTGGCCAGTGCCTGTTGGGCAGGGTTGCCGCCCATGAACCGGACGCGCAGTTTCGATCCGTTGATCCACATATTCTTGAGTACGATAATGGCACGCGTCCTGCCCTCGCCGAGGCTGACTGTCTCCTGCGGCAGCATCAGAGCCTGTTTGTGTGGCAGTAGTCTGTCATGACAAATCTTTACGTTTTCGTACATGATTATCTCCAGTATCAAAAAGCCGAAAGTCCGGCCGTGGGTGATGACAGCCTCATTCACGTTCCGGTGAATGTCCTGGTGAATCGGGCGAGGTAGGCTGAAACTCCTCCGCCCTGGAATTGTTGCTACCCAGTTTCCTAACTTGCGAGTCGGGGACTTCGAACGAGGCGTCGTTATGGCCGGTGTCGCCCCGCTCGGCGTCCCTCGCTGAAATCGTCTTGGCCTGAGCGAGCCTTTTAGGCGAAGGAACATCACCCTTGGTTTCGTCATAAAGGTCGAACCAGGGGAATCCGTATTCAGTGTAGGTTTTCGCATCGATCGGCGTCGGTGGCGGGGCCAACCCGGTGATCGCGAAATACTCCGCGCTGTTGATGATGTGAATGAAGACCCGTCCGCAATTGTCTTGATCCCAGACCTCGATGCCATGGGGGTCGGGATATATCTTCTGCTGCATCGTGCCCCCGGCGCCCAGCCCCATGGTGGCGTTTCTACCCGCCTTCGGCATGGCGAAGCGAAGGGGGCCGCGCTCGGGCTTGACCGGCTCCTCCTCCGGGAAACGGCCGGATTTTGGTTCGTAAACCGTAATCTGGATGCCGCCAATACTCTCCCCGCTGGTTAGCGCGGCTTCGACCGTGTAACCCTCTCCCAGCGGCATCGCCACGAACTGCCGGACCAATCCCGGCCCGGTATGGATACCGTCGAGCCAGGGCTGTTCGGGGCAGACGACATAATCCTGGGGGTCGGCGCTAAGCGCTTTGTCGTCAGGCTCGCCGGAGATGGCGTTGACACTGCCGACCGCGATTTTCACCGCATTCGGCTTCCAGGGGGCCGCGTGGAAGCCGAGCCACAACGCCTCTCGTTGGTACATCGGAATAAACGCCCCGCCATGCTCGCGCCAAAGTACTGGCACGCGGTCGAGGTAATCCTCAACCTTCAGGATCGGGAACCTGCCAAGACCGGGGGGCAGCGGATAGGCGCGCCCATCATCGGGAATGCGCAGCGTGCGCTGGAAGGTGACGGTAAACCGCTCTCCGATACGGATCGTTTCCTGATCGATGGTCACATTGAGCACGGTTTGTCGCCTCCGACTATGGATAGGTCTTCTGCTGCATCCATCCTGTAAGCGCATTGGGATTCAATGTGGATATCGGCATGCCGCTCACCGAAACGCGTGGGCCGTGGGCCGCGATGCTGCCTATCAACTTTACTGATCACTGGTCGGCGCGTTTCGCAACACTTGCCTGATAGACAACTTTCCGAAGCCGATTCATGCCACCCATCGGACGATGTTCAGCGAGCGCATGCCAAGGATTGAACGACATGGCCTCGCACCCGGTGGCCAGATCGCCCGCTTCATCGACCCTTTGCGGACCGATGCGCAGGGTGGCGACGGTGATCGGAATTGAATCGTGCTCAGACCATTCGACTGCGACATTTTCAATCGGCATCGCTTCCGGGTCAGTCTGCAGTTGCACCTTGAAATCAAAGACTGCTTCCTGTGCCTGCAAACTGCGGGTCAGGGCCTGGGTCAGGTAGTCTTCCGGCAGATCGTCGGGGTCATCGGGCAGGGCAGTGCGGCCAGCCTGGCGCGATACAACCGAATACTTCACCGCGTGCCCGCCCGCGCCGGCGGCGGGGCCGAGCCAGTACGGCGTGCCGCTCCAGTAGTTGATCTCCAGGGGGCTCGCCACATGCTTGCTCTTGATGTCCTGGATAATCTTCAGCTCATCTTGCTCCAACAAAATCAAGTGGGCCGCCGCCAGAACACCTCCGATCAGTGGGACGTTCTTCCGGCTGATGGTTTCGACGTAGGCTTCGGGATCCGGAAATGGAAATACCGGATGGTCGATCATCAAGAAGTCCTGAGTGCTGTCGCCATCGCCCGGCACGGCGCGCGTCCCGGCGACATCCAACAGCTTGATCGCCAGGCCCCGCGCCGTGCCGACGCCATCCCTCTCGAAGCTATCCTGCGAGTTCGAGAAGCGGACGATGGTGCTGAAGGTCCGCCCGGGTTGGCTGAATATTCCGTGCTGGAAATGGGGCGGCACATCGTCCGCAATGCGGAACTGGGCCGTGACACAACCCGTGGCCTTGGCGTGCTGGCTGCGGCGCAGGTGGCCGCAGACCGGTTTCATATGGTCGACGGTAAGGTCGACCATTTCTTGAAAGATTTTTGGGTCATCGAGTTCGGGGTATTCGCGATTCAATGCTGGGGTCATCATTTGGTGTCTCCTTTATTGGGTGGCTGGCAGTCCTAAGTGAAAGGAAGCCGCAGGATGCCTTCAGTCCTTCTCGTTGCGTTTCGGGCGCAATGCCCAGGTGATTCCACCGACCTGTATTCCCTGCTCAAACTGGCGGATTGCAATCGTGTGCAAGCCGGCCGCGAGTCCCTTCGACGGCTTGAGAATGAACCGGCACTTGTGAGCGACCGCCGCTGTTAACCGGACATCACAGAAGGCGTTACTGCGGAGGCGCGGAACTTCCAGCACCGCCCTGTTCTTGCCTTTACTGGTGATCCGCTCCTGCCAGACCGTTGGAAGAACGCCAATCGCCGCCTGGTCGATTTCGAGCAGGAGCTTCGCATCGGCCGGCAAATGAACTGCGATCTCGATGTCGAACCGCCGCTCACGCCTGGGATCGCCGGTCAACAGGAACGGCAGGGCAATCGGATCGGCCGTCGGATCGGGCAGGATGTTGATGACGTTGAAGTTCCGCCAAGTCACGTTGTTCTGGTTTCGAATCAGATCCAGGAATCCATTCCAATCGGTCGGGCCGGGGACCGGCGGCGCGGGATCCTGGGCGTGATCAAGGGTGGCGACGAAGCAGTAGTGTCCGGTTGCAGGAATGCCGGTCTTTGGCCAAACCAGTTCCGGCGCTACGGTGAGCACGTTGCCGGTCGGCACGTTCACCGGGCCTGTTGTGCCGATCAGCGTCCACAGATAGGGGGTGACCACCGTCGCCACGGGGCACCAGTAGACGGTTGCCCGGACACCGTTCGCCGCGGCCGCACCCCGATTCCGCATGCGGACGTAGATGTAGTTGTCCTGACCCGACTCGGCTTCGAAGCCGAGTGACTCGTCGTTCTCGGTACCGCTGCCGTCGCCGAACGCCAAGGTCGGGTTCGCCACCTGCGCCGGACGCACGATGACGTCGGGGCTTGTACTCAGGGCTCCTGCACTTGGCACCGCGCCGGTATCACCGCTCGTATCGCGCAGGTAGACGTCCGGTACCAGGCCCAAAGCCACTTGGCCGATCTTGCGCAGATTCGGCATGACCCCGATGGCGCCAGCCACCGCCGCGCTTTGCGGGGTTCCGTTCGCCGGATTGGCCAGGATCGCCCGCATTTGTCCGGGAGACAACATCGTTCCGGTGGCCGAACGATACATGCTCTGGGTGAGCACGGCGGCTCCGACGACTATTGGCGACGCACTGCTCGTGCCATTGAACGTCCCGGTGTATGAAGCGTCGATGGCTGCGCCTGGGCTCAGATCACCGTAGCCGCAGGTCGTTACGTTCCTGCCCCAGCCGTAGCAGTCAATGCGGCTTCCGAAATTCGAGAAGTTCGCGCGGTCGTGCGCGTTGCCGCCGACCACTGGAGATTCGGCCGCGCCGACCATGATCGCTCCCGAATCCCGGAAATCCGCATGACCCCGACGCAGGCGGAAACGTCCCGCGCTATCGGTGAAAGCGTCCAGGTCGTTGTTGCCATTGCCGGCGGCCTCGACAACGATGATTCCCCGCGCTGTTGCAAGCCGGATCGCATCTAAATCACCCACATCGGTTTCGGTCGGCAGTAATGCCGCTCCGCGTTGGACTTCAAGAAGCAGGACGTGGCCGGTGGCCATCGTCGGCACGGCGGCGACAATCGCATCGGCGACGTGCAGGGCCGTCGCGCCATCGAAGTGTGAAGTGACACGCAATGAAGCGATCGACGGTGCTACGCCGACGACGCCCCGAGTATTGTCATCGGCGGCAACGACGCCCATGACCGCCGTTCCATGGTTTCCGACATAAGTGCCAACGCCGTCCCGGTTCGTGTTGAAGATCAGCGTGGGGGCCTTTGCCGCGTAGTCTTCGTGCCCCAGCCGCCAACCCTGTTCGAGATCGACGACTCCGACGCCCTGCCCTTCTCCACCGGCCTGAGTCCAGGCCCAACGCGCATCGATTCCAGTCGGCGCGGCGTCCAGGTAATTCTGCTGGGCATTGAAAGTGTCGTCGGCTGCATTGACCACCGGGTCCGATACAACCTGCTCCGCATACGCGGTCTCGATGCCATGGAGGCTGGCGAAGCGCTTTGCGATTTCGAAGATGGGTTCGTGACGCGACCGCAGATCGATTCGCCAATACTGAGTAAGGCTATTCAACGGACGCCACGGGCTTCGCGAAATTTCCTCCTCCATCGCCAGCAGCTTCTCTGGCTCGACGCTGGTGATCAGCCGCCGGGTCGGCGGTTTGCCGAACAGATCAAGAAGTTCACCCAACGCGCCGAGCTTCAGCTTGTCGGCAATGCTACGCAGGTCCTTGCCTTTAACAACCGGCAATTCCCGGGAGAGGCGGACTATGACAAAACCACTATAGCCGTCACCTAATTGCTCACTATCGACATCAAGTGGGCGGTGGTCATCACCAGCTTGGTTGTCGCAGAACCGATTTGCCTCGTTACACATGGCCGGCGCCTTTCCTTGAGTTGCGTGGTTGTCATCGTCAGAAGGGGTGGAACGCTCTTGTGGAGTGTCCGGGCATCTCTCATTAGGATGACATGGTACTTGCGGAATTCCGTGTGGCGCATCATCCAAATAGATGATGTCGGCAAAGTGCACACCTATATATTCCATCGGTCTGGATGCCAATCGCTTGGCTCGACCGCTGCTCGTTCAACTATTGTTTCCGGGGTGCCTCAGCATGCGACTTGGTGCTTAGCGTGATCAGGGTACATGGGCACCCGACAAGGCTTCATCGAAGAACGCACTGCGCACTACAACCGGGTACGTGCCCTAGAAATGTCGAAAACTGAGGAGACAGGGGAAGCATTGCCGGTAGCAATCTGAAGCCCCATTGATCATCTTCAAGAAAATAAGTGGTCGCATCAGGTCATTCATCCAAATCATCTATTTGAATGATGCAGAATAATTATCCAAGCATTAATCTCGGATACGAGAAGTAGGGCTATTTAATGCACTTGCCATTGATATTGATTGCTTTCCCTCAAAGATTTCGTCGCTCGCCAACTTATTCAACCCACGCATCGAATACTAGGAGTCAAACTCCATGCCAAAGCCATTCCATCAAATCACCGTGGAGCAGTTCGCCGAGTTGCTCGAGAAATTCCCTTTCACCCGCGCTATTGAATCGGTACATATGCACCACACTTGGCGACCGAACCACAGCCAGTATCGGGGTCTGTCTACGATCGAAAGCATGTGGGAACATCACACCAAGACCAACGGCTGGTCGGACATCGCCCAGCACATTACCATCGCACCGGACGGGAGCATCTGGACGGGACGCAATTGGAACCAGGCACCTGCGAGCGCCTCGGGCTTCAACGGCAACAGCAAGGCCGGGCCATTTATGTTCGAGATCATCGGCGACTTCGATGCAGGGATGGATCCATTCGCCGACGCGCAAAAGCACACCGTTCTCTCCGTCATTGCGCTCGTGCAAAAGCGCTTCA
>Ga0154020_10009458_pt1 | contig 11222 bp, 9 predicted proteins | sample Klosneuvirus_201_FD_109709 | JGI IMG/M metagenome (GOLD analysis project Ga0154020, IMG submission 109709) | Active sludge microbial communities from wastewater, Klosterneuburg, Austria - Klosneuvirus_20160825_MG | ecosystem: Engineered > WWTP > Aerobic digester > Activated sludge | place...
CCTCGAGCGTGGACCGCGCGCGACCTTGCTGGTCAACGACGACAACGACAGCGCCCGCACGCTCTACGAGTCGCTCGGCTACAAGCCCTACGCCCGGAGCCGCACGATCTTCGTGGGCTAGGGCTGTCTCGCTAGTGCAGCTCGAGCGCCGTCGACAGCGTGTTGCTGCGCAGGCCATCCCGATCGATCGCGGTGATTCCGAGCGTGTAGCTCCCAGGATTAGCCGCGGCGGTGAGCCCAAAGACGAAGGGCAGCGCCGCGCTGGTCATCTCGCTGCTGGCCCCGGCGACGTCGACCGTGCCGGTCACCGGCGTAGGCCCCGTGAAGGCCAGCTCCAGCTTGAGACCCGAGAGACCGTCAGGATCCTCGATGTTCGCAGACCCGGGGTAGGTCATGCCGCGCGTCACCGAGGAGGTCGAGACCATCAACGACGAGAGCGTAGGAGCCGTGCTGCCCCCACCACAGGCCATCAAAGGGAGGAGCAGAAAGAAGGATGCGAGCTTCATGGCCGCCATCAGCCAGCTTCCTCCCTCGAGAGGCAACTCCCGCCGCTGCCGTGCGGGCGATCATGCGGGGCCCGCGCGCATGGGGCGTTCCTAGGCGGTGAGCCCGCCTCAGAAGGACTCGTAGCCGATGCAGCCCATGACGACGATGCCCGTCGCCGCACTGGCAAAGACCGTCTTCACATCCACCCCGACCATGAGGCCGCTCCGGCTCGCGTCCGAATGGGACATGAGGGGGTAGGCGCCGGCGCGCCCTTCGACCGTGAAGCCGGAGGGGTTGTTGAGCACCCCAAAGCCCGCGCCTGCTCCGACGAAGAACCGGTCCGAGAGCGTGGCCTCCGCCATCACGGTGCCCACGAAGGTGCCAGTCAGGCCGCCGATGCCCCCGCTGCTGATCGAGCCGAAGGACAGATGCGGCTGCGCGTAGATCGCCAGGAGGTCGTTGATCTGGTAGCCGAGCCGCAGGTCGAAGCCGAACATCGGGCCGGACAAGGGGCTGACGCTCTCGAAGCCGCCCGCGGCGTTGATGCCGAAGCGAAAGCGACCTCCATCTTTGGGGGCAGAGGTCTCTTGTGCGCTCGCCGCAGTGGCCGACAGCGCAGCGCAGATCGCGATCGAGCAGGTGAGGAGTTGTTTGTGTTGTTGGCCCATGGTGCTGCCACCCTGCTGGCGCACCGGTGCGGCGAGCAAGGGAGCGACGGCGCACACGTCGAAAACATCGGGAATTCATGAGCCGAAAGCGATGGGCCGGCGCGTCCCAGGGGCGTCGCCTGAGCCGCTGAGGCTCGGGGCGCCCCGCTCTAGTGCAGCCGTAGGATCGCGAAGGCCCCGCCCGCCGACGTGTGCTTCTGGAGCACGAAGAGCTCCGCGCCCACTTCGACCAAGGCCAGCACGTTGCCTCCGACCAGCGGCACTTCGCTCGGGCACAGCCCAAAGCCCGCGACCCACTGGCGCAGAAAGCCGTGCTCGCGCGCGAAGACGAAGCCGTCGGGCCGATCATGAAAGGCGGAGACGTTGAGCCCCCCCTGCTCGAGGCCGTCGATTCGGCCATCGTGGTGGTGCTCGATCACCCCGCCGGGCCGCGCCGACAGCCAGCTGCCGTCGCGGAGCACGCCGAGGGCGATGATCCCGTTGGCGCCGCTCGGAGGGAGCGCGCGGACCTCAGCCCCTCGCACCTCGATGATCGTATTGGAGTCCGCCCAGGCCGCGATCGCGTGCTGAGGCTCGAGCCAGATCAGGCTGGCGCCGGCGTCGCGGCCTTCGAAGCGATGGAGGAGCTGAACGTGACCGCGGCTGACGCGGGCGAAGCTGCCGCTCGAGCTGAGGACGTAGAGATCGTCGTCGGGCTGGGTGGGATCGCCGGCGATACGGAGGATGGCGCGCGAGGCATCGATGGTGGCGGTGCGGATCGGCGACAGCGCGCGCTGCAAGGGGCTCCGCCACAGCTCACCGTTGCGCGCCCCGAGCCACACCTCACCGCGCTGGTCGGCGAAGGCGGTCTCCACATGAAACTCCGGAGGGAGGCCCGCGCGATCGAGCTCGATGACCGAGCCATCGACGCCGAGCGAGAGGAGCTCTCCGCCGGAGGGGGCTCCCGCGAGCACGCGGCCGTCGCCCATCGGTACGCCCCAAGGCAGGTCCATGTTGTCCGCGAGGGGGAAGACGCGAGCATCGAAGCGCAGGCAGGGCGTGGACTGCTCAAGCCGAATCCGGCTCGAGGCGAGCTGGCTCCAAGGCAGCTCGGCCCAGGAATTACCGAGGCGATCGCTGAGCTGGGATCGCCAACTCCCGAGCGGCGCGGCGTTGACGAGCCGGCCCTTGCCCTCGCCGGGGAGCGTCTGAGGGCCCAGGGTCAGCCGCAGATCGGCCGGTGACTCGGCGAAGTACGCGATCTCGACCGAGGCCGGTAGGTGCACGCCTTGATCGACCGCCGGATCGCCCGCGCCGACGACCGAGATCTCGAGCACCAGCTCCTGGCTGGCGTCCTCGACGCGCACGTCGGTCACGGCATCGTGCACGATCGTGAGGATCCTGGTCTGAGTGCCAGCGGGCGGCAGCGGCGGGATCAGGTGCTCGGACTTCGGGGCGCAGGCAGCGGCGGCGAGCGCCACGGCCGGCAGCACCCATGATGCGCGCCCCATCGGGGGATTGTAGCAGCTCCCTTGTGCTATAGGCTCCTCGTGACGGGCCCCTTCACGCCGCCGACCGACAGCACCCGCGTCGTGCCGCCGAACCGAGCCCGCCCGCAGTCCCTGCGGAGAACGCTTGCGGTGTGGGCGTTGCTGATCGTGCTGTTCGTCGCGATCTACAACATCCTCGGCACCGCCCCGCCCCGAGCCTCCGCTCCCCGGGCCTCCGCTCCCGAGGTCGGCTCCACGCTCGGCTACCTGGTCCCGGTGTTCACCTATGGGGCGCTCCTCCTCTTGATGGTGCTGATCCGCCGCCGGCTCCCGAGCAAGTATCGCACCGGCGAGCTGCGGGAGATCGAGGCGCCCAAGGCCGAGGAGCCCAAGCCCGAGGAGAACCCGGCGCCGATCGCGCTGTCCTTCGTGGGGACCGATGGCTCCCGGCCAGTCCGCCTGGCCGTCGACGACGCCGGTCTGCACTGGTTCGCCGAGGCACGCCTCATCCAACCGGCGCTGGAGCTGAACGTCGCTTGGACCGAGCTCGAGTCGATCCAAACCGCGCGGGTCTCCGGGCCGCTCCTGGTGTGGGGGCTCGTGCTGATCTTCGCCAGCGCTTTGATCTACTCGGTGTGGCCCATCTACGCGGGCGTCGGCGCACTGCTCGGCGTCGGCCTCCTGCTGCTCCAGCGGCGCGGCTCGCGCGGCATGGTGTACTTCTCGACCACGACCCACGTGCTGAGCTTTCAGTCCCCGGAGCTGGAGCTGAGCGCGCAGGACGCCCTCATGGGCGCGGCCCGAGCGCGCTGCCCCCGCGCCGTGGCCAAGCCAGCGGCGGCCCCCACGAAGAGCACGTGGTTTCTGCTTCTTGTGGAGCCCTTCACCCTGCTTTTCAAGGCGTTCAAGGATGACGAGGCCGTGCGGGCCGAGCTGCTCCGCCAGGGAGTGACGCTCTCGAGCGCAGACAGCGAGGAGGCTCAGGCCGGCGTGGTGCAGGTGAAGCTGTTTTCGCTGTGGCGAGGGCTGCTCGGCGGCGTCGGACCGATCTCGACCGGTCTCGGGCTCAGCATCGCCGCCGCGAGCGCCTGGGCCTTCATCTCTGGGTGGTTCGCGAGCTGGTTGGTCGGCCTGATCTTACTCAGTAAGAGCATGCGAGCGTTCGCGCGCTTCTCGGGGATGCGCCTCCAGCGCTGAGCCTCCTCGCCAAAACCAGCCAAACCCCGCGGCCAAGAGGACGTGGACCAAGAGACCCAGCGGATCTGCGAGGAGGCTCGGGCGCGCGCGCTCGCCATGTAGACGAGACCGGCCACGTGTGCTTTTCATGCGGGTGACCATGCGCGTCCTCGTCCTGTCCTCCCTCCTCACCTTGGCGGCAGCGGCTCTGGCGGTCTCCTGCACCACGATGAGCCCCGCCCAGTGTCGCGCCACCTGCCGCCAGCGCGGGATGGTGATGAAGGGCTATGCGACCGAGCAGGCGCAGATCCCAAACCCCTACGCGAAGCGCGACGCCTGCATCTGCGGTGAGCCCGAGCCGGCCCGCCCGGCCGTGAGCGGCGGCTGCAGCAAAGACACCGACTGCAAGGGCGAGCGGATCTGCGTGAACGGGAGCTGCGAAGATCCCCCGGCGGAAGAGCCGGCGACGCCCTAGAGGGCCGAACCGCTAACGGACCGTAGCGAGGGCGAAGAGGCCTAAATTCATGGGCCAAACGTGGCGCGAGCACCGGAGGCGTACTCGATGTACTCCGAGGAGCTGGCGGATCTAAGGCGGCGGACCGAGGCGCGTGATCGCGTCCTTCATCTGCTGCTCTCCCCAGGACTCGATCAGCCCGAAGGCGAACAAGCGCAGCACCCACTGCGTCTCGGCGGTCGACAGCTCGTTGCCCTCGAGGAGGCGACCGAGGAGCGCGCGGGCGCGGGCCACATCGGCGACGGCCGTCGGCTGGGTCGAGCGCAGGATCGGGATCGAACCGGGCGGCGGCGGACGGGAGCTCGGCAATCGCTGCGTGACCTGGGAGGGGCCGTCGTCGAGATCGACCTCCTCCTGCACCAGCGTCGTCCCGACGTGCTCCTCCGGCTCGGTGACGTCGATCTCGAAGCCGAGCGATCGCTCCTCTTTGGCGAAGGCGCTGGGCGGCGCGATGCCGAGCTCTTCGGTGGTCTTGGCCGTCTGCGGAGGCAGACCGGGCGGCGAGCTCGAGCGGGTGGTGGGGACGAGATCGCCCCAGTTGGGCTGGGCGCCGGGAGGAGGCACGGCGTCGGCCACCTTGAGATCGGAGAAGCTCTCGCTGGCCCAGTTGCTGGGGATCGCCAGCGGTGGCTCCTCGAGCCCCGAGAGATCGGTGGAGTTGACCATCTCGTCTTCAGCGTCGGGCAGCTCGACAGAGGCGCGCGCCAGATCGGGGAGATCGTACTTCTGCGGCGGGGCGTTGGGTCCGAAATCAGGCTGCACCGGATCCAGAAAGCCCGAGGGGAGGATATCCGCGGCCGTCGGCGCGCGCCCCGCGAGGGCGTCCATCGCGCCGATACCGGTCGCCTCCAGGCGCGGAAAGCCGTCGTCGTCGGGGAACGGAGAGGCGATGCTACGAGACGCGCGGCGAAGGTGATGATCGAGCGCGCCGGTCTGGTGAAAGGCGTCGACCAGCGCGGCCCGCTCTTCGCCTTCGGGCACCAGCTCCTCGAGCTCGATCGGCTCCTCCGGCTGGCCCGGCACCACCGAGATCCCCGTGACCGACAGCGTGGGGCTGCCGCGCGTGAAGACCGGAGGCGCTGAACGCCCATAGTGCCGCGCCAAGGCCAGCTCTACTTCGGTCTCCCCGCAGAGGAGCATCTCGATCTGCATGCCGACCTGGTGCTCGAGGTCTTCGGTCACGTGGGGGGCCATCGGATCGGCCGTCGCCACGCAGAACACCGGACCGTTCGGCGTGCGCCGCATGGCGATGGGGACGACGCGTAAGGCGACCGCCAACTCCCGCGGCAACATCGCCAGCACCTTCTCGCTGACCGGGCTGGAGACCGGGTCGCAGGTCTGTAGGTTCAGCTGACGGGCCAGCGCGCGCACCAGCCGGGACTCGGTCACCACCCCGCGCTCGACGAAGACGGCCCCTAGGCGTTGCCCGGTGTGCCGCTGCTGCTCGAGGGCGGTCTCGAGCTGGGTACGATCGATGAACCCCATCTCGAGCAGGAGCTCACCTAAGCGCGGGGCATGCCCTAGGCGCGGCGGATCGGTGCCTAGGCCCGGCATTGGGTCTTCAAGCTAGTTCGCTTTTTGTGCGCTCGCAAACTCGTGTCTTCCCAAAGGCCCCACGTTCCTGGGGGACGTGGAGTCCCTCTATCGACTACGGGCGGGAGGGCGGCCAGTTTTTTGCGGTCCCGAAGCGGAGCCCCGATAGTCGATGGAGTGCGCACTCTGGCTCGATATCTGGTGCTGTCCGGGATCGTCGTCGGCCTCGCCTACGGCCTCTTCGTGGTCAAGATCGGCCGGAAAACAGCGTTCGGACATGCGCGCGCCTTCTTCTCCGATGATATGGCGCCGCTGCTCACCCGGCTCCGCAGCAACATGGACCAGCGCATCGCCGAGCTCGAAGGCAGCAAAGACAAGACCCGGCCCAAGAAGGAAGAGGCCCGCTCCAAGCCGACCAAGGGGATCCTCGAGAAGAAGCGGGCCAAGGACGACAGCCCGAAGAAGTCCAAGCTGGGCGAGCGGCCGGCGGCCCCTGCCCCCAAGCCGGAGCCTTCGGCCGAGCCTACTCCCACCCTCAGCGCCAAGGAGCGCGCCCAGAACGAGTCCCAGGTTCGGCGACTCAAGGACGCCGAGACCTTCGCCGAGCAGCTACGGGTCGCCCGCGCCGGCGAGCCGAAGAAGAAGACCGACGTCGGCGAGGGACACGGGGAGCGCTCGGGCATGGACGCGCTCTTGACCGCCCACCGCTAGGATTTCGCAGCATAGCGACCGCACGCCCCGCGCGCGCGACGGAAGCGCTGGCGATCGGTGTCGCCCTTGTGCGTCTGCGGGGCACAGCCGTTGCAAATCGGAACCTCCACGGGAGGTCTCCATGCGAAGGTCCATCTTCCACCATGGGTTGATGCTGGGCGCGTCGGCATTGGTGGCCTGTACCAACGGGGAGATCACCCCCGCCGACGCGGGACCGATGCTCGAGGTCGCGTTCGGCCAGGTCTATGACCTGCGGGGACTCCCCGCGAAGGACCTCGAGGTCAGCTTCGCGCCGCAAGGCGCCTCCGTGCGGACGGACGAGCGCGGCGGGTTCTTGGCGACCAAGGTGCCCGCCGGAGCGACGCGGATCGTCGCGCACTTTGGGACCTTGACCGAGCGATGCCTGAGCCTGCCGAGCGCTGGGACCTTCGACCTCGGCGACCTCTTCGAAGGCATGCCGAGCGGCTGCGAGCTCCGCCAGCACTGCCAAGGTGATCAAGACTGCGACGGGCTCACCGACGAGGTGGAGCAGGTCGGCTGGCGCGTCGGCCTCGTGCGCTCCGATCGAACGCTAGACGAGCGCGAGGTGGTGAGCGACCCCTACGCCTTCGACACCGACCGCGACGGCGTCGACGACGCCCGGGAGCGCGCGGCGGGCCTGGATCCCACTCAGCGTGACACCGACGGCGACCTGCTCGGCGACTACGCCGAGCTGCTCATCTTCCAGAGCAGCGGCGCGATGGTGGATACGGACGGCGATTCCTGCCCGCTGAGTAGCGACGTCTATTCGCCGTGTATCACCGACCCTGGCCTCTGGGACGGCTTCGAGGTCCTGCAGTCCCGCACGTCCCCGACGCTCGCCGACACCGACGGCGACGGGAAGAGCGATCTGGCCGAGATCAACGTCGGCGGCACGAACCCGCGCTTGGCCGACCTCCCCCAGCTCGACCTCCGCCTCTTCGGCAATCCGCTCATCGAGGTCCAGGTGAACTACGAGACAGGCACCTCCGCCCACCAGCAGGAGCTGGCGCGCGAGGAGGAGGAGCAGGTCGACACCGACAGCATCTCCACCAAGATGTCGATCGAGAACACCGTCGCGCTGCACACCGAGTCTGAGGTTGGTACAGGGACCTGGCCCCCATCCTTCAAGGCCCAGCTGACCACCGACACCAAATTCCAGCACGGCTACTTCCACGACACCTCTTCGAGTTGGAAGAGCCGCTCGGTCCAGGAATCGCAGCAGAACTATGAGACCTGGGAGCGCCAGTCGGTCAGCTTCGACGACGGCAAGCTGAGCGCGGCCATGAAGATCGTCAACCAGTCGGACCTCAGCTTCGCGGTCGAAGATCTGCGGGTGGTGGCCTACCGCCTCGAGGGTGGCGGAGGCTTCACGCTGATCGGGACCATGCAGCCCGAGGCCGACTGGTCCAAGAGCGACCACGTCCTCGGGCCGGGCGGCGAGATCACGATGACGACCAGCCTCGAGCATATCGGCGCGGCGATGATGCGTTCCTTGGTGCGCAACCCGACCGCGATGATGTTCGAGGTCGGCTCCTACTCCCTCTTCCAGCTGGATGAGTTCGGGGTCGAGCGCACGGCCAACTATGCCAAGCTCGGCGAGGCCGTGGTCGAGCGCACCGGGCTCATCCTGATCGACTTCGGCGACGGCCGGGTGGAGCGCCACATGGTCGCCACGAACGTGTTCCGCCGCCCCGACGGCTCAGGCTGGGGAATCATGCTCGGTGACGCGCTCCGCGACATCGGCATCGACTTCGAGACCGTGGTCGCGACCTCGAGCCTCGGGGTCGAAGGCAAGCGGGTGGTGGCCCGCGTGGAGGACGTCGCGGCCTACGACACCTGCCGAACGCAGCCCGACGCGCCGATCGACTGCAGCACGGTCCATCCGAGGGGCTTCTGGATGCTGGCCGGGATCGGGCGCGATTTCCGGAGCGGGGCCGACCTCGACGTCGACCGCTTGGTGCTCGAGAGCGGCGACCGGATTCACCTGGTCTACAACGACGACCGGGACGGCGACGGCATCTTCGACCGCGAAGAGTACCTCCTCGGGACCAGCCGCGATCTGGTGGACACCGACGGCGATGAGCTCAGTGACTATACCGAGTCCAAGGTGGGTTGGAAGGTCAGCGTCGGAAACCTCGAACCCTACCCGGTGTACTCGGACCCGCGCTTTGCGGATATCGATGGTGACTTCCTCTCGGATCGCACCGAGCTCTTCCTCGGCACCGATCCGTACCTCAAGGACACCGATGGTGACGGAGACAGCGACACTATCGACCCCGATCCGCTGGCCCCGCCTTGTCTGAGCGGCGCGTCGATCGGACTCACCGCCTGGTGGGATGGGAGTTGGTCGACGACCCTAGGCCGAACCTATGCGACCGACGTCTGGGTCGGAGAGGCGGATCAGGTGGCGAGCAACGGCCTCCTGGTCGCGGCCGATCCTCGCACCATGCTCAACACGGTCGCCGACGACGCGGTCTTCCAGATGAATCAGGACGTCGCCGCGCGCGACCAGCTGATCCAGGTCCCCACCGACGCCAGCATCAGCCCGCAGCACGAGCTGACTGTATCGGCGTGGCTCTATTGGCAAGGCATCGGCGCCGGGAGTGACTGGGCCACGATCCTCACCAAAGGCCAGACCGGCGCGGCGACCTTCCAGCTGGCGATCTCCAAGGTGGGCGACCTGCGGCTGTCGCTGCTGCGTAACGTCCACGAGAAGTGCTGGTACTGCTCCTTCGGCTCGGGGAGTCTGTGCGATGACTCCGCCTGTCGCGACAAGGACTATGACCAGTACATCGAGACCGCAGCGCCCGCGGTGATCCAGGCCCAGGGGTGGGTTCATGTCGCGGCGAGCTTTGGCGGCGAGACGATGCGGTTGTACGTCAACGGGGTCGAGGTGAAGTCGACGCCGGTGGTCGATACTTGGTGGGGCGGTTGGTTCCGCTATCAGCGGACGACGAACCGGCTGGTGAGCAATGATCGACCGCTGCGGATTGGGCTGGATGACAGCGCTGCTCCAGTGGCGCCGTACCGCGGACTCATCGATGACGTGCAGATCACGCTGCGGAGGTTGACGGGGGATCAGGTGCTGCTGGCGCACCAGCTCGGGGTGTGCCCGCCGCGCTGAGGCTCGCGCATTGGCACGTTTCGGCGCGCCTGGGTCGTTTGCGAGGGGCCACGGGGGTGCGCTTAGGGCACCCGGTGAAGCAGGGTCACGCTCATCGAGCCTCCGTCCGGAGCTCCGTTGACGGCCAAAAAGTCACCATCAGTACCGGTAGGCTCCACGAATTCGTAGTTCCGCTGATTCGGGATCAGGACCAAGGGGCAGGCCCCGTTGAACCCATCGTACCATTGGACATACTCACCATTTCGCCCACCCCAAAGACCACCGAAGTATCCGGCGCTCTTTAGCGAGTGAAAGTGCTCCACCCGGTTGGAGGTCTGGGGCTGCAGCATCCTCCAGCCCTCGGCGCCGCGCCGAAAGGCCACGCCGTAGTCGCTCCCGACAAAGGCGCCGACGCCGTCGAGATAGCCGAGGACATGGACGCTGTCGAGCGTCAGGTGAGTCTGAGGAAGGTCAAGCGGACGGACCTCCTCGATGCCGTGGATATTCAGCTCGGTTACGATCGCGGTTTGGCTCTCGATGACGGCCACCATCCCTTGCTTCACCCACCCGAGCGACAACTCACGTCCCCCGACCGGGAGGCCGCGCGGCCAGCGAAGCACCGACCAGCGCTGCCCATCGAAGTGCTCAACCCCTTGGTCGGCGGTCAGGGTGAAGACCTCAAAGGGGCGCCCGTCGCGGGACTGCACGACCTGCCGCAGCGGGCTGCTGGCCAAAGGTCTCGGCGCCTCCGGGACAAAGTCCAAGGCGGCCGATCCGCGCACGACGACTCCGTCCTCTCCGAAGAGCCAGATCTGCCCGCTGGGGTCGACCAGGCCAGCCTTGTGGGGCGTGCTGCTCGAGAGCTTGGTCAGCAGCTCGACGGTCTCCGAAGTGACCTTGAAGAAGGGTCCAACATCGGTCCCGAGGAGGAAGCGCCCCTCGCCCAGCGGAAGGAACAGCGCCGGGTTCAGCTGCTGCTGGCTGGGGATCGTATTGGGCGTCCCCGCCCTGAGGTGGACGCAGGGCGTAGAGGTCTTGAACTTGAGCGACGCGATGCGGGTCGGCAGCTCGGGGATCTTCTGCCACGGCGAGGCCGCCTCAGATCCCACGAGGAGCTGGCGCATTTCGTCGGGGGCCGGCAGCTCAACCCCGAGCTCGTCGAGCTCGAGCGGGGTCGCCAGGTTGGCCAGCGGCTGGCGGAAGCCGAGGCTGAAGAGGCCATGAGTGCCCGGGCTGAGCGCCTCGACGTAGACCTGGTCTGGGTCTTGGTAGAGCGTCACCCGCGGGCGCGCCGATCCTTGGATCTCATCGACCAACACAATGGACGCCAGCTCGCTCGACGAGACCCAGCGGACGGGATCCGCGCCGCAGGCCAGGCCCGCGGGCAGCAGCGTGAGGGTGATGAGGCGGCTCCGGAGACCAGGCATGCCGACGCTCCTGGGAGCAAAGGACGCGCCAGCTCCGCTGTAGGCCTCCAGCCCTGCGGTGAGGTCGACCGCTGCTCCGCTGGGCTGGTCGGTGTGGGTCGACACCCAACAGGC
>Ga0154020_10009459_pt1 | contig 11221 bp, 7 predicted proteins | sample Klosneuvirus_201_FD_109709 | JGI IMG/M metagenome (GOLD analysis project Ga0154020, IMG submission 109709) | Active sludge microbial communities from wastewater, Klosterneuburg, Austria - Klosneuvirus_20160825_MG | ecosystem: Engineered > WWTP > Aerobic digester > Activated sludge | place...
GCACGGCGTTCGGGCGTGACGTGGTGCGGGTGCGGGACACCGGCGGTGGTCAGACGGTGGATGTCACCATTGACGTGGTGCCGGGCGCCAGTCTGACGCCGGGTCAAGGCACGCTGTTTGTGCCGGTGGGCGCCACGTTCCGCCCCAGCATTGTGGGCGGGTCCGGACATTTTGATGGGACCATCACCGGCAGCGCGGTGACCTTCCAGGACAACGTGGTGACCGCGGTGGCGGCGGGCAGCGCCAGCGTTTCCCTCACGGACCGCTTCACCGGCCTGATGACGGTGCTGCAGGTGGTGGCGGTGGGTGCACAACAGGCCCCCACGCCGCGCGCCGGAGATCAGTCCACGTTGGCCTGGGCGGTGGGCCCGGGAGATGTGACGGGAGATGGCCGCCCGGACGCGCTGCTTGGCGTGCCGGAGCTGGACTTCAACGGGCTCAACACCGGTGCGCTGTATTTGTACAAGGGTGGCGTTGCGGGCCTGGAGCCCACGCCGCTGAAGGTCCTGGCCCCGCAGACCAAGCTGGACAACTTTGGGCGCGTGGCCGTGGTGGCGGACTTCAACGGTGACGGCGTCAAGGACCTGGCGGTGGGCGCACCCAACGCAGATGTGGGCGCGCTGGACAACGGGGCGGTCTACGTCCACCTGGGCAGCCTGGCGGTGGACGGCGGCACGCGTGAGGTGCCGTGGGATGACACACCCACGCTCATCCTGTCTGGCCGCGTGGGCAGTGACCTGTTTGGGACCTCGCTGGCCACGTGTGACTTCAACGGGGACGGGCGTCTGGACCTGGCCGTGGGCGCACCAGCCGGCGAAGACCCCAACCAGGGCACCATCACCAGCCGCGGCGCTGTGTCCATCTACCTGGGCTATCCGGATGGGTTCCTTCAGCAGGCGGATGTGACGGTGTTTGGATCCCTGCCGGACGTGGCCGGTGTGTGGGCCCCCAGCGCCAACCTGCAAATTGGCAACGCGCTGGCGGCGGGGGACATGGACCTGGATGGCCTGTGTGACCTGGCGGTGCAGACCAACGCGTGGGCGCGCGGCGCAGGCCGCACCAATGACGGGCTGGTGTTCATCTACAAAGGCGTGGCGGCCAACGCCATGAACCCCGGCGGCGTGCAACCGCTGCCGTCCCGCGCGTTGGCGTCCAACGCAGACGCGAACCCCTCGGCGCAGTTTGGCCGGTACCTGGCCATGGCGGACCTCAACGGGGACCGCGCCATGGACCTGGTGGCCAGTGAATACCAGCATGAAAAAGTGGCCGGGCAGGACAACAACCACGGCGGGGTGCGGGTGTTCATGGGCGGCGGCACGTTGCCCACCATGCCGCCCGCGGCGTTGGCCGCTTCGGACACCGCCGAATGGCTTTGGGAAGGCGTCAACAACGGCGACAACGCAGGGTGGTGGGTCACGGCGGGGGACGCGGATGGTGACGACCGCGCAGACGTGGTGAGCGGCAACCTGCTGGGCGAGGTCCCCGACGGAGGACCCGCCAACGCTGGGAGCGTGACCATTTTTGCCGGGCTGCCGGCCGTACCTCCGGCCACCACCCCCACCCGCCAGTTCCAGGGCCTGGCCAACGGTGACCGGTTTGGCCAGAACGTGGCGGTGCTGGGTGACGTCACGGGGGACATGCGTCCGGACTTCCTGGTGTTTGCCGGCCGCGCGGATGCGTACGGTTATGACGTGGGCGTCCCGTACTTTGTCTCCGGGGACGCCACCGCGGCGTACGTGCCGCTGGAGCTGCCCGGTGGGCCGTCCGGCGCTCAGCTGGGCCGGGACAGTGACGTGGTGGGAGATGTCAACGGGGATGGCTTTGTGGACCTGGTGGTGGGCGCGCCCAACACCGACTCCCCAACGCTGACCAACAACGTGGGCGTGGCGCACCTCTACCTGGGCACGGCCACCGGGTTTGAGGCAACTCCGGCGCTCACCTTGTCTGGATTCCCGGGACATTCCAGCGGCGACCAGCTGGGCTTTGCGGTGTCACGCGCCGGTGATTTTGATGGAGACGGTTTTCCGGACTTTGCGGTGGTGGCCCGCAGCGAGGACCGGCCCAACACCTTTGACGTTGCCACCTACGTCCAGGACGGAAGCTGCGCGGGCACGCGCAATGACGCCGGGGCGGTCTACATCTTCCGCGGAAAGATGAACGGGCTGCCGGACAACCGGCCGTCTTTTGTGTTTTTTGGGCCGCAGGCCAGCCAGGTCATTGAGACGCTGGCCGGTGGGTTTGACTGGAACAACGACGGCCGGGATGACCTCATTGTGGGCTCGGCGGCGTGGGATGACACCGTGGCCATGCCCAACCTCTCCAACGTGGGGGGCGTGGCGGTCATCACCGGCCGCCCGGCAGATGGCACGGGCAAGATCATTGTGGTGTGTGATGCAACGTTCACCTTCCTGGGGCTGGCGGCCAACAACGCCACCGGCCGCAGCGTGGCCGCCGCGGGAGACATCAACGGGGACGGTTGTGATGACGTGGTGGTGGGGGCCAACGGCGAAGACTTTGGCAAGACGGACCAGGGCAGCGCGCGTGTGTTTTTTGGCGCCGGCGGCGCGGGGTGTCCGGCCAGTCCCACCGCGGTGGTGCTCATCCCGGACCTGGCGGGCCTGCAGGCGGGCTGGAGCGTGGGCGGAAATTCCGACGTGGACGGCGACGCCATCCCGGATGTTGCCGTGGGTGGCATTGGCGCACGCGGGACGGCGTGGGTTGTTCCGGGCGCGTACATCCGCACGTTGACGCCGGTGGCACCGGCCGCAACGGACGCCGCCGCGGCGCGGCCTTTGGTGGATGCAGCGCGCAGCGGTGTGTTCAGCCTGACGGGAACGGCCACCGGGGACCGGTTTGGAAGCGGCGTGGCGTTGGTGCCCCGCATGGGTGGGGGCAACCGCGCGGCATTGGCGGTGGGTGTTCCGCGCGGCGGGGTGGGTGGCACTGCGTTAACCGGCGGGGTCCAGCTGTTCCGTTTTGTGAGCACGGGGAACGTGGGGCTGGACGCCATTCCCGTGGCGTCCATGGGCGGTGAAACCGCGCGCGTGGATGAAACCGCGCGGCTGGAAGGACGGGTTGGGGAGACCCTGCGCGCGGGCCTGGCCGGCACGCGGCCGGTGGTGGCGGTCAACGCGTATGAGGCCAGTGCGGTGGGACGTGACGAAGGGACGGCCTACGTCATGGTGCTGACCGCGCCGTAAGCCGCGTCACAACTTTCCCGTCACAGTTCTTCTGCGTCCGCCGCCACCAGCACAGCGTGGGCGCGGGCCGGCGGCGGGACCGCGGCTTTTCCCCCGGCGTCCACCACGCGCTGCCGCACATAGGTCACCACCGAGCGCACCGAGCCGGCGACCAGCGCGACGATCCCCGCGACCATGCTCCCCAGCACGACGCCGCAGCACAGAAAGCCTATTCCGCCGCAGACCAGCGTGGAGATGGGGAACGTGACGGCCTCAGAATCAATTGCCGCCCCCACCAGCCCAAAGCCTGCGGTGACTGGCCCCCACAGCAGGAAAGTCACCACGGCCGCGGCGCCCAGTGCCACCGCGCCGCCAAATCCATACGGGAAGAAATACTGCGTCAGTGGCGTGGGACGTTCCGCGTCTGCTTTTTCGCGCGCGGCTTTGCGCTTTGATTTCTTCTTGGCGCGTTTGTCGTTCTTGTCATCCTGCGCGTCACCGTCTTCTTCATCCTCCACGGCAGCCTGGGGTGGTGCGGGTGCCAGCGGGGCGGGCCTGGGCGCCGGTCTTGCGGCCGGCGGCGGCGTGGCGGCGGGCGGCGGAGCGGGTGATGCAGTTGGAGGCGGCGTGGGGGCCGGCGCGGGTGGGGGTGGCGTTCCACCTTGGGCAGCGGGCTTGCGCCGGTCCAGCGCGTCATCCAGGCCAAAGTCATCCCAGGACTTCTGCCCATCAGCGCGCGGCGGCCCTGCCGGGGTGGCCGAAGGAGGCAGCGTTGGTGGAGGTTTGACCGCTCCCGCTGGGGGTGTTGCCGCCACGGGCGCGCCCAACAACTTGCGCACCACGCGGTCCACCGCGCCGTCCAATGCGGATTCATCACCGCCGTCCACGCGTTCGGTCACCGCGTTCTCTGCGCGGGCGGTGGCGGTGTCCACCAGGCTGGCATTGATGAGCCACGCGCTGCCCAGGCGGCCCACGCTGGTGGCAATGATGTAACGCACACCCATGGCCCCAGCCACTTCGGCCATGCAGCTGCTGGCTTCACACTGCATGAGTTGTTTCTGGCGCTCAAAACCCAACAGGGATTCAATCTCAGTGAAACCCACCACGGTGTGGAAACGTCCGGTGGCGCGCACGCGCGCGGTGAGAGATTGGCTCAACAGCTCGGCGGTGGAAGGATCCACACCTTTTTTGGCCTCCATCTTGAGGACGGCCACGCTGTTGCCTTTGTCCTCGGCGGGGGCGGCGCCAGGGGCCGCGCCAAGCCATCCAAGCACACACAGCAACGGCAGTGGGTTCACCGTGTTTCTCCAGTGGTTGCGCCAGCGTTGTGTTGACCTTCCACCCCCGCGGCGCGGCACGTCAAGGCTGGCGCCGCCGCTGGCACCGTGTGGTAGTCAACTGCGCGCACATGGCCCCCCCACAAGACAGGTTGGTTGGCGTGTTGTTGGGAACCGCGCTGGGAGACGCGTTGGGTCTCCCCGCCGAAGGACTCAAGCCCCACGTCATCACGCGGCGTTTTGGATCCATGGACCGGTTCCACCTGCTGGGGCCCACCGGCTTCACTTCGGACGACACAGAAATGACGGCACTGGTGGGGCACTGCCTGCTTGGGCACCCGCGGGACGTCAACGCGTGCGTGCGCGCATTTGGCTGGGCGGTTCGTGGCTTTGTGGCGCGGCTCCCGTTTGGCATTGGCCTGGCCACGCTGCGCGCCAGTTTTCGCCTGCTTCTGGGGTTGCGCCGCAGTGGTGTCCCCAGCGCGGGCAACGGTGCCGCCATGCGCGCGGCGGTGGTGGGTGCATTTTTCGCAGGGGATGGGCCACGGTGCCGGGATTTCTCGGACGCGCTGGCGCGGGTGACCCACACCGACGTGCGGGCGGTGGAAGGCGCACGTTTTGTGGCATTGCTGGCGTCCCAATGTGTGGCCGGCGCATCCACGCAGGACCGCGCCCACATGGCCAACACCGCCCTGGCGGGCGTGGAAGAGCCTTCCCTGCGTCAGGCGCTGGCCCTGGCTGTGGAGCTGGCCGCGGGCACCGGCAGCGCACAGGACGCCGCCGTTCGACTGGGCACGGACGGTTTTGTGCTGCGCAGTGTTCCCTGGGCGTTGTGGTGTTTTGTGCGCCACGGCGGCGCGGTGCTGGAAGCGTTGCAGGTGTGTATTGCCGGCGGCGGAGACACAGACACCAACGCCGCCATCCTGGGCGGTTGGCTGGGCGGGTTGCACGGTGCCGCGGCGCTTCCGCAACACCTGGTGGAGCGGCTTCAGGGCGGGCCGTTTGGGCGCGCGCACCTCACCGCATTGGGCACGGCCCTGGCCGCGCGCGCGGCGGACCAACCCGCGGTGACGCCGCGGTATTGGGGCGTTTTGGGACTGCTGCGCAACCTGGCGTTGTATCCGGTGGTCCTGGCCCACGGGTTTCGCCGTTTGTTGCCGCCGTATTGAAGCCCAAGCATGCGGGCCTTCAAGCTGCTGTGGTTTGTAGATTGGCCCGGCCGCACGCGTCCCGGCGGCCTTTTGGACTCGGCATTGAGGTTGCTTTGGGAGGGGATTGGGTGCAGCCCAACCCTGCGGCACCCGGAGCGTGAATCCAGATGAGCTTGAGCCCAGAAAAACCGGCCTCTCCGGACGCCGAAGTCCCCCCGTCCCTCCCCGTCCCCCACCTGGTGGTCTTGCACGGTGACCGCAAGGAACCGCAGAAGACGCGGGTGAACGGCCGTCACGCCTACCTGGTGGATGCCTGCTGGCCGGAGTTTGAGGCGTATGTGGCCGCGCGCCGGCGGCGCAAGGACATCCTGGCGGTCCCGCACGCCACGCTGGAGGACACCCGTTGGAGCGCAGACGGTTTTGGCACCGTGCACGCCTCCAGCCTGCTGGGCCTGTTGCGCGCGCGCGAGCTGGAGGAGCAGGCGCATCTTCCCGGCGCCACGTTGCGCACCCATTTCAAGTACGCAGACCTCATTGCGCGCTCGTACTGTTTTTTGCTGGGGCGTGACGTGGACGAGGTCACGGTGGCGCAGGACCTGTTGCCCGCGCTCCACCGCAGCGGGGTGTTGCGGGGCCGTGCGGTGGATGTGCTGCTCACCCGCACGCCGCTGCATCTGATGCACGCGCGGCTGGATGCCGCCGCACACCGTCACCCGCTGTCTTTTCTGCTGGCGGCCTACCGCGCGGACCACGCCGAAGCCGACGACGAAGCCCTGGCGCTGTCCCAGGCGCGGCGCATCATCACGCCGCACGCCGAGCTGGCGCGGCTGTTTGGACCGCGCGCGGTGCGCCTTCCCTGGATGCTCCCGGAAAAGCCGCGGTGGCGGCCCGGGGATGACGTGGCGCTGGCCGGCGCGTGTGATGGACGCCATGGCGCGTACGAGGTGCGGGACCTGGCGCGGGCCACCGGACTGCAGGTGACCACGTTGGGACCGCCCCTGGAATACATTGCGTTCTGGCGCGGCGTGGACGTGCTGCAAAAAGATCCCGGCGGCAACTGGCTGGACGGCGTGGGCGTGGCGGTGCTTCCGGCGTGGGTGTGCAACCAGCCGCGCGCGGCGTTGGCCGCGGTGGCGGCGGGCTGTCCGGTGGTGGCGTCTGCCGCGTGTGGCCTCACCGGGCTTCCGCACGTCACCGAAATTCCCACCGGAGATGAAGCGGCCCTGGCGCAGGCGGTGCACGCGTTGCGCGCGGTCAAGCGGTAGCCCACCACCGCGCGTTGCCAAAAAGTACGCCCACCATTAGCCAGCCCGCCATCACCACTTTCCACCTGGAGGTGTTTCATGGAGCGGGTTCAGGCAGGTCATGTGCCCATCCTGGGTTTGCAGCGGGATCCCAACGGTCCGGTGCGTGACGGGCGCTTTGCCGGCAAACACATCCTGAGCGTCAAACAGTTCTCCAAGGCGGACATCCAGTATGTCTTTTCGGTGGCCGAGGAGATGCGCACCATGGTGGAGCTGGTGGGCACCTTTGACCTGCTCAAGGGCAAGGTGCTGGCGTGCCTGTTCTACTCACCGTCCACGCGCACCTCATCTTCCTTCATTGCGGCCATCAACCGGCTGGGCGGTGGGGCCATCCCCATCAGTGAAGTGAAGTTCTCCAGCGTCTCCAAGGGAGAATCCCTGCCGGACACCGTGCGTACGCTTCAGGCCTACGCAGACGTGATTGTGTTGCGCCACCATGAAACCGGCGCGGCGGATACCGCGGCGCGCTACTGCAAAAAACCCATCATCAACGCTGGTGACGGCGTGGGCGAACACCCCACCCAGGCGCTGCTGGACCTGTTTACCATCCAGGAAGAACGCGGCACGCTGGACGGGCTGACGGTCACCATGCTGGGGGATTTGAAATATGGCCGCACCGTGCACTCGCTGGCGCGCCTGTTGACCCTCTTCAACGTGAAGGTGCGCCTGGTGTCACCGGAAAGCCTGAGGTTTCCCCCAGGTATTCTGGAGGAAGTGCGCGCCAAGGGCCTGCAGGTCACCGAACACACCTCCATGGAGGACGTGGTCCCGGACACCGACATTTTGTACGTCACGCGCGTGCAGAAGGAATATTTTGAGGACCTCAAGGCCTATGAAGCGGTCCAGGGTTCCTACGTCATCACGTCGGAAACCATGAAACTTGCGCGCAAGGACATGGTGCTCATGCACCCGCTGCCACGTGTAGGGGAAATCAGCATGGAGGTGGATGATGACCCACGTGCGGCGTATTTTCGGCAGGTGCAGTACGGCCTGTATGTGCGCATGGCGTTGCTGGCCATGGTGCTGGGACGGGCGTGAACAACCTGCTGCACCGGGCTTGACGGCGTCATCCCGCCGCGGCCAGGCCCCGCAACTCCATCAACAACCGCGCGTGGACGTGGTCATCCAGGTCCGGGAAGCCGTCCGGCGTCCACAGCTGGTGCTCGGGATTGAGCGCGTATCCGGTGAGGATGCCGTCCTCCACCACAAAACTCCCCAGCACATCCTGCGGCGGGACCTGCTCCGGCGCAGCGCGCGTGCGGCGGTCAATGACCACCAGGTGCCCGGTGCGCGCGCGCAACGCTGCGGCCTGCAGCGCGGGCGACCCCGGGCCGTGTTTGAGCACCACCCAATGCAGCAACGCGTGGAACGTCTGGTTGGGCACAAACGTGTCCGCAGAAACATCCTCCGCGTCCCCCAGCAGTTCTCCCACCACAGCCTCGGGTGGCAGGCGGCCGGGGACATCCTGTGGCGGCAGCACGCTCAGCACGCGGCGGTTTCCCACGGTGAAGACGTGAAGCTCCAACTCAGCCACGGCGCGGGCCTTTGGGCACCGGGCTCATGCGCGCATCAAGATCCGCAAAGCGGTCGGACAACGCGCGCACAAAGGCGCCCATCCAACTGTCTGCGCCCAGCTCCTCCTCCAGGGACTGCCGGGTCACCACCATGCAGGTCACCGTTGTCACGGCGCGTACGCTGGCGGTGCGGGGACGTTCAGAGAAGATGGCGGTCTCCCCAAAGACATGGCCGGGGCCCAACGTGCGCAACACGGCCTTGCGGCCGCCGCGCCGGTGAAAGACCTCACAGGTGCCGCTGGTGATGATGTACGCCGCATCGGCCTCGTCACCCTCGCGGATGATGGCCGTCCCTTTGGGAAAACGCCGTTGGGAGAACCACCAGCCCGCGCGAAGGAACTCCTCCAGGTCTGCCTTGAGCGCGTCCACCGTGGGATAGCGGTCCTGTTTGCGGGGCTCCAGGCAGCGCATGGTGATGTCACACAACCGCGCGGGCAGCGCGCGGCGTCCGGCGCGTTCTTGCGGGGCCACCACCACGCCGGTGGCGGCGCGGGAGATTTTTTGCGTGACGCCGGAGCCCTGGTGCGGCGGCCCACCGGTGAGGATGGTGTAGAGGATGGCGCCCACCATGTAGATGTCCGTCTGGTGGTCCATGGCATCCACCTCCCCGCGCGCCTGCTCCGGCGCCATGTACGCGGGGGTGCCAATGACGGTGCCCGGCGCATCCACGCGGCCCCGGCGGATGCGCACCTTGGGGTCGCCCTGCTCAGAAGGACGCTCGCCGCCACGCAGCAGGGCAATGCCCCAATCCATGACGTAGACCTGCCCGTGGCTGCCCACCATGATGTTGTCCGGCTTGAGATCCCGGTGGATGACGCCCCGGCTGTGCGCAAACGCCAACGCATCACACACGCGAACCACAATCTGCAGCAGCTTCTGCAACTCGGTGCGCGGCGCGTGCGCCAGGTCCACGCGGTCCAACATGGCGGTCAACGTCTCACCCTCCACCAGCTTCATGGTGAAGAAGTGGCGCCCCTCAGAATCCACACCCATCTCATGCACGGGCACAATGTTGGGATGGTCCAGCTGTCCGGTGATCTGGGCCTCTTCCAAAAAACGGAGGCGCGCGGTGGGACGCGCCAGGTGCTGGGGATGCAACACCTTCATGGCCACGGTGCGCAGCAGGTTGCGGTCCAGCGCGCGGTGCACGGACGCATAACCCCCCGCGGCCAGCTCGCCGTGGTCCACCAGCTGTTCACCGCGCGGCAGCACCGTGCTGGTGAGCTCGCCGGGGGCGGGAGAAGGTTCCATCCACGGCGGAACCTTGCAGGTGACCGTCTTGTCTGCGGTGGCCGTGGAACGCTTGCGGCGCGTCATTCCTGCACTGTCACACTTTCAATGTAGACGGGGTTCACCGGGACGGCGGCGTGCGGGCCCACGGTGCTGGTGGGGACAGCGGCAATCTTGTCCACCACCTCCATGCCCTTCACCACGCGGCCAAACACGGTGTAGCCCGGCTTGTCCGCCCGCCCATCCAGGTACGAATTGTCCCGGTGGTTGACGTAGAACTGGCTGGTGGCGCTGTCCGGGTTGGACGTGCGCGCCATGGCCACGGTGCCACGCTGGTTGGACAGCCCGTTGTCACTTTCGTTCTTCACGGGGCTGCGCGTGGTCTTCTCCTTCATCTTGTCATCCATGCCACCGCCCTGGACCATGAAGTCCTTGATGACGCGGTGGAAGATGGTCTTTTCATAGTGACCATCCCGGGCGTAGCGCATGAAGTTCTCCACGCTCTTGGGCGCCTTGGTGCGGTCCAGCTCAATCTCAAACGTCCCCAGCGACGTCTTGACCACCGCCTTGGGATTGCTGGCGGCCTTGGCGGGTTGTGCCGCGGCGGGCTGCGCGGGAGGGGGCGCCGCCCACGCCAGCGTGGGCAACATCAGGAGGGAGAGGGCAACACCGGCGGCGCGCGTCATGGGACTCCTAGTGGTCTTGAGGATGGAAGGTCCTGCATAGACGCATGGACCACCCCTGGTCATCCACCAAGCCGCCTGCGGGATGGGCCGGCGGCGGCTATGCTTTGGCCATGGTGCGTTGGATGGTGTTGGCGTGGACGGGCGGTCTGGTGGCGTGCAGCCAGCTTCCCGGCGTGGTGGTGGTGGACCCGGCCCGGGCGGATGCGGGGGGCCAGACAATGCCGGTGGTGGATGCGGGGGCGGGGGTCATCGTCCCGGACGCAGGCATGGTGGTGACGTCGTTGGACGCTGGCGTTGGCGTGGACTCCGGGCTCATCACCGGTGAGGTTGGCCCCACGTGTTTTCCAGAAATCTACCGCCCCAACCTGCCCAACCCGCGTTACGAACAATTCTCGCCCGCGGTGGCCACGCACTGTGCGGGGACCAACCACCAGGACATACGCAACGTGCAGCGCGTGGTCTTCCTGGGGGACTCCATCACCGCGGGAACCCCGCCCACAGCGCCCGCCGCGTTCTACCGGACCGTGCTGACCCGCCGTCTGACGGACCTTTTTGGCCCGCAGCTGGAGGTGGCCAACTGCAGCCGGGTAGGCGCGCGGATCAATGAGCTGCTCCACGGGGACAACCCGCAAATCCCCACGTGTTTCCCGGAGATGGTGGACCCCCGGCCCACGCTGGTGGTGATGACCATGGGTGGCAATGACCTGGCAGACCTTCAGCGTGCCGGGAGTGACGGCGCCCCCCTGGCCCAGACCCGCGCCATGGTGGAAGCGCAGGTGGCGCTCATGGAAGAAGCAGTGACGTTCCTCAAACAATCCCC